>Ga0153915_10005948_pt1 | contig 11382 bp, 8 predicted proteins | sample Opewatmetagenome_2_FD_107003 | JGI IMG/M metagenome (GOLD analysis project Ga0153915, IMG submission 107003) | Freshwater wetland microbial communities from Ohio, USA - Open water 3 Core 3 Depth 3 metaG | ecosystem: Environmental > Aquatic > Freshwater > Wetlands | place: USA: Ohio, Lake Erie...
ATCGGGGGTGCAACGGTTTCGACTGGGGTCGGTTCGGTCCTGGGCTGCAGGTGGAGGGTCGGTCTCCTTAACCCGGCAAACAATCAACTGCCAACAATAACGCAGATTTCGCACTGGCTGCATAACGCGGCCACGGGTCCTGGGAGCGTGGTCCCGAACATCCTAGGGCGCCCGTAACAACCGGGGCTTACCCCTCCGCAGGGTCCGTGGGCGGAGGGGGAAACTAAGCGGACTGTGACGCGGGGCGGGACGCCGCCAACCGAACCCCGCGCCAAGAAACAAGATGCGGATAAACCTGTAGAGGTTCTCGGCCAACACTCCAGGACGCGGGTTCGACTCCCGCCACCTCCATACGTTTGGGTTCTATACGATATGCATGGATCTATCGATCGTCCAGTAACCCGATCGATTCTAAAAGACAAGAACCTCTTTCCCGGCGGGAGTCTCCCGCTACGCTTCGTGCCCCAAGGCTTTCTTTACGATTCCGACCGCACGGACAGCATTATCCCTTGAGCGCCCACGGTAGATGCCGTCGATGAACGCGAGTTCGGTATCCCCGAGTACCTGCCCAATCTTATGGGAGACGCTATGGATCTTTTCCAGTTCCCAACCCTTTCCCAGCAACCTGGCCTTCATGCCCTTTTCCACGGCCTGCTCGGCGTGGTAACAGGCGTTCTTCCAAAAACCGCCTTGAAGCAGATATTCGGCGGTCTTGAGCTCATCCGTCGCGTCCTTCATCCATTCGGATTCCGCGTTCTTCATGTACAGGATCCTCCCGTCACGGATCACCTCGTTCAGGAACGGGCTGCCGAGCCTGAGATGCTCCCGGAAACGCGAAAGGGACATCAGGAACGGATCGATGGCGATCCTTCTCTCCCAACCGTCAAGGAATGCGTATGGGGATTTCCCGTCACCCTCCAGTTTCGCCAGGGTCTCATCATCGAGAAGGATCAACAAATCCAGGTCGTTTCCGATCCCCTTGCGCCCGACGCCGCCGAAAACGACCACGGACCGGGGATCCAGGGTCCGAATGAGGACTTGCGTGACCGCTCTCGCATGCTCGAGCATTGCCTGCGGCATAACCGGCATTCTACCCCGCTTCCCATGGACCCGCAACCGGGCGTCATGGTACGCAGCAATTCCCTGACTGACAACCGGGCATCCGAGGTCGACAGTCCCGGCTTCAGCTTTCCCGTCACTGTGACGTAAAACTCGTTCAGCACCTGCCAACTGAGCCGTCCGGATCCGCTGGACCATAGGTAACGCATCCACGTCCTCGCCCGTTCCTGCTTCCCGGGATCCCTTGCGTCATGGTCGTAGACCAGAAGGTTCGTATCGACAAAAAACTACCGTGCATGAAGCTCGTCCCTTGAAGGATATGGACCCGATTTCGATATGACATTGGGTTTTCTGGACAGGTAACTCATCTGCGCCGTCCTGTACCCGTCTTCTTCCATCATCATCTTTTCAAGCAATTCTCCGACGATCCGGGATACGCTGGTGCCATTCTTCGCGGCCCAAACACGCGCCCACTGAGCTACGTCTTCCTTCACGGTAATTGTCATATTCTTCATGACACAAAGTTGGTGTAACACAATATCCTTGTCAACCGGGATGCGAAAGACATATAGCAATCCTCTCCGCGGCCCATGACGCCGGAATGCGTTCCTGCTCCAGCCGGTTGCGCGCCGTGAGGGAAGCCAGCCTGGAGAACAAAGCCGCCTCATCCGGGGAGAGTCCCTCTGGCGGCGATCCAATGTCCTGCGGCGCGTCGGTGCGGAATTCCGGGAACCTGTCGAACGTCTGCTCATCCATGAGAACGGACCGCACGGCTGGAAAGGCGGCACGGAACCCAGCCAGGATGCTCAGGCCGTGCGTGTCGATGTCCCCCCAGTAGAGGATGCGGCGGTCCTTCATCCAGGAGCAGGAAGCCATGGACAAGGCCGCGAATCCGGAACCGAATACGGCCGCCGTACCCTTCAAGGCGGGCAGCGTCAGGAACACGTCCAGGTTCGTGAAGCTTGCCTTGTTTTCAACGACGATCAGCGTCGTGAGCTCCGGGAAGGAAAGGCGGTCCAAAACACCCACTGGAACGGACAGGTCGGAAACGCCGGAAAACCGCTCCCGGGCAATCGAGCCGTCAAGGAACCTGACGCGAATGAGGGGCTCCGGCCTGAGAAGCCCGAAACGCTCCTCGAAGGTCTTCCCAGAGGCATCAAGGGCCGATTCCGGCAGCAGGACGTCAAGGAGCTCCCTGAGGATGGCCCTGTTCCGCTCGATGAACTTGGTGTCCTCCACGACCGGGATCTCCCTGGCAAAGACCGCCGGTCTCGGGTGCTCCAGGAACCACCGCAGGACTTCAATGATGGCGGGCCATTGCCCCGCGTGGTCCACGATGCGCGCCGGCCGCTTTTGCGCCCAACCGCGCAATGGCGGGAATGCGTCCGTCAGCAGTCTGACGTCCCCGCGGAACCGGGCCGCCTCCGCTTCCTTTCGCAGGAAGCCGAGAAACGCCGCCTCGTCCGGGAAACGGATGCGCCGCGGATACAGCTGTCTCCCGGCAAGGCGGTCCTGTCGCTCCTCCCACTCGATCCCGTAGGAACGCCTGCCGTCCGCATCGGAGGCGGCGCGCAGCGCGGCAAGCTCCGCCCGCAGGTCCCCGTAGCGCCTCGAGATCTCCCCGGGACCGACCTTGGCGAAGCGTACGTCGATCGGAAATGGATCCGATCCGGCGACAATCGAGGAAAGATACTCCCGATACCTGCGTTCCGCCTGGCGGCGGACGTCCTCAGGTGACAGCACCGGCCGCTTCCAGGGCCCTGCGCTCCGCCTTCTCCCGCAGGTATTCCTCGATGGTCAGGCTCCGCGCCTCGGAGGCCTTCCCGTCGGGATTGGCGATGAAGTGCACCGTGGCCACGTGGCTTTCGATGACGGAAAGCTTCTGCAGCGGCGTGATCACCAGGAGCTGCAGGTCCAGCTTGCCGAACAGCTCCAGGCCGTAGCGCGTGCTTTCCTCGGAACCGCGGCCGAAGGCCTCGTCGATGGCCACGAGGCGGAAGCCGCCAATGCCCCGCTTGCGTCCGATGCCGTACTGATGGGACAGCGCGGAGGCAAGGATCGTGTAGGCCAGCTTCTCCTTCTGGCCGCCGGACTTGCCGGAGGAGCTGGAGTAGAACTCCTTCTCGCTGCCGTCCTCCAGGTAGCGTTCGCTGGCCGTGAAGACGAACCAGGAGCGTACGTCCGTCACGTGCTCCGTCCACGTCCTGTCCGCCGACTCCCCGCCGGCAAAGCGGTCCAGGAGCTTTTTCACCTGCAGGAACTTGGATTCGCTGTAGAGGTCCCCGTCCAGGCTCGTGTTCTCCAGGCACCGCCTGAGGTCCGCCCGGAAGTCGCGCACGTCCTGGTCCTCCCGCCTGTCCGCTGAAAGATCCAGGTACGTGCCCGGGTCGTACTCGATGGCGCGCAGCGACTTGTTGATCTCATCGATGGAGGCGCGGATCTCCATGGAGTCGTTTTCCAGCTGCTGCTGGAAGAGCGCAATGTCGTTCAGCGTGCTTTCCCGAAGCAGGGCGCGGAACCGTTCCTCATAGGCGGGAAGGTCGTCATGCTCGATGCGCTCCAGGAGCGCGATGAAATCCTTGATGAACTCCACGGAGGCGGAAAGGTCCGCCGAGTTCTCCGGGAACCGGGAGATGAAGTCCTGCGTCCGTTTGACGAAGGAGCTGCGCACCTCCCGTTCCCTGCGCAGCACGCTTTCCCGCCGGGTTTCCATCCGGCGCTTCACCCCCTCCTGCCACCCGGCATCCAGCGCCACCAGGTCCGGCCTGTCCTCCCCCAGGAACTCCGCGATGGGCGGGAAAAAGCGTTCCCGCATCGATGTGTCCAGCGCCGTCAGGTTTTTCCGCGCGCTTTCCAGCCTGTCCGCGCGTGCCGCTTTTTCCCGCTCCAGGCCTCCGATCCTCTGGAGAAGGCCGTCCCGCCTTTCCCCGATCTTCCGGATCCGGGTCTGGACCGCTGTCAGGGACTCCCGCAGCCGGGCCAGCTGGTCCGACGATTTTTCCAGCTTCTCCCGTTCCCGCTTGAGCGCGTCGTAGCGCGCGGCCATGCCGCGCCAGTCCACCTCCTCCCAGGAGGAGAACACGGACAGCTTGGACAGCGCATCGCGCCTCAGGTCATGGCGCTTCAGGGCCGCGTCCGCCGCGGCCAGTCGCTTGCCCAGAGCGGCCAGGGTATTCCGGACGCCGGCCAGGTCCTTTTCCAGAAGGGAGATCTTCTCCTTGTTGGACCAGCCCAGGATGAAGTTCCTGTGGTCCGAGACGGAGGACCTGTCGTCCTTCTCGTGGCGGATCCGGCCGCTTTTCACGAGGCCTTCCACCGTGACCGCGTCGGGCTCCCTGTAGAAGTCCTCCATCGTGGAGCAGCGCAGGAAATCGAACCGCCTCAGGATCTCCGATTCCAGCCAGGTCCTGAAGGGCGTGTCCGCCTTCACCTCCAGGGCTTCCACAAGGCTCCCTTTGCGCGGCCTTGCGGGCATCGGACAATCCTCGGGAACCCTGAAAAAGACGACCCTGTCCTTCAGGTCCGTCTTCCTCACGAAGTCCCCCACCCTCCTGTATAGCGACTCCGTCACCAGGAGGCTCAGGCCGAAGCTCCTGAGGATCCTTTCCGCGGCCCCCTCCCAGGCGCGTTCCTTTTCCCTCACGCGGATCAGCTCCCCGGCAAACGGCAGCTCCGCCTCACCCAGGTCCAGGGCTTCCAGAAGCACGGACCGGAGGGCCAGGTTGCGCGCCGGGATGGAGGTGGTCCTGCGCTTCAGGGAGGAGATCTCCTCGGAAAGCCCCGCCTCGCGGACCCGGGCATCCCGGAGATCCGCCTGCACCTCGTCGCGCTCCGCGACGATCTTTTCCCGTTCTCCAGGCGTTGCCGCCAGATCCGCCTCCAGGCGCCTGCGGTTCTCCCGGAACCCGTCCCCGTCTTCAGGGCGTGGATAATCCGCGGCCTTGGCAAGCTCCGCGTAGGCGCCCATCCGCTCCCGGCGCCTGTCCCGTTCCGCCACGAGGCGTTCCATCTCCCTGTCCATCTCCGCGATGCGGCGCCCTGCCTCGGAGCCGTCGATGGCGGCCTGGATCCCGGCTTCCTTTTCGCGTTCCGTGGCCAGATCGGCGTCCGCCTTCCCGATGTCCTCCCTGGTCTCAGCGATCTCACGCACGAGGCGTCCCGTTTCCGCTTCCAACAACGGCACGGAAACGTCGAGGACGTAGAACGGCAGATGGTCCATCATAGCCTTCAGGTCCTCGATGGACGCGGAAAGTGCCGTATGCTCCCTGCCATCCGCCGCGATGGGCAGCAGGGCCTCCTTTTTCAGCCGCGTGCGCTCCACCGTGTCGTGCGCGGCGCGCAGGTTGTCGTAGTTGGCGAGGAGCGTGGAGATCCGCTCTTCCACCGGGGCGCCTTCCAGCATCCGGTTCCTGACGAACTCGTCCAGGTCCCCCACGGACTTCATGGACACCGTCTGGTAGAAGAGGTCCAGGGCCTTTCCCGCGATGCCCATGATGGAGCGGAAGGAGGAGGCATAATCGGCGAAAGAGTCGAAGACCTCCGTGGACTCCGTGGCGCGCAGTGCCTTCTTGAAAGCCGCGGCATCCCCCCGGAAGCCGGAGAAATCCTCCAGGACGGAAAGGGGCCTTCCGGAGACTACGTTCAGGCGCTGTACCTCCCCGCCCCGCATCCAGAACATCCCGGCCAGGGAGACCAGACGCCCGGCCTTGGAATCGCGGAATACGGCGAGGACCACGGAGTAGGAATCCTCCCCGCGCAGGTGGACGGGACGGGCATGGGCGCCGTCCTCGTCCCGGGAGCTCTTGTACTCCCCAAGGACGTAGCCGCGGACCGTCCGTTCACGCCGTTCCGCGCCGGCGGCCTTGTTGTACGTGATCCGGTGGGGCGGCAGGAGCAGCGTCGTGAGGGCGTCCACCAGGGTGGATTTTCCGGAGCCGATCTCCCCCGTTACCAGGGCGTTCTTCCCGCCCACGGGAAAACGCCACACCGTGCGCGTGAAGGTGCCCCAGTTGAAAAGCTCCAGGGATTCCAGGCGGAAGCCTCCCGCGCCGCCGCCCAGATCCAGGTCACGAACCGTCGTTTCCGGCATGGCTGGCCAGCTTCTCCTTCATCTCCCGGATGCGGTCCGCGTCGATCTTGTATTTAAGAAGCCGGGTGACCTCCAGCGCGTCCTCCCCGCCCTTCATCTTCCTGAGGAATCCGTAGCGGACCAGGTTGTTGATCTGCGCGTCCACGGCATCGTCCACCTTGGCCTCATTGCTCCTGGCCGGAAGGTAGGGCGTGACGAGCTGGCGGATCGCCTCCCGCTTCCACACCAGGCGCGCCTGGTCCCCTCCCGACTCCTCGAAGCGGTACAGTTCCTCCACAAGCAGGACGCAGAGCAGGGAGGCGAGGTAGGGAAGCTCCCGCCGGACGATCAGTTCCGGCACGTCGGGCTCCTCCTCCCCTTCCCCTTCCACGGCGCGCTTCCGGCGCAGGAACGCGAGGCCGTCATGCTCCGCCACGAGGACCTCGAGGCCCAGCTGGGCAAAGTGATCCTCGACGGCCTGCCTGTGGCGCAGGAGCAGATCCCAGGCCGTCCCGTCCTCCGCGTACAGGGGGCCCTGCAGGAGACGGATCAGCGCCGCGGCGTACGGAGCCGTCTTCATGGCGTACGCTCCGCGAGGAACACCAGGTTGGGAGAGCGCACCACGTAGGACCTGCCGCTGCGCCTGTTTTCCACCTTCAGCCTCACCGTATGCGAGTCGTCCACCGTGGCGGCCTCCTCCCTGGAAGCAAGCGTGAAATAGCCTATCAGCTCCGCCACGCCGCCCCCTATGGGATAGGCGCGGGCTATCTCCTCTATCGATACCTGCGGCCTGTCCCGCAGAAGGGAACGGACATTGTCCCGCAGCTCCCCCAGGTCCACGGCGTCGGGTTGGTACAAAGCCGCGGTATCGGCAAGAGAGATGCCCATCTCCTCCGGCCGGGCCTCTATGCGGACGGGCGGCACGGGATCGTAGAGAGGACGTTCCATCACCATGTCCACGTCCGGGTCCCCTTCGAAGGACAGGAAGGACCTGCCGGCGGGCGGGGCGTCCCGCACCTGGAGCGCCAGGCGCCGCACCTCCTCCGCGAGTTCCGCCACGCGCCTTCCCTCCTCCCGGCTTCTTTCGTCCAGGAACCGGCGCAGCTCCTCATTGATGCGGTGGGTCATGCGCTGCACGCGCGCGCCCGCCTCCACGAGATGGGGCTTCAGCATCTCCAGCGGATAGGACTTTTGCAGGGTGGCGACGTCCGCCAGGGCCTGCACGCGCCCCACCAGCGCGGAGAGCTCCTCCTGCTTGTCGGCGGACATTAGGAAGGCCCAGAAGGCGGAAAAGCTGCGGCCCTGGTCGCTCGCCATGATCCTGTCGCGCAGCCCGAAGATGTCCTTCAACACGCTGCCGCGGGAACGTTCCGCGTTCAGCCGCTCCGCCCGGGCCGTCCTGTCCAGGTCCCGGAAGTTGTGCTCGATCTGCTTGAAATCGGACAACAACTTCCGCGCCGTGTCCTCCAGCTCGAAGTAGCGCTCCTTGATGCGCGTGGCGTCAAACTTGTCGAAATCCCCGGCCTTCAACCGCGCGATCTCCCCGTCGATCTCCCCGCGGCGCTTCTCGAGCTCCGCCACCCGTTCCTCCACGTCGAAGGAGGCGCCGTAGACGATGTCCTTCAATATGTCGAAGATCTTCAGGAGCCGGGACTCCGTGCCCACGAACTGCCGTTCCGTCAGTTCCCTCACCCATTCGATGGCCCGCTCCCCCTCCGGAGTCAGGTCGTACCTGGGTTCATCCGATCCCGACGCGTAATACTTGCGGAGGATCCCCTCATCCGCCCATTCGTCAAGGTAGCGCTGCGGATCCTGGGACTGCAGGGAGTCGCCGGTCTCCAGGTTGACAAGCGCGATGAACGCGGAAAGCTCCTGCGCCAGTTCCCCCTGGGGAACGTCGGACCTGTGGCGCTTCTTGAAGGACTCCAGCAGGAACGCGATGATGAACGCCGCGGAATCCTTGCGGAAGAAGCGGAACACGCCGTGGTTCTGAAGCCTGTAGCGTATCTCCGCGTAGTCGAGGTCCTGTTGCGGCATTGGGAAGGACTATAGCAGACAGGCCAAGGGAGAGGAAGCGTGTGGCGGGTGTGAGGATTCATTACATTATATCACTACGATTTCATGTGACAAAACAAGGAGCCTCATCGGCTCCTTGAATAACCCATAGGGAAACTTTACCGATCCTCTCCGCGGCCGGCCGTGCCTTCACCCTCCGCGCCGAAAGGCAGCTTCTTTTTCTTCGATTCCGGACCTTCCAGCTGGGGCACCTGGGAGTAGCCCTCATGGCGCAGGGATGCGCGGATGCGCTTCAGAAGCTCCGCCCTGGTGAGCTTCCCGTCCGAATCGCGTACGTGCCTGCAGAAGTAGTACGTGAAGGCTCCATTGGGCGTTCCGCCGATATCGGCATCCGCGGAGAATTGATTCGACCTGCAGGCAGCCCAAAGCGCGTGATTCATCCCTTTTCCAAGGCTGCCCACCCTGCGCACGGCAAGCTCCGGCCCGAACACTTCATCCGCCCGTAAAGCCACGTCGGGCGGCGGGGTCAGGAACTTGTGCCTGAGGCATCCGGCGCTTCCCCATACCAGCTTGAACGCCTGATCCGCGAGTCCCGCGCCCACCGCGGCGCCCAGTTCCGCCAAACGCCCACGGTCAAGGACGATCTCCCGGGTCCCCGTTCCCGAATGGCAGGAATCCAGAAGCACCTCCAGGTGAACGCCCTTGGGCAACCCCTTCAGGATGGCAGCCAGATCATCGTCGGCGACGAATCCGTTCTTCCAGTTGAAGTCATAGGGACAGAGGATCTCGTCCTTGCCGTCGTCCAGCTCGTCGCCGTCCAGGTCCCGGACCTGGGACCCGTGGCCGGAATAGTGGAAGACGAGGACGTCCCCCGCGGAACACTTGGCAACCAGCGAGGACAGGGAGTCCACGATGGCGGCCTTAGTGGCGCGCGAGTCGGCCAGCGTGCGGATCCCCGCGGGGTCGAAGCCGAAATGCTTGACAAGAATGTCCTGGACGTTCGTCACGTCGTTCAGGCAGCCGCGGAGATCGTTTTCATAACCCGGGTAATTGTTGATCCCAACGAGAAGTGCTTTTTTCATGAGGAAAGGATAAAAGAAAGGATGTACTTTTTCAACCGCCCGTGAAACGCCCTATTTAAACGAGTTGATGGCCAGGAAGATGTTGTAGATCGTCAGTGAGATCGTACTCACGACCGGCAGGAACGTCAGGAAGCTGTCGTACATCTGCTGGAGGATGTTGTAGTCCACATAGAGGATGTCCCCGGGCTGCACGACGTAGTCCACGGACACCTTCTTCATTTTCTGGCCGTAGCGGTCCATCAGGAAGATCTCGTTCTTGTCCCCGAGAGGCTTGATTCCACCGCACATCCCCAAGTAATCGATCACCTTCCACTGGCTGCTCATGTAGGGGAAGGCCCCGGAACCGTTCACCTGGCCCGTCACCACCACGAACTGGTCCTGCATCGGGATGTAAACTTTATCCTCCGGCAGAAGCTCCACCTTCTTGGCCTCCTCCGGATGGGTCCACATGTAGAACACGTCGAACTTGAAGTCCGTATTCGGCGCTTTCCTGTAGATCACGGATTGATCGGCCATTGCATAGGGAGTCGGCCCACCGTATTGCGTGAGCAGATTATGCAGGTTCATCCCCGGATAATACGGCAGATTGGCCTTCAGAAGAGTAGGAATGGTCATGGAGGCCGCCCTTGCGGAATAGCCTCCAGAAGGAGTTCCGATGGTGTTCAGGAAAGGAATCGTGAACGCCATTGTCGGATACGTGATCGGCGAGACGCCGTCATTTGGCCCGGTATAGAGAGCCGCCTCCACTGTCACGAACGAAGGATTCATGCTGGCGCGGTAGAAGGTGATCTCGTCACCGTCCATCAGTTCGACTTTTGTGTCCTTCTCAAGGGGTGTTTCGATGTAGGAGTATGTGCCGGAAGCGTTTATGCGCTTGATCCTCACTCGGGAACGGTCCACTTCGCGGATCAGTCCGCCTGCAAACCCGATGAGGTTGTCGAGCGTCTCATCGCCGACGAGTTCATACAGACCGGGGGTTTGAAACCCGGAATTTGCCTTCACCATTTTCATTGCGGCGGGTACGATGATTTTGTCGCCCTGCTTTAAATAGGGGTCGTTATTATCGTCTCCCATCGTAATAAACTTCGACAGGTCGATACTCTCTTCGCTTCCGTCTGCGTGGATCAGGCGGATTTTACGATAACTTCCCGTCTCTTTGAAGTTCCCGGCTTTGAGGATCGCCTCATGCAGGCGCATCACGGAGGTAACAATTATGACGTTGGGATTCGATACATGGCCACCGACGAAAGTCTCGAAGCGGCCTGGAGTGGTGAGTGTGAAACTGAGGTAGTCGACGGGGAGCTTCTTCTTGATTTCCTCAGTAACGAAATTCCGGAGCTGGATATAGGTCATTTTCTGTACATTGACGGAGCCGATAACGGGAAGATCAAGGATGTAGTCCTTGGGAAGGATCAGGCTATATTGGATCTGGCTGGTGCTTGATCCGCTCGCCGCGCTACTTCTTACAAGACTTGCCATTTGTATTATTATAGAATAAACATCACCGGGTATAGGATAATAATCGATCGAGTTTAGGATGCTCTGCAGAAGAAGTGTGTTCTCTTTATTTGCAATTTTTTCTGGAAAAGAAATCCCAAAAGGAGCTTTTCCAACGTAGACTTCATTTGATTCAATGGACAAGGATTTTACAGATTCCTCAGAGCCATTCAGATTTTCAGTATTATTTATATCCTGGTGGTTCTGTGTACTCTGCGCAGATAGATATCTTATCATAAGTATCATAATGATAAATGCAACTGTTTTTTTCACTCAGTCGTCCTCCTTAAGTGAATGCGCATTCTGTCGAGATAGCATCTATTCAGCCAATGTCATCAAGAGGATGGCTATCGGCTTCCGGGATGATGAATATTTTTTGTTGAAAACCCGGGCGGTATTCCTCTAAAATCTCAGATAAACCTTTTTTGTCAGTTGATTATCATCTCCATGGCTTTTCGTGTCGTCAAGTAGTCGGTTTCATAGGGGTGGGAATTCGAGGAGTAGGTAGATTATAGGAAGAAAGGACCCTCCCAAGCAGTGGTAAACTACCACTGCAACAAACAAACCTGGGAGGGTCAAATGAACAAAGAAATCGTCACACAGTTACTGGAATGTTTCAAGGCAGTCTACGGGTGCAAGATCGACGGTCCCCATGCGCTG
>Ga0153915_10005949_pt1 | contig 11381 bp, 10 predicted proteins | sample Opewatmetagenome_2_FD_107003 | JGI IMG/M metagenome (GOLD analysis project Ga0153915, IMG submission 107003) | Freshwater wetland microbial communities from Ohio, USA - Open water 3 Core 3 Depth 3 metaG | ecosystem: Environmental > Aquatic > Freshwater > Wetlands | place: USA: Ohio, Lake Erie...
GGCCCGTTCGGCGACCGGGCCCTACAGCAGGATTGTCTTTAACGGTTTTGTAGGGTCCGATCTCCGAGCGGACCGAAAAATATCTTGCCAAAATTATCATCAATATTTTGGCTTAGTGACTAATGAACCTTTCGCATTTACCGAAGGACTCCCGCGTATAGCGTATATGTTATTGCCGGGTTTTGATTTGGAGACAGGAGACCGTTCAGTATTGAAAGGGACTCTTGAAGACCTTTGCCTCTCCACCACAATTTCAGATCCCATCCATGCTTGTGTGAATCTATATATAGATTGTCTTAGTTCAAAAGGTTTCTTTCCTATACATCCCCACAAGACACGCCTTCATGCCTATCTTTCAGGTAAAAATGAACTTGCAGGTTTGAAGCTAGGTGAAGCTGCTAAAGCAGGGGCATGGGATTGGAATCATCCTGCACTTGCTCCATTTCGAGAGATAATTATTAATATGTGAAAATCCCGAACATAAATATCGGGGTCAGGCACTCGACCATTTAACACCTGAATTCGCCAAGAAATAAGAGTAAATGATCATAAGATTCCTGTTAACGGCCCTGCCGGACAATCAACTTTTTTTATCAATTTTTAATTCCTCGATCTTTCTTGAAGGCGCCAGTGCCTTGCTTTCCGTCTTTACCCTGATCTCCTTTTCCAGTTCAAAAGAGGCATCCTGTCTGATATCCACGGATGAGGCGCCTATCCTAGTCATGTATTTGCCTGCCTCTGCGATCCATGATGATGAGGCGGCGTCAAAGGAGGCAAGGTTTCTTGCGCTGATATCAAAGCTTATTGTCTGCGTCTCGCCGGACGCCAGGAGTCTTGTCTTTACGAAACCCTTGAGTTCCTTTTCAGGCTTTTCCATCTTCTTCGCGGGCGCGCTGATGTAGAGCTGCACAACTTCCTTTCCTGCCGTATCACCGCTATTTTTAACATCAACGCTCAGCGTTAATTTATCCCCGAAGATTTTTGAGCTTAACTTCAGGTTGCTGTACTTGAATTGAGTATAGGATAGGCCGTATCCGAATTCATAGGAGGTCTTTACATTAAAGGTATCATAATAACGATAGCCCACATAGATGCCCTCCCTGTATGTAACTTCAGAAGGATAGGAAGGGGGAGGCCCAGGGGTGGTTGTTGCCTGAGCGGTATTTTGATCTTTGGACGCGGTCTTCAGCACGACACCGGGGAAATTCCCGGAAGAGGGCACATCCTCATATTTTACGGGGAATGTTGATGCAAGCCTTCCTGAAGGATTCACCTTTCCGCTCAGGACATCGGCTATGCAATTGCCTGTTTCCTGTCCTGCCTGCCATGCAAGAAGGATTGCGTCCGGGATATCTCTCCAGCTTGCCGTTTCAACAACGCCCCCGATATTAAGGATAACAACACATTTCTTGTCTGCGCTGTGAAAGGCATCAGCCACCGTCTTAATCATATCCTTTTCAGCCCTGGTGAGATTGAAATCTCCTTCCCCGCTGCTGCGGTCATATCCTTCGCCGGAGTTCCTGCCTATGGTTATTATGGCGTAATCGGATATGCCTGCCATCTTATCGGTTATAGCTGAACTCACATCCATCTCCGCAATCGTTTTCGGTGGTTCAAACATGGTGGTTGCCGGGAGTCTCTTTTTTGCCTCAGCTATATAGGCGTCGTACATCTTTATCAGTTCTTCATTTACCGCATATCCGGCATTTTTTAGCCCATCGACAAGGGATACGCTGTAGGCCTCATTTACATCGCCGCTGCCGGTGCCGCCTGTGATGATATCATAGGAGGTGTTTCCAAAGGCCGCGATCCTCTTCACACTCTTTGTAAATGGAAGTGCCTTGTTTGAATTTTTCAGGAGCACCATGCCTTCAACAGCCGCCTTCCTTGCCAAATCAGCGTGTTCCTTCAATGCCGGCTTATTGGAATACCTGTATCCCTTGAACCCCGGTGTTCTCATCTGGATGTTAAGTATCCTTGCCACATTCTTGTCCAATGCCTTCTCATCCAGTTTCCCTTCCTTAACTGCCTTTATTATCGTCTCTGTCTGAGTTGTATTCCCCGGCATAAGAAGATCATTCCCTGCCTTCATCTGTGCCACAGGGTCGCTGCCTCCGAACCAGTCGGTCATCACAAAACCTTTGAAACCCCAGTCATCCCTCAGAACCTTTGTCAAAAGGTCATGGCTCTCCGAAGAATAGGTCCCGTTTATTTTATTGTATGACGACATAACCGCCCACGGCTGGGCATCTTCTACAGCGATCCTGAATCCTTCAAGATAGATCTCCCTCAAGGCCCTCTCCGACACATAGGTGTCGAGCGTCATCCTGTTCGTCTCGGCGTTATTGGCTGCAAAATGTTTTATCGTCGCGCCCACACCCTGTGATTGAAGCCCATTCACCATTGCCGCTGTTATCTTTCCAATGACCAGGGGATCTTCCGAATAGTATTCAAAATTTCTGCCGCACAGGGGATTCCGGTGGAGATTGATTCCAGGGCCAAGGAGAAAGTCCACCCCGCATTCAAGGACCTCGTTGCCCATGGCCGCTCCAACACTGGAGACCAGTTCCGTATCCCAGGTGGATGCAAGGAGGGTTCCTACAGGAAAGGCGGTGGCGTAATAGTTATTGGCGTCACCTGTCCTGATGGGATTTATCCTGAGCCCCGCAGGGCCGTCGGCAAGGACCATTGAGTTTATGCCGAGGCGCGGGACAGCATAGGTTGTGCCCGCGGCGCCGCTGACCAATTCCTTGGCATCTTCCTTAACAGGAGCCACAGTTTCCCCTGAGCCTTTGGCAGGGTCTGTACTGCCTGGAAACCCTGCCGGCAGTGTCATCCCTTTGCCCACCACTAAAGCAGCCTTTTCTTCCAGGGTCATCTGTTTGATTATCCCGTTTATTCCTGATGCCCCGGCCGATAATCCCGCGGGATCGGTATCTTCGGAAGTACCGGCGGAAAAGGCCGGAAACGACAGCATGATGAAAACAATTGTACAGACAATGGTCATTGGATTAATTTTTATTTTCATTACAGTGCCCCTTTTTTTTAAATTATATTAAGAATATTTTCCTCTATTTTTAATAAGAAAGATCAGTCCTGTTACTACCATTACTGCTCCCCACCATATGCTCGGATGAAGATTTCCCAGGACTGTCTTTTGAGCAACAGACATAAAAACATCGATAATTCCGGCCAGGCATACCAGTACGCCCATAAGTGTTAACATGATTCCGACAAAGTACCAGATCGTCTTTAAACCTTCTGTTTTTTCCGTCATGGCTGTTTCCTCCTTTTACCAGAAATAGATGTTAAGCGCGACTGCAACGGCCAGCGCTGCCATAGCGATAACCCAGGGCCTTTTTAAAAACGGCTGCCGGATATGGAATGTTTCCTCAGTCAAACCCTTGACCAGGCCGAACAAATCCTCCCTGGGTTTCGGTTTGGTGAATAAACTTATTATTATTGTCGCGACAAAACATATCAGCCAGGCCCACCAGGCCCGCCAGACAGTATTGCTCATATCCGAAGGGTGCTTGGAAAAGGTCAGGATAGCTGAATTAATCCACCCGAAATTGATCCCGATAAACATTGTGAATGAGCTTACCATGCCTAATATAAGCCCCCAGAAGGCCCCTGCCGAGGTGCACCGCGCCCAGAACATGCCAAGGAGCATGGTTGCAAAGAGGGGCGCGTTTACCCAACTGAATATGGCCTGGATATAGTCCATGATTGTGTTGAACCTCATGGCGGCATAGGCTGTAAGGATGCTCAGAAAGACGCCGGCAACAGTTGTCACCCTGCCGACAAAAATGAGATGTTTATCCGTTGCATCTTTTTTAAAAAGCGCCCGGTAGATATCATAGGTGAACACTGTATTAAATGCGCTGACGTTGCCTGCCTGTCCTGCCATGAAACCGGCCAGGAGGGCTGTAATGCCGAGCCCGACCAGTCCGGCAGGGAAGTATCGCGCTATAAGGACCGGTAATGCCGTATCGTTCCATACTTCTCCGCTTACAGGATGGGTAAGTAACTGAAGCTGTCCAAGGTCCTGCAACTTCCAGGCAACCAGACCGCCGATGACTACTATGAATGGCAGGGCCATCTTGAAAAAGGAGGCATAAATGGGCGTCTTTCTGGCGGAGTCAAGGTCCTTGGCAGAAAAGGCCCTCTGTATCAATAAAAAGTCTGTTGTCCAGTAACCGAAACTCAATACAAAGCCCAGACCAAGGACGAGGCCGACCCATGTAACCCCCATTTCATTATCGGATGCATTGATCGCGGTGGACCACAGGCCGCTCATCCTTTCCGGCAGGGTGCTCAGGATATTATCAAGACCGCCAAGCTCGATAATTCCGAGCACGGAGACAAGGAACAGTCCGAACCAGATCAGGAAGAACTGAAGTATCTCGGTGAATATGGCTGAAAGCAGCCCTCCGAAAGTGATATAGACCCCGATAACCGCCGCGCTTATCCATATGCTCATGTTCAAATCCCATCCGAGCACCACATAAAACACCAGGGCCATGAGATAGAGGTTTATGCCGGACATGAGGACCGTCATTACCGCGAAGCTGACTGCGTTTAATATGCGGGTCTTTTCGTCAAACCTGAGCAGCAGTTAGCCCGGGATGGAATGGATCTTTGAGCTGTAATAGAAGGGCATCATGTATATGCCTAAAAAAAGCATCGCAGGGATCGCCCCGATCCAGTACCAGTGGGCTACGAACATCCCGTATTTCATGGTGCCGCCTGTCCAGCCGAGGATCTCCAGCGCCCCCAGGTTTGCGGAGACAAAGGCGATGCCCGCGACCCAGGCGGAGTTCCTTCTGCCTGCCTCGAAGAAGTCCTCCTTGGTGCCCATAAACCTCTTCAGGTACAAGCCTATGCCTATGACGGCCACAAAATACACAAGGATAATCAACCAGTCAATGAAACTCAGAGTAATTGTGTGCATATTTAAAAGCCCCCTTTCCTAAGCGATTAGCTTTGATTGGTTCATTAATTGAACCAATTAACAACATTTTATCTACCTGAAATCGAACAATTTCCTAATATTTTTATATTATGATATATTTATCATGGGTTGCTTAAAATATCTACCCAAATGTATCATCATGAATCCGGGTAAAATCCTGTCGGCAATCTTTTTAATATTCATTATATGTTGCCGCATAATTTCCATAATACAAAATAACAATGAATCCTGAGCCAGCCATCTGCCGGAATCAAAAGGTCTTAAAAGTACATGTCCATTTACAGCGATATCTGTAGCATATATAAAGACTTCGATGAAAGAATCACCGGGCTTCAATCGGCAACGGGCATGCGATGTCCTGCCGACTGTTCAGACTGCTGCAGAGAAAAGCATGTGGAGGCCACTGTCCTGGAACTCCTTCCATTGGCGAAGGAGATATATTTGAGAAAAGAAGAGGATGCTCTAATGGCGGCCATTTTAAAAAAGCTGGAAGCCCAAGACCCTGTCTGTGTCCTTTTAAGAAATGTAACACAGGACGGCAATAACGGGCACTGCGGCTATTATGAATTCAGACCGCTGGTATGCCGTCTCTTCGGATTTGCCTCGCGCAGGAACAAGTCCGGACATATTGAACTGATGACCTGCAGGATCATAAAGGAAGGGAAACAGGAGGAGGTGCGTAAGGCTGAAACGGTTCTGTCCCATGGGTTTAAGTTGCCTGTGTATCAGGATGCCTTCATGAGTATGTCCTCCATGAAACCCGGCATAGGGACTAGGCGGCTTCCCATAAATATGGCCCTGAAAGAGGCTATAGAAGGCCATTACTGGTCAAGCCAGACAAAAGACCGGGATTAAGCAAGGCCGTTCAGCAATGTCCGGTTAGGATCTTGCATATAAAAAAAGCCCGCTTGACGGCATGGGAGGTCCTTTATTCTCTTTTGAATTTTTCCATAACAAATTGTTTGTATCCGAATTTTTCATTTATCTCATGATTTATGGCTTTCAGGGGTATTTCAACTCTTGCGGCGCTTTTGTGACCTCCGGCTGATCCATAACTGCCGAACAATTTTTCCGCTGTCTTTCCTGCGTCAAGCCGGAATCCGGCGTTTCGAATAATTATAATAAGTTTCTGGTTATGGATGCCCGATACCACCGACCATGTGCTTTCCACCATTTTTGAAAAAAAATCCGCGATCATAACCAGGATATCAGGGTTATCAACCTTATCCATATAGACAAATGTCATATCATTGATAAATGTCAGGTTCTCCATGGCGGTGCGATAACTGCTCAAGGTCTTCTTTGTCATGCCTGAAGCCTCGATTTTTTTAATGATATTGTTGTTAATGAACTGGTATAGATATCTGAAGGCGTTTATATCGTTTGGAGTGGAACGCCTTACGAAATCGTCGGTGTCTGTCTTTATCCCGTAAAATAATGCGGTGGCAAGCCTTGGCGATGGCTTAATGCCGGCAACTCTCAGGTATTCCGTAAAGATGGTTGAAGTGGAACCGTAATCCTCTTTAATATCCACGAACTGACCCTTTGTCTCAGGATTAACGGAATGATGATCTACGATAATATCGAATTTGAATTTTTTGAATTGCTCACTATGATGAGGTTGTGAATCTACTATAGCCCACTTGGTTATCTCAGAGCTGTTTAAATTTCTGATGTGGTTATGATCAAGTTTAAGCAGTCTGATCATGGCCAGATTATCGGCCCTGTTTATTACATTAATGTGGTAGATATGAGTCTTTTTGATCTTTCTCCAAAACAGCCTCTTCAATGCCATAGCGCTGGCCATGGAATCAGGATCGGCGTTTATCAGGACCGCCAGGGTATCTTCATAGGAAACCGTTTCCAGCAATTTCTTAACTCTCTCCGTCAGGGTAACGGATTTTGGAAAGGGGTTCTCCATTATTATGCTTTTTTTGTTTTCCGTCATTTCGTAATCGTTGCTGTTTCCTGAATAAATTATTCCCGGTCAGCTTAATATATTTATAAGTATAAGAAGTTAGAACAGGAGGCATAAAATAGCAATACGAAAATATATGCGCCCGTTTTGACCTGTCTACGAACTCATGGATAAAAATATTTCATTCCTATTGATATAATAAAAGGTTTTGCTATATTGGCCGATAGCGGAATGCCTTGCAGATCCCGTTAAGAAGAGGGTGACAATAAAATGAAATATTATCTCATCAATGAAATATCGCTTCATGATATGGAAAAATTATCAGGGTTTCTCAAGGATAATGCAACCATGTCCGGGTTAGATAAGGTATTCTGGATCTATGTGCCTGAGAAATATTTCAATGAAACACAATGCAGCCATGTGGATTGTCAGCCATACTTCTTTGCAGTTGAATTGGGCGCCGGCATGATAAAAGCCGAATTTTATATTCGAACGTTGAAAGGCTTTAAATGTTCATGTAACGGTTATGCTGACCCTAACCAGAGTCAGTTTATAATAGGATTTGTGGATGAGATGATAAGGGAACTGGATCTAAGAACCTGATATGCCATTCAGCAACGCCCTTTATTCAAAGGATAGGGAAGGGTGGGGGAATGGCTCAAGGCGCAGGGCGCAAGGCACAAGGTTAAATAACTATAGAAGTCTCATAACTTCAAGGGAGGTAATGACTGTTTTGAAAGAAACGAGTTCAGGAAAATCAGTAGATAAAAAGATAACCAAGGAAGCTATGGATCAGATTGTGGCGCGGGCGCGCAAGACGCAGGAAGATAGCCTTAAAGGGTATCGCGAGCGGTCCTTGAGTATCCATCCATGGATCTGCGCCCGCTGTGGCCGCGAGTTCGCTAATAAAAACCTTCATCTGCTTACTGTCCATCATAAAGATCACGATCATGACAACAACCCCAGCGATGGGAGCAACTGGGAAAATCTCTGCATATATTGTCATGATAACGAGCACAGGAGATTTCTGGATCATATCGAAGGCGAGGGAACAGGGTCATCCGACAAGCAGGGTGATAGGGTTACTCATAATCCCTTTGCGGCGCTTGCGGATTTATTGAACAAGGGGAAGGAGTAAAAAAGGCGCAAGGCGCATGGCATAAGGCGCAAGGAAAATCTTAAAATATATTTTTTTGAGCCAAGCATACCTGCCGATTTGGCTAAAGTAGTCCTGGCTACGACGGCTGAATGCACCTTATGCCTTACATTTATTATCTGTTTTCCTTGTGCCCTACGCCCTGTGCCCTGCGCCGATTACATTGCCGCCTCTATCTGCGCCATAACATCCTGATTGCTGAAACCCCTTAGATTGGCCGCCCCTGAACGGCATGAGGTCGCGCAATTCCCGCACCCCTTGCACAATGCCTCATTAATAATCGCGAACCCCTTATTGTCCTGTGTAATGGCCTGGAACGGGCATACTGTCCAGCAAACCCCGCAGCCTACGCAATTTTTCTGATCCACAAATGCGACAGTCCCGCTTAAAAACATCTCCTTGCAGGAAAGGACTGTTACTGAGCGGCTCACTGCTGCCTGTGCCTGGGTGATGGCCTCCTCAAGGGGTTTCGGGTAATGCGCCAGACCGGCCATGAATACCCCGTCATTGGCAAAATCAACAGGCCTTAACTTCTGGTGCGCCTCAAGGAACCACCCATCTCCGTCAAGGGGAACCTTGAACATCATCGCTAGTTTTTCGTCTTTGCGACTTACAATGGCGCTCGCAAGGGCGACCAGACTTGTGTTGATCGTCAACTCACGTTGGATCAAATGATCATATACCGTTACCTTTAATCCGTCGCTGTCTTCCGCGACTATGGGCTTCCTGTCCAAATCAAACCTTATAAACAAGACTCCTTTAGAACGGGCCTCCCTGTACAACAGCTCATTTTCTCCATAAGTGCGTATATCACGATAGAGGACAAAGACGCGGCAATCCGGATTCTCCTTCTTGAAATGCAAGGCTGTTTTGACCGAGTGTGTGCAGCACACCTTTGAACAATACATCCTTTCCGGTTCGCGGCTGCCCACACATTGAATGAATACCGCTGTCTTTATTGACTTCGGCACGACCTTGCCGGAGGTTAATGCCTCATCAAGTTCAAGATGTGTCATGACCATGGGATGCCTGCCGTAGGCATATTCATCAGGTTTATGTTCTCCGGCCCCTGTAGCTATAATGGCGGCCCCATGCTCAATCATCTCTTCGCCATTGACGGATTCAAGTTTTGTTTTAAAATTGCCGATAAAACCGTCCACATCCTTTATTGTGGCGCCTTTATATACTTTGATTGAGGGGTCGGATTCCACCCTTGCTATAAGCCTGTCAAGATAGGGTTTTATATCTTCACCTTGTGACGTGACGCGGAGCTTAAGGGCGTTGCCTCCCAATTTTTCCTCACGTTCAACCAGATGCGTCTCATACCCCTGTCCTGCGAGAGAAAGAGCCGCATTCATACCTGCTATGCCTCCTCCTATCACCAGGGCGCCGGGGCTGACGGTGAGTTTTACTTCTTTCAGGGGCTCAAGAAGTGTGACCTTTGCCACAGCCATGCGAACCAGATCCTTTGCCTTGTCAGTGGCCTTTCCAGGTTTATCGGAATGCACCCATGAATTCTGGTTGCGGATATTGGCAAGTTCAAAAAGATATTTATTCAGACCGGCGCTCTGGAGGGTTTCCTGAAACAAGGGCTCATGTGTGCGTGGCGTGCATGCCGCAACGACAACCCTGTTGAGATTTTGCTGCCGTATAATCTCTGCAATATTATTCTGGGAATCCTGAGAGCAGGAGAACAGGTTGTTTTGCACATAGGAGACAAAGGGTAGGGTTTTGGCGTATTCGGCCACGGCCTTAACATCAACAACCCCTGCGATATTAATGCCGCATGAGCAGACAAAGACACCTACCCTTGGGGCCTCGCCCTTGATATTAAGCGGTTCAGGCAGCTTTTTTTCACGGGTCATGCTGCCCCTTACATCCGATAACTTGCTTGCGGCTTCACATGCAGCGGCGGAGGCCTCCATGACGGAGATCGGTATGTCCTTTGGACCGTTTATGGCGCCGCAGACATATATGCCTGGCTTGCTGGCGGCTACCGGAGTAAAACAACCGGTCTTCACGAATCTTTGATCGCCTAGATCAACCCCAAGCTTACAGGCCAGATCCACGCTGTCCTTCGACACCTCAAGACCATGACTTAATACGACCAAATCGAAATTCCGGCTCTTGATTTCTCCCTGTTCGCTTGCGTAATTAATTCGAAGGGAATTATTGTCTATCTCTTCGATAGTGTGAATGCGGCTGCGTATAAAGTTTACGCCTTTTACCTTTGCCTTTTCATAATATTTTTCGAAATCCTTTCCAAAGGTTCGCATGTCCATGTAGAATATAGTTACGTCAAGCCCGGCCTTGGCGTGCTCCTGTGCGATAGTCGCCTCCTTAAGGGCGTACATGCAACAGACGCTTGAACAGTAAGGGTTATCGCATTTATTCAGATCCCTGGAACCAACGCACTGAAGGAAGGCCATTTTAAGAGGTTCTTTTTCATCTGAAGGTCTGACAAGATGTCCCAGCCAAGGCCCGCCTGCTGCCAGGATCCTTTCAAACTCAAGCGCGGTCACGACATTCGGGAATTTTGCATACTCATAGGAGGCATAGCCTGTCGGATCAAAGGGTTTAAAACCCGTAGACATGATTATGGAACCCACCTTTATCTCGCGCACCACATCCTTCTGTTCAAAGTCCACAGCGCCCGTGGGACAGAATTTCTGACATGCCTGACATTTTCCCTTTTGAAAATAAATGCAGTTTTCTTTGTCTATGCAATATTTTAAAGGAACAGCCTGGGGATACTGCACATAGGCCGCCTTGCGATTGTCCAGGTTTTCATTGTATTTGTTTTTGACCTTCTTGGGACATTTTTCAGCGCATGCGCCGCAGGCGATACACTTGTCCATGTCAATAAAACGGGGCCGGCTGATGACCTTTACGGTGAAATCGCCTTCCTCGCCTTGCAGTCCCTCTATTTCCGATAATGTAAGAAGTTCGATGTTGATGTGCCGGCCGACCTCGACCAGTTTAGGAGAGATAATTCACATCGCGCAGTCGTTAGTGGGAAAGGTCTTGTCCAGTTGAGACATTACCCCGCCTATGGCAGGGGTCTTCTCGACAAGATAGACGTAATAGCCGGAGTTGGCCAGGTCAAGGGATGCCTGCATGCCCGCTATCCCGCCTCCAACAACCATTACAGCGCCGGTAATATTTTTATTCTTTGTCATAATGGTTCCTTGTAAATCTGTAGATTATTAGAGGTAATTGCAAAACTCAAAAAAGCATCAATTGTCATTTCGACCAAAGGGAGAAATCTTTTGATATCAATGCCTTTTAGATTCCTCACTTCGTTCGGAATGACAAGTGGAGGACTTTTGCAA
>Ga0153915_10005950_pt1 | contig 11381 bp, 12 predicted proteins | sample Opewatmetagenome_2_FD_107003 | JGI IMG/M metagenome (GOLD analysis project Ga0153915, IMG submission 107003) | Freshwater wetland microbial communities from Ohio, USA - Open water 3 Core 3 Depth 3 metaG | ecosystem: Environmental > Aquatic > Freshwater > Wetlands | place: USA: Ohio, Lake Erie...
GGCAGCGTGAATGTAAAACGCACAGAGGATTTATTCAATGACCCTTACATAGATACGGTATTTATAAAAAACTTCTTCCCTCAACCGCACAAAGAAAACGTTAAGGACATGTCTTGGTGTATAGAGCGCGCTTTTGTTGATTGGGATTTTATCCAAAAACTTAAAAATAATAAGCTTGATGAAAAAGGTGTTTATAAAAATTTAGATAAGATAAAAGATAGTTCTCCAACTGGTGATTACAAAAACGTAATGGAAGAAATGAATAATCTCGTTGGCATTGCTACGGGAACAAGTGAAGACCCGATAAATAAGCCGGTGGAACTTCTAAAATATTGGCGCAATGACAGATTGGTTATGGTTGCCAATAGGAAGGTTGTTATCCGCGATAGCGATAATCCTTTTGAACACGGAGAACTGCCTTACTCTGACGCTAAAGATTATCCGCTTGACAAAGAGTTTTATGGAATATCTGACGTAGACTTGCTTATTCCTATGCAGGACATTTGTAATGATACTACAAACCTGCGCTTAGATAACTTAATGGATTTGATAAATACGTCTTATGTTGCAAGCCGTAATGCCAATATAAATCCTGACGATTTAATTTCAAGGCCTTCTGGTGTTATCTGGTCTGATGATGTGAACGGTATAGTGCCACAAGCTAAACCTCAATTACCAGCAGGAGCGTATACAGAGCCGGAAACGCAATATAAGGCTATGCAGAGGACAAGCGGAATGTATGAGTATGCTCAAGGTGCTACTCCGCAACGCAATGAAACAGCAACGGGAATTATAAGGTTGCAACAGGCAGCTTTAAAGCGTTTTGGCTATCGTATTAAGTTATTACAAAAAACAACCTTTAAAGATATTCTTACGCAGATTATGCAACTTGACCAACAGTTATTGCCGGTCGGTTATATGCTTAAAGTTTTTGAGCAAGACATTGAGATTAAATTAAATCCGTGGGATATAGCCGGTAAATTCCAAGTGCAAGTTTCCGGTTCAACCAACCTATCAGGTTTAGAAGAAAGGATGATTGAGGTTTGGAAGAATGCGAAGGACGATAAATATTTTAACCAACTCGAATTAAGAAAGAGATTGCTTGATGTTTTAGATATACCAAATTCTGATAAGTTAATCAACCAATCGGCAGGTTTACTTGGCGTAGCACAACAAGGTATGCAACAAGGTGGTGCTAATCCGTTAATGAAAATAATCAGCGCGTTAAGGGGTGGACAGGCTCAACAAGCACAACCAGTGGGGATAAATGGCTGATAGAACGACAAATTTATTAAAGACAGTAGCAGACGCTCAATCGTGGGTAGGATTTTCAGAAAGTGCTGTTTGGCTCAAACTTAAAAACCTTATTGAAAAGGAAATTATTGAGCCAGCAAAAAATGCTTTCTGGACAACAAAAGTGGAGGACTTAAACAATGAAAAAATAATCAGGCATACATTATCGCAAAGAACAACGGTCAGGACAGCCTTAAAGATAATTGACTTAGTTGAAGGTAATAAAATTTTATTAAAACAAGCCCAGGATGAGCTTGGAAAAATAGAAAAAGCTAAAAACAAAAAGGAGAAACAAAATGGCTAAAGAAGATGTAAAAGTCAATGAAGCGCAGGAAGAAAATGTAAGCCCAATACCGGCAACACCGGAAGAAACAGCAGAGGCGTTTGGTAAACCGATAGAAAAAAATGCTTTTGGTATCTCTGCTATTGAAGAAAAAAAGGTTGGTGATAAGCCTGAGAAAGAGGTTAAAGAAAAGTCTGTTAAAGATGATAAGGTAAAAGACAAAGAAAAATCCAAAGAAGATAAACCAAATGAAGAAAAGACAGTTGCGGAAGAAAAGGCAGATGTCTTACTTGAACAGTTAAAAGCGACATCGCCGGAGTTCGCTGAATTATGTAAAAAGAAAGGGATTAAAGATACACAACAAGCTATTAAGTTATATATAGACCAAGAGAAAGAATTTACTAAACGCTCAACATTATTAAATCAGAGGACAAAGTTAGTAGAGCCTTATGTTCAATTTGATAGTGAAGGTAATGCTATTGGTTACACCGAAGCAGGTAAAAAATTGTTTGCCGGTGGTGGTAATCAACAAAATATTCCTGCGAACAATCAAGAAATAAAACAGGCGCAGAACGCAGGTTTAATATCACCGGAACAAGCGGCGCAATTACAACAGATAAATGCTAACTTCTGGGAACAGTTTGAGAAAAATCCAGTTGAAACTTTGGCAAAGATAATGTTAGCGACAGCACAGTTTTCTAACAAAGGGCTTAAAGATGAGTTTGGTAAAAATATAAACGGATTAAGCGAATCCATAAAGCCAATTTTAGAAGAAAGAGAAAACCAGAAGTTTCTTTCTATGATTGACGAGGTTGCGCAAGAACAAATTAAAGCAGGCGATGAGAAAGCACAAGACTTTATTGACGAGTATGCGGGTGAGATAGAAGCTGAGCTTAAAAAGGTTAGCCCTGAATTTAAAAAAGCTAATCCTAAGTTAGCCATCGAACAGGCATATTTGAAAGTAAAGAATGTAAAAATACAAGAATGGCAAAATCAATTATTAAAAAAACAGGAAGAGGAACAAAAGAATGCGCAGGACGCGGCAGACACCGGCGGCTCAAGCGGTGGGTCAGAACCGGCTGACGAACCTGAAATTGCTGGGATGAAAGAGCATTTAAAATCTCGTCCTGGAAGTGTGTTTTTTGGTGGATAAAAGGAGTTAAACAATGACGTTACTATCAACTCGCGGAAGTTATAACATTACCCAGACAAGAAGGGTAATGGACGTTCCCGATGAAATCTTTCTACTTCAGCCGGATGCTGCGCCTTTGGTGCAGATTATGACGAAGGCAAAAAAGAAAGATACAATCAACCCAGAATTTAGCTGGTATGAAAGAGATTTATACCCAAAAAGAGATGCGGTTGCTACAGGCGCGGCTAATACAACGTCTGCCACAACTTTTATTGCTACGACAGCTATTTTTCACACCTACGATGTTATTAAAAACGAAACCACAAAAGAGCAGATGTTGGTTACTGCAAAATCTGGAACGACAATCACGGTGAGCAGGGCTTGGGGAACGACAGCCATAGACACTATTACGGCAGCCGATTATATGGTTGTTTTAGGCAATGCTAACGAGGAAGGCCACGCAGCGCCAGGCATTAAGTCAGAAACAGAAACTCTCTGCTATAACTATTGCCAGGATTTTCGTTCACCTTTTGAGGTTACTGACATTCTTCAAAATTCCGAACTTTATGGCGGGAATGATTTACAGAATGAAAGAGTGATACACGCCATAGAACATAAGGTTGACATTGAAAGGGCTTTCTTGTTTGGTGAAAGAAAACAGGATACTTCAACAGGAACTCACCCTATCCGCGCAACTGGTGGAATTTTAAGTTTCATTTCTACCTATGCAACCACGATGACGACAGCAACAGAAACCTTGTTTGAAAGTTTTTGCGAAGATGCTTTCGCCTATGGTTCAAACACAAAGTTATTTATCGGTTCTCCTAAGTGGATTTCTGCACTGAATTATTGGGGCAGGGGTAAATTACAGACCGTGCCTAAAGATCAAACTTATGGCATTAACATCAAAGAATATCTCACAGGACACGGAACGCTTTTGGTCGCTCAACACAGATTACTTACCGGAACTTATTACGGCGGTTATGGCATAGTTGTTGACTTGGATAAAATTAGTATGCGAGTTATGAAAAATCTCGGCACGAAACTACGCACTAACATCCAGGCTAATGATGAAACCAAAGAGAAAGACGAATACAGAACTGTTTGCGGTTTGCAGGTTAACAATCAGGCTTGCCACGCAATAGTAAAAGGAATGACAGCGTTTAGCTGATGAAAAAATAGAGGGCAGGGGAGAAATCCCTTGCTCTCTTTCTTAAAAATAAAAGGAGTTAAAAAAATGGACACAAAAATTGAATATCCAAAAAGTTTAATGTTTACAAGCAACCATTACAGGAATTTAAGAGTATGGTTGATACCCTCTACCAAAAGGGAAATAGACGGTGAACTTGTAAAAATAGAAGGTAAGGAGTTAAGGTTTGTTGATTGGAAATGTTTCTGTGATGACCCAGAAACGATAAAACTTGCTCTTACAAGCGGATATTACGGGCATAGGAACGACCAGTATATCTCTATTGAATGGGAAAAAATAAAAGAAGCTGAAAAAAATAAAACAGTAGAGGAGAGCAAAACAGATGAAAAACCCATTCGAAAAACAAAAGCCAGCGTTTAGTTTTAAACGCACTTTAATCGCCGTTCCAACGACAGGGACGTTACTCCCTGCTATGGTAAACGATTTAATCTCGCTTATATGCCATAGTAGAAATTGGAGGACATTCCATACAGTTGATAATTGCGTAATTCAAGACGCGCGCAATCAGGCAGTTAAAAGAATGTATGAGAATGATTGCGATGGAATATTGTTCATTGATAGCGACCAGACATTTCCAAATACGGCTTTAGAAACTCTTATTGAAACGCATAAGGATATAGTGGGTTATCCTATCATACGGAAAGCACCGCCATATTATCCTAACATCAGCCGTTTTAATGAGGAAACTAAGGACTTTGAGATATATGAGGATTACCCTAAGAACAATCTTTTTAAGGTTGCCTATATCGGTATGGGGTTTGTCTATATCCGTAGGGCGGTGTTTGAGGCGATGGATAAAAAGTTTGGCGACCATATCTATTTTGATTTTGGTTGGTATGAAAGTGATAAATACAAGAAAGGCGACAAGATGATAGGCGAAGATGTTTTCTTTTGTATGAGGGCGAAGGAGTGCGGGTTTGATATATGGGTTAATCCTTTCGTGAAAATTGGTCATATCGGTAATTTTTGTTATACGCCCGAACTTCACGAAAATTATGCAAGGGTTTTGGCTAAAGCGGAGGTAAAAAAAGATGGCAAAGGGTGATAGGAATAATTTAGTTAAATCGTTAAGGGGACAAAAGACGGAAAGTATTCCGGCAGATGGATTAAATTCTCAAGGAACTACACTACCGAGCTTAACACTTGATATGGACTTGATAAGCGGCGCCGACAAATTGGCAGTAGGCGATGAGGTTACGCTTACTTTAAAAACAAAGGTTCAGGAAATCAAAGACAATGAGCAAAACGGAACAATGAGTTTCAAGATTACAAGTGTTTCGTCAGGAGAATAATTATGACATTAGCAGAAATGCAATCACAACTTGCAGTTTTAGTGCCAGAGTTTCCTTTCTCTTCTTATACTACTCAGACTATCCAATGGCTAAATGACGCGCAGCGAGAAGTGGGAGAAAAGAAAATAATCAGCGATAGCTCTTATGCTTTATCAGAAGCAGATGAAGGTGAATATAGTTTACCTGATACTTGCATTGAATTAAAAAAAGCTGGCGTATTCTATGACGGAACTTTAGTTGAACCAATTACTTTACCACTTTTAATTGAGCAATATGGCACAAGTTGGAAATCTTTAGAAAGCGGAACACCTAAGTTTTATTTGAACAATGGCGGGAGTATTGAACTTGTGCCTGCGCCTGATACAGACGACAAAGTTATCCTTCTAAACTTTTGGGGATATGCAAATGCTTTAAGCGCGGCCGGTGATATTCCTTTTACGACAGGCGATATAACCGCCGGATACGATTACCATAATAATCTTCGGAGTTTAGATAGTTTGCTTGTTGAGTATGGTATAGCAATGAGTAAGTTTAGTTTAGGTCTATATAACACAACCCAATCTGCGCTTACTAACTTTTATTCCTTGCTTACCGCGAAAGCAAACAATTTAAAGAAAAGAGGGGATATGGAATATAACTATCGTGGTATAGACCCTATGGTGTTAAGAAACAAACAAAGAAGGTTGAACTGTGGCTGACGAGAAAATATTAGATTATATCATTAAGGATTTTAGCGGGGGACAAGTGTCGAATGTTGATGACTCTGAACGCCCTGCTAATGCCTTTAAAGAGTTAAAGAACTGCCGCATTGACGTTGAAGAGGGGTCTTTAGTTAAGAGGTTACAAGCTACATATTATAACGAAACGACAATCGGCGCGTTACCGATTAAAAGCGGAATACGCTATTATTATGGAACAGACAGTAAAGAGCTAATTATTAGTTATGATACTTTTTTAAAAAAAGGTGATGACAATGCAGGAACATTCTCAAATATAAAAACAGGGCTTACTTCAAACAAAAGATTTTGCTTTGTCCCTTTTAAAGACAAACTTTATTGCTTCAACGGAGTAGACGATAATCAGAGATATGACGGGACAACTATTAAGAAGATGGGTTGCCCCGCTCCGACTTCCATTCCTACTTTGACAGACCCCACAGTATTTTTATCGCATTTTAACGGGTTAGATGCTTCCACTACGATAATAGACACAAAAGGACAAACTGTAACTGTTGGTGGAAGCGCACAATTAGATACAAGTTATTATAAATTTGGCTCATCTTCGTTACTACTCGCAAATTCTTCTGATTATTTAACTATCCCTGCCGCAAATGGACAATTTGGGAGTAACGATTTTACCATAGATACGCAATTACGTTTATCAAGCCTACCATCATCAGGTTCATGGAAAGTTATAGCTTATCAGCAAACGGACTCAAGTAATTACCAAATTTTTGGCATATATAACGATAGTGGAATTTACAAACTCATATATAGAGTAGTTTCGTCAAGTGTTAACATCATAGATTGTTCTTATACTCTTGAAGAATTAGATACGGAAACGTGGTGTCATGTATTTGTAGGAAGGGATGATAACACTTTTTATCTTGGTTTTAACGGTGTAGTTCAGGATTTTAATGACGATAGCGCTGTCCCTTCATTTACAGGGGCATTGTATATTGGCAATAACGTTTCCGGTGTAAATTTTAATGGTTGGCTTGATGAATTTAGAATTACTAAGGGTGTATGCCGATGGAATGATGATTACAGTGCGCCCTCAGAGGCTTATACTACGGGAACGTATAAGTATGCCATAACTTATCTTTATGAAGGTTATCAAGAAAGTAATCCTTATTTAGATTCTGATGAAGATGTTGTAGAGTGTTCTATCGAGGCAGGGGATAGTGTAATGTTGAGCAACATTCCCATATCTTCGGACACTGACGTTACTAAGAGAAAGGTTTATCGCACGCTCAAAGACGGTGATGTTTACTATTATGTTGATACGATAGACGATAACACGACTACAACCTATTCAGACATTACTCCTGAGATTAATTTAACTATTGAGCTTTCCACATACCACGACATACCGGCAATATGGAAAATGGCAGTATTAAAGGACGGACGTTTATTTGGTTTAAGACCTAACTCCTGCCGCATAGATTTCACGATAATAGAAAATTACAATGCGATGCCCGATATTGTCAATGATTTTGAAAACTATGAAATGGTTGCCGAAGATGACGGAGAGGATGTATTGGCTATTGCAGAATGGTCGGAGGGAATTGTTTGTTTTAAGCGTTCATCTACTTATTTAATACTTACTTCTGCCTCTGACCCTCTCCAGTGGGAAATAAACAAGGTAGACTATTATGGCATAGTTGCGCCTTGGTCAGTAGCAAGAACCGATAAAGGAATAGTCTATTTATCAATAGATAAAGAAAACCAACTTGATTTGAGATTATTTACAGGTTCTAGTTCAACTTCTTTAGGCTGGAGAGTCAAAGACATTTTAGATAGTATTAACAAAGAATATTATGATGAAGTTGTTGGTTGTTTTTATGGGGGGAGATACTATTTAAGTTTTATTGATAACTACGCCGGATTAAGTTGTAACCACAGATTATTAACTTTATACTATTCAACAGATTTGAATAAATTCGGGTATACCACCGGAGATTTAAATATCTCCTGTTTTATCCCTGCCTTTGGAGTGGGTGATTTCGGTCAGATGTATGCCGGAACATCAAATGACGGGCATATACTTCGCCTTGAAACCACCACAGAAGATTTAATCCATAAAACAAAATCAGACGTAGACTCCGGCACACTTACCCGATTAAAAGAAAGCGGTAATGAGGAATATCCCGAATATAAAATTGATGAAGACGGTTTCACTGGTTTATTTTCAAATACCGTAATTGATGATATGGGTACTGCTACCATAGATAGCTATTCTACTATCAACGATATGATAGATAACTGTGGATATGTAACATCAGATATTCTTTATATCGGAGCGCAAGAGTTAGGTCTTGCGATGTGGAGTGCTGTATTAGGGACTACAGGAGGAACGGCTTTAAGGATAAGAACAGGCGATACAGTGGCTCTTTGTAATACAGCGACTTATTCTGAATGGTTTACTACACCGGAGGGTTCGGACATATCGGGAGTAACTGCTAAGAAATATTTACAATACCAACTTTTGATTTCTACCGACACCTTGCCCGATGATGTAACAAAACTTTACCGCAATAACTTTGTAGTAAAAATATCAGCAGGTCTAGGAACACAATTTGAAACTGCGATAAACTTTTTATTAGATACAGGTAAAATAAATCTTAGGTCAGGTGATACTAAGTATCCCGATTATATTAAGAGATTAAGATGTGTTGTCTTGGAATATGAAACAGCTGGAACAACTCTAAATGTCTACCTTGCTAAAGATGAAGATGAGATAGGAACAGTTTTAGAAGCGATTGATACTGACGATTATCCGAATATCAGGCAGATAACGCTTCCTTTTACTTATATCGCTGAGATGTTTCGCTTGCAAATACAAGAGGAAAGTTTAAAGGCTTTAAAAATAAAATCAATACGGTTTAGATTTAGCTTGTTACCTAAGAATGCAATGTTATTAAACAGGGGGTAATTATGGATTTGACTGCTTATAAAATGAATGGCACAACAGATACAGGAAGCGATATTGATGACAAGTTTAACGCTTTGATTGACGCTTTAGAGGCAGAAGTTGAAGCACGATACCCAATAGGAAAACTTTATTTTTCAACAGTATCTACAAACCCTGCGACAATTCTTGGCTTTGGAACTTGGACAGCATTTGGAACAGGTAAAATACCGATAGGTGTTGATACTGGGGACAGCGATTTTGATACAGTTGAAAAAACTGGTGGCGCAAAGACAAAAACTATCGCGGAAGCAAATTTACCAGCACACGTTCATTCTAACGGGACATTAGCGATAGCCTCTGACGGAGCGCATACACACACGGTTACTGGTGGTACTGGTAGTGGTAGTAATATTTCTATACAAGGGGGTTCTGGTTCAATTTCTACCAGTTCAAGCGGAGCGCATACACATTCTATTACTGGTTCTATGGGTTCTATCGGTTCAGGCACAGCATTGGACATAATGCCCCCCACAATAACGGTTTATATGTTTAAGAGAGTTAGTTAGCATATATGAACAAAGGATTTTAACATGAAAGAAGGTTTTGTAACTCATACCGGCATAGACCAGAAACACAACGACATACACCGTCAGGCGTATATGCGACCTGAAACTGATTTTGTTACGACGACAATTCCAACGGTGGACAGTATGCGGCTTGGAGAGAGAAGGATTTATAATGACGGTTCAAAGGTATGGTTGTTTTGTAAGATTTCCAAAAATCAACTCGCTAAAATGGAATGGACTTTAATATGATAGAAAATCTTTTGACAGATAAAATTTTAGAACAAGGTGTATTACTTAGTTACCGCCAGAAATTAGAAATTAAAAGGCAAATAAGGAACGCTCTTTTGACTGATAATATCCAGTTTATATTTAAGAATGGGAAATTCGTTGGGTTTTTTACGATACAGAAAAATGCAAAAAGTATATTTATAAACAACCTTTGTATTTTTAAGGAATTTAGAAATCATTCAAACTTACTTTACCTAAGAAAACTTTTACGGGGTATGTATCCCGAAACAAAAATATTCCACTGGCAAAACAGGAAACATAACAAAGAAATGTTTTTTAATTAGGAGAAAAATATGAGTTTTGGTGGCAGTGATACAACTAGCACAACTGATAGTAGCTCAACTACAAGTAATACCTATACAGACGAGCAAAAGTCTTTATTGAAGGAAGTAGCAAGTGCTCTGTCTGGAGTTTCCGGTTCAACTTCTTCTGCGGTGCAAAGTCAATTGGATGCTGCGCTTTCTGGTGAACCCACAACAGCAGAAAAGTCTTGGTATAGGACAGGGAAGGAAAACATTGCACAAAGTTATAAAGATTTATCAACGCAGACAAGTGAGGCGTTAGCAGGCAAAGGAACACTCGGAAGCGGTCAATCCAATAAAGCAATGAGTGCTTTGCAGACCGCACAAAGTAAATCAGAACAAAACTTAAATAGCGAATTGCTTACTAAACAACAGGAAGATTTAAACACAGCTATTTCTAATGCTTTAGGGCTTACTAGCTTATCTTCTTCTGTTTCCACTACTCCAACAGGCTCAACAACGACAGGTTCAAGCACCACTACGGGTGAAACATCTGACTCGAGCGGTTTAGCGACTATTTTAGGGCTTGTATTATCTGGCGCACTTTCTACGGACACCAGTGGGACTTCTGATGAAACATCAGGTATATTAAATTCAGGAGAAGGTGGGGGGGCAAGCTACGACACTATATTATCTATGTTAGGTTTAGATTAAGGAGAAAACATATGAACTTTGATGTAAATACTTTTCTCAAAGGTTTAACGGAAGGGTATATGAAGGGTAAAACTTTAAAACAAGAACGAGCTCAGCAAGAGCAGGAGAATGAATTGAGGAAGGCGCAGGCGGGGTATTATAACGCGCAGTCGGGAGCTAAAACTGATACGGCGCAGTTGGTTGAATTTCTTAAAAGTCAATTTAGCGGTGGGAACGGTGGTGGAACAACTGCCGGAGCAAATCCTTCTTTAAGATTAAAAGGTATGAATGTGGGGGGAATGAATTTTGAAGTTCCGCAATCAGAGGAGGCTCTGCGAAAAGAAAGACAAGACAAATTTTCTGATGAAGTTGCCAAGAAAGAACTTACATCGATGGCTACAAATCTTCCGAAATTAGAACAAGCATTGCAGTCTATAAACCAATTAGAAGATTTATACTATAAAGGTGCTACTCCTGACAAAAATCCAATATTGGCAAGAACAACTGGAATACCAGACGCTGTAAAAGCAAAAATGGGTTTTAACCCAGAGCTAAATTCTTATATCAATAATAGTAAAGCTTTCGCTGGCTTAATCGCTAAAGGTGGCTTTGGTGAAGCTGGTATGTTGACAAATCAAGATATTGCCAGGGTTGTTGCCGCCCTTCCTACAACATCATCCACCGACAAAGAAGCTAAAATTGGATTTCAAGAAATTAGAGATTTACTTAGTTCAGCAAGGGAAAGATAC
>Ga0153915_10005951_pt1 | contig 11380 bp, 8 predicted proteins | sample Opewatmetagenome_2_FD_107003 | JGI IMG/M metagenome (GOLD analysis project Ga0153915, IMG submission 107003) | Freshwater wetland microbial communities from Ohio, USA - Open water 3 Core 3 Depth 3 metaG | ecosystem: Environmental > Aquatic > Freshwater > Wetlands | place: USA: Ohio, Lake Erie...
AAGCTTATTTTTTACCATATAATAGGATACTCTGTCTTTCACTCCTGTTTCAGGACCAAGAAATCCTTTAAGTCGAAATCCCATCGCTTTTGTGTGCCAATAAACCCACATTTTAGCAGAACCAACATAAAATTCCACATAATCGTACCCAATAATGCCTAATTGTCCAGACATTACAATTCTCCTATAATTTTTTCTAATGGATTATTAAAGCGGACAAATTTAATCATAAATAAAAACTTAGCAAAATCAATCACATCCGATAATTGCCTGTATCACAATTAGTTAGAGAATTGAACGGTCTGGGAATCAGGGAACGTTATCGAGAAGCATAAAATTATTCGACTTAAATCTATTTACGGGCTCCGTATTTTTCTTAGGATATCGGCATACTTTAATCAAAGGGCACATAGAACATAATGGATTTGCCGGTTTGCAGATTTCCCTTCCAAGTCTTATAAGGTTAGTATGGAGTTGATGAGCAATTCCTGTGGAAAGATTCTTATTTAATATCAGGAAAGTTTTGTCGGGAGTATTTGTGCTGACCAATCCAATCCTGTTGGTGGTTCTGTGAACGTGGGTATCGACAGGACAAACATTTCTCTCCAAAGAAAATAACAATACACAACTTGCAGTTTTAATACCTATCCCTTTGTACCCTGTGAGTTCTTCAATTACCTCATCATTACTTTTATTCTTAAAATAAGTCAGAGAAATTTTTCCATTCGCCTGTTTTATTCGTTTTAGAAATCCCTTTATAGTATTGGATTTTTGCTTCCCCAATCCTGCAATATTTATATACTTTTCGATCTTTGAAGACGGTAGTTTTTCAACTTCATCCCAATTTATAAAGTTATCTTTTAAATTTTTAAATGCTTTATATGAATTCCTGTCGTTTGTATTTTGAGAGAGAATTGTTGCAATTAATAAATCTACCGGATCGGGAGTCTTCCTGCTTTTTGCAGGAATTCCGAATCTCTTTATGAGCAATTTATTTACCGTTTTAATTTCCTTTGAGAGCTCTGAATTAACCATCGCTTAAATTGTTATTGTCATAACTGAAAATTTAATAATAACTTATAATAAGCTGAAATATCTTATTTTTGTTTTTGGAATTAAAAAATATCCGGAGGGTAAATGTCGACTTTAATGGTAAGTATTTCGGGAATCCGCGGTATAGTAGGTGACGGATTAGACCCAAATGTAATAGTAAAATTTACATCTGCGTACGCTGATTTAATAGGAGATGGAAAAGTTATAGTAGGTCGTGATGCCCGGATTACCGGAGAAATGGTAAACTCAATAGTTACAGGAACATTAAATGCTAAGGGAATTGATGTAGTCGATATTGGAATCTGCCCTACCCCGACAGTTCAATATACCGTCAAAACACTTCGTGCCAATGGAGGGATAGCTATTTCAGCAAGTCATAACCCGAATGAATGGAATGCACTTAAGCTATTGAATTCGACGGGACAGTTTCTGACCCCGGAAGAAAATACCCGTCTGCTTAAAATAATGAATTTACCCGAAAACAAATTTAAAAGCTGGGATAAAATCGGGAAGACAACATTTTATTCTGATGGTATCAAGAAACATATGCATGATGTTGTGAATATGAAGTACATCGACAGGAAAGAAATTAAAAAAAGGAAGTTTAAAGTTTTAGCAGATTGCATTAATGGCGCCGGCGTTTATGTGATTCCCGAACTGCTCAGAAAATTTGGATGTAATGTAATCGAATATAATTGTGAAAAGACCGGCATTTTCCCGCGATCCCCTGAACCGGTGCCCGAAAATCTTTTAATGACAATAAAAGAAGTTAAAAAAAATAAGGCGGACCTGGGGGTTGTTGTAGATCCTGATGTTGATCGACTGGTACTAATCACAAATACAGGTGAACCCTTCGGTGAGGAAAATACTATTGCCCAGGCAGTAAAATTTATATTATCAAAAGAGAAAGGGAATGTTGTCGTAAATCTCTCAACTACAAGAGCTGTCGATGATATAGCCGCTCAAGCAGGATGCAAAGTATTCCGCTCACCTGTCGGAGAGGCTAATGTAGTTAAAAAAATGCAGGAAGTTAATGCCATAATCGGCGGTGAAGGCAGCGGTGGTGTAATATATCCTGCACTTCATTACGGCAGGGATGCATTAGTAGGAATAGCTATAACTTTACAGCATCTGTTGGAATCAGGCGGAACTATGATGAAATTAAAGAAATCTCTCCCGCAATATTTTATTACCAAGAAAAAAATAATGATCGGGAACAATAAGCCGGACCCAATTATTACAGCACTCGCAGAAAAATACAGTTCCGAATTGGTCAATACGGAAGATGGATTAAGGATTGATTTTGCAGATCACTGGGTGCATTTTAGAAAGTCAAACACTGAACCGATCATCAGGATTATTACTGAGTCCAAGGATCAATCTGAATCCGGGAAACTTTGTGAAAAGTATTTAAATGAAATAAAAATCCTGACTCAATAGAGCATACTTCTTTTCTGGATATAGCTGAAGAGAGCTTTATCAAAATTTGTAGATGTATCGATAAGATTATATTCTATATTTGAATTAAGGCATTCTTTTTTTATAGTACCAACGAAATCATTCATTGCCTGCTGATAAGCCTTTTGTATCTGGTAAGGTCTGGTTGTCATCTCCTCTTCTGTTTCGAGGTCTTTAAATATTGCATCACTTCCAAAGGAAAAGCTTCTTTCCAAAGGATCAAGTAACTGAAATACTATAACTTCATTCTTCTGATACCTGAAGTGTTTCAATGCCTTCAATATTGAATTAACGTCATCGAACAAATCCGATACAATGATGACGAGTCCTCGCCTCTTTATCTTCTCAGCTATTAAATTAAGACAGGAAGCTGTATTCGTCTTATCAGATGCACTCACTGAGCTGAGATTTTTCAATATTTCCTGAAGGTACGTCTTTGAAGCTTTTGGAGGAAAATATTTTTTAATTTCGTCCGAATAAATTGTCAATCCCACGGCATCCTTCTGCTTCACCATAAGATAGCTTAGCGCAGCAACGAGTGTTGCACCATATTCAAGTTTGGAGATATTTTTTCCGGAACTAAAATGCATAGACCGGCTGGAGTCGAGCAGTATGTAGCTTCTAAGATTTGTCTCTTCCTCATATTGTTTAATGAAAAACTTTTCAGTTTTCCCGTAAACCTTCCAGTCAATATCTTTTATACTATCTCCCTTCATATAAGGACGGTGTTCTGTAAACTCAACACTGAATCCATGGTAGGGGCTTTTATGCAGTCCAACCATGAATCCTTCAACTACGAGTCTGGCTTTTAATTCTAAGGAATTTAATTTAGAAACTATCGAAGGATTAAGGAAATTTTTATAATCCTGTGCTGTTTTGGCCATTATATATTTTTTGATCCCTTTTTCTGAAGAATCTGGTCGGGGCTAAGTCCCATATTATTCAGTTCTTCGCGGGCAGAAGTTGCCAGTTCGTGATTTGGAAACTTTTGCAGAAAAAGATTATAAGTATCAGTTGCAGCTTTATAATTCTTCAGATCATTAGCAAGAATAAAACCTGAGAGAAACAAAGCCATTGGTGCTCTTTTACTCCCGGGGTATTTATCGAAAACTTCCCGAAATGTATCAGAAGCCTTTTTGAATGATTCTTCGTCAGAAATATCCTTCACCATCTTGTTCTGATAGAAACTTGCTGTTTGAAAAAGAGCTTCAGGGGCATCGGGGCTATTTGGAAATTCTTTAATGATGGATTCAAAATTTCTCAAGGCTTCAGGAATATTCTTTTTCATCATACTATCATGGGCAGCTTTCATATAGTCTTCCGGAGTTTTACTGCTGCAGCCCTCAACAAAGAAGGCGGCTGCAAGTAATAAAGGCAGGATAAAGTATTTCATTTTTGTCTTTTTTCTCTTTCTATTTAATAAAATTGGGTCAAAATTTATTAAATTTGGATAGAAGTAGCAATGTAGTAACGGTACTCAATTCTTAAATTAAATAAAAAATAGCCGGCATAGAGCCGGCTTTTTTATCAAAAGAGGATTATTTAGTTAACATCATTTTCTTAATAGCTGAAAATGTTGTACCATCAATACCACTCGCATCAAGACGATAGAAATAAACTCCACTGTTTAATTGTGACGCATTAAAATTAATCTGATGGCCTCCGGCAAGTAATGCACTGTTCAACAGTTGTGCAACTTGCTGACCAAGTATATCAAAAACTTTTAGCGATACTTTTGAGTCAACCTTCAGGTCAAAATTAATCATAGTAGATGGGTTAAATGGATTTGGATAATTCTGTTCAAGAGAATAACTTACAGGGAAAATATCAACCGATACTTCAGCACTGATTGAAGAACTACCCTGGAAATCCATTTGTTTTAATCTATATGTGTAATGACCGGGATTGACATTCAAATCGGTGTATGAATATGAATGGACCTGGGTTGTTGTACCATGACCCGATACGAATCCAACGGTAACAAAACCGGTTCCAGCATTTCTCTGAATTTCGAAGCCATGGTTGTTTATTTCTGAAGCAGTATTCCAGTTTAGTACTACTGAATTCAGATTAGCAACAGCAGTAAAGGATGTTAATTCAACCGGTAAAGAGAATGGCGGCAGAAAATCACTATTATAATATCTTGGATCAACTTCATAACCATCATTAGGAGGAGTAGAAGTTGTGAACTGGCTTCCGATAGCAATTACATCCTTTGGCCAGGTTGGTTCCGGATTATTATCAAGATCAGTATCTTTATCGATATATACATCGATAGTATCAACTCCATCCGACATCTGAATAGTTCCGTTTGCACCTGAAGGCCATGTTCCTCCTACCTTAGTCAAATTCATAAAACCGATTAACCTGCTCTCAAAAGATTCAGCATCTGCAATATACTGGGCAATGGTTAATACTATTGGAAAAGGTACGGGATTACCGGTACTAACAACCATGATATCACTTTCGTTCGCCGGTATGAGTTCTGTTAAACCGTTATATTGGGAAACATCACCGGTAACCATAACTTCATCACCGAGATTTAATACAGGGGTAGTTGAACCAGAGTGGAATAAATCAATCCCTCCTGTACCGTCATCAATGAAATAAGAAATATTATTGGTCTGGAAATTCGGAGAAATTACGATACCCTGAATGGTAAATGTTTCTCCCAAATGATCGGGGATATAATCATTATTCAGATCTTCCCGGACTGTGGATATTGCGGTTATTTGTGCAAATGACTGCTGAATAAAAGCAAGTGTCAGCAGAAGAGTAAATGTAATAAGTAAAATTTTTCGGGTCATTGGTTCCCTCCTGTGATTGAGTGAATAATTAGTGAAATTATGACAGTTAAATATATTTTATTATTGGTACTGGTTTCCTCCCCGGAAAGAAATAATATTGAAAATATAAAAAGGTCAGGAAAAGAAGTTTCGTGCATCAATAAGTTTTCAACACTGGTATCAAACTACAAAATATGATTTCAATTATCAATAAAGCAAAGAAAATTTAACACAAAATTAATTTGTGAAAAGATTTGCAAGTTAGTGAATTTGTGATTCTACGGACTCAAGTAAATTTAAAATAAATAAGCCGGTCAATAACTGAACCGGCTTATTTAATGGAAAGATTTTTTATTTTGTCAAGACCATCTTTTTAACTGCTGTGAAATTACTTCCATCCACTCCGGTTGCCTCAATTTTATACAGATAAACGCCGCTGTTAAAACGTGAAGCATCAAAATTCAGTGTATGATCACCCGCAGAAATATTTTTGTTGAGAAGTGTTGCTATTTCCCGTCCTAAAACATCAAATACTTTTAAGGTAACTCTGGAATCTGAAGCCAGACTAAAATTTATATTGGTAGATGGATTAAACGGATTGGGATAATTCTGATCCAAAGAATAAACAGATGGTGATATAACATCTACTTCCGCGTCTTCTGAATATTTAAAGCTGCCGTTATAATCCACCTGCTTCAATCTGTAAATATATTTTCCTGCTGGCAATTTAGTATCAACAAAATTGTATTGCTGAGGCTGTGTAGTTGTTCCATGTCCAGCAATAAAAGCAATATTTTCAAATGGACCTGAATCCGGTTTTCTTTCTATCTGAAATCCTTTGTTGTTTGTCTCAGTAGCCGTAGCCCATTTTAAAATTACGTTACCATCATTTACACTTGCGTTAAATGATGTAAATTCTACGGGTATATTCGTATCGGAAGTATCAACAGAGACATTATATGCCAGTCCCCCGTTTCCGAATGTTCTGGCGTGTACAGCTTTACCTGAAGTAAACACAGTGCTGCCATCCCATGATATTTTTCCATCGAAGAACGAACCTCCGGTATTTACAGTAAATATTGGTACATTACCTTCCCAGGTTTTAAAAATATACAAGTCCGGAGCGGAATTATCCATGGCGCCCCAGGAAGAGGCAGCAAGAACATTACCCGGTTCATTAAAAGCGACAGAAGTTACCGCATCCCCGCAATTATCAAATACCCAGAATGGTGTTCCACCTCCCGCAGTTTTATATAATTTAACCGTTCCGTTATAAGATGAAGAACTTAAAAATATTAATGTTCCTACCGCAACGTAATTTCCATCATTTGAAACATCGACACTATTTGCCCAGTTATAGAAAGTTCCGGGCGGTTCCTGATCCTGCCAGAGAAGATTAAATGTATTCCCGCTTCGTTCAAATACTCTTACATATCCGAAATAATTTACTGTAGCTATAATACTGCCATCAAAGTTAATTCCCTGAGTTGCCTGAGTACCTGAAGTACTGCTTATCGGATTAATTACATCCTGATAAATAATATTTCCGGTAAATGTTTCCATTACCCAGAACTCGCCGTAAGTGTTTACAATCATTAATGAGTCATTACCCGAAAGTTTTACTCCCAGGATACTACCACTGCCTCCTGCAGGATCCACAAGAGTTGCCGACCATACCGGAGTAGTAGATGCAGGATTGAATCCAAAAATAATGGATGAATCTGAATATTGTGAGGTAGCAATCAGAAAGTTAGGAGTTAGTGCTACCGGACCTGCTGAAGGGGTTCCGCCCAGCGAGGTGAGATCAAAATTAAAGATAGGAACATTACTCGAACTATTGAACACATATATATTCATAGAAGCTCCTGCAGCTATCAAATTTCCATCATAGTTTAGAGCAACATAATTAACCTGAAAATTGTTAACCACAGGATATTCCCAGATAGGAGTCGAATTGTTATTTCCGTAAAAAGATATTCTCGTATTATTCAAACCCCATCCGACTGCTTCAAACTGACCATTTCCACTGACTGCGCATCTGTCACCGATTGAAACGGGATCCTGGAAATTCCAGCGGATAGTTGTACCGGATAAAATTTCATTAAGATAATCAGTACCGGAAGCAATCGGTGTCCCGTAAGAATTATTAACAACAGGAATCGTTATGTAACTTTCCTGATTGATTCCTTCATTCTGTCCGGTTATTAAATGTCTCCCTGCATAACCGGGAATTTGTTGTGCATAATTTATACTGCACAGAAGAACCGATACAAATAGAATAGTTAAAAAAGTCTTCATATAAGAACTCCGCTTAAATAGTTAAATAAAAAAATCAGTATTAAAAAATTCTGAAAGATATACCCACCTCCTTTTTTCGTTTAATTTTATCTGTTTAATGTCTACAAAAAAGATATTGCCATATAAAAAGAACACTACTAAATGTCTTATTATTGTGTTAGAAAATTTGTTCTTTTCATTTTGTATTCAATTCTTAATAAAGATCTTTTTAGAAGATGCAAGTAAGGGAAAAATTTAAAACCAGAAAATTTATGTATTGATGAGAGTAATGGTAATGATATCGTGTTTATTATTTTTTTCATATAAATAAATTATTGATCCCTGTAAAAATGATTTATAGAACAAAGAGTAGACACTATGACTGCATTAAAGTACAAAATTTAAAGTTTTATTCAAATATCGAAGGGAATGTATTGCCGATTGGTGGAGAAACAGATTTGCTAATAGAAAGGTTCCTGCAGGTTCAAAATAAAACAAGCCGGTTTAAAGTTAAACCGGCTTATGATGAATAAAGTAGTTTTTACTTCGTTAAGACCATTTTCTTAACTGAAGTAAATCTACTACCATCTACCCCATTTGCTTCAATTTTATACATATACACACCGCTGTTAAGATGTGAAGCATCGAAATTAACAATATGCTGACCGGCAGTCATATTGCCATTTAACAACGTTGTAATTTCCTGTCCGAGAATATTGAATACACGCAATGTAACTTTTGCATCTGTTGCAAGGTTAAAGTTTATCCGGGTTGTCGGATTAAACGGATTCGGATAATTTTGCTGCAGTGAATATACTTTCGGAACATTTACGTTAACTTCAACGCTATTTGAATAATTAGAAGAGCCATTAAAATCAACCTGTTTCAGTCTATAAGTATAATTCCCCGAAGTCACATTCTTATCAACAAAACTGTAGTTATGGTTTTGAGTGGATGTTCCGTAACCCTGAACGAAATCTATAACCTGATAACCGGCTCCGGAATTTTTCTGAATTTCAAATCCCTTATTATTAGTTTCAGTTGCGGTTGACCAATTAAGTGTAACGTTTCCTTCAATTGCATCAGCGCGAAAAGAAGTTAACTCAACAGGAATTATATCCCAGCCGGTAATCTTAATATTGTCAACTGCCCACCACCAATCCCATGCTGGCTGGACAGATACAAAGCGGAAGAGGAAACTATGAGTACCAACCAAAGAGGAAATATCATGATACTCGTGGGTATCTCTAATATCAACATCATTCCAGGTGATTACATTTGACCAGGTTGCTCCGCCGTCAACACTTACATCCAGGTATGCGAAGTCGGCAACACCTATAGCCTGCCAATCATTATCCCATTCAATTGCGACTGATTGATAAGAAGTTGCATCTATCGGTGAATTGGTCTGAATAGTACTTGAAGAACCGCCGCCACCACTGCCGCAATGATCAGCATCTGCAGCTAATATTCCACCACCAGCGGTTGCAGGTAACGTATAACGACTTGTAATTGTTGGATCAGTAAATATCTGCCATGGGCATCCACTTACAGTGCTAATAGTATAATTTCCAGTTCCGTTTTCGAAATCGTCACTGAACAATGTTATTAAATTAGGATCCTGCATGGTTTTGAATGTCCAAACCTGAGCAGAACTATTGCAGGTATCACCAATTTCAACAACCTTCCAGTAATAATTTGTAGAGTAAAGTAATTGTGTATCGAGAGTCCACGAAGTAGCCAGAGTTCCGGATTGTTTTAATGTTAAATCCGATGGATCAGTACCGAAATATAATTCATTAGAAACAGCACCGGTGCCGTTATCCCAGGTTAACTGGGATAAATTTGCAGCAACATCAACTGCTCCATTAGCAGGATTCGGATTACTTGCAGCTTCAACCGGGCATGGAGGTCCGTAATGTGTATCAACAGCAAAGGCAGCAATCTGATCACCCCAATCATAAATCAGATTAGTGCTGCCATTAGTTTTATCCATAGTTCTCAGCTGGCCTGTATAAGTATCATAATTGAACGCAGAAAGATATATGGTATGAGTTTCCATATCATAGCTCATTCCCTGCCCATAGTTAGGAGTAAAGCCCAAATAACCTAATGTTGTCAGAGCACCGGTACTAATATCGATTATATAACCATTGGCTGCTCCCGGGGTAGTATTTACTTCATAAGAATAGCAAACACCATTTTCATCAAAACAAAGGTCAATCATTAGTCCAGTAATTGAAAATGAACCAATTAATGTTGCTTGCAGTGTATTAATATCCAGTGAATAAAAAGCGGAAGAAGAAACCATATAATATTGATTATTTGCCGGATTATAAGAAATCCCATTAGGCTGATCACCATTCATACCAGTAATATTACCAATGAGAGTACAGGTTCCGATAGAAGGATCAAACAAATAAAGTGCAGGAGCTACATCAATTAAATAGAAATTGTCGTCGCCGCCTTTAACCATCGAAGCGGCAAAATTCGGAGCAGTAAAACTACCGATTGTCGTAAATGGTGTACCGGCAGGAATCGGCATTGATATGTTATTCGAGTTATCATTATCGTTTGCATATGCAATATCGGCAAGAGAAAATGTTCCGTACTGAACATGACTTCTGGTTTTTGAGAACGGAGCTTTGCCGGACGATAAACCAGCTTCCTGTGCACAAATATTAATGGACACAAAAAAGAAGAGAACACCCAATAATAAATGAAATGACTTTGTCATATAATAAAACTCCTCTAAGATTATGAGAATTTGAAGTTTATTAAAAAAATACAATTAGTGGTTTGAACGGATAAAATGTATATAAAGATTCATCACCTCCTGAATATGAATCAGTTAAAAAGGATATCACAATAGAAATGATAACGAAGCTTCCCGAGCAAATTTAATTTTGGAATTTTAGGTCTGCTATTCGAAAAAGTTTTGTAAATTCATTACTATATATGAAATATGAATTGATATAAAACTACAAAACTTAATTTTAATTTACAAATGATTTGTTGAGAAAAAATAATTTTTATTTAGGGGGATCAGATTAATTTTTACGGAAGTGAAAAATAAATTTCAATAAGATTGGTAAAATTATTTGTTATTTTAATATGAATCCATCATAGACGTTATTAAAGATAACATCTTAAACACTTCCCCCTAACCAACCAGAAAAGTTCAAGGATTTGGCTGAGGTCTCCAACTTATTTTGCCGAGTACCACAGGATTAATATCCTTCGCTCTTCTGATAAAATCCAAACGGATATCTCATAAGATTTTAAACTTAGCAGCTATTTCAGATAATATAACAAAACACTGGTGAGTTAAATTGATCTTATTATGATCATCCCGGGTGGTAGGTGGCGACTTTATTTATACTTGTCCAAGCGTATTTTGTGCGTACTTTGTGCGTACTTTGTACGTAATTTGTTACACGTAGGATCCTTTATTGATTAGAGTGAAAGACATCATTAAAATTTAAAACTTTAGAGCAGCACTTAAACAAATATTTTCCCCGGATTTTTATTCTTCTCAATACTGAATTATTTTGTGTTATATTAATTCTTTTAAGAAATGATAAACAACAAGGGCCTCTAGAGCAGATAAACGGAAGTTTATTTCATACCACAAAATTATTAATCTAAAAGAATCCAGGGCATATTTACAACAAGCTTCTAAAAATAAAAAGCCCGGTCGTTAAACCGGGCTGAAATTGTGAATAGTAAATGAAATGACTATTACTTAGTTAAGATCATCTTCTTAATTGAAGTAAAGTTATTTCCGTCTACTCCTTTGGCTTCTA
>Ga0153915_10005952_pt1 | contig 11380 bp, 10 predicted proteins | sample Opewatmetagenome_2_FD_107003 | JGI IMG/M metagenome (GOLD analysis project Ga0153915, IMG submission 107003) | Freshwater wetland microbial communities from Ohio, USA - Open water 3 Core 3 Depth 3 metaG | ecosystem: Environmental > Aquatic > Freshwater > Wetlands | place: USA: Ohio, Lake Erie...
CCGCCACGGCCACCTGACCCAATTCGGCGATGACGGTGGCATTGAGGGCGTTGAGCTTGTCCGGACGGTCGACCGTGATCGTGAGGACCCCGTCCCGGAGGTCATATCTCAGGGTGGTGTAGGGCATGGCGGAAATCCCGGCGGAATGAGATGGGAGACTGGGCGGCAAATGTAGTCTGGGCCGCTGTCGCCTGCTCGCCACGGACTGCCGAGGCCCCACGACGATGGAGCGACCGCCGGTCGATGTTCGGGCCCGCAAGTGCCCTGAATAGCGGCGAATAGCCGTCTGAAAGCTATTCGATCCCTCTGGCAGTAATATGCGATTAAGTCATTGTTAATGAGCAAATTAGCCTATGGCATCACCCGGTAAGCGCATGACTTTTATACAGGTACACTGTGCCGCTGGCACCGCGGTTGCCCTACCATTAGGCTGGCTCTCTGCCCGCTCTTCATTGGAGACTTCCAGATGATCCGGTCACGACGCGTTCTGGGGCTGCTGTCCCTGCTTCTCCTGGCAGCCACTGGGCTGACCAGTTGCACCGCGGGAGACACCCCGACCTCGCCCGCGTCGGCGGCGGTCACTGACTCGCAGCCCGGCCTGCAGCTGCCGATCCTCACGCCGCTGCTCAACGGTCTGTTGGCCTGCAACCGCCAGGAGTACGGCGTTACCAGCAAATGGATCGGGCCCGAGGGCGGCACCATCCGGGTCAACGACCACGTGCTGGTGATTCCTCAGGGCGCACTTTCGAGTAACACCCTGATCACCGCCGAGGCCCCGTCGGACTACGTGGCGTCGGTCCGGTTCCAGCCGGAAGGGTTGCGGTTCGCCAAGCGCGCAACCCTGACGCTGGACTACTCGGACTGCCCGCTCGGACGACTGCAACTGCTCAAGCGGGTGGCCTATACCACCGACGACCTCGACATCCTGAGCTTCCTGCTCTCCCGCGACAATCTGCTCCTCATGCGGGTGAGCGCCGACCTGGACCACTTCTCCCGATACGCGGTCGCCTGGTAGCCATGCCGATCATCCGGCGGTCAAGCGGCGTGACTCCGTCGCCCTCGGCCGCCGATCACCTGGCGGAGGCGAGGGCGGCGGAGCGGGCCGGACGTACTGAGGCGGCCGTGGCCGGGTACGCCACGGCCATCGCCACTGCCGAGCGGACCGGTGAGGGCAGCGTGCTGGCCGAGGCCCTCCGTCGGGCCAGCGTCATTCACCACCAGCAGAACGAACCGGAGCGGGCCCGCGAGCTCTGTCGCCGGAGCTACGAAATCGCGCTTGCCCTGGGCGACCGGCCCCTCGCGGCCGAAGCCCTCAACACCCTCGGAGCGGTGGAGTTCGAGCGGGGTCAGATGCAGCGGGCCCGGGAACTGCTCGGCGAGGCGCTGGAACTGGGCGGCTCCCGGCCCGACCTGCAGAGCCGAATTGAGCAGAACCTGGGCATCATCGCGACCATCCAGGGGGACCACGGCGCCGCCCTGGCCCACTACCGCTGTTCCCTGGACGCCTGCCAGGCCGCCGGCGACGAGAAGGGCTGCGCCATCGCGTACCACAATCTGGGCATGATCAGCGCCGATCGGAGCGAGTGGACCGAGGCGGAGCGGTACTACGAAGAGAGTCATCGCATCGCCGAGCGGATCGGCGAGGTCCATTTGCAGGGCCTTTGCCGGCTCAACCATTCCGAGGTACACCTCGCGAGGCAGTCGTACGAGCTGGCGCGGGAAAGCGCCGAGGCGGCCCTGGCCATCTTCGACCGGCTTGGCTCCCGGCTCGACAAGTCCGACGCCTACCGCGTGCTGGGCGTGGTCTACCGGGAGACGGGCCGAGCGGCGCTGGCGGAGGCCCGACTGCGGGCGGCGATCGAGGTGGCCGTGGGGACAGGAGCGGTGCTCAGCGAGGCGGAGTCCTCACGCGAGCTCGCGCGATTGTACCAGACGATGGGTCGGAATCAGGAAGCACTCACACTGCTCAACCGGTCGTGGGGGCTGTTCCGCCGGCTCGATGCCCACCTGGACCTGGTGGACGTTCAGGCCAAGGTGGCGGAGCTCGAGGGCAGCTTCCTGGCTTTGGTACGGGACTGGGGCCAGTCGATCGAATCTGCCGACAGCTACACCCACGGGCACTGCGAACGAGTGGCGGGGTACGCGGACAAGCTGGCCCGGGCGCTCGGACTCAGCGATACCGACCTCACCACGATCCGCCTGGGCGCCTACCTGCACGACGTGGGCAAGGTGAAGGTGCCCCATGAGATCCTCAACAAACCTGGTCTTCTGACGGCGGAGGAGTTCGATGTGATCAAGCAGCACCCGATGTGGGGCGTGGAGCTGCTCGCATCCATCGAGTTCCCCTGGGATCTCAAGCCGATCATTCGCTGGCACCACGAGAAGTACGACGGCACCGGCTATCCCGATCGTCTGGTAGGCGACGCGATCCCGCTGGGCGCCCAGATCATCGGGATCGTGGACGTGTACGATGCGCTGACGACCACCAGGAGCTACCGTCCGGCAATGACCCACGAGCAGGCGCTGGCCTGCATGCGGGAGACGCCGCACTGGTGGCGGCCTGACATCCTGGAGGCATTCATCCGCACCGTTGGCGTGCCGGAGGCGGTTGCCGCGTGATGGTCGACGCCGCCGAGCCCCCCGAGGTCCTGGTGCACGCGGCCCGCGATGCCGCGAGGTCCGGACGACTGCGGGAGGCCGCCGAGCTGGCCGAGACCGCCTCCGCACGGGTGGGGCGGGGCACGTCCGAGGAGGCCCAGCTCGCCAACATCCGCGGCGGCATCGCCTTTGAGTTGGGCCAGCTGGACCGGGCGGAAAGCTGGTTCGAGCAGGCGGTCTGGCTCGCTGGGGAACGGGAGGACCGGCTCCTGGTGGCCAGGGCAACGGCCAACCTGGGGTCCGTCGCCCACCTGCGCGGAAAGGTCGTGCTCGCGGGCAGTCTCTACTCCAGTGCCCTCGAGGTCTACCAGCGCGAAGGAGACACGGTGGGGGTGGCCCAGATCGAGCACAATCTCGGCGTCGTGGAACGGGAGCTCGGCGAGCTCGAGCGGGCGGGGGAACACGCCTCTAACGCCGTGACCGCCGCGCGCCGAACCGACGATCCCAGGCTCCTCTCCCTGACGCTGCTCGGCTCCGCTGAGACGGCGATCAGGCGGGGGGAAGCGCAATCGGCGCGTCGGAACCTCGCCGCGGCGCGCGCCATCGCGGCCAAGGCGGAGGATGCTATCGGGCTCGTCGAGTCGGCCCGCTTGGAAGCGCTGCTGGCCTATGTGTCGGGCCGTTACGGCGCTGCGCTTACCGGCGCCGCCGGAGCCTATCAGGCGGCCGTGCGCCTTGGCAGCCGGCAGCTCGCGGGGGAATGCGCCCTCCTCGCCGCTCAGACCTGCAGCCGGCTGGGCCGGAGGCGGGTCGCGGAGCGGTTCCTCCGCCGCGCGCAGCAACTTTTCCGGCTGGTCGGAGCCGTGGCCGCGCTGCGCCGCGCTGAGCTGGCCCGGGATCACTGAGCCTACCCCGCGTCGCAGCACTCCGGCGTCGACGTCATCGATTCCTCGCAGCCGTTCCCAGTCACCATCCGGCAATCCCCTGGTGAGGTGTGGCCGGGGCCGTGCCGGATCTTCTTGTGTTGCAGCCCGCGCCCGAATTCGTCCCTACCCCGCATCCCTCGGAACCCCCCGACTCGTCCACCGGGCATGTCACCTCGCGCGCTTGTTCCGATACTGGTTTTCCTCGCGGTCCTCCCGGCCTCGGCCCAGGAGGCCGGCTCCCCGCCTCCGGTTGCCTCCTCTGTCCAATTCACACCCGGCGTTGTGACGGAACGGGTCAGCAGCGTGCTGGAGCGCAGGCAGGAGTATGCGGTCTACCTCCCCTCTGCCTACCGTGCGGACCAGCGCTGGCCGGTGCTGCTGTTGATGGATCCGAGAGGCCGCGCCATGAATCCCATGGCACTGGTGAAGCCGGCGGCAGAGCGGCATGGATACCTGGTCCTGAGCTCGTACAACACCCTGAGCGACGGCCCGACGCAGCCGAATATCGATGCGCTGGCCGCGATGCTGACGGATGCGCAACGCCTGTTCTCGGTCGATCCGTCGCGGTTCTACCTGGTCGGTTTCTCCGGAACGGCCAGACTTGCCTGGGACCTGGGCTTTGGCATGCGCGGACATGTAGCCGGCGTGCTCGGATGGGGCGCCGGAACCCCGCCGGGGTTCGACTTCACTCCCGCGGGAACCACCGGGACCGTCCCGTTCGCGTACTACGGCGGCTGCGGGATCCGGGACTTCAACTACGAGGAGATGCTGACTCTGGACGATGAGCTGGACCGACGGGCGGTGCCTCACCGGCTGCAGTACTACGACGGCCCGCACTCCTGGCCGCCGGCTCCAGTCATGACGGACGCGATAGACTGGATGCAGGTCCAGGCGATCAAGCGGGGCCTCGCGCCACCGGACAGCGCCTGGGTCGACTCACTCTTCGCGACGGATCTCGCCCGGGCCAGAGAGCTCGAGGCGGCGGGCCAGTTCTACGCCGCCCTCCGGCGCTACCGGGCGATCGTCGCCGAGTTCGATGGCCTTCGCGACGTGTCCTGGCCCTCGACCAGGGCGCGGGAGCTGGTGGGGGGACGGGCGGTGCGCCAGGCGGCTCACCAGCTGCGGAGCATCATCGAGCGCAATCATGCGTACCTGCGGACTCTGGCGCAGTTCCTCCGGAAATTCCATTTGGCCTCCACACCACCCAGGCTCGAACAGTCGCTCAAGGTCCTGCGCGTGGCCGAACTCCAGCGTCAGCAAGCCGATACCGCGGATTCGGTTGAAGCGCTCGCCGCACGGCGGCTGCTCTCGCACGTGGTTGCCTACTCCTCGTTTTACGAGCCGCGCGATCTCCTCGAGCAAAGGGACCCGGTGCGGGCCCTCGCGATGCTGGCGATCGCGGATGCGGTCCGGCCCCGCATGTCTGGTGTGTGCTACTACCGGGCGCGAGCGCTGGCGATGCTCGGCCGAAACGAGGAGGCGGTTCAGGCTGTGGAGTGCTGGGCCCGGGCGGCGGGGCCGGCGGCGGATTCGGTGGCGGCAGACCCCGATCTCGCCGCCCTGCGGGATGTTCCTCAATTCCAGGCCCTGCTGGACCGCCTCAGGGAGGAGCAGGGGCGGCGAGACAATCGCGACCCTTCCTGACCTCGCGGACGAGGGCGGGCCCGGGGTCGGCGCCACTGGCGGGCTCCGGGTATCTTGCTCCCATGCTTCCCGCACCGATTGCCTGGGGCTCCGGGCACACTGTCCGCATTCTCGATCAGACCCTGTTGCCCACCGAAGAACGCTATCTCGACCTCGCCACGGTGGATGCGGTGGCGGAGGCGATATGCGCGCTGCGGGTGCGGGGAGCGCCGCTCATCGGCATCGCGGCGGCGATGGGCGTGAGCCTGGCGGCCAGGGGAGGCGCGGATCTGGCGGGCGTCCTCCAGGCCTGCGATGCCCTGCAGGCCACTCGGCCAACTGCGGTGAACCTGTTCTGGGCGCTGGACCGGGTCCGCGCCCGCGCTCGGGAGGTGGCCGGCCGCGGCGCCGATCTGCACCCGGCGCTGGTCGCGGAAGCCACCGCGATCTGGAATGAGGATCGCGCCATGTGCGACCGGATCGGCGAGGCCGGGCTATCGCTGATTCCCGAAGGCGCGACCGTGCTCACCCACTGCAACGCCGGGGCTCTGGCAACCGGCGGGATCGGCACGGCACTCGCCCCGATCTACCAGGCGCACCGCGCCGGGCGCCGGGTGAGCGTGGTGGCCGACGAGACCCGGCCGCTGCTGCAGGGAAGCCGGCTGACGGCGTGGGAGCTGACGCGGGCGGGCGTGCCCACCACCGTCATTGCCGACAACATGGCGGCGAGCCGCCTTCGCCGGGGGGACATCACCTGTGTCATCGTGGGGGCGGACCGGATCGCACTGAACGGCGATGTCGCCAACAAGATCGGGACGTACGCGGTGGCGCTCGCGGCCCGGGCCCACCGGGTCCCGTTTTACGTCGCCGCTCCTCGGTCGACCTTCGATCCCGCGACTGCCAATGGCGCCGCGATTCCGATCGAGGAACGGTCAGCCGCCGAGGTGCGCCGCGCCGGAGGCACCATCGTGGCTGCCTCCGCCGCCGACGTGTGGAATCCCGCCTTTGATGTTACGCCGGCCGAGCTGGTCACCGGCTACATCACCGATGCGGGACTGCTCACTCGGGAGGAGCTCGGCCGGCTGGTCTGAGTGGGGGGGGCGGAAAGGTGCCTCTTCCGTCCTTCCCGCCTCAAGGAGCCCTCCCCACCCGCAGCGACAGCGGCCACCGGACGGATCGCGGTACCGATGGATCACCCCAGACGGGGGCTAGTTCTCCCGCCAGCTCCCGCACCGGGTCCGTCCCGGTGGCGGCGATCTTCCGCCGGACCGCCGACCAGGTGCCCACATAGGCGAGCAGTCCCGCCATGTCGAGGGCCGCCCCCATGTTGAACTCGGGTGCCGCCAGTTCCGGAAAGGGGAAGGGAAGGCGGCGGTAGCCGGTCTCCACCTCGCCCCGCTCGGCCGGCCACCATGGCCCCACCGTCTCGCCATAGAAGCGATCGAACACCCGGTCGATCTCGGGGACCACCCGATGGAGCCCGTAACACCACACCGCCAGCATCCCCCCTGGCCGGAGCACCCGGAGCACCTCGCTGTAGAAGGCCTGCAGGTCGAACCAGTGCAGGGCCTGTGCGGCGGTGACCAGATCGGCACTGGCGGGTGCGAGTCCGGAATCGGCCTCCAGCCCGCGGCGATACCTCACCTTGGGGTGGGCCCGGGCCTCGGCCAGCTGCTCGGGGCTCGCGTCGGTGGCGACGACTGTCTCGAAGTGATCCGCCAGGCCACACGCCGCCTGACCGGAGCCGGTGCCCGCGTCCCAGGCGAGGTTTCTGCCCCGCGATTCCGCCGCCAGCCAGTCGAACAGTGCGGGGGGATAGGTCGGTCGGAACCTCGCGTATGCCCCCGCTCGATCGGAAAAGTGGTCGTGAAACGTCATCCGGACCTCGTCCGTCAAAGGCTCTCGGTGATCCACGTCATAGCCGAAGCCATGGGGCCGGCCCTACTCTGCCGGCTCTCCTGCGCCGACCTCCTACCTCGAGCCTTCCCCCGGTCGTTGAATGAAGTCCCTGCTCCGATTCCTGCGCCGCCTCCCTGCTCCTGTTGTCTTCGGCACCCTGCTTGGCGCCGCGCTATTTCTTCTGACGCAAGAGTATCCTCAATTGCTCCCGCTGCGCGAGCCCTTCGACGTGCTGACGGCCGGCCTCACCGGATTCTGGGCGGGGAGGCGGCAGCGGCCGAGGGGCTGGAGAACCGAGGTCGCCGCCGGACTGGTCGCGAGCCTCGTGGTCGGAATCGCCCGACTCCTGCTTGGCGGCTATGTTGGGGAGGTGCTCGACTCCCCAGCCTACCTGCTGCTCGCGCGGTCGGCGATCGCAGGGGGCGTGGGGGCGATGCTGGCCCGGCTGCTGCACCAGCGCGTGGTGCTCTGATTCGTCCATCCAACCGTAGCAGGAGACAGGTGCCGGGTCCTGGCCGTCGTCGGCTCCTCACCCTGGCTGCCACCGCCATCCTGACCGCGCCGCCCAGCGGTCGGCCCGTAGCGGCACAGGAGCCACTGAGTCACATCCCGTTCTGCAGCAGCGATTCCTCCGCAAGGGCATTCGTCGAGCAGGTACGCTTCCGGGTTGCCGGGACGGACTCGCTCAGTCGGAGGGCGCAGGCGGCGGTCGGGCTTTCCCCGCTCGCCACGGACGAGGTCAACCTCGTGGTAGACGACGGGGTCTGTCTGGCCGCCTCCACGGCCTACGCGAGTCATGGCGGCACGCCGGGTGGAATGCCGGCGCCGTTTCCCGTCGCCGTGGTCCGGGCGGGCGATCGCTACCTGGTGCGACTGCCCGATCCGGATCCGGCCGGGCGGGGTGAGCCGAGGACACTGGTCTTCGACGTTCAGTTCCGGCCGGTCGGTGGGTACGGCGCCGTTCCCTGAGCCTCAGGCTGGTTCCGAGTGCCGAGTTCCGGGTTCCGAGTTCAATCGCTCGGCAACCCGGGCACCCAGCACTCGGAACTCGGAACTCGGAACTGGCACTCTCTGGCAGTTCTTTCCTATATATAGGGCGATGTCACGGCAAGTCGTTTTGCTCTCCTTTCCCCCGCCGCCAGCATGAGCGCCATCCTCGCCCTCGATCAGGGCACTACCGGCTCCACCGCGCTGGTAATTCATCAGGAAGGCCGCATCCTCGGCCGGGGCTATCGCGAGTTCACGCAGCATTTTCCCGAGCCAGGATGGGTTGAGCACGACCCCGAGGAGATCCTGCGGGTCACGCTCGAGGCCGCGCGGGAGGCGATTGCGCAGGCGGGGGAGATGCCGGTCGGGATCGGCATCACCAACCAGCGGGAGACGGTCGTTCTGTGGGATCGCCGTACCCTCGCCCCGGCATGCCGCGCCATCGTGTGGCAGGACCGGCGCACCGCCGAGCGCTGCCGTCAGCTCCGCGCGGACGGAAAGGAGGGGCTGATCCGGGCGCGGACCGGTTTGGTACTCGATCCGTATTTTTCGGCGACCAAGCTGGAGTGGCTGCTCCGTGACCCCGCGCTCAGGGCCGGTGCGGAGCGGGGAGAGCTGGCGGCCGGGACCGTCGACAGCTGGCTCATCGCCCGGCTCACGGGTGGCCGGTGCCATGTGACCGACCATACCAACGCCTCCCGCACGCTGCTGTATGACCTCGCGCGGCGCGACTGGGATGACATGCTGCTCGGGCTCTTCGGCACTCCGCGGGTGATGCTTCCAGACATCGTGCGCTCGGCCGGGGTCGTTGGGGAGACCGACCGGGCACACTTCGGCCGGTCGCTCCCGATCGCCGGGATCGCTGGCGACCAGCAGGCCGCCCTGTTCGGCCAGGGTTGTGTCCGCCCGGGCCTGGCCAAGAACACCTACGGCACCGGGGCCTTCCTGCTGGCATATACCGGCCAGAAACGACCCGTGTCGAAGAGCGGTCTGCTGCTCACCGCGGCGTGCGGACCATCCGGGGAGCCGGCATATGCGCTCGAGGGAAGTGTCTTCATCGCGGGGGCGGCGGTCCAGTGGCTCAGAGATGGGCTGGGGCTGGTGCAGCGGGCCGACGAGACTGAGGCCCTGGCGCGAAGCGTCCCCGACGCCGGCGGAGTGTACTTCGTGCCCGCCTTCGTCGGTCTGGGATCGCCGCATTGGGAGGCGGAAGCTCGCGGAACCATCGTGGGCATCACCCGGGGGACCGGGAGGCCACACCTGGTGCGGGCGGCGTTGGAGGCGATGGCCTTCTCCAGCGCCGACCTTCTCACCGGCATGGTGGCCGACGGCCACTTCTCTCTTGCCGCGCTCCGGGTGGATGGAGGCGCCACGGCGAACAACTGGCTGATGCAGTTCCAGGCGGACGTCCTGGGCGTGCCGGTCGAGCGGCCTGACAACGTGGAGACCACGGCGCTCGGCGCCGGCGCACTGGCCGGCATCGCCCTGGGTGTGTGGCCGTCGATCGAGCGGTTCCTGGCCGGGAGGTCGTTCCAGCGATTCGACCCCGCGATGGACCCGACGGAGAGGGCCCGGCGATGGGAGGGGTGGCGGCGCGCGGTGGCCGCTACGCTGGCCTGGGCGCGGGGGACCTAGGCGGGACGGCGGGACTGAATCGGGGAGCCAGGACGCAGGGAGTCAGGGGTGGGCGTGAGGACCCGCGAAGGGCGCACAGGAACCGCTCGCTCTCCCTGTTCCGCCCTTCCGCCTTTCCGCCGTCCCGCCCTTCAGGCCTCCGCCCCCGCAATCCTGAGCCTGCCCGTCGCCTCGTCCAGCTCCACTTCGATCTCCCGCAGGACGTCCTCCTCCAGCCGGTAGCCGACGAAGCTGGTGCGCCCCACCCGGGCGATGCCGACCTCCTCGCCGGTATCGACCGCGACCTTCGCAATCCCACCGACCTGATCCAGTGCCGGCACATCTTCCAACCGCACGACCAGCGGCTCCGCACCGTGGGCGTGGGCCGGGGCGGCCGCCACCTCTCGCCGGCCGTTCAGAATCGCCTTGAGGGCCATCAGGGTCGCGGAGGCGATCTTGCGCTCCGGGTGGAACACCGACCCGACCCAGCTGATCCGCGACCGGCGGGTGCCGTCGTCGCTCATGTAACCTCCCTGCCATGGGCGGGATGCCGCCCGGTTTGAGACGCCAGTCTAGAACCGCCAGGTCATGCTGCCGTAGAACTGGGTAGTATAGCCGTCGGGGTCCTTTTCGCGGGTCCCCGAGAGCGAAACGAACCAGCTGCGGGCCAGGCTCAGGTCCAGGTCCGCACCGTACCAGGTGATGTGCCGGTGGGTGGTGCCGGGGAGGATCGGCGTCGGTGCCGTATCCTCGTTGCGCACGCCCCCGTTCAGCTCCAGGTGCATCGGACCGAAGGGATCCACCCCCAGCCGCCCCGAATAGAGGCGGCCGTCCAGGGCCGGATTGCTGTAGAAGGTGGCGCGGCCCGTCAGGCTCAAATGCAGGGGGGTGAACCGGTCGAGACCGGCGGTCCCGGTCCACGCGGTCGCGGTGCCATTGCCGCCACCGTCCGAACGGCGAACGTCCCCGGACACCCGGACCCGATGACCCAGCAAGGCCACGCCGCCGTTGACGCCCTTGCGGTAGGTGTCGTCGAACTGGGTCGACGGATCCACCGCGTCCCGGTAGAGCCGCACGCTGCGGCGGTTGTCATAGCCGCCGGTGAAGGCGATCCACCGTGTCGGCCGCAGCGACCCGCTCACGTAGGTGCTGGTGGGGGAGATCGGATCCTCGCCCTGCTGCACCTTCCACGGCCGGTAGTAGTCCACCTCCTGCAACGCGTAAAGCGAAATCACCGGTGTGCTCACGCTGGCCTGAGCGAAGCCGAACTCGCGATTGGTCACCCCGCTGCTGTAGGACCCCACGCCGCCGAGGGAGAACGACCAGATCCCCGTGCTGCCCGGCCGGTTGTGCAGCTGCAGGTACGCGCCGTAGTCCTGCACCTCGCGGGAGAAGCCGAGGTTCGCCGGCTCGGGCTCCACACCGGCGAACGCACCGAAGGCCAGGTGGGACCCGTTCAGCTCCATCAGGCCGCCGTCGAACAGGGTCACCGAGGTCACGGCGGTCAGGTATTGCCGGCCGAGGGCCATACGGAAGCGGGAGCCGGGAGCGTTCCACAGCAGGACGGCCTGGTAGACCCGGGTGCGCCCGTCGACCGTGCTGGTCCCGTCGCCATTGGTGGACGTGGTCCGGCGGGTGCGCAGGTCCGCGGTGAGCCCGATCGGCGTGCCGCCCAGCGCCAGGCCGTCGAGCCGGAGGTCGAATGATGGCTGGCTGAAGCCGCCGTCGAGCAC
>Ga0153915_10005953_pt1 | contig 11378 bp, 7 predicted proteins | sample Opewatmetagenome_2_FD_107003 | JGI IMG/M metagenome (GOLD analysis project Ga0153915, IMG submission 107003) | Freshwater wetland microbial communities from Ohio, USA - Open water 3 Core 3 Depth 3 metaG | ecosystem: Environmental > Aquatic > Freshwater > Wetlands | place: USA: Ohio, Lake Erie...
AGCAGCAACAGCAGCAACAGCAGGGGCAGGGACAGGGGCAGGGGCAAGGCCAGGGGCAGAACCAGCAGGGCCAGCAAGGGCAGCAAGGGCAGCAGGGGCAGCAGCAGGGCCAGCAGGGCCAGCAAGGGCAGCAGGGCCAGCAAGGTGAGCAGAACACGCAGCAAGGGCAGGGCGGAGGCCAGCAGCAACAGCAGCAGCAAGGTCAGGGCTCGAACCAGCAGAACCAGGACCAACAGAAGGGTCAGCAGCCGTCCAAGCCCCGCCGCGATCACTCGCAGTCGCAGAGCCCGCAGACGCCGACGGACGGCAAGCTCGACGATCTCGAGACGTTCTCGCGCAGCCTCCAGCGCGACGGTGCCCGACGACGCGCCAGCGGCCGCCCGAAGGACCCCGACAAGGACTGGTAGGGTCAGCTACACTGCGGCCATGGCGCCGCGGGTCCTCGTCGTCGACAAGACCGTGTCGACCCGCGACGTGATCGCGGAGCTGCTCGGCGATGTGTCGCGCGAGGTCGTGTGGGCCACGCGCGAGGTCGCCCTCGACAAGCTCCGTGCTGCCGTGTCGGCAGGCCAGCCATTCGACGTGATCGTGCTCGATGCCGATCCGGCGCCGACCGCCATCATGATCAAGGATCTCTCCGTCGCCGCCGCGGGTGCGCGCGTGGTCCTGATCGCGTCGGGCGTCGAAGGCCTCGCGCTGGCGAACAAGATCGGCGCCGCCGACGTCGTGGCACGGCCATTCAGCGCGGCGGAGCTGCAGTTCCGGATCGGCCGCGCCGCCGCGGACGAGCCGCGCACCGACCGTGAGGCGAAGCGCTGGGTCCGCAAGAGCGACGTCCTCATCGGCTCCGGGCCGTGGATCAAGGAGCTGTACGACCGCATCACGATGGTCGCCGCGACGGATGTCACGGTCGCGATCTTCGGCGAGAGCGGCACCGGCAAGGAGCTCGTCGCGCGCACGATCCACAGCTCGTCGCCACGTCACGATGCACCGTTCGTCGTCGTCAACTGCGCCGCGATTCCGGAGAATCTTCTCGAGGATGAGCTGTTCGGTCACGTGCGCGGTGCGTTCACCGATGCCACGCGCGATCGCGAAGGTCTGCTCGCCGCCGCACACACGGGAACGCTGTTCCTCGACGAGATCGGCGAGTTGCCACTGCCGCTGCAAGCGAAGCTGCTGCGCGTCCTCCAGTCCCAGGAGTTCCGCCGGATCGGTGACGACACCGATCGCCGGGTCGACGTTCGTATCGTCACCGCGACGAACCGCGATCTCGACGAGCTGGTCGCGAGCGGTGCGTTCCGCCAGGACCTCTACTACCGCATCAACGTGTTCCCGATGCACCTGCCGCCGCTGCGCGAGCGGCCCGATGACATCGCGCTGCTCGTCCATCACTTCGTGCAGAAGTACCGCACGCGCCTCGGCAAACAGGTCGAGGGCGTGACGCCGGCGGCGATCGCGCGACTCCAGACCTACGACTTCCCGGGCAACATCCGCGAGCTCGAGAACAAGGTCCATCAGGCGATGGTCGTCGCGACGCGGCCGATGCTCGAGGAGGATGACTTCTCGCTGCCGGCGCCGGCGAGCTCGCCGCAGATGCGCGTCGATGTCTCGCGGCCGTTCCGCGAGATCAAGCAGGAGACGATCGACGCGTTCGAGCGTGCCTATCTCACCGAGCTCCTGCGGGCGCACCGGGGAAACCTCGCGCAGGCCGCTCGTGCGGCCGGGATGGATCGAAAGAACCTGTGGGCGCTCGTCGAGCGCCACGGGCTCGATCGCGCGCGCTTCAAGAAGGCGTGATCAGCGCCAGCTGCGCTCGATGTGGAGCCAGTTGAGGAGCGCTTGCTGCTGCTCGACCGTGAGGTGCGGGCCGGCGTGCTCGCCCTTGGTCAGGAGCGGGGACTCCTCGGGTGGTGCATCGACGATCACCTCGCCCGACTCGAGCAGGTTCATGCGGATGACCCACGCGTTGTCGCCCGCGAGGAACCCGAGCTCGTCGTTGCCCGCGTGACAGGACACGCACTGCTGCTGGAGGGCCGGCAGCGCCTGATCCATCCATGCGCGCTCTGTCGACGACAGCTCGTCTGGCGGACTCTCGACGGTGCAAGCTCCGAGGAGGATCAGTCCGAGCGCCAGCGATCGCATCGCCAGGGACGCTACCACAGCTCCCGCTCAGAGGACCGACGACGTGAGCTTGATATCGGAGCGCTGCCAGGCCGTCTGGAACCGCTTCCACATGGCCGGTGCCCCTCGATCGTGCAGTGCGTCGAGCGCCGTCGCGAGGCCGAACAGCGTCCAGCCGTTCTCCGGATGGCTCACGAGATCCGCGCGATATACGGCGGCGGCTTCCGCCGCCTTGCCGAGCGCGAGGTAGATGGCGCCGAGGCGCTGGCGCGCGGGGAAGATCCACATCGGTGGCTCGAGCGGATTGTCGAGCTGGTCCTCGAGCTCGGCCGCGTGCTGGAGATCCGCGATCGCGCGGTCGTTGTCGCCGGCCGCATAGGCGATCGCACCCGAGAGCTGGGCTCGCGCGGCCTCCGCCACGGCGCTCATGCGTGCCTTGTAGGCATCGGCGATTCCCTCGACCGAGATCGCCGCGAGCTCGGCGCGCGCCTTGTCGAGATCCTTCTTCGCGACGAACGCGAGGCCGCGTGCGTAGTGCACCGCCATGCCGCCGACCGGTGTGGTCGGGATGGCGAGCGCGAGCGCGTCGTCCCAGTCGGCGAACCGGATCGCGGTGAACGCCGCGACCATCATGTCGAGGCCCAGCGGCTTCGGCACCGTCATCGCCATGTGGCGGAAGTGCGGCACGAGGTGCTGGGCCATCTCGCGCGCCTCGGCACGCTCGCCTTGCCACAGCAGCGTCTGCCACAGGAAGTGATGCGGATGCATCGTGAAGCTCGCGTACGTCGAGCCCGGTGACATCCGCCGCACGATCTCGGCATCGGCGGCCATCGCCTTGCGGTTCGCGTCCTCGGCATCGGCGTAGCGGCCGACGCGCAGGTAGAGATGCGACGCCATGTGGATGAGGTGACCGGCGCCCGGGGCGAGCACCGCGAGCTTGTCGGCATACGGGATCGCCTTGCCGAGGTCGCTGCTCTCCTCCATGAGGTGGATGTAGAAGTGGATCGCACCGATGTGATCGGGGGCGCGCGCGAGCACGCTCTCGAGCGCGATGCGCGCGTCGGTGACCGCCGGGATCCGCGTCCCGGCCGGCCAGTACGGCGCGCCGATCGGCAGCGTGAGCATCAGCGCCTCGGACAGCAGGATCTGGACATCGTTGTCATCGGGATGCGCGCGAGCGAGCGCGCGCAGCGCCTCGGCGTAGGCGAGGTCGAAGGGGCCGTGATCCGTGATCGGCGTGCCGTGCGGCTGTCCATAGCGAGCGGCGAGCGCATCGGCGAGCCCGCGCTCGACCGGATCCTTCGCGAGCTCCTGCGCGCGCGCGGCAGCCTCGGCGCCCCCGGGCCAGTGCTTGTCGCGCTCGTTGATGTTCGCTCCGGTGCAGTACGCGATGCCCCACATGCACATCGCGCAGTCCGGATCCGCGTGGAGCGCGGTCATGAACTCGTACTGGGCCTCGTCGAAGTTGAAGCCGTACGCGTGGGCGAGTCCGAGGTCGAAGTGGCGCTGCGCTTCTGGCGACGTGGTCCGGATCGCGCGATGCACGTTCCCTGCCGGCGTCGCCTGCGGAGGCATCGGGTGCGCAGGTGGGTGCCCGCACGCCGCGAGGATCACCGAGAGAACGAGGGCGCGCATGCAGCGCGAGGTATACGCTTAGCGCAGCTTGCCGGCGAGGGCATGCAGCAGGTCGTGGTCGGCGGCGATCCGCTGGACGACCTTCGGCGCGACCGTGCCCGCGTCGAGCAGCCTCGCGAGCGAGCGCTCGAGCGGGATCATGCCGGCATCGCGGCCCGACTGGATCGCCGTCGGCAGCGTGTGGAGGTCACCCTTGCGGATGATGTTGCAGACGGCCGGCGTGACGGGGACGAGCTCGATCGCGGCGGCCCGGCCGCCGTCGCGGCGAGGCAGCAAGAACTGCGTGACGACGGTGCGCAGGCAGGCCGCGAGCTGATGCCGGATCTGGCGCTGCTGCGATTCGGGGAACGCATCGATCATGCGATCGATGGCGCCGATCGCGTTCGGTGCATGGAGCGTCGCGAGCACGAGGTGACCGGTCTCGGCGGCGGTCAGCGCGGCGGCGATCGTCTCGCGGTCGCGGAGCTCGCCGAGCAGGATGACGTCGGGAGCCTCGCGCAGCGCAGCGCGCAGACCCGCCGCGAACGTCGGGATGTGCGAACCGAGCTCGCGCTGATGGATCACGCAGCGCTGGGGATGGAAGCGGTACTCGATCGGATCCTCGAGCGTGATGACGTGGGCCGCGCGTCGCTGATCGAGGACATCGATCAGGGCGGCGAGCGTCGTCGACTTGCCCGATCCGGTCGGGCCGCAGACGAGGACGAGGCCGTCGCGCAGCTCGACGATGGCCGCGAGCTCCTGGGGCAGCGAGAGGTCGGCGAGCGTCGGGACCTGCTCGCGGATCAGGCGCGCCGCGATCGCGTAGCCGTCGAGGTGGTCGAACACGTTGACGCGGACGCGCGCGTACGCCGTGTGCACGCTGAAGTCCTGACCGATCAGCGAGCGCGCGCACTCGCGGAGCTCGTGCTGGTCGATCGGCACGTCCAGCATCTCGAGGCGCCCATCGACGCGCAGCCGCGGCACGCTCGTCGTCGACAGGATGATGTCCGAGGCGCCGCGCTCCCGCGCGACCGCGACGGGCTGGGCGAGGAGCCGCGCGGCGCGCTCGCGTGCCTCGTTCGCGGCGATCGGAGGGGCCGCCGCAAGGACGGGCGCTTCCATCGCGGGAGCGGGCGTCGCGAACGCGGCCATGGCGGGACTCGAGGACGCAGGCGGCGGCGGTGGCGGTAGTGGTGCGGCCTTCTTCGCCGGCGCGGGCTTGCGGACCACCGCGCGCATGCCACCGGCGCCTCGCTCGACGGTGACCGGATAGCTCGTGCCGTCCGGATCCGTGAACACGACCATCAGCGGCCCGGCGTCGAGATCCTTGCCCGAGACCAGCGGCTCGAGGAAGTCGTGGAGCATCTGTGCCTCGAGCGCGGGCATCGACAGGCTCTCGACCTGACCGCGTCGCCGCAGCGCCGGCACCTTGCCGACCTCGAGGGTGATGGCCTCGGCGTCACGAAGGGTCATCACGCGCAGGAGCGACACGATCGCGGACATGGGCGTCACGATAGCAACGCGTGCGCCCGCGCGATCTATGCGACATCACGGATCCGAGCCGCCGCTCGAATGCCAGTCTGGCAATCCGCCCCCAGACCCCGCGATCCGGCGGCACGCTGATGCCCACGCCGCGCTCGAGGCCTCGGGATCGCGAGCGGCCCGCGGACCTCGTCGCCGGGAAGGCCGGATTCCGCGGGTCTACCCCGGGACGCGGCTGCCGAGGCCGCCCCGATCGGGCTCAGGATCGGAGACCGAGAAATCCGGACGTTGTGGTAACGTGCCGCCGGCATGGCGGTCGATGACCTGCGCTCCGGTACCTGGGTCACCTACGTCGGCGGACGCGCCACGAGCGCTCGCCTGCGACGTTGCCGCGTCGAGGTCGTGAGCGGTCCCGACGCGGGACTGATCCGCGATGTCGAGGCGCCCGTCATTCGCATCGGTGCTCGCCGCGGCAACGACGTGCAGCTGACCGACAGCAAGGTCTCGGGCCTGCACTGCGAGATCCGGCTCGATGATCGCGGGTATCGCCTGCGCGACCTCGACTCGACGAACGGCACGTACGTGTCGAGCCTGCGGATCAACGACGTCTACATCCAGCCCGGCGCGCAGATCGCGCTCGGCACGACCCGCCTGAAGTTCGAGCCGCTCGGCGAGAGCGTCGAGGTCGAGCTCGCCGATACCGACCGCTTCGGCTCGATGATCGGTCGTTCGGTCAAGATGCGCGAGCTGTTCGCGCGCCTCGAGAAGCTCGCGCGCACCGACACGACGGTCCTCGTCACCGGCGAGACGGGCGCGGGCAAGGAGCTCGTCGCCGAGGCGCTCCACGATCACTCGCCGCGCGCGAAGGGACCGTTCATCGTCCTCGACTGCGGCTCGATCCCGCCGAACCTGATCGAGAGCGAGCTGTTCGGCCACGAGCGCGGTGCGTTCACCGGCGCGACGAACAGCTACGCCGGCGCGTTCGAGCGCGCGCATAACGGCACCGTGTTCCTCGACGAGATCGGCGAGCTCCCGCTCGCGATGCAGCCGAAACTGCTCCGCGTCCTCGAGCGCAAGGAGGTCCGCCGCGTCGGTGGCTCCAAGACGATCGAGGTCGATGTCCGCATCGTCGCCGCGACGAACCGCGACCTCGGCGTCGAGGTCAACCGCGGTCGGTTCCGCGAGGACCTCTACTACCGCCTCGCCGTCGCGCGCGTCCACGTGCCGCCGCTGCGCGAGCGCAAGGACGACCTGCCGCTCCTGATCGAGCACATCCTGTCGACCACGCCGGGTGGCGAGACCGCCTCGATCGCGCAGGAGACGATCGATCTCATGATGAAGCACGACTGGCCGGGCAACGTGCGCGAGCTGCGCAACGTGATCGAGCGCGCCGTCCTGCTCGCGGAGTCGCCCGAGAACGAGGAGTCGCTGCGCCGCGCCCCGGCTCCCGCGCCGCGCTCCGAGCCGTCGATCACGGTCACCCCGTCGCAGACCGCGACGAGCTCCGACGCGTCGATGACCGTACCGGTCGATGTCGGGATTCCGTTCAAGAACGCCAAGCAGAACGTGATCAGCGAGTTCGAGCGGCGCTACATCTCGCGGCTGCTCGCGCAGCACGATGGCAACATCTCCGCGGCCGCTCGGGCAGCGGGCATCGATCGGATGTCGATCCACAAGATGCTCCACCGGCTCGGCCTGGCAAATCCCGGCCGGGACTGAGCGCGTTCGTCCATCACGCTCGTCCCTCCCGGCCGTGCGGTGGTGTAGCAGTCCTGCCGTGCGGACCGACCGATCGGATGGGATCTACCTTGGGCGCAACGCATTTCACGCACGGGCGTGATCGCACAGCTGCGCGAGCTCGCACGCTCCCGGCAGATCGTGCTCGGTGTTGCGAATGGCAACTACCGTGACTGCGAGGCGTACGTACCGGGGCAGGTGCTGCGGTGTACGGCACGAGAAACGCATGAGGGCCGAACGATGCTCGTTGATGACCGCATGCTGCGAACGTCGGCTTCTCGACCGGTGGAGAGCGACGCCGTGCACCTCGATTGGACGCTTGCGCTCGCCGGTGGCGAGGGCACGCGCCTCCAGGATTACGTCCAGCGCCGGTTCGGACGCCACGTGCCCAAGCAGTACTGTTGCCTGCTCGGCAATCGCTCGATGCTCCAGCACTCGCTGGATCGGATGAACAAGCTCACGCCGCCGTCGCGGACGATGACGGTGATCGGGACGCACCACGGCGAGATCGCCGCCCCGCAGCTGCTCGGCCGGTCGGACCATGTCTTTCGTCAGCCCTCGTCGAGAGACACCGGCATGGCGCTCTACGTCGCGCTCGCGATGATCAAGCGCTGGACGCCGAACGCGATCGTCACGGTCACGCCGACCGACCACTACGTCGCTCCGAGCGCGAAGTATGTCGAGCAGCTCCGCGCGGCGCGTGGCGTCGCCGCCCGCATGCGCGGCATGGTCGTGATCCTCGGAGCAACACCGACGGAGCCGGATCCCGAGCTCGGGTACCTGACGGTCGGGGCACCGTTCACCGAGATTCCCCAGGTCAGGCTCGTGAAGGGGTTCGTCGAGAAGCCGAGCGTTCCAGTGGCGAGCGAGCTGCGCGCCCAGGGCGCGCTCTGGAACACGATGGTGACCTGCGGAACGGTCGATGCCCTCTGGGAGCTCGGCCGGGTCTGTGATCCGCACCTGATCGACATCCTCGAATCGCTCGTACCGCTCATCGGTACCCCGGACGAGGACGACGCGATCGAGTACGTGTATCGCGCGTATCTGCCCGTCAGCTTCTCGCGCGACATGCTGGAGCGCGCACCCGAGCGCCTCGCAGCGGTGGAGCTCGAAGGCGTCGAATGGAGTGACTGGGGGCGCCCCGAGCGCATCGAGACCGTGCTCGCCCTGCGTCGTTCTCGCGCCCTGGTGCCGGACCGCGCTGTTGCGCCGTAGCCGGAGTCATGAAGGGTCGACATGAGCAGTAGCCGTCGACCCACATGGCCCGCGACCTTCACCGCGCGGGCATCGAGGTGATCCTCGACGTCGTCTACAACCACACGGCCGAGGGCAATCACCTGGGGCCACATCTCTCGATGCGCGGCCTCGACAACCCCGCGTACTACCGGCTCGTCGGCGATCAGCCCGGTTACTACATGGACTACACGGGCACGGGCAACACGCTCAACATGCGGCACCCGAACGTCCTGCAGCTCGTGATGGACTCGCTCCGCTACTGGATCGAGGAGATGCATGTCGACGGGTTCCGCTTCGATCTCGCGGCGGCACTCGCACGCGGCCTGCACGAGGTCGATCGCCTCGGTGCGTTCTTCGACCTCATCCAGCAGGATCCGGTCGTCTCGCGCGTGAAGCTGATCGCGGAGCCGTGGGACGTCGGCGAGGGCGGCTATCAGGTCGGCAACTTCCCGCCGGGCTGGTCGGAGTGGAACGGCAGGTTCCGCGACTGGATCCGCGACTACTGGCGCGGCGACATGGGCACGCTCCCCGAGCTCGGCGCGCGGTTCACCGGCAGCTCGGACCTCTACCAGCAAGGCGGGCGGGTTCCACACGCGAGCATCAACTTCATCACCGCGCACGACGGCTTCACGCTGCGCGACCTCGTCTCGTACAACGAGAAGCACAACGAGGCCAACGGCGAGGACAGCGGCGAGGCCCACAACCGGTCGTGGAACTGCGGCGTCGAGGGAGCGACGGAGGATCGGGCGGTCAACGCGCTCCGCAAGCGCCAGCAGCGCAACTTCATGTCGACGATGTTCCTGTCGCAGGGCGTGCCGATGCTGCTCGGCGGCGACGAGATGGGCCGCACCCAGCAGGGCAACAACAACGGCTACTGTCAGGACTCGGACATCTCGTGGTTCGACTGGGAGCACCGCGATGCCGAGCTGGTCGACTTCACGCGCAAGCTGTCGGAGCTCCGCCGCGATCATCCGGTGCTGCGCCGCCGCGGCTGGTTCCAGGGTCGGCCGATCCGGCCATCGCACGGCAAGGGTCCCGCGCTGCCGGACATCGCGTGGTTCTCGCCCGACGGCACCGAGATGGAGGACGAGCACTGGGACAGCGCCGAGACACGGTCGCTGCAGGTGTTCCTGAACGGCGCGGGCATCACGGTTCCCGACGAGCGCGGCCAGCCGATCCTCGACGATACGTTCCTCATCATCTTCCACGCGCATCCCGAGGATCGCGAGCTCACGCTGCCGGAGAAGTGCCGGGGCGCGAGCTGGGTCTGCGTGTTCGATACCGACCGCGGGTTCGCGAAGAACGGCGGCGAGAAGTACGTGGCCGGTAGCAGGATCGACGTCATCCAGCGATCGCTGTGGGTGATGCGCCGGGTGTCCTGAGCCATGCAGAGGCCCGAGCCGCGCGCCACGTACCGACTGCAGCTCCACCCGGGCTTCACGTTCGCGAGCGCGACCGCCGCGGTGCCGTACCTCGCCGAGCTCGGCATCTCGCACCTCTACCTGTCGCCGATCCTGACCGCCGCGGAGGGGTCGACGCACGGCTACGACGTCGTCGATCCCGAGCAGATCAGCCCCGCGCTCTGCGGCGAGGAGGGGCTGCGCACGCTCGTCGAGGCGGCGCGCGGGGCGGGGCTCGGCATCCTCCTCGATATCGTGCCGAACCACATGTCGATCGCCGGCCACGACAACCGCTGGTGGCTCGACGTCCTCGAGAACGGCCCGTCGAGTTACTACGCTCACTACTTCGACGTCGACTGGGCGATCGGGGATGACCGCGTGCTGCTGCCGATCCTGACCGAGCGCTACGGCCGCGCGATCCAGAGCGGCGCGATCAGGATCGTGACGCGCGAGACCGCCGGTGGATTCGGGATCCGTGCCGGCGACATCGACCTGCCGATGAATCCGCACTCGATCGGTCACATGGTCGGCCGCGCCGCCGAGCGGATCCAGCATCCCGAGCTCGCGTTCATCGGCGATCTGCTCGCGGCCCTGCCGACCCCGCGTCACCACGAGCACGAAGCGCGGCGTCGCCGCCATCGCGATCGACGCGTGCTGCTCGACCGCCTGCACGCGCTGCGCGACGATCTCGGATGCTCGATCGCGCTCGCGGACGAGGTCGCAGCGATCAACGCCGATCCGGCCGAGCTCGATACCGTGCTCGAGATGCAGGCGTACCGCCTCGCGCACTGGAGCGTGTCGACGAACCAGCTCTCGTATCGGCGATTCTTCGACATCAACACGCTGGTCGCGATCCGCAACGAGCTGCCCGACGTGTTCGAGGCGAGCCACGCGCGGATCCTGAAGCTCGTCGAGGAAGGCGCCGTCGATGGCCTGCGGATCGATCACGTCGATGGCCTGCGCGATCCCGAGGGCTACCTGACGAGATTGCGCGAACGCGCACCGGATGCGTGGATCGTCGTCGAGAAGATCCTGACGGCGGCCGAGGCGCTTCCTCCGACATGGCCGATCGACGGCACGACGGGCTACGAGTTCGCCGAGAAGCTCGGTGGCCTGTTCGTCGATGGCGCGCAGGAGGCTGCGATGACGCGCGCGTTCGAGGACTACACGGGCACGCCGTGGCAGCCACGCCTCGAGAGCCGCCGCGCGCGCATCGAGGTGATGTCCGACGCGCTGCACTCAGAGCTTTCGCGCCTGACCGAGCTGGCAGTGCGCGCGTGTGGAGCGAACCCGATCTGCCGTGACTACACGCGCAGTGAGATCGAAACGGCGCTCGCCGAGATCCTCGCAGGCTATCCGGTCTATCGCAGCTACCTGACCGAGACGCGACGCACCGAGATCGATCGCGCTCGCATCGCCACGGCGGTCATCGCGGCCGCCGACGCGCGTCCCGAGCTCGACCGCGATCTCCTCGCATTCCTCGAGTCATCGCTCGCATTCGAGATCAACAGCGAGCCCGCGCTCGAGCTCGCGCGCAGCGCCCAGCAGGTGACGGGCGCGATCACCGCGAAGGGCGACGAGGACACCGTGCTGTACCGGCAGGTTCGTCTGCTCGCGCGCAACGATGTCGGTGCCGAGCTACGCGAGTACGCGCACGCACCGTCGCTCGTCCATCATTTCCTCGCATCCGCGAAGCCGCGCACGCTGCTCGCGACGTCGACGCACGACACCAAGCGCAGCGAGGACGTGCGAGCGCGCATCGCCGTGCTCTCCGAGATCCCCGACTCG
>Ga0153915_10005954_pt1 | contig 11376 bp, 14 predicted proteins | sample Opewatmetagenome_2_FD_107003 | JGI IMG/M metagenome (GOLD analysis project Ga0153915, IMG submission 107003) | Freshwater wetland microbial communities from Ohio, USA - Open water 3 Core 3 Depth 3 metaG | ecosystem: Environmental > Aquatic > Freshwater > Wetlands | place: USA: Ohio, Lake Erie...
AAGGTTCCGGCCGCGGCCCAGCGCTGGTGAATGGCCTGTTCGAGGTTCATCGTCAGCCGATCCTTTCTGCGTCGACTTCCAGCGGCACGCCGACCGGCGGGGTCTTGCGATAGCCGAGCACCGCGTAGAGAGTTCCGTCGGGGCCCTTGATGCGGTGCGCGTGGTCCAGCGGAACGTCGTCGCCCAACAGGATCGTGAACCGCGCGGCGGCAAGCCGGTTGAGGCCCTCTTCCTTCACCTCGACCTCGGCCGGCTGGACGCGGGCGGGGAGGCCGGTCCGCCAGACCTGCCAGCTCGCCACGTCGGCGCCGCCGGCGCTCTTGGAGTAGGTCGCTTTCTCGATGTCCACGTACTCGACCAGCCCGTAGGCGAGGACCAGGTCCCTGGCGGCGCAGCGCCACCGCCCGTCCGGGCCCGCCGGCCGGACGCGGAGCACGGTCCACCGGCGAGCCTCGGGATCGAGGATGACGTCTCCCGGCCGGGGCGGGTCGGGCAACTCGGACACCGGCAGGTGCCAGACCGCGTCGGCGGCGGCGTCGGGCGGGGACGAGCCCCCGGCGGCCAACGGGCGGATCGGATGCCGCAGCGCGTGAGCCACGGCCGTCGCCGTCGGGCCTCCCGGCCGGAGCACGGTCACCGCCACCAGGCCGTCGGTCACCCGGGCAAAATCGTCCTGCGGATCGAACATCAGGTGATCCCCTGGGAATGAATCTCAAACGGTTCTTCTCCGGCCAGCTTCCGTTGGCACCAATCGACCGTCGCCTGGAGCCGGGCAAGATACTCGTTCCACGAAACGGTCTGCCCGTCGAGGTAGTAGGTCGGCTTGGGGTTGGCCGTCAGCTCGGCGATCAAAGCCAGCGTCTGACTCTTGATCGTTTCGAGTTGCTCGAGGTCGCTGGACATGGCTGGGCACCGAAAAAGGGGTGTTGTTTCTCAGTGGAGTTTTGCAGCACTCCGGTTCTCAAATCGCGTGTACGCGGAAGCGGACGAGGATCACCTGGCCGCTGGAGGGGGTGAGGGCAAACAGGACGCGGTAGCTCCGGCCGGCCACGGCGAACGCCGCGTGGTCGGAAACGTCCAGCACGTGCTTGAAGTTGTAGCCGATCGCATCCTTCGTCCAGAGGCTGTCCCGCTGCAGCGTGTCGTAGAGCACGTCGTCCACGGTGAGCGAGACGTTGCCGTGCCCGGTCACCGCGGTTTGGCTGTCGGGGTCCTGGTCGTCCAGGAGGAAGACGCTGTAGGTCACCGAGCTGATTGCGGCCCGGGTGACCACCAGCCCGTCGGCCCCGACGACCCTCGCCAGCAGCGTGGCCGACCCGTTCTTGAAAACCGTGCCGTGGACGTCTTGTGCTTCAGCCATCGATCTGTCCTGCCGTTTGGCCTGGTGTATCGACTTGTCCGGCGGCGGCGTTGGGCAGGTCGACCTGCCCGGCCCGAGCGCCCGGCGTGACGACCTCCCCCGCGGGCAGCCGGACGAGAGCCCCCGAGGACTTCCAGCCGCAAAGCCACGCCAGCAAGTCTCGGAATCCGGGAACCATCCGCAGTTTCTCCTTTCGCCCCGCTCCGGCCCGCCAGGTCCGGCGCGGCGACCGGCCCTCCTCATCCGCTCAGCAGACGCCGGTCACCGCGTCGGCGTCGGGGCTCGTCCGCAAGCTCTTCCGCACGAACTCACTGACCCCGTCGGTCTTGTACACGGTCAACATTCCGGGCTGGTCGACGGTGTTCGACTCGCTCATCGCCAGGACGACGTAACAGAGGGAATGATCTCCGGCCGAGGCCTCGACGTTGGAGACGTCCCTGAGCAGGAGGGCATCGGCGATCGCGTTGCGTCCAGCCGCTTGCACGCCGGCGATGAGGTTGCTGGCGTCCACGGTCGGCAGCCCGCCCGCGCCGCCGGGAGTGGCTTTCGGGACCGCCCCGCCTTGGGTGTAGGCCACCACGGGATCGATCTTCACGTTGGCTGTCGTGCTCGCCGCGTAAAGGGCGAACAGGTCGCAGTTGGCTTCGGCCTGAGTCAGGTCGAAGGCGTAGAGACCACCGCCGATCTCTGTGGGGTTCACGTCATTCGATGGCGAGCTTGCTGCCCCGTCCTTGCTGACGTTCGCCGTGATGTTGTTGGCGTCGCTGGTCTTCGGCGCGTCGGCCACCGCGTCGTGGGCGTAGACGATGCATTTTTGTCCGGCGATGTTCTTGAACAGCACGATCTTGTTCCTTGTGGCGCGCTCCCCTTCGGGTCGCGGCTTAATGTCTAACCCCTAATCCCTAATCCCCAGTCCCCAATCCCTTCTCCTAAACCCCCATCACCCGCATCCCCGGCCGCCGGCCGCTGGTGCGAACGTCAAAATCCCAGTACATCGTCCCCGAGGCGTTCCTGGCCCCGACCCGCAGCATGAGTTGCCGGTCCCAGTCGGGGATGTAATCGAGCGTGAGGGTCTGCCAGTTCGTGTTGTCGCCCATCGTGGATGAGGCCAGAATCTCCTCGGCGTCGCCGAGTGGTCGGCTCGGGTCGATCAGTCTCATCCAGGGCGTCGCGGCCATCCCGTTCTGCTGCTTGCGGATGTAGACCCTGATGATGAGCGGGACGTTCATCTCGCCCCAGATCGGAACGTCAACCCAGTTGTCATAACTGGCGGTCTCGAAGGTGTGCTTGTGAACGTAGACCAGGGGCACGGGCGGATCGCCGTGGACTCCTTGGGCCCAATCCTCGCTGGCCCCGTACCCGCCGCAGTTCCACCACTTCATCCGGCCGGGCTGGGGATTGCCCGAGGCGTCGGCCACGTCGTAAAGGATCGCGGAGGCAACCGGGTAAGGGTTGGTGTTGAGATAGCCTGTTACCTGGGTCGCCGAGCGGAGCCCGGCCCCGTAGCCCCGGTAGACGCCGTTGGCAAGGTAGATGTCCCCCGAGTTGGCAAGCGATCCACTGCCGCCGATCGCCGTGCCCTGCTTGAGCACGGCAGCACTATAGCAAAACCCGTAGTTGCAGAAGGTGATGCTGCCGGAAACGTGACACTGGCCACAGTACTGAAGTCCATAGTTGCAGCCGTGAACCTGGCCGGCAACATGGAGGCCAAGACATCGCCCGAAGCCCGTGCCACACCCCGCCACGATCCCGGTGAAGAGCCCGCCGAAGAGGTCGAAGACACCGTAGCTGGAGTTTCCAGCCACCAGTCCGCTGATCGTAGAGCCGATGTTGTTAAAGTAGGTGGAAGCGATTCCGCTAGAGCACCCAACGGCGCAGCCGGACATCGTGTAGCCCGCTGCACCGCCGATGCCTTGGCTGAACCCGTTGAAGACGCCTCCGAAACTGTCGCCGCTTCCGTAGGCAGCGCCGTAGCCCTGCACGATCCCGGTCTGCCGGACGGAGCAGTTCCAAACGCCGTTGCAGTTGGTTCCACTGGTTGCCGTGATGGCTGGCTGGGAGCCTTCGGAGGTGACTTCGATGTTGCGGGTGACGCGGACCAGGTAGCTCCCGGCGATGTTGAGAGAATCCAGGGGGTTCGTGACCGTGATCGTGGTCGCGGCGATCCCTCCGGCCGCGATCGTGGTCCGCTGGTAGTCGCAGCCCTTGTTGACGTTGCAGAGGGCCACTACATCTCCCTCCGCCCAGATGTCCGCGGTCACGTCGGTATCGACGTGGAGGACGGTTGCCCCAATGTTCTCGTCCTGGGAGAGCTTGACCCATTTGTGGGTCGGCTGGGCGCAGTGGAGCTGCACGTCGAGGTACGTCCGGTCGATCTGCCCTCCGCCGCTCCCGGTCCCCATCAGCTTGATCGTGAACTTGTTAGAATTGATGAGCGGAACTGAAGCGGTGCCCGCGTAAAGCCGTCCCTTGACCGCCCCGGATGTTCCCTGGATCTTTGTCCCGGCTTTGATGGGGAGAACGAGAGGATTGTCGGGTGGATCCATGACCAAGAGATCGAGTTTTCCCGGCGTAACCGCGCCGGAGCTGATCGTGAGACCGGCCACGCCCGTGGTCCAGGCCGAGAGGTCCGCGTCGAACAGCACCGTATCGCCGGCAGCGATGACCACGGTGTCGCCGTCCACCGGCGCGACGCCGCCCACCCAGGTCCCTCCCACAGACCACTCGCCGCCGCCGGTGCCGTTGCTCGTCTTGGTGGGCATCAGGCCGCCTCCATCTTGCGGGCATCAGCGAGGAAATTCAGCAGCGCGGTGCGGGCCGCCGAACGGGTCTCCAGCCACTTCTCCGCGGCGGCGAGCACGCGATCCCATTCGACCGGGACGGGGCGAAACGGAGGGTCCGGCCCGAGCGAGGCAATGACGATGGCCGTTGCGCCTGCCACGTCCGCTGGTTTGCTGGGAAAATGGAACGCGCGGATCAGATCCGGTGACAGTTCCACCCGGACATCGTAGCCGTCGCAGACTCGGCACTGGCTTAGGATCGTTGCCATGTCCGGCCGCCTCACGCCCCGGTGCACTTGACGACGTAGCGGGGGTTGAGCACGGCGGCCGCTCCCCGCTCGCTGGCCTTGAAGCGGACGACGATGTCCTGGTTGAAGTCGGCGTCGCTGCCCGGCGGCGATTGGGTGACGGTGATCGGCCAGTTCTCCATGTAGGCGAAGGCCTTCTTGAAGTCGCCCACGAACCACCACTTCTTGGCCGCGTCGGCGGCGACGCCCGAAGCCACGATCCGGCGGTAGACCAGCCGGCTGTCGAAGAGGCGGTAGCTGCTCAGCGGGTTGGGGGAGTAGGTGGTCGTCGGCGCGCCGGTGGCGGTGTACTGGATCTCGGCGGCGTTGAACACCCGCGCCGCCGCGTGGCGGTAGGCGGGCATCACCAGCACCGTGTCGGGGCGGATGAGGACCGGCTCGCCGGTGTTGGGATCGAGGATGTCGGCGAAGAGTTGCTCGGCGGCGTCGACGTCGGTCCAGTCGACCAGCTCGTTGTCGGCCAGGGCGTTGACCCACGGCCCGCCGCCGCCGGAGGCGTAGTAGGTGTTGTACGCCGTCCCCTTCCACTTGTAGTTGTTGGTCACGCCGATCGCCAGGTCCACGAGCCGCTTCTCCTTGTTCAGGCCGAGGACCTCGCCCACCTCGGCCGCGCGGCCGAGCACGAGGTTCGTGCGGTCGAAGAAGATCGCCTCCCGCGTGACCGGCACGATCAGGCCGTGCTTGGCGGTCGACGGGGTCTCGATGTAGTCCTCGCCGAAGCCGACGTGATGGTAGGGCATGCCCGGATGGACCTCGGTCACTTCGTCGCGGACCGGGCCGATGCCGGGGATCTTTTCGCCGTCGAGCCGGGTGGGAATCGTGTCGACGAGCTTCGAGACGACGAACGCCTCCTGGGTGTAGGCGTCGAGGATCTTGGAGTAGATCACCTGGCCGGTGACGTTGAGGAAGGCGGTCAGGTCGACTCCCTCGCCCGCCTCCAGGACGTGGACGCCGCCGGAGTTGCGCGGGTCGAGCATGCGGACCCACTCGGCGCCGTCGGGCACCAGCCCCTCGGCCAGGTCGCGGAGGCTGAAATCCTCGGGCCGCAGGTGCCGCTGGGCAAGCGCCTCCGACAGGTGCTGGACCGTCTTTGCCGGGCCGTCCAACTGGTAGCGACGGCGGAGTTCGCGATACTTGATCGTAGCCACGAGAGTACCTCTCTTGAAAGGAACAGTTGTTGATGATGGTCCCGAGAGCCGTCGCCAGTCAGCTTTCAGCTCTCAGCTTTCAGCTTTCAGCCATCGGCCTTCAGCCCGCGGGTGACCCTTTTCTGGCTGACTGCTGAAAGCTGATAGCTGACAGCCTTTTCTCACGCGCCGCTGAAGCTCGAGCCCTCGACGCCGCCGGTCATCACGGTCGAGCGGACGTCCACCAGCACGCTGGTGGCCGCCGAGGCCACTCGCTTGGCCACCCGGCCGACGGCGTACTTGCTCGCGCTCACCTTGGCCACCTGCTGGTCCAAAAGTGCGTTTCCGGCGCCGTTCTCGTCGGCGCCCAGCAGGTCGCCCAGCTCGAAGGTGCCGCTGGGGCAATCGAGCTCGAACACGCCGGTGGTCGCCACGCGGATCGGGGTGGTGTCGCCGGCGCGGCTCCGCTGCATCGCCACGCCGAGGAACTTGTCCGCAAATTTCTCCTGGTTGGCGGTTTCCGATCCCTGGTCCGCCTGGGCAGAGGCCGGCTTGGCGTCGTCCGTGTCCTGCCACACGAGATCGCCGATCTCGATTTCCGTGGCCGAGTCCACCGCGGCGACCACGGGATTCGTGTCGCCGTACCTCCATCGCATCTTGTCGCTCACGTTCTGGTTCTCCTTGCGTCAAGTAATGGATCGCGTCACGTTCTCTGGGGAGCCCCGGGCGTCAGCCCGGGGGTCCCGTGCGGCGCGCGTCAGGTAATCGCTTCCACAAAGGCCTTTGCGTCCGGGGGGCAGGTGCCGTCCAGGGCGAGCGGGTCGCGGGAGCACGGCCGGCCCCCGGGAGGCGATCCGGCCGCGGCTCCCGCCACGACCGCACGGGCAATCGCCGCCCGGTCCTCCACGAGCCGGCGCATCGCCTGCTCGTCCGCTGCCGCCAGGAGCGATTCGAGAAATCGCGGGCTCAGCAGGGCTTTCGCCCAGCCCTCGGCCGCGTCGGGATCGGGCAGCTCGTACTCGTCGAGCAACTGCCGCACCCGGCGTTTCTTCTCCTCCAGGGCCTCGGCCGCACGCAGCCGCTCGAGCTCCGCCTCCAGCCTGCTCACGGCGGCGACTTGCTCCTGGAGAATCATTTCCACCAGGTCCGGACGCTCCTTTTTCAACGTCTGGAGGGTCGCCTCGGCCAGCGCTACCGGCTGGGCGGAGCCGGCGGCCTCGTGGGGATCGGATCCTGTCCCCGCGCCGTCCCCCGCCGACTCGAACAGGCCGCGGGTGGTGGCGGGATCGGCCACCAGGTCCACGCTCTCCACCCGCACGATCGCTTCCACCACGACGCGCTCGCCGCGCCGCGAGGTCCGCGCCTCGACGTTGTGCGAAAAGCCGACGTTCTCCGGGGCGTGCTCGGCGTCCCAGATCAACTGCTCGGCCAGGGCGTGCTTCGGGTTGAAGTGGAGGTCGGCGAACAGTCCGTCCCGGCCGGCGGCGACGTTGCGGATCTGGCCGATGCGGTCCTGGTAGTCCCGCGGCGCGTGCGGGCCGCCTTTGGGGTGATTCACGTTGACCCGCGCGCCCTCGTACAAGGGGACCGCCGCGGCGAGGGCCTCCGGCCGGTAGGTCCGCCCGTTCCGCGACTGGAGGCCGAGGATCTTCACTCCCCGGACGACTCCCTGCTGGCGATCGACCCGGATCGGCACGCCGCGCGAGTCGACGAACTCCTCAAGCATTTCCTTCATAATTGCCGTCCTCTACGACAAGAACACAAAGAGCCCGCCAAGAGCCGTTTCGGCTCGCAGCGGGCTCTTCACGATACCTGCCTCGCGGCAGGCTCTTAGAATACCCTAATCCCCAATCCCCAATCCCTAATCCCTACGCCTTCCCGCTTCATCGGTCGACCCACTCCACCTTGCGGCGGATGGATTGAATGGTGCCGTCCTGGACGCACAGCTCGACCCCGGCCGTTCCGTGGAATCCCCGGCGGAGCACTTCGGCCAACAGCACGGCCAGCGCCTGCTGGAGCTGGACCACTTTCTTCTGATTGGTCGGCGTTTCGCTGAGCGTCATCATCAACGGCTACGATACGGAATCGGCGGCGATTGTTCAAGGGAATTTTTTGGGCCACTTTCCTTGATCAGCCGCCGCTCGCGGTCGGGGTCCAGGCCGTGGCGGACGGCCATCGTCTGCACCGACATCGCGCCGTTGCGCAGCAGGATTTCGTCGGCGTGGGCCTCCTTGAAGCGGTCGCGGACGGCGAGCGAGGGGGGCACGCCCTGGATCTCGACGTCCTCCAGGGCGCCGCGGGCGAGGCGGCCCGCCCCGACCGCGGCCGCCACCACCCGCCGCATCACCTCCAGGTCCTCCTCGATCATCTCGTGCTGCAACCGCTGGAACATCCTCACGGCTGGCCCCTCGGCGACCATCGTCGAGGCGTAGTTGGCGTTCGAGGCGTCGCTGGTGAGCATGAACTCGGGCATCACCAGCCGCGCGGCGATCGCCCGCAGCTCCGCCTGGAGCACCGCCACGTAGCGGCTGGCGTCGATGGCCGCGGCGGGGAACTCGTAGTCCATGCCGGCGAACGCGTCGAGGATCGTCCCCGGCGCGTAGCGCTGGAAGTGGCTCGTCCGGCCCGTGCTGCGGCCGGTGACGCTCGCCTCGGCCTGATCCTGGACGAATTGCTGGACCGTCCCGCGGGTCCCGGAGGCGTGCTTGCGGATGACGGCGATGGCCGACTGGATCCCCGCCACGACGCTCATGTTGCGGAGCAGCTTTTCCGCCCGGCGGAGGTTCTTCCGCACGGGATAGAACAGCGGCAGGCCGCGCTTCACGTTCAAATCGACGTTCGCCTTGCGGTGCTGCACGGCCGAGGCCTCGACCCATTGGCCGTCGACGTAGTAGCCGAGCACGCTTTCCACGTCGTCCGGATCGGTCTGGACGCCGAAGCTCGCGGGGGGGTCGCTGGCCCGGGTGGTCGGCGCGGCGACCTGCGACGGCTCGACGAAGCGGACCCGGAGCGTGCCGTCGGCGACGGCGAAAAACCGCAGGAAGACCTCGCCGTCGCGATCGCGGCGGTGGACAATCTCCTGCTGCCGCCGGTGCCAGCGGTTGGCCATTACGAACTCGTCCAGGACCGCTTGCACCTCGCGCACCAGGGGGGCGGCTTGCTCGGGGTTCCCCCGCGGCGCGACCCGGTACGTGAATCCGCTCCCCACGACGTAGCTCACGCGGTTCTCGTGGCCGTTGATGGCGAATTCGTTGCCGACGGCCAGGGCCCTGCACTGGTCGCGGATCTCGCGGAGCTGCTGCTCGTTGGCGAAGGGGACTCCCAGGGCCCCGCCGGGGGCCAGCTCGCCCCCCACCAGCGACCACCGCGCCCCCGCCGCGTCGTACAGCGCGTCGGCCGGATCGACGAAGTTGTCCCACAGGTCGTCGAAGGCTTCCAGCAGTTGGCGTTCCAGTCGGGCCAAGCGCGGATCGCCCCGGCCGGTCGCGGCCGGCCCCCGAGATTCCCGCTCGGCAGGTCCCGCGTTACCAGGACCCGCTTCATTCAGCTTCTCCATGGCGTGATTCTCCCATGTGTTCGAGTTCTCCAGCCAAGCCGCCTGCGGCTCAGCACGATGCGGTTTAGCCGCTTGCGGCTTAGCACTCCAGCGGCAATCGATTGCCCAATCCATCCTCCGGCGTCCCGCGGAGCAGCTCGGCCGCCAGCCGGATCGCCATCTCCAGGGCGTCCGGCCCGTCGTCGTGGTCGCCCACGGGAAACTGGCGGAGCTGATCCAACAGGAGCCGGGTCGCGGGCGAGTCGCTCTTCAGCCGCAGCCGCCGCGAGGCCAGGTAAGGACCCAGCCGGCGGATCCGCACCTGCTTGTTGACCTGGTTCTCGACCAGCCACGGCCGCACGCCCAGCACCCCCTGGCGGCGGAACTCCTCCTCGAACGCCGCCCCCAAGAGCTCCTGGAACTGATTGGCCTCGACGCCGAAGGCGTCAGGCCGGAACTGACGGCAGTGCTCCACGCCGTCGGCGACGATCTGCGGGGTCGGCCGCCGGGCCAGGTCGGCCTCCGCGTACAGGACCCCGCGCCGATCCACGCCCAGCTTCACAAACGCCGAATAGTCGCCCCGCCGGGCGTCGCTCCCTTTGCTCGGGTCCAAAGCGAGGGTCTTCACCGCCAGGTGCTCCGGCCACCCGTCGAACCAGAGGGTCTCGTCGAAGTACGACTCGGGCCACTCGCACAGCTCCGGCTGGATCGGCGAGTTCTGCTTTTCCCGCTCGAACGCGCTCGGGCCGCTCTCGGCCCGCATGCACATCAGCGCGTACAGGTCTTCCACCTCCGGCCAGAGGACTTTGGCCCCCTGGTCCATCGCCTCGCGGCGGTCCTCGTAGAAGGCCCGGGCCTGCTGGCGGGCGCGATCGTTTTCGACGTCGGAGTAGAGGGCCTCCCACTGCTGCCAGAGCGACGTGTTGTGGGGCCAGCGTTGGATCGCCTTGAAGAGCCGCGAGCGCCAGCCGGGGGTCCGGTGGAGCTCCATGGCGAGGGCCTCCTGGTGCAGGGCCGTCGCCAGGTTGACGACGTTCGTCTTCGGCGTTCCGGCCTTCAGCAGGGTGCCGTGGAACCAGGTCCGCGACCGCTCCCGCTGGAGGGCCGACTGGATGTGGCCGTCGTTCTGAAGGTCGTCGCAGAGGATCAGCGTGGGGCGGTGTGCGCGGGCCCGCCGCCCGCGGATCCGCTGCCCGGTGCCGAAGGCCTCGACGGTCACCCCGTTGCGGAGCACGATCGCGCCGCTTTGCCATTTCGGGCCGCGGCCGGCCGCGGCGGGATAGTCGGCGGCCAGCCGGGCATTGCCCACCAGCTCCGCCTTGAGGTTCTCCAGGTGGGCATGGGCCTGGGGCTTGGTGTCGGAGATGATCCAGAGGTAGGGCTCGCGGCCTTCGAGGGCCTCCCTCAGCGGATACGCCAGGCTGCCGATGGTCGACTTGGCGGCGCCGCGCGGGCCGAGCAGGTTGAGCTTCGTGCCGCGGTGGCGGGTCATGAGGTCCAACTGCCGGGCCAGCCAGTGGTGCATGGCGGAGGCGGGCCGGGAAAAGTGCTCGGCCAGATACTTGCCGGCCCAGTCGAGCAGCGTCATCCCGCCGGCGCCGCGGGCCAGCCGCCGCCGCGCCTCGCCGTGCTGCCGCGCCAGCTCGTCGCGGAAGCCCGCAAGCACGTCTCCCAGCCACGCCGGGACCGGCTCGTCGGCCAGGAGGATCGCTTCAGGGCGCCTGGTCCGCGGCCGGTGGTTTGCAGCCCCCGCGAAGCTCGGCGACGAGGGTTTCGAGCCGTTTGAGGATGCTTTTCCGTTGCTTGGGGTCGGGGAGCTCATCGAGGATCACCTGGGCGATTCGGGGCCAGAGCCGCTCGATCTGGACGAGAGTAACGGTGTCGGGGCTGCGCGGCGCGAAATCGTCGGGGTTGAGCCGTTCCAGGGCCCAGGCCGCCGCCCGCCAATACTGCTCTTTCTTTGCCGCCTTTTGGATGTTCTTGAGATAGCCGATTTGCGCCGCGTAGGTGGCCCGGTGAAGCCGCTCGCCGAACGCCGGATCCCGCTCGGCGGTCCTGCGGATCGTGGAGGGGGAGCAGCCGACGTAGCCGGCGGCCACGCGGCGGCTGCACCCCACGCTGACCATGGCCACGATCTCGCGCTTCTTGATCTCGTCCAGGACGGGGCGCTTTCTCGCTTGGGTCATGCAGCATATCCTCACCTCAAACGTCGTTTGCCGTCCCCGAGATACTCGAAGGAGACCACGGCCCGGCCGGCCGACCCGCG
>Ga0153915_10005955_pt1 | contig 11376 bp, 12 predicted proteins | sample Opewatmetagenome_2_FD_107003 | JGI IMG/M metagenome (GOLD analysis project Ga0153915, IMG submission 107003) | Freshwater wetland microbial communities from Ohio, USA - Open water 3 Core 3 Depth 3 metaG | ecosystem: Environmental > Aquatic > Freshwater > Wetlands | place: USA: Ohio, Lake Erie...
AACTCTAGCATCTTTCCAAATGCCATTGCCTCATCGGAACCAGGCGGCGACATGCCATCCATGTCGCCCAATAGCTGGGATACCATCTGCATGTCAGGTCCTGCTTGTTTCGATCCAAGGGTCTGTTGAAACTCTTTCATTCCCTTCTCAGTGTCAATCTCGAGGCCGAAGAGTTTGTCGACACCCTCTATCTGGACAACCTCGCCTCCGCTTAAGTTCTGGTCAAAGGAGTCACTGAGGCTGTGCGCCGGGTCCGTCGACAAGACAAGTGTTCTGTAGCCGTGTCCCGCCGAGAGAAGGGCCATTGCGCCTGCGCAGCTGGTCTTACCGACCCCGCCCTTGCCGCCAGACAGAATGAACTTGATGCTGTCTTTGTATATGATATCCTTGAGGGTCAATTCCAGTCCTCACTGCGACCTCGTATTCATTCGTCTATTAATGCTTCCCAGCAGTACATTCCTATAAAGGCCGTTGGCCTGTGACATTCGACGGGATTGTCAGCATGAACCTGCTCTAGACAGTGGCAACGCATCACGCAAAGGCTTAAGCGTAGACGGTCCCTCCTCCCAGCGTGTGCCGGGAAGCGCCACCCGACACCGTCTGACACTGGGCTAATTGATGAGGCAATTTCAATGTCGTTTCCGCAAGTCCACATGACGGCGGCACAGTTTCCATCCACGGTCCTCAGGCTGCTTGGCATCATGGTACCAGATGGACTGCCTCCTGCAAACCAAGAGATACTCGATCGATTCAGTCCAAAGGCCGTCGTAATCATCATGATAGACAACTTCGGGTTGTTTGAGGCAGTCGTCTGCAAGCCCGAGGCATTGATTAAGAACATGGAACTTCTCGCCCTCATTGAATCAGACGACCCCTATGCCATCCCCCTGACAAACTCTCTCCTTCGAAGCTCGAGCGGGCTCCACCTAGTTCAATACGTTCGGGACTACGGCAAGTCTGTTCAAGTGATATGCCATGGAGAGGACATGGCATCGTTAGGCTTTGAATCAACTTTCACAGTCGAAGTCCGCGATGACATGGCAACGTACGTTGAGTCGACCAAGCACATCGCGAAGGCAGGTTTTCTTTACCTTCACTTCCTAGACTTTGAGAGTCTATATGCCCAATATGGCCACCGAACACCGCCCAAGACTCTGCTCGAGAAGATTGTGAGACGGACCGACAATTGGGTTAAGGTGCTGCTGAAGCAGGCCCGGGTTGGGACTCTCTTCGTAGTGATAGGAAACCACGGTCGTCACCCAGTTCCCCTTGAGTATGAGGGCAAGCTCGCCGAGTGGCGGACTGCCAATGCTCCTATTGCGATGATGTTCCAGAAAAGGATCGAATGAACGGGATCACAACAGGGCAAGCATCCCGAAGGTGATTGCCACAAGAGCAAGGACGACACAAAGCTTCCAGAAGGACACTCTTCGTGCAAGGCGAAGGAGAGCTTCCATCGAGGCAAGTCCAGTCAGGAACACGATTATCTCCATTCCGATTAGGTCCACAGGGCTCACGCCGCCGAACGTAACTCCTTCACCCAACAGCTCCAAGCAGAGAATTCCAACCACAGCAGGAACGCTCATGAGAAAACTGAACCTGAATGCTGTTTCCTTTTCGACCTTCTGCATGAGAAGAGTGGATACAGTGACTCCCGAGCGGCTTAGACCAGGGAGGACGGAGAAGCCCTGAACCAATCCGGTCATGAAGGACTCTCTGTTTGAGAGCTCATGATCCGTAACCGCGTTTCCGATCACCAAAGTCCTGTGGCTTGTAACGTAGAGGACAACACCCGTAAGCAACAGAAGAAGACCGACGAGGACGTTCAGTAGTTCACCTGAGAGCGCCAGAACGCCAATCTTGAGAGCATAATATAGAGGCAATGCCGTGAGGGCTGTGCCTACAGTGGCAATCAAGAGAAGCCAGAACAGAGTCTTGTCCTTCAGGGTGAGAACATGCACGATTTCTCTCGGATACCGTACAATTACTGCAGACATTGTCCCAAGGTGGAGCCAAAATGATAGAGCGAGTAGTGAGTCAGCTGGAGCAGCGCCTAGATTCTGTGTGAAGAGGATCACCATACCTTGACTGCTTATTGGCAACCACTCCGCCAGCCCCTGAATCAGTGCCGTTATGATTTGCCAGAGTTCCACTTCCTCTCACCTGCTGCAAGAGCCGCATATTACCAAAGGGTTAAAAACTGCTGGGGTCGCACTCGACTCGATTCTGGAGGCGTAAAACGTGGTCCTTGACAGTGACCGAATCAGCAGCAGTGACCTCGCTAATGTGACTCAGATGCTTGATGAGCATTTCAGAGTTGCATTATCGGCGACAAAGATGGTCACTAATGCGATGACCGCATGGATCGAACAGCACCAATCGATTAGCGCAGAGGAGCTATCTCGGATCACTGCCCTTGAGGAGAAGGGCGATGAGCTCAAGCGTGCGATGCTGAGCGTCCTTTCGACTGCTCAGACCCTCATGCAACGAGAAGACTTGCTGCGCCTAGTCCACTACAACGACAAATTGTGTGATGGGGCAGAAATCTGTTGTTATCATCTGGCTGCTGTCATGGGGTCTTGGGTCCCTGAAGGAGAGCTGAGGACCAAAGTTGCTGAACTGGGGCGAATGGTCAATGAGATTGTGACCGAACAGAGAGAGGCTGTGAGGTTCCTGTCCATCAACATCGAAACATCAATTGCCAAAGCGGATGAGGTTTGCAGGATTGAGAAACGCATAGATGCCCAGTGGCGAGACGTGGTTTCTCTTTTGTATCCCAGCCCTATCCCGCTTGCGACGGTTCTCAGGTTCCGTGATTTTGTCAACCAGCTGGAAGAGATGGCAAACTTCAGTGAGGACGCGGCAATCGCAATTAGAGGGTTGTCTCTCACCCTGAACACTTGATTCAGCTGGTGTCAGGTCTTGTCTGTAGAGTCCGAAGTTGTGGCTGTTGCAGAGTTGGTTGGCGACAGAGGGATTGTCTGGAATCCTCAGCACGCGATGCATCTCTATGGCCACGGTTACTTCGGGCAGCCTGTGGGTATCAGGAAGCCGAAGTCGGCCGAGTTCGATAAGCCTCTAGAGCTATCTCTCATTGAGTGCGCCTATCTTATGAAGAGAGGAGCACTGAAGGTGTATGCTCCTCGTCAAGGGCACGACGTGACTGAGGAAGAGCTGCTTGCCGCGGGCCTAGCCAAGTCCGACGACTTTAGTGACAGGCTTCTCGTGTACTCTCAGCTCAGGGAGTTTGGCTATGTGGTTCGCCCCGGCCTCAAGTTCGGGACTGACTTTGCTGTATATGAGCACGGCCCCGGTATCGATCATGCGCCTTTCTTAGTACACGTGATTCCTCAGAAAAAGGGTGTCATGCCTCTCGACATAGTCAGGGCGGGACGGCTAGCGACGAGTGTTCGGAAGAAATTCATTGTCGCCACGGTCATGGAGAATGGTGAGATTGCCTACTACATGTTCCAGTGGCATCGGCCATAGTCTGCTTCTCAGCTCCACAGTCCTTCGTGTGTATTAGCAAAGCAAATAAGGTCCCGCTGTGTGATTCCGTCGCAACCTCATCCAGCCAAAGAGGAAGATCCCCTATGGCACAAAAGGCGACAAATGCAAAGAGCTTTGCTGCGCTCTTGGCTCGGGCATGGGAGTGCACACCGTCGTTCATCTGTAGCAATGACGACTACATCTACTGTCTGTATCCATCTGATGACAAGAAGCAGAAGTGGATTGAGGCCTCAATCACATTTCCCGATGGATCTCTTGACAAGAAGGAAATAGACCCCGTCAAAGCAATTGCTCTGCTCATTGAGGAGCTGAAGGTGTTGCCTGACTACGGCGCGGATACTGTGGTGACCACGAAGGAGAAATTGGATGAAACAGCAAGTAGGCTAGCAACCCTCAAGTGATATACTGTATGAGTTCAGAATCATGGATGAGGCCAAATGGATCATCCCATATTGTCTTTTGGAGCGGAAATGGCTGATGTCAAGAGCGCTCGTTGTGTGTCCGTTCTGCGGTGTTGAGGTAGTGCGCGCACGTTTCTGTACCTCTTGCGGGAACCCTCTCCCAAGGGTGAGTGACCTGGATGGAAGCACAGCGGCATTACCGCCAGTGACTCCTGTCGATTCTGTTCCCGGAGTGCTCATGCCCGCGTCGGACGCATCCAGCCCGCCCACTCCTGATTTCGGCGTCACCATAGAAGATGTGGACCAGCGGGCTTTGTCAGTGTTACTGGCGAAGGCCGAGCTTCAAGTGATTGATAGGGATCTCGATGAGTTGATTCGTCAGATACAAGCGACCCGACAGGCTCTATCTCTCAAGAATGCTGACAGGGCTGTTCTCACAGCACGGGCCGGGACATTGAAGGAGATCCTAGACCGCACCAAGAGCAGACGAGCTGAGCTGATGAGCATCAAGGGCCCTCTCACAATTGAAACCGTACTCAGCGAACTGGCGTCTGAGGAGTCCAAGCTCTCGAAGCTTGAACAGCTAGAGGGCTCTGTTGACCCTCAGGTGTACAAAGAACAGCATGGCACCCTGATTACCAGTATTAAGAAGCTCAGAAAAGAACTAAAGAGTGCAGCGAAGGACGCCCGTGAGTGGCTGAAGGGCATGAGCAAGAAGGAAAAGGAGCTCAGGCGTGAAGCGAGCAGGTTGGACGCTAGGTACAAGATTGGCGACATATCCACCAAGGTCTTCGAGGAGTCTAAGTCGAAGGTCGATCGATCTATCGATGTTGTCGAAGGGGGCCAGAGGGCTCTGGAAGCAATACTCAGCATGGCTGAGCGAAAATGAAAAAGAACGATGTCTTTACGGAGTTGACTGCGATGCAAGACGGTCTTTCCGATTGTTCACCTTTGTGTAAGGCATTCAGATGCGACAAGCACCCCAGCGCGTACAAGATGCTAACTGGAGGCGGCCGCAGGTCCGTACAGTGTACGTGGGCTGAAGACGAATGCGAAGGGTCTTACTGCAAGTTCGGACTCTGCATGGAGCGCAAGATGACAACTGATGGCAGATGCAGAAGAGTGATCAGTCATCAAGAGGATGAACCTGATGAGGCTCCACGTGATCTCTTCGACCCCGAACACGATGTTGCGATTCCTGAGCGGTTTGCCAAGAAGCTGCGGAGAAAGGGCTCGCTGTCATGAGCACTGTCACGAATGCCCGTAACCTCTATAAGTGGCACGCAACGGTCCTTGACACCTACTGAGGCGAAATAGAGTGCTGGACGAAGTGCGGCCTGAGATGAGAGCGCTCATCTACTTCATGGTGGGAATGTCGCTATTGGGAATAGGCATTCTTCTTGGTCAGGCTGCTTTTGCGCTCGCTTATCTCGGGCCACCGTGATTTGAGGTCGTTAACCAGAGTGATCATCTTTGAAGCCCCTTGATGAGTTTGTACGCGTTCTGCGTGATTTTGACGGCATATCACGGAAGTACGTGTTGCCCCAGATTCTGACCCGACTCCGGGAAGAGTCGTATAGGGGTGGTCTTCCCCACTCGCTGGGTGAAGACTCAGCGGTCATTGAAATGGAAAAGGATGAGGTCATGCTCCTTACAACAGACTCGATTGTTGAGGAGCTGTGTCTGCACTATCCTAGAGCGGCAGGCTTCAATGTCGTTCTTGCGAATGTCATGGACATATATGCCGCGGGCGGCGTTCCCAACTCCTTTGCCGTCGCACTCTCATACTCGGACTCCCAAATCGGGGAGATGCTTCTTCAGGGTCTAATCGATGGCTCAAACAAGTTCAGGGTACCCATAGTCCGGGGCCACACGAACCCGCATTCCGGTACCACATACGTTGTTGGGTCTGCGGTTGGAAAGGTCAAGAAACGTGACCTGCTCACGTCTGGAGGAGCGCAGCCTGATGACGCAATTATACTGATTTATGACCGGAGTGGCAAGCGAGGATCCAGCTATAAGCTGGGCTGGGACTGCGTTTCGGATGCAACATCAGAGTCGGTGGTGGATCGGCTGTCCACTATGAGCACTCTCGCAAGGGCCCATGTCCTCAGTGCGTCGAAGGATGTTTCTGTGGCAGGGCTTGTAGGGACCGCAGGAATGATGCTCGAGTACTCCGACACGGGCGGGTATATCGACATGGACGCGGTCGAGAGGACTAGTCCTGACTCTATTGAGCTGGAGGACTGGATCAGGATGTACATCTCTCTGGGCTTCCTGGTGGCAGTCCGAGAGAAGAATGTTCATCGTGTTTCAGAGATAGTTTCGAATCACGGCATGGAGATCGCGTCGATTGGGCATGTCGATGGTTCTCACAATTTCAGGTTGAAGAGTGGTCGCGAAGACCGCGTTCTGTTCGACTTCTCCAGAGGGCCCGTCCTGACACCCCGCGACAAGGCAGTCCAGAAGCGCCTGCCAACATAGTTATAATGGTGTCAGGAAACCCCCGGCAACGAAGTGGTGAAGTTGGAGAAGTCAGACAAGGTCTGCAGTGTCACAGGATGTAGCAATCCGTCCAAGCGTTCGTTCGCCACCATCAGGATAGCTGAGAGCGTTGCGGTGTCTGGTTTGAAGCTGAAGGACGCAGCGTCACGAAAGACCTACCTTTGTTCGGATCACTGGAAGAGCGTGAAAAAGGCCTTCAAGAAGGACACAAAGCCTGAACGACTACGTTGGGGCCATCCGTAGGTAGTCCATGATTACATGGTGAACGGATCTCGTGAGCTGCTCCGTATGGGAGGCGAAACCCGATGAGTAATGAAGAGAGCATCTCTCATGCCCTGACTGTGAAGTGGAAATTGTGGTTGGAGCACGATGGCAACTACGTCTTTGGCCGAGGTGCTTATGAGATTCTGAAGGCTGTCGACGAAACGGGGACCATAACCGAGGGGGCCATGAGGCTTGGAATGTCCTATCGATATGCATGGGGAGTGATCAGAGAGATAGAGAAGAAGCTCGGCGCACGACTTATAGAAACTCACAAGGGCGGGACAGTGGGTGGTGGAGGAGCTCGTGTGACGGAATTGGGTCACAGACTGATGAGGATCTTTGCCAGAGTCAGTGAGCAGTTTGAACGAGTGGCTGGAGAAACCAGCGAAAAGCGCTCATGAGAAGCGTACCACTATCGCTTTGTTGGGACAGTGGCTCTTGCATTCAAGACACATTATGCAGTCGGGACTGTGCATGTGCTGATATGGGTAGCGTCTGATTCTGATGTTCATTGGACAGGCGGCCTCGCACACGTTGCAGGTTTCCGGCGTGCACTTTGCCGGATTTCGACCAATCCCAATGAGAGCATCCTTCGAGAAGACGCCGTATATCCATCCAGCAGGGCAGAGCCATCTGCAGAACCATCTTGGGAACCAGACTGAAGCCATCACCACTACTATGACAAAGACGAACTGACCGAGGAACCATCCCCACTGAAGGATGTACCATAGAGTATCGAGGCTCACCGGCCATAGGTGTTGACTGATTATGTTTGGGAGTGCAACAAATAGGATGTACGCAGGGTTGAACGGGTCGAACGCAGCGACGGCGAAAGGCCCGAGCGCCGCAGTGAGCATGTCGGACGTGCCCGTCCATCTGCTTATTCCCACCCAGACTACTAAGAACATCACGATGATGAAGATATACGCCTTCACTCTTCGCATTTCTTCTTCCGTGCTGGGGGCAGGTCTGATTTTGTTACGTTTGGGCAGCGTGGCAAAGTCCTGTATAGTGCCGATGGGGCATGCCCATGCGCATGCTGTCCTGCCAATGACAGTCAGGATGATCATCATTGCTCCTATCGTGAAGAAGGGGAACAACCCACTGCTGAACTCCCGCTGCAATGTGTCAAAGGACCCAGCAAGGATTGCTGCGGGTCCTTGCAGTGGAGCAAGGATTGGTATGCTGGGAAGAATATGACTGAACTCAGTCCAGAATGCTACGAACTGCTGACCACCGAATAGTGACACCATTACGTAAGCATTGATGCCCAAAAAGAAGACAATCTGAACCACTCGGCGAAGCATGCGGACATTGAAGACGTAGCCAAGAGGGCTAGATAACATCTCACGATAGGACGGCCTTGGCGGTTCAGCGAGAGCACCGGTTTCCTCTTCTTTGCTGGCTCCCTCGGTCTGGGCAGCTTCAGTCTCGCCTTTCTCCAGCTTCTCGGCATCTTCTGTCACTGCATCAGTCCTCGTCTTGGGCCGTGTGGCGGCCCGAGAACTGGGGTGACATTAAAAACGTTGCGTTGGGCAAATGATAGAGCTAGTCATGGGGTCATGTGGTGAAGGAAAACCTGATCTCAATTACATCGGCAACATGTTTGACCTGCACATAGAAAGCACCTGGTGCGAAAGATGGACCTGCCAGCATGACTATGTTGTGGCCGTAGGTCTCTGACCAGATAATCGGCTCGGTGTTCTCTCTTCGATATACAACAGTTAGAGTGTTCCCGAGCGCGGTCACGTTTGTGTACTTCGGTACCACGACCTCGAACGTGACTTCGCTTGCGTTTCCAGTATCTACCTTGCCAGTTGCGTTGTGTATCGTATCCGCCAGCGTTTCTGCCTGTCTGACCTGTGCTGCCGAATCCATTGTCACAATCGCATAGAGCAAGACCGGCGCGCCAACAAGGACTGCGGTAGTCAGTCCTACGGCCACAAGCATCATCTTCTCGAGAGAGCGTGAAACCATGTGTTTCTGTGTGATGGAGGACCCAATAAACTTGTGACTCCTGCAGATACCAAGGTCTACATTGAGCAGAGTGTCACGTCAATCGTGTGATCATCGTCCATCGACGAAGGTTTTAACCGTCGTAAACGCACAGGTTCGACGAACAGATGATGGAGCACCTTATACCGATTCACGTGGGCCTCATGGGGCACATCGATCATGGCAAGACTCAGCTCGCAAGAGCACTGAGTCAGAAGGTGTCCACCGCAGGTCTTGATAAGCATCCACAGTCCCAGCAGCGCGGGATAACCATAGATCTTGGGTTCACGATGTTCGTACTGGGTAAGTATGTCGTGACCTTGGTGGACTCGCCTGGCCATGCTGATCTCATACGTAGTGTCGTCGCCGGTGCTGGGATAATCGATGCGGCTCTTGTCGTCGTCGCGGCGGACGAAGGTCCGAAGGTGCAGACTGGCGAGCACCTGATTGTACTGCAGTCTATGGATGTCGAAACCATCATCATAGTTGTTTCAAAGATTGACCTTGCCGACGAGAAACGGCAGGCGTCGGTTGAGAGCACGATGAGGTCCATTATAGCCGACCTCTCCTTCAAACGGGTGGAGTACGTTAGAGTTTCGGCACTGACTGGAGCTGGCATTGATAGGCTCAGAGATGTCATGGCGAGAACGGTGACGCCAAGGCCAAGAATAAGGGACGCTCCCTTCCTGATGCCCGTTGACCATGCCTTCAGTGTGAAAGGCCATGGTACCGTTGCCACTGGAACGGTCCTCAGGGGAGAGGCAAAGGTTGGCGATTCACTAGAACTGATGCCTCAGGGGCAGAAGGGGAAGATACGGTCTATCCAGACCTTTAGCGAGCCCCGCGAGAACACAAGTGCAGGTGACCGGGTGGGGTTGAACATTCCTGACCTGGAATCCGCTACAATCAGCCGAGGAAACTATCTGTGCCAACCGGGCTCAGTAAGGACTACCACCAGCGCAATCCTACAGACGAAGCCCAATCCCTTGTACCGCGGGCGGCTGACAAAGGGAATGGTCGTAAGTGCAACAATCGGAATGCCGAGCGTGACAGCCGAATTGGTGCCGTTTAGGACCGAAGGTACTACTCGAGTTGTTGAGGACCGCGTTGAAGGCCCGATGAGTCAAACAGCAGTGCTGCTTCAACGAGAGGTGGTGGCAGAAACTGGAATGCGTGTTCTGCTCATGCGGACAGACCTGCCCCCGACTCAAATGCGCATCATTGGTTCAGGAGAGATTGTGGAGATTCCCGACAAGATGATGCTTTCCAGGAAACATGTTCGTTCTGGACGAATTACCCGAGTCAGGTCAGCCGACGTGCTTGTGAAAGGGCTCGCCTCAAGGAAAGAAACTGCTGAAGCCCTAGTGGGCTCTTCCGTGAGAACAAGCACTGGACGAGGTGGGCTTCTTGCTCAGACATTTGGCACGCGAGGCGTCTTGTCTGCTCAGTTTGACGGGCCCGTGAAGGTGGGCGACATGGTGATGTACGAAACGATGGTCGAGGAGGAGTACAAGTTTGGACATTGAGCGCAAGCTTACGGATCTGATACCCGAGAATTTGGCTGAGCGAGGCCGAGTGACAATCGATGCCCTGTTAGCACCGGTGAAAGATGTACTGAATAGAAGGTTGTTTCCAGAGAAACCTCTCTCTGATCTGCAGGCGGAGCTCCTGCTTCAACTGCTGTCATCAATGGACTCCGACAAGGACCCTGAGGCTTCAAGGGTTGGTGAACGGGAGGGACGGACTGCCTCTCCTCTAGTCTTTCGCTTGTCATCCGGATTCAACCACGGGATTGGGCGCAGTGGTCACATCACTGCCACTCAGCCAAAAGCTGTAGGTTCCTCACTGATGCAGGAAGTCGTTGACAATGTTGCGGTCGATGCAATCAGGAAGCTCGGACTTGAGAACATACATCATGGCCTCGTTGCACCATTGTCTACTGGGATGAGTATTGCTCTTGTGCTTGCGGGTCTGAGGAGAGAGCTTGGCTGCCGAGAGGTCCTTTTTCCTCGCGTCGATCATGCTTCTCCTCATAGAGCTATAGCATTCGCAGGACTCACGGAGGTAGTTGTGCCCACAATCCTTGACGGAGATGCTGTGTGTGTCGACATGGGCGGGCTCGAGCGAACCATATCAAGACACAGAGGCTCCGCAGTCCTGTTGACGACGACATTCTTTCCTCCTCGGGAGCCAGACCTAGTGAAGGACGCAGCCAAGATATGTGCCGAGAAAGACCTGCCACTTGTGATCAACAACGCTTACGGGGTACAGTCCGAGGGGATCTTGAGGTCCATACGATCGGCAATCGATGCAGGTCGTGTAGATGCCGTCGTTCAGAGTAGCGACAAGAACTTCTTGTGTCCGGTTGGTGGCTCAATCATCGTTTCGCCGAACGAGAAGACTGTGGAATGGACCGCAGAGTCCTATGCAGGCAGGGCAAGCGCCGCTCCTCTTGTTCAGACCCTCGCTGCACTTCTTGTCATCGGGCATGAAGGATATCGTCAGCTCAGAAAAGAGCAGGTGGAGAATCGTGCCCTTCTGGAGAACAGGCTGAAATCCGTTGCAGAGGGCATCGGTCAAAGGGTTCTCTCCGTCAAGAACCCCGTGTCGTGTGCGATTACTCTGGACGGGCTAGATGCTACGGAAATCGGGTCAAGGCTGTACAACCTAAGGGTGACTGGTCCAAGGGCCATTACGAAGG
>Ga0153915_10005956_pt1 | contig 11376 bp, 10 predicted proteins | sample Opewatmetagenome_2_FD_107003 | JGI IMG/M metagenome (GOLD analysis project Ga0153915, IMG submission 107003) | Freshwater wetland microbial communities from Ohio, USA - Open water 3 Core 3 Depth 3 metaG | ecosystem: Environmental > Aquatic > Freshwater > Wetlands | place: USA: Ohio, Lake Erie...
GGTCGCCGTTCCACCCGGCCGCCGCCGCGGTCGCCGCCGCCTCGTCGAGGCCCCACGTCTCGAGCGCAATCCGCGTATCGAACTCGCCGAAGTCATCGTCGTAGACCAGCGTGTCGGCGGCGGCCGGCCGCGAGAACGCGACCCGCTGCGGCATCACGCGCGTGGTGTAGAGCCCGGAGTGCAGCACCTGCGCGGTAGACACCGGCATCCGGTCCCCGTACGGCTCTTCCTCCGGCCGCAAACGCCGGGCGTCGAAGTCCCGCATGAACGCGGCCCCGGCGAGGTAGGGAAAGAGCAGATCTTCCTGGATGATCCGCGGCGCGCTGGCGAAGACCGGCATCGCGGACTGCTGCGAGCGGATGAGCTGCCGCAGCGTGTTCCAGTCGCTCAGCGCCTCGCTCACGTCGGCGCCCGGCGCCAGCGCCTCGATGGACGCGAGCGTGGCCTGCCCCTCCGCGACCGCCTGCCCCGCCATCTGCCGGTCGTTCTGGTGGCGCAGCTTGAGGATCGCGTTGAGGGGCGTGTACTCGTCCTGGAGGGCGTGGACCAGCTCGTGGGCCAGGACCAGCCGCACCACCATCGGGTCGGCGCCGCGGATCACGAACAGCGCGCTCGAGTCGGGGTCGTAGTAGCCCGCCACCTGCTCGCTGTAGAGGTCGAGCATCAGGCGGCGCAGGTCGGTGGTGTCCGGAACCAGCGCGAAGGCACGGTAGGCACGCTGCACCGCGGCCAGCTCCGCCGGTGGCAGCTCCTCGACCAGCTTCCGGCTGAGATAGCTGCGGACCTGCTCGCGCGTGCGCACCTCGATATCCGGCGCGCGCTTGAAGCGCAGTCCCACGGCCTGCTCGATCCGCGGGATCATCTGGCGCGCGATCTCGGCCGCCGTGGCCGCGTCCTGGGCGGGCGCGGAACCGGGCCCGCCCGCCACGAGGGCGCAGCCCAGCGCAACGGCGCCGAGCCGACTCACCCCGTCCACTCGATCCGCTTGCCGACGGCGACTCCCACCGCCCGCGCGACATCCTGCCCCCGCACCACGATGCCCAGGTTCTCCAGGCCGCGCCTGAGCTCACGGTCCAGGCGGTCCCGGCGCTCCGGCAACGACTCGCGCACCGCGCTCCCCGCGCCGCCGGAACCAGCGCTGCTCCCGGATACCCCAGACTCCCCAGCCCCCGCGCCCGAACCCCCGAACAGCTTCTCGATCTCGGCCCCGAGCCGCTCGAGGACCGGGCCGATCTCGCGTGCGAAACTCTCGAGCGCGTCGGCGCCCCCGGCTTCGCCGCCCGCCGCCGCACCGCCGTTCTTGCCGCCCGCCCGCTGCGTCGCTGCACCCTCCAGCTGCTCGCCGCGCGCGAGCCGCCGGCGGATGGCGGCGTCCACGCGCCGCCGCTCGCGAACGATGCGCTCCAGCTCGGCGGGCAGCGCCGCCGTCGCCTGGGCGTGCGCGCACGCCTCGTCCAGCACGTCGATGGCCTTGTCCGGCTGCGCGCGGTCGGAGACGAACTTGTCGGTCAGCACCAGCGCGGCCTGCAGCGCGTCCTCCTCGATCGCCACGGCGTGATGACGCTCGAGCCGCGGCCGGCGCGCCCGCAGGATGTCCAGCGTCTCCTCCGACGTCAGCTCGCGCACCTGCACGGGCTGGAAGCGGCGCTCGAGCGCCGGATCCCCCTTGACCCAGCGGTCGTACTCGACGCCCGTGGTCGCGCCGATCACGCGGATGTCGGCCCGCACCAGGGCGGGCTTGAGCATATTGGCGGCGTCCATCGCGGCCCCCATCGCGGTGCCCTGGCCGATGAGGTTGTGCAGCTCGTCCACGAACAGGATGACGTCGGGATCCTCCGACACCGCCTTCACCAGGCGCCGCAGGCGATCCTCGTACTGGCCGCGGAACACGGTCCCCGCAAGCAGGGCGACGTGATCGAGGGCGACGATCCGCACGCTGCGCAGCGCCGCCGGCACCTCGCGGGCTACGACGCGTTGCGCCAGTCCCTCCACGATCGCCGTCTTGCCGACCCCCGCCTCCCCGACGAGCGCCGGATTGTGCTTGGTCTGGCGCAGCAGGATGTCCACGACGCGGCTGATCTCGGGGTCGCGGCAGCGCACCGGCTCCAGGTCGCCTCGCCGCGCCGCGGCCGTGAGGTCGTAGCCAAGGCGCTCGAGCACCTCGTTCCCCGACTCGCCCGATCCGAACAACCCTTCAGTCACGCGGTCCTCCCCGCATCACCTGATCACTCATCACCATCGCTCATCACCGACCCTGTGCATCACTCATTACCCACCACGCCATCGTCTGTCACGGCGCCAGCAGCGACGCATACCATCCGAGGATGGCAGGCCCCGCCAACAGGGTCGCCGCCGCACCGGCCGCGAGGAACACACCGAACGGGACGGGGGCGCGCCGCTTGAGCAGCACCAGCGGCAGGAACACGAGGACCCCCACGAACGAACCCAGGAACGCGGTGAGCAGCACGCCCCGCCACCCGACGAAGCTGCCTACCATGGCCATCATCTTGAGGTCGCCGCCGCCCAGGGAGGCCGGCTTCTCCCCGGGCTCGAGCACCTGGCCCAGCTCCTCCCCCCCGATCAGTCCGCGGGCCAGCGCCCAGTCCCCCCCGGCCTTGACGGCCCACAGCAGCGCGAAGCCAGCGACAGCGCCGATCACCGCGTCCAGCGGGCTGATGCCTCCCGGCGCCATGGAGAGCGCGATACCCGCCCCCAGGCCACCGAGCGAGAACTCGTCGGGAATGACGTAGTGCCGGGCATCGGTGAGGGCGATGCCCAGCAGGAGCGTCGAGAACACGGCGGCGCTCACGGCGGCCAACGAGGGGCCGAGCCGCGCCACCGCGCCCGCCCACACCATGCACGTGGCGAGCTCCACCAGCGGGTACTGGAGGCTGATGCGGGCTCCGCACTGCCGGCAGCGGCCCCGCAGCGCGAGGTACGAGAGTAGCGGCACGTTGTCGTACCACGCGATCGGCTTGCCGCAGCCGGGGCAGCGGGACCTGGGCAGGATGACCGACTCGTTCCGGGGCAGGCGGTACACGCAGACGTTGAGGAAGCTCCCCAGCATCGCGCCGAAGATGCCCGCGAACACCACCAGCACCGGCTCAGCGAGGACCACGCATCACCTCGTCCAGCAGGATTCCCGCCGCCACGGCGGCGTTCAGCGACTCCGCACCCGGGCGCATCGGCACGCCCAGCCGGCGCGCGGCGGCGGCGAGCGCTTCCGCGCGCAACCCCGCGCCCTCGTTGCCCACCACCAGCGCCACCCGGTCGGGGCGCGGGCGCGAATCCGCCGGCGGCGCCTCCTGGGTTGCGGCCCAGATCTCCACGGCCGCTTCGGCGGCGAACGCGACGAACCCGGCCCACGCCGCCTCCGCCACCGGGTGGCGGAACACCGCCCCCATCGCGGCACGCAGGACCTTCGCGCTCCGCACGTCGGCCGTCCCATCCAGCGCGATCGTCGCCGCGGCCCCCAGCGAGAACGCGGTCCGGATCATCGTGCCGACGTTCCCGGGGTCCTGCACGGCGTCGAGGACGAGCACCGCGGCCCGCCGCTCCAGGCGCAGCTCTTCCACGGTCTTCGGCCGCCATTCCACCACCGCCAGCACGCCACTGGGCGTGTCCGTGTCCGCCAGCGTGACGAATTCGCGCCGCGGCGCGACCTCGAGCGCGATCCCGCGCCGCCCGGCCTCCTCGCGCACGACCGCCGCCCGCTCCCCGGCGTCGTCCGCCACGAGCACCCCGACCACCTTTGCCCCGCCCGTGAGCGCGTCCTCCACCAGGCGCCGCCCCTCCGCCACCACCAGGCCACGCCGCTCCCGCGCCTTGCGACGTTGGAGATCGCGAACCAGGGTGTACAGATTACCCGCCATGCGGATCGCCCTCACGATCGCCGGGTCGGACTCCGGCGGCGGGGCCGGCATCCAGGCCGACCTCAAGACGTTCCATCAGTTCGGCGTGTTCGGCACCAGCGTGATCACGGCGGTGACGGCGCAGAACACCGTGGGGGTGCGCGGATGGGAGGCGCTGAGCGTTTCCCTGGTCCGGCAGCAGATCGAGGCCGTCGCCGAGGACCTGCCGCCCGCCGCGGTCAAGAGCGGAATGCTCGCCACGTCGGACCTGGTGGAAACGGTGGCGGACGCGATCCGGACCCTCGCCTTGCCCAACTATGTGCTCGATCCCGTGATGGTCGCCACCTCCGGCGATCGTCTCCTGGTGCCCGAGGCCGAACGGCGCATCGCCGCGTCCCTCGTTCCGCTCGCCGCGCTGGTCACGCCCAATCTCGACGAGGCTCGCCTCCTCACCGCCCAGGAGGTCCGAACGGTCGAGCAGATGGAGCGCGCCGGACGCGCCCTGGTGAAGATGGGTGCGGCGGCCGCGCTCGTGAAGGGCGGGCACCTCGAGGCGGCCGAGGTCGTGGACGTGCTGGTGACAGCTGGCGGCGTCCGCCGCTTCACGTGCCCGCGACTCATGACCGCTTCGACCCACGGGACCGGGTGCACCCTCTCCGCGGCCGTAGCCGCCGGACTCGCCCTCGGTCATCCGCTGGAGCGTGCCGTCGGCGACGCGCTCGACTTCGTGCACCGGGCCATGGCGGCCGCTCCCGGCCTGGGCCGCGGGCACGGCCCGCTCAATCACTTCGTGCCCGCGACGTCCGCTCCGGACCGCTGATCCTGCACCCGCGCTGACCCGACACCTCCGCTCCCCCGCCGCGCAGCTCCGCGTCCTTGCGCGGCGCCGCGTCCCCTGGTAACTTTGTATTACAAAGTACTTGACATGGCCAATCACGCTCATGTGGAGGGAGGCGACGTGGCCCGGCCCTGGTTCCGGCGCTGGGGATGGATCCACCGGCCCAACTCGGTGGAAGGCGTCCTGCTGGTCGCGCTGGTGCTGATCTTCTGCGTGCAGGTGTTCATCGGCGTGGATCGCCACTCGCATTCGGCGAGCGACACGCTCTACGGCGTTTTTCCCTTCGTGGTGCCCGCCCTCATCGTGCTGGAGTGGGTCGCCGGGAAGACGTCGGGGAAAATCTGACTCATCACGCTCGCCTTCATTGCTCCGGCAACTGCCTCACGATTCCCCGCACCAGCCGGCTCAAGTCTCCCTTCACCCGGTCCGCCGTCGCGAGCACTTCCTGGTGTGACAAGGTCGGCGCGCCGAGGCCGGCGGCGAGGTTGGTGACGGTGGAGATGCCGAGGCACCGGATGCCGCGGGCGCGGGCCACGATCACTTCGGGCACCGTGCTCATCCCCACCGCGTCAGCCCCCAGCCGCTTCAGCATCTCGATCTCGGCCTTGGTCTCGTAAGAGGGGCCCAGCACCGCCGCGTACGTCCCTTCCTCGAGCGCGATCCGCTCCTCGGCCGCGACCCGGCGGGCAAGCGAGCGGAGGTCGGCGTCGTACGGGTCGCTCATGTCGGGGAAACGCTCCTCCCCGTCCGCCACCGGCCCGGCGAGCGGGTAGCGCCCCATCATGTTGATGTGATCGGCGATCAGCATCAGCGCGCCCGGCCGGAAGGTGCGACGGATCCCGCCGGCGGCGTTGGTGACCACGAGGGTCTTCACGCCGAGCGTGCCGAAGACCCGCACCGGCAGCACCGTGACCGCCGGCTCGTGCCCTTCATAGAGGTGGAACCGCCCGCTCTGGGCGATGACCTGCCGGCCCTCGAGCGTCCCCGCGATCAGCTCCCCGGCGTGCCCCTGCACCGTCGGCTGCGGGAACCCGGGAATCCTCGCGTAGGGCACCCGCACCCCATCCGCGATGTCGTCGCCGATGAACCCCAGCCCCGAGCCCAGGACGAGGGCGATCGCCGGCTCGCGTTTCCCGATCGCCTTCCTGACCGCCTCGGCGGCCTCACGTATCACGGTTCACCCATCACTCATCGCGCTCGCTTGTCACCCTGAACGTGTCACGTATCACGCATCACCCATTCCGCAGCTGCCGAAGCTCCGCCTCCGCCGCCGCGACCATCACCTTGCGTTCCTGGTGCGGCAGGAAGGCGCTCTTGAACCCGTACAGGATCATCCGCTCGATCTCGTCGCGGGAGAAACCCAGCCTGGTGTGCGCCAGCCAGTACTCCTCGGTGACCGTCGTGGCGCTCATCGGCCGGTTGTCGGTGTTGAGGCACACGACGATGCCCAGGTCGAAGTAGCGGCGCACCGGGTGCTGCTCCACCGAGGGCACGGCGTGAGTCTGCACGTTGCAGGTGACGCACACCTCGAGCGGCACCCGGCGGTCGTTGACGTAGCGCTCGAGGTCGGGGTCCTCGAACAGGCGCGTGCCGTGCCCGATCCGATCGGCGTGGCAGTAGTGAAGCGCCTGGGCGATGGACTCCGGGCCGTACGCCTCCCCGGCGTGGATCGTCGCCGCGACGTTGGCGTTGACGACCGTGTAGAAGGCCTCGCGGTGCTTCTTGGCGGGATAGTTGTACTCCGCGCCGGCGAGGTCGAACGCGACCACGCCCTTGCCCTTGAAGGCGACCGTGAGATTCGCCAGGTCCATCGAGGTCGCCGGGCTCATGTTCCGGATTCCGCAGATGATCAGCGCCGTCCGCACGCCGAAGTCGTTCTCCGCGCGGCGCATCCCCCGGAGCGGCGCCTCGACCGCCTCGGTCAGCGGCATGCCCCGCTTGGTGCACAGGATGGGCGAGTAGCGGATCTCCATGTACCGCACGCCGTCGGCCGCGCCGTCCTGCACCAGCTCGTAGGTGACGCGCTCCAGGGCCTCGGGCGTCTGGAGCACCGAGAGCGTGACCTCGAAACGGGCGAGGTAGTCCATCAGGTTGCGCGCGTCGGACACGTGCAGGTAGCGGGTCAGCTCGGCGATGTCGGTTGTGGGCAGCTTGACCTTCTGGTCCTTCGCCAGCTCGACCAGCGTGGCCGGCCGAAGACTGCCGTCCAGGTGCACGTGCAGCTCCGGCTTCGGCATCCGCCGGATCAACTCCTTGGTCAGGCCGTCGGCGCGCTCGGGCGCCCGCTTCGCGGTCATGGGCCTCCACTCTCCGCCACGCGTAGCTCCCCGGGCGGGCGCACCGGCTGCGGCAGCCGCCGCAGATACTCGGCGAGCGCCTCGAGATCCACGACCCCGGTGTTCTCCGACGGCGCGCCGCGCAGCATCGCGTAGCCGCTGCCCCCCGCCGCGAGGAAGTCGGGCACGGCCAGCGTGTACAGCGCCGTATCCAGTACCGGCGTGCCGTCCGCCAACGTCACCGAGGTCACGCGCTGGCCGGGCGGGTTGGACGGATTGACCCGGACGCGTATGCCCGACACGTGGGCGCGCGCCTCACTCGCGCCGACCGCGTGCTCCAGCGTCTGCTTCAGCGCCGCGCCGCTCACCCGGAGCCGCACCACGAAGTTCTGGAACGGCTCCACCTCGAAGAGCTCACCCCACGTCACGGGGCCGGCGAGGAGCGCGGCGCGGATGCCGCCGTTGTTGACGAGGGCCACGTCGCTGTGCGCGGCGGCGCGGTCCGCGTCGGCGATGAGGTTGCCCAGCGGATACTGGTCGCCCCGGGTGTCGAGCGGCGCGGCCAGCGTCGCGACCACCCGGGAGGTAAGCGGCTCGACGCGCCTGGTGTATGCGTCCACGATCCCGGCAACCGCGCTGTCCGGGCTCTCGCGGTCGGCCCACACGGTCTCGACCCGGATGCGCGCCACCCGGGTACCCGCGCTGTCGGCAAAGTCCACGATGCCGAGCGCGGTGCCGTCGGCCCGCGCCTGCACGATCGGGATCCCGTTCACCGTGGACTGGATCAGCGAGTGCGTGTGGCCGCTCACGATCAGATCGGGGCGCTCGTGGAGCGCGTTCGCCAGATCCACGACCTCGCCGTGGCAGCCCCCGGTACGGTCGCAGAACGCACCGGCGTGCGCCACGACGATCACGTAGTCCGGCCGCTCGCGCCTGGCCGCGGCGATGGCGGCGTCGAGCCGGGCCGGTCCCGAGTCGAAGTCCAGCGTCGCCACGTTCGAGGGCCGGGTGGTGGACGGCGTCTCCGCGGTGCTGTACCCGACGACGGCGACCTTCAGCGGTCCCACGGCGAGTATCCGCCACGGCGCGGTCCACGGAGGCGTCTGCCCGGTCGCGCGCTCCCGCACGTTGGCCGAGAGCCACGCGAACCGCGCGTCCCGGACGCGCGCCGCCAGGGAATCCAAGCCCCAATCGAATTCGTGGTTGCCGATCGCGGAGGCCGCGTAGCCCATCGCGTTGAACGCCTCCACCGTCGCGCGGCCGGACGAGAGGTTCGAGACGGGGGAGCCCTGCATCACGTCGCCGGCGTCGAGCCGGATCGTGGCGCACCGGCAGTCGCGCGCCAGGCGGTCCATCATGCCGGCCACGGCGGCCGCGCCGCCGACCGGGCGGCGGTTGCTCCACGGCTGGACCTTGGTCGCGAGCGAGCCGTGGAAGTCGTTGGTGGTGAGGACCCTGAGGAGCACCGAATCGCGCGCGCCCCGGCCCTCCTGCAGGAACAGCGAGGCGCCCAGGAGCGCGGCGAGGAGCGCGGGCATAAGACGGGGAAATGTAAGAGCCCCCGCAAGCCCCGCAACGCTGCGCACACGCGGTTGCCGCGCGCGGGGCCCTCAGCGATACTGTGCTCCATGTCAGCGCCCGAGGCGCACGTCCTCGTGGTGGACGACGAGCGCGACATCACCGCGCTGGTGGCCTACCATCTGGCCAAGACCGGCTACCGGGTCACCACGGCCGGCACCGGTGTCGCGGCGCTGGAGGCCGTCGCCGCGGAGCCGCCGGACCTCATCGTCCTGGACCTGATGCTCCCGGGGCGCGGCGGCTACGAGGTGCTGGACGAGATTCGCCGGCGCGAGGAGACGCGGGACATCGGCGTGATCGTGCTCACCGCACGCCGCGACGAGGCCGACCGGATCAAGGGGCTCGCCGGCGGCGCCGACGACTATCTGACCAAGCCCTTCAGCCCCGAGGAGCTGGTGCTGCGGGTCGGCGCCGTGCTGCGCCGGCTGCGCGCTCCCGCGCCGGCGGCCGGCCCGGTGCTGCGCGCGGGCGCGATCGCGGTCGATCGCGCGGCCCACACCGTCACCGTGGAGGGCGCGCCGGTGGATCTCACGCCCATCGAGTACCGGCTGCTGTTGCTCCTCCTCGAGCGTCGTGGCAGGGTGCAGACCCGACCCCAGCTGCTCGAAGCCGTGTGGGAGTCGCAGCCGGACATCCAGACCCGCACGGTGGACATGCACGTGCAGCGGCTGCGGGCGAAGCTCGGGCGCGCGGGCGACAGCATCGAGACGGTGCGCGGATTCGGCTACCGGTTCCGCGCCGCCGAGCCGGCGGAGCGGCGGCGGTGACGCTCGGCCGCAAGCTCTTCGCCTCCTACCTGCTCGTCGTCGCGGCGAGCACCGTCGCACTGGTCGTCGCGGCGGACCGCTCGCTTCGCTCGCGGCTGCTGCGCGAGGCGACCGTGGAGGTGACCCGCGAGACAGCGTTCCTCGTCCAGGCGGTCGACGGCCATCGCGGGGCGGCGCTCGACACGCTGGTGCACCGCCTCGGCCGCACGACTGAGCGCCGGCTCACGGTGATCGACACGACCGGGCTGGTCATCGCCGACTCCGACTTCCCGGCCGACCAGCTTCCTTCCCTCGAGAACCACGCCACCCGCCCGGAGTTTCGCGCGGCACTGCACGGCGGGACGGGCACCAACCTCAGGCACAGCGTCTCCACGGGCCGCTGGGAGCTGAAGGTCGCCATGCCGATCGCGGGGGGCGCCGTGCGCGTTTCGACCCCGCTGCCCCAGGTGGACGCGGTGGTGAGCGATGCGCAGAACGCGGTGCTCCTCGGCGGGCTGCTCGCGATCGCGGTCGGCGTCGTGCTCGCCCTCGGCTTCGCGCGCTCCGTCTCCCGGCCGCTGGTCCGGCTCCGGGACGCGTCCCAGGCGATCGCGCACGGTGACCGGCCCGTGATCGACACCCGCGGCCGCGACGAGATCGCGGACCTCGGCCGCGCCCTCCGCTCCCTCGAGGAGACCCTGTCCCGCCGGGTCGGCGAGCTGGAGCGCGAGCGCTCCGAGACCGCCGCGCTCATCGCCTCCATGGTGGAGGGCGTGATCGCGCTCGACCCGCGCGGGACGGTGACGACCTTCAATCCCGCCGCCCGCCGGCTGCTCAATCTCGCTCCAGACGCCGCGCCACCCGCGGCGCTCGAGCTGTTCCGCGCCCGCGCCGCGCGCGAAACCGTCGAGCGAGCACTGCGGGGCGAGGAGAGCCCCGGCCTGGAGGTCGAGTTCGACGGCCGCACCGCGCTGCTCTCCGGTCACCCGCTGCCGGGCGGAGGCGCGGTGCTGGTCATCCACGACATCACCGGCCTGAAGCGTCTCGAGGCGGTGCGGCGCGATTTCGTGGCCAACGTCTCGCACGAGCTCAAGACGCCCCTCACCGTGATCCGCGGGTACGCGGAGACCCTCATGGCCGAGGACGCCCCGGGCGACGTGCGCCGCGGGTTCCTGGAGAAGGTGCTGGCCAACGCCCGCCGCATGCAGCAGCTGGTGGACGACCTGCTCGATCTGTCGCGCATCGAGTCGCACGCCTGGTCGCCGCAGCCCGAGCGGATCGCGCTCGCGCCGCTGGTGCACGAGGTCTGGGCGACCCTCAAGCCCCGCGCGGACGCGGCGGGCGTGACATTCGCGGCGGAGATCGCCGGCGACGCGTCGCTATACGCCGATCCCCAGGGAGCCCGCCAAGTGCTCCTCAACGTGCTCGATAACAGCGTGCGCTATACCCCGGGCGGCGGTCGCGTGCGGGTGCGCGCGTTGCGCGCGGCCGACGGCGTCGAGATCGAGATCACCGACACGGGGATCGGCATCCCGGGCGAGCACCTGCCGCGCATCTTCGAGCGCTTCTACCGCGTGGACGCCGCGCGCTCGCGCGAGCTGGGCGGCACCGGCCTGGGCCTCGCGATCGTCAAGCACCTGGTCGAAGCGCACGGGGGCCGGGTCGGCGCGGAGAGCGCGCTCGGTGCCGGCACCACCATCCGCATCGTCTTCCCCGAGCCCGCCGCGGTCTAGCCGAACAAAACCCGTTACCGAGACGTGACGCGGGCGTCGCCGCCAGTTGACGCGGCGCCCGCAGCGTTCGGCCGTGCGCATCGCGCTCGTCACCGACACCTACACGCCGCAAGTCAACGGCGTCAGCACGATCGTCCGGCGCATCGTGGAGGTGCTCGGCCGCGCGCGCCAGCATGTCGTCGTGGTCGCGCCGGAGTACCCCGGATTGCAGCCGGGAGCGGCGGACAACGAGCTGCGCGTTCCATCCATGGCCTTCCCACCCTACCCGGCCATACGCCTCTCGCTCCCCCAGCCACGACGCGTCGCGCACTTCCTGGACGCTTTCCGGCCCGACCTCGTCCACGTGATGACCGA
>Ga0153915_10005957_pt1 | contig 11375 bp, 8 predicted proteins | sample Opewatmetagenome_2_FD_107003 | JGI IMG/M metagenome (GOLD analysis project Ga0153915, IMG submission 107003) | Freshwater wetland microbial communities from Ohio, USA - Open water 3 Core 3 Depth 3 metaG | ecosystem: Environmental > Aquatic > Freshwater > Wetlands | place: USA: Ohio, Lake Erie...
CGTCTCGTCCGCCGTGCGCGAGCCGTCGAACACCCCCTTGAGCTGCACGGTGTGCAGCACCTCGTCCAGGCCGCGGCGACTCTTGCCGGTGGCCACGGTCAACCAGTGGTGGCGGGTCTTCAGATCGGCCAGCAGCTCCAGCACACCGTCGAAGAGGCTGAGGTCGTTCTGGTGCGCCATGTAGTGGTAGCGGTAGCGCTCCCCCAGTTCCGGGTACTTGTCGGCCGGCACGTCGGGCGCGGCATGCGCCAGCGCCTGGGTCAGCGCCATGCCGATCACATAGGACGCCTCCTTGTCCGTCGGCACGGTACCGCCCACGTCGCGCACCGCTTCCTGGATGCTGCGCGTGATGATGGCCGTGGAATCGAACAGCGTGCCGTCCCAGTCGAAGGCGATCAGATCGTAGAGTCGGGGGCGCAAGGACATGGCTCAGTGGTGATCGGGAATGGCCTGCGCCAGGAACCGCTCCAGTTCCGGCGGCAGGGGGGCCAGCAGCTCGATGCGCTCGCCGCTGACCGGATGGTTGAACTGTAACCGCCAGGCATGCAGGAACATGCGTTTGAGCGGCACACACCCCTCGCTGGCCGCGGGTTTTTGCAGCGCCTTGTTCAGCTCGAAGTCGCCGTATTTGTCGTCGCCCACGATGGGCAGCCCCTCGGAGGCCAGATGCACGCGGATCTGGTGCGTGCGACCGGTCTTGATCGTGACCTCCAGCAGCGAAAACCCGCGGCCGGCCGGGCCGGCGCCCGCGGGTGCGGGTATATGCTCGCGCACCGTCACCAGGGTGATGGATTTCATGCCCTCCGGATCATCGCGCGCCACCACCCTGACGCGCCGCTCGCCGTCTTCCAGCAGGTATTTGTGCAGCGGCTTGTCCAGCACCTTCTTGTTGGACGGCCACTGCCCGGCCACCAGGGCCAGATAGGTCTTGCCGGTCTCGCGCTCGCGGAACTGGTCCTGCAGGTGTTTCAGCGCGCTACGCTTCTTGGCGACCAGCAGGATGCCGCTGGTTTCGCGATCCAGCCGGTGCACCAGTTCCAGAAATCTGGCCTGCGGCCGCGCCATGCGCAGCTGCTCGATGACGCCGAAGCTCACGCCCGAGCCGCCATGTACGGCCACGCCGGCCGGCTTGTCCACGGCCAGCACCGCCTCGTCCTCGTACAGCACCGGGAACTCGCGCGCCGGCGCCCCCCGGGCCACCAGACCGGCTTGGGCGGCCATGGCCTCGGCCTTCTCCGTCGCCCGTTCCGACAGGCGTACCGGCGGCACCCGCACCAGGTCGCCGGCCTCCAGGCGCGTGTCCGCCGCCGCCCGCCCTTTGTTAACCCTCACTTCGCCACTGCGGATGATGCGGTAGACATGGGTCTTGGGCACGCCTTTGAGCTGGCGCAGCAGGAAATTGTCCAGGCGCTGGCCGGCCGACTCCTCGTCGACTTCGACGGTTTGAACCTGGGGGCTACCGGAAGGCGATTTGCCCCCTATAATGTGTTTCACTAGCGACGAGCTGTAAGTGGTTGATTTGTCTGGAGTTTAGTCCACATGACGCCAACAGCCGTGCTGGAAGGTCGATGTCACCGACCGTCGGGTACGCAAACCGCAAGCCAGCTGCTTGCCGTGGCCTGCCCGATGGAAGGCGCAACCGACGCCTTGAAACACTGAACGGAATACCCAGTGCTGCCAGCGACGAGCTGACAGCCGGATCAAAGCGAAATGTTTGTGTTGATGAGTCTGATCCTCATGTGCCTGCAGCGCGTGCGCGTGCTGTTCGAGGGCGCAGATCAGCCATCAGCGCCCGCACTGCGGGCAGCCCGGGTCGCCAAGTTGGTGGCGGCCCCACACTCACCTCCCCTCGCCCCCATCCACGCGCCTATGCCGCGGCTCACCCTCTGAGTCTGCGGTTCTCCGGCAATTCCATCCGTTTCAAAGCGTCAGTTCCGGCATCGTTGGCCCGCTATGGGCAAGTGAACTGATGAAAAGGAAGGTCATCCATGAAACGGATGCTGATCAACGCCACGCAGGCTGAAGAGCGCCGCCTGGCGATTGTCGACGGGCAGAAGCTCCTCGACTACGAAATCGAGATCGAAGGGCGCGAGCAGCGCAAGGGCAACATCTACAAGGCCGTCGTCACGCGCGTCGAGCCCTCGCTGGAAGCCTGCTTCGTCGACTACGGCGAAGACCGCCACGGCTTCCTGCCCTTCAAGGAAATCTCCAAGCAGTATTTCCAGCAGGGCGTCTCGGTCAGCCAGGCGCGCATCCAGGACGCCATCAAGGAAGGCCAGGAACTGCTGGTGCAGGTCGAGAAGGAAGAGCGCGGCAACAAGGGCGCCGCGCTGACCACCTTCGTCTCGCTGGCCGGCCGCTACGTGGTGTTGATGCCCAACAACCCGCGCGGCGGTGGCGTTTCGCGCCGCATCGAGGGTGACGACCGCGCCGAACTGAAGGAAGCGCTGGACCAGCTCGAGTATCCCAACGGCATGTCCATCATCGCGCGCACCGCCGGCATCGGCCGCGCTGCGCCCGAGCTGCAGTGGGACCTGAACTACCTGCTCAAGCTCTGGACCGCCATCGACGGCGCCGCCAAGGGCGGCAAGGGCGCCTTCCTGATCTACCAGGAATCCAGCCTCGTCATCCGCGCCATCCGCGACTACTTCAACAACGACATCGGCGACATCCTGATCGACACCGACGACGTGTACGAGCAGGCGCAGCAGTTCATGGCCCACGTCATGCCCGAGCATGCCGCGCGCGTGAAGCGCTACCGCGACAACGCGCCGCTGTTCTCGCGCTTCCAGATCGAGCACCAGATCGAGTCGGCCTACGCCCGCACCGTGACCCTGCCCTCGGGCGGCGCCATCGTGATCGACCACACCGAAGCCCTGGTCTCGGTGGACGTCAACTCGGCGCGCGCCATCAAGGGCAGCGACATCGAGGAAACGGCCACCCGCACCAACCTGGAAGCCGCCGACGAAGTGGCGCGCCAGATGCGCCTGCGCGACCTCGGTGGCCTGATCGTGATCGACTTCATCGACATGGAGGAGAGCAAGAACCGCCGCGAGGTGGAAAACCGCCTGCGCGACGCCCTGCGCCAGGACCGCGCCCGCGTGCAGTTCGGCACCATCAGCAAGTTCGGCCTGATGGAAATGAGCCGCCAGCGCCTGCGCCCGGCACTCAGCGAAGGGGCTTCCATCCCCTGCCCGCGCTGCGGCGGCTCCGGCCACATCCGTGACACCGAAAGCTCGGCGCTGCAGATCCTGCGCATCATCCAGGAAGAGGCGCAAAAGGACAACACCGCCGCCGTGCACGTGCAAGTGCCGGTGGACGTGGCCTCCTTCCTGCTCAACGAGAAGCGCAACGAGATCACCAAGATCGAACTCAAGCAGCGCCTCAACGTGCTGATGGTGCCCAACAAGTCGCTGGAGACGCCGAACTACAAGCTCGAGCGCCTCAAGCACGACGACCCGCGCCTGGACCACATCGAAGCCAGCTACAAGATGGTCGAGGAAATCGAGGACGCCACCGCCGTGACGCGCCGCTCGCAGGAACCGACCAACAAGCAGACGCCGGTCATCAAGGGCGTGCTGCCCGATGCACCGGCGCCCGTGGTGCCACCGAAACCGGTGGCCGAAGCCGCGCCCATCAAGCCGGCCCCGCGCGCTGAAGCGCCGGCCAGCCCGGGCTTCGTCGGCTGGCTCAAGAGCCTGTTCGGCGCCAAGCCGGCGGCCGCGCCGGCCAAGACCAGCGAGAAGAAGGAAGAACGCCCGGGCCGCGGTGGCCGTGAAGGCCGCCGCGAAGAAGGTCGCGGCGAAGGCCGTGGCCGCGGCGGCCGCGGTGGCCGTGGCGAGCGCGCAGAACGTGGCGAACGTCCGGAACGCGGCGAGCGGCCCGAGCGCGGTGAACGCGGCGGCCGTGGTGAGCGCCAGCCGCAGGCCCTGCGCGGTGAAGCCGAGCAGCGTGCCCCGCAGGCAGAAGCCGGCGCCGAACAGCGCCCGGAACGCGCGCCGCGCGGTGGCGAACAGCGTGGCCGCGGTGAGCGCCCGGAACGGGGTGAACGTGGTGAGCGCCCGGAACGCGGCGAGCGTCCCGAGCGCGGCCCCCGCGGCGAGCGCCCGGAGCAGCGCGCAGAGCAACAGCAACGCGAGCCGCGCGGTGAACGCGCCGAGCGCGGACCGCGTCCCGAGCGCGCGCCCCGCCCCGAGGGCGAGCGCCGACCCGTCGAGGAAATGCGCCCGGCGCAGGAGGCCGCACCCGTGCAGCTGCCCGTGGAGGGCCTGGCCGCTGCGCCAGCCCAGCCGCAAGCGGAGGCTCGCCCCGAGGGTGAAGCCGGCGCGGGCCAGCGCGGCGAGCGCCGTTCGCGTGACCGTTACGGCCGTGACCGTCAGCGTGGCGAACGCGGCGAGCGCCAGGAACGTCCGGAAGCAGAGGCTGCGGCGCCCGAAGCGGCTGTTGCCGCCGAGCGTGTCCCGGCAGCGGCGGCTCCGGTCCGTCCCGCCCTGGCGCCGGCACCGGTGCCCGCTGCTGCAGCGCCGGCCGCGCGCGAACTGCCGCGCGTGCAGCCCTTCGCCCTGCCCCTGGGCGAGTTGAACCAGATCGCCAGCACCGCCGGCCTGCAGTGGGTCAACTCCGATGCCGACAAGGTGGCAGCGGTGCAGGCCGCCATTGCCGCCGAGCCCAGGCCGGTGCATGTGCCGCGCGAGCGGCCGGCACCGGTGGTGATCGACGAGGGTCCGCTGATCCTGGTCGAGACGCGCAAGGATCTGCGCGAGGTGGCGCTGCCCTTTGAGCAGGGCTCTGCGCAGGGCTGAGTCGCTGCACTCGCTGTGGGAAAAGGCACCTTCGGGTGCCTTTTCTGTTTCTGCCTGTCGGCTTTTCGGCGGGGGTGACATGGCCGCGCGCACTTCCCGGCAATGTCACGCACGAAAGGACGCGGCGAAAAAAGATAGCCCGCACAAGGCGGGCACTGCGTGAGGATGGGCAAGAGGTTCAGACGGCGTTCGCCGAGCCGTTCCCCGCCACCTCCTCGAGCAGCCCCCGCCGCACCAGTTCCTGATGGCTGCACACCTGATTGCGCCCGTTCCTCTGCGCATGGTCGATGGCCTGCTCGGCGCGCTCCAGCGCCGCATCGGGCGAATCGTCGGTCAGGACGCGGGTGAAGCCGGCGCTGATGGTGACGCGGCCGATCTGCGGAAAGACATACTTCTCGACGTTCGCACGCAGGCGGTCGAGGATGCCGAAGGCCAGCGTTTCCTCCGGGCAGTGGAACAGCGCGGCGAACTGTTCGCCGCCGAAACGGTAAAGCCGGTCATGCGTGCGAAAGGTGTTGTTCAAGATGCGCGCCACCAGCAGCGTGACCTCTTCCATGACGAGTTGGCCGTGCTTGTCGTGGAGCTGGTGGAAGTTGTCGATGACGACGGTGCCCAGCCAGTAGTTGGGCGGCACGCGGTGGCGGCGCTCCTTGCCGGAGACCTTCTTGACCGTGGCCTCCGGCTGGGTGCCGTCGAGTTCTTCCAGCACGGCGCTGTAAAAGGTGTCGTCCAGCGACTTGCGGTTGAGCAGGCCAGTCAGCGCATCACGGTCGCTATGGGCCAGCAGCGTATGCATGTTCCGATAGATGTGGTGCAGCTGATCGACCACCCGTTTGTGCTCCGGCGCCAGCACGCCCGCGGTATGGATCTCGAGCACGCCCTGCTCGTCATCGGCGCGCGAGTCGGCGAACAGCGGCAGGTAGTAGCTACGCGGACCGTCACCGCCCGCCCAGGCCACCTCGATCTCCTGGCGGCCGCGCAGGCTGCGCAGGCGGTCATAGGCATCGTCCAGCTGCGGCAGGCTGTGGAAGTCGATGCGCAAGGGGTCCAGCACCTGGCCGCCGCCACGGGCATCGAGCGAGACCAGGTCGAGCCAGCGCTTCTCGTTGTCTTCCGCGGTGACGCGGGCGACCACGACGCGCTCGATCGGAACCAGGTCGATCAAGGCCTTGGCCAGCGTCAACTCCAACAGCTCGCGATCGCGGTGATCGGTCAGCTTGATCAGGTGTTCGGTCAAGGTCCCCATGGTGCGAGCCATGATAGCCGGGAACGCACGGGGCGTCACGCCGCCGCCGCGGCACAAAGTCACGCCGGATTCAGCCCTGCGCGGCCTTGCGCCAGGCCTCCAGCGCGGCGGCGCCATCCTCGCGCTGCTCGGCCAGCTGGGCCAGGGCGCTCCAGGCACGCCGACGCAGCTGCTCGTCGGCGAGCTGGGTCAGCGACTGGCGCAGGAGCTGGTGGGCCTTGCCCCACAGCCCCAGGTGCATGCAGGCGATGCCCGCCAGGTATTGCAGCAGCGGTTCGCGCGGATTGCCCAGTTGGGCGGCCTCGATGCGCGCCAGCCAGGCGGCATCGGGCTGGCCGGGCGACTGGCGGAAGCCGCGCTCGAGCAACAGCACCAGGCGCAGGCGCAACTCCTGCGGCAAGCTGGATGCCGGGCGCACCAGCTGTTCCCAGATCGGCAGCAGCCATTGCTGCACCACGGTGAAGTCGCCGCCCAGCGCCAGCATGCGCTCGCCGGCCTGCAGCGCCACCTCGGGCATGCGCTGCTCGCTCTCATCGAGTTGGTCCCAGACCTTCTGCAACTGGGCCGGATCATGGGTGTTGCGCACCAGTTCGATCGCCAGGCCGCGCACGATGCTGCGGCTGGCCGCTTCCGAGAAGGCGCGATGCTTGGCCAGCAGCTTCGCCGTTTCCAGCGCAGCACGGGTCTGGCCGGCCAGGCGCGTCACTTTCAGGCGCAGGCGCAGGGCCAGCGTGCGACGCCCCACGCCCTGCGGCAACTCATCGAGGCGCTGCAGCGCCGCCTGCATGTCGCGGTCGTCGAGGGCCCAGCGCGCCACGCGCAACTGCACGCCTTCGCGGATTTCCTGTTCGTCGCGGCGCCCAGACTGGGTCAATTCCAAAGCCCGCTGCGCATGCTCGTCGCGAGCGGCGCGGTCCTGCAGGGCATGGGCGGATTCCGCCGCCAGCTGATGCGCCATCGCGACCAGCCGCGTGCTATGCGGCGGGGCCTGTTCGCCCCGCACCAGCAATTCGGCCTGGGTCACCACGTTTTCGGCCGCCTTGCGCGCGCGCAGGTAACGCCCGGCCGTCAGATGCGACAGCGCATCCAGCAGCCCCTGCTGCAGCACCCGCTCCTGGTGGCGTGCGCGCCAGCGCCGCGCCTTGCCGGGCAGTGCGAACAGCAGCAAGAGACCGCGCAGGGCCGCGTAGATGACGAAGAAGGCCGCCAGCAAGGCCAACAACACCAGATTGAGCGAGAGGTCGATGCGGTACGGCGGCCAGAACAGCGTCACCGTGCCCTGGTTGTTGCCGGCAAACAGCGCCAAGGCTGCGGCCACGGCGAACAGGGTCAGGAACCAGAAGACGGTGCGCATGGGCAATCGGCCGCTGCTCTCAGTGCCCGGCCGCCAAGGTGGTCAGCGCCGCCAGGGTGTCGTCCACGCGCGGCAGTTCCAGTGTCTTCATCTGCTCCAGCGTCTGCTGCAACAGGCCGGCGGCCGTGCGCGTGCGGCGCGAATTGGCGTCGAAATACTTGTTCAGAGCCGCGGCGGCATTCTTCAGGTCGGCGCGGGCGGCATCGGGCTGGTGGGCCAGCAGGCCCAGGCGGGCATTGAGCAGCAGCAGCTTGAGGTTCTCGCGCACGAAGAAAGACTGCTCGGGCGTCAGCAACACGGCCTCAGGCTGGTCGATACGACTCACCCGCACCAGGCGCCGCAGTTCGTCCAGGGCCGCGGTCAGAGTCCGCCGCCAGCCGCCGAGCAGCCCCTCCTGCATCGCCGGCGCCTGGGCCAGCGCGTCCCGGTCCGGTGCGGGCGCCACGGCCACGGCGTTGGCCAGCGGCAGTTCGTCGGCCAGACGGACCAGCTCATCGAGGCGGACCAATAGCGTGGGCGTATCCGCCAAGGGCGTGGCCTTGATGCGCGCCATGTCACGCGCCAGGGCGCGCTGCAGCGCTGCCAGGCGCGCTTGCGGCGCGCGTTGCACACGCTGCTCGGCCGTGCGCAAGGCCGCCAACAGGGGTTCCACACTGCCGGTCAGCTGCGCCTGCTGCTGCGCCAGACGGATGGACGATTCGATGTCGACCACCAGGTTTTCATCGCGCGAGCGCGACAGGCTCTGCATCAGCTCGTCGAGCTGGGTGCGCTGCAGGGCCACTTCGCCCAACCGGGCTTCCATGACGGCCAGCCGCGCAGCCAGATCGCGCTCCTGCTCCTGCGCCTGGCGCGCCAGCATGCGCGCCTCGACCGCACTGGCAGTGGCATCGGCGCTTTGGCGCGCCAGCTGCTCCCGCAAGGTCCCCAGCCGGTCCCACAGCAGGCCATTGAGCAGCAGCGCCAGCAGGGCGACAGCGCCCAGCGCCCACAGCAGGCGGCGCGGTGCCGCGGCGGGCAACGCCGCCGTCGCCACGCCGGCGGCCGCCGCGGCAGCGTCCGGGCCACTCGGCACGGACGTGCCGGCGGGGCTCGGCTCTGGGCCACCGGTGGTGGGGGCTTGGGGCTCGGAACTCATTGCATCGATTCTATCGAGGCCTCGATATCGGCCAAGGCCGGGCGTGACTCGCGCACCACAGCGAAACCCGCTCGCCGTGCGGCCTGGGCGATGCGCGCATGGGTGGCCACGGCACGCGCCGCCTGCCAATCCTGCTGCGGCAGGCAGGCTTGCAGGTTGTGCACCGCCTCGCTGCTGCTGAACAGCCAGACCGAGCCGTCGCTGGCGGCCGTGCGCGCCAGCTGCTGCTGCGCGGCATCGAGCTGCGGCCGCTGCCGCTGGTAGCTCACGACGAAATCCACCGTACCGCCGGCCTGCGTCACCTGGCGCGCAAACCAGTCGCGCCCGGCGCCCTGGGTATTGCCGCCGTCGGCCGCATCGGCGCCCCGCACGATCAGCACGCGGCTGCCGGCGCCGACCGCGGCGCCCACCCGCTGCCACAGGGCCTCGGAATCAAATTGCGCCGCATCGGCCGGCGGGGCATCGATGCATGCGGCCGGCACACCGGCGCGCAACAGCGCCTGCGTCGTGCCGGGACCGGTGGCCCAGGCGCGCGTCGCGGTCCCGGCGTCCGCGAACAGGCCAGCGGCGCCGGCCGGCCGTGCGGCGAAGAAGCCGGCCACGGCATTGGCACTGACGAACATCACGCCCAGATACTGGCGCAACTGGCGCCAGGCCTGCTGCACCGCGTCGGGGTCGGGCGCCGGACCGATGGCGATCAGCGGCAGGGCCTGCGCCGCATGGCCGGCCCGCTGCAGCGCCTGCACCCAATCCTGCGCCTCGCGCTCGGGACGGGTGACGATGATGCGCATGGGGCTCAGGGGTGATCGGCGTTCAAGGAACCGCCCGCCCGCTGCACGCCGTCCTTGAGCTGGGCCGCCACCTGCAGGCCCAGCGCATCGGCCGCGCTGAGGTCGGCGGCGGAGGCCGCCGCGTTGGCGCGCACCAGGGCCACACGGCCCTCCGGGTCGCCCCAGGCGGCCTGGATATTGAGATAGCCAGCGTCCAACGTGGCATAGGCTGCCAGCGGCATGGAGCAGCTGCCGCCCATGGCGCGGCTCACCGCGCGCTCGGCCGCCACGCGCAGCCAGGTGCCCTGGTGCACCAGCGGCGCCAGCGCCTGCTGCACATCCGCGCGACCGCTGCGGATCTCGATGCCCAGCGCGCCCTGGCCCGCGGCCGGCAGCATCTCGCCCGGTTCGAAGACGGCGCGGATGCGGCTTTCCAGCCCCAGTCGCTTGAGGCCGGCGGCCGCCAGCACGATGGCGTCGTACTGGCCCTCGTCCAGCTTGCGCAGCCGGGTGTCCAGGTTGCCGCGCAGCGGCTCGATCTTCAGGTCCGGCCGCGAGGCGCGCAGCAGCGCGACGCGGCGCAGGCTGGAGGTGCCGACCACGGCGCCTTGCGGCAGCGCGGCGAGATTGGCATATCCGGGCGAGACGAAGGCATCGCGCGGATCCTCGCGTTCCATCACGCAGGCCAGGGCAAAGCCCGAGGGCAGCTCCATGGGCACGTCTTTGAGCGAATGCACGGCCAGGTCGGCCCGGCCCTCTTCCAGCGCCACTTCCAGTTCCTTGACGAACAGGCCCTTGCCGCCCACCTTGCTCAGGGAGCGGTCCAGGATCTGGTCGCCCTTGGTCGTCATGCCCAGCAGCGTGACGCTGTGGCCCTGCTGCTCCAGCAGCGCCTTCACGTGCTCGGCCTGCCAGAGCGCCAGGCGGCTCTCGCGGGTGGCGATCGTCAACTTCATCGGCTTGCTCAAGTTCGTAACCTGCTTGTAATCCATCAGTGAACTGATGATGCTAGCATGGCCGGGTACTGCAGAACGGGCCACCGCGCCTCACTCCCCATGAAAACCGACAGCGCGCCCGCCGGCGCCAAGCGCTCCAAAGACAACGAACGTCCCCTGGTCGAAGACATCCGCCTGCTGGGCCGCATCCTCGGCGATGTGATCCGCGAGCAGGAAGGCACCGAAGCCTATGAATTGATCGAGCAGATCCGCAAGCTCTCCGTCGCCTTCCGCCGCCATGATGACGCCGAAGCCGACAAGACCCTGAAGAAACTGCTCAAGGGCCTGAGTGACGACCAGACCGTGAGCGTGATCCGCGCCTTCACCTACTTCAGCCACCTGGCGAATCTGGCCGAAGACCGGCACCACATCCGCCGCCGCGCCGTGCACGAGCGCGCCGGCAACGAGCAGGAAGGCAGCATCGACGTGGCGCTGTCGCGCCTGCGCTGGGCCGGCATCAGCACCAAGACCATTGCCAATACGCTGGCGCACAGCTTTGTCTCGCCGGTGCTCACCGCCCACCCGACCGAGGTGCAACGCAAGAGCATCCTGGACGCCGAGCGCGCCATCGCCCGCCTGCTGACCGAGCGCGACGAGATCAAGACCCGCGCCGTCGGCGTCGACCCGCGCAAGGACATGCTGACGCCGCGCGAACTGGCCGCCAACGAAGCCCTGCTGCGCGCCCGCGTGCTGCAGCTGTGGCAGACCCGCCTGGTGCGCAGCAGCAAGCTGGCCGTGGCGGACGAAATCGACAACGCGCTGAGCTATTACGAGCCCACCTTCCTGCGCGAGATCCCGGCCATCTATGCCAATCTGGAGCGCGAACTGAACCAGCAGCACCTGCACAGCTTCCTGCGCATGGGCCACTGGATCGGCGGCGACCGCGACGGCAACCCCAATGTGGGGGCGCCCACCATGGCCATGGCCATGAGCCGCCAGGCCGATGTCGCCCTGCGCCACTACCTGACCGAGGTCCACCTGCTGGGCGGCGAGCTCTCGCTGTCGGACCTGCTGGTGGGCTGCAGCGACGCCATGCGCCAGCTGGCCGACGCCTCGCCCGACACCAGCGAACA
>Ga0153915_10005958_pt1 | contig 11373 bp, 7 predicted proteins | sample Opewatmetagenome_2_FD_107003 | JGI IMG/M metagenome (GOLD analysis project Ga0153915, IMG submission 107003) | Freshwater wetland microbial communities from Ohio, USA - Open water 3 Core 3 Depth 3 metaG | ecosystem: Environmental > Aquatic > Freshwater > Wetlands | place: USA: Ohio, Lake Erie...
GAAAGGACTTGGGGGAATGCCGGCTTTTCCTCGAAACCGATCAGATGGTTTTCATCGTCAACTTCCAAAACACCCAGCCTGTTGACGGCCTGTTCTTTTCTAACCCGGATGGCGGAGATAGTGAGGACGGCCTTTTTCTGACGATGATAATCCAAAAATCGAAGATAATTCATCTTATAGACATGATCCCCAGACAAGATAAGGATATCTTCGACATCCTTTTCTCCGAGAAGATTCAAGTTCTGTCTGACAGCATCAGCGGTGCCCCGATACCAGTTGGCTCCCATCTTCATCTGGGCCGGGATACCGTAGATAAAATCGCCTAAACCGGAACTGGAAATGGACCAGCCATCCTGGAGATGACGATTTAAAGATTCAGACAGGTATTGGGTTAGAACGAAGATATTCCGAATCCCTGAGTTAACACAGTTGCTGAGCGTGAGATCGATCAAACGGTATTTTCCTGCAAAAGGGACCGAAGCTTTCGATCTGTCCCGGGTTAAAGGGAGTAATCTCTCACCCGCTCCGCCAGCCATTATGAATGCCAGAACCTTTTCCATCTTCGAACCGGCCTTAATATATCGGATTTTAAAAATACAGGTATCATTATAGTATACCGTGTTAGCTTAAGTATGAAGTATATGGTTATAATATCCATTTTTAGCATTTTTAAACCAGCTTATCAACTCTGCGGGCTATCCAGATAGTTGACAAACCTTCAGAAAAATAAGGATAATCGTGACTATTATGATCTTGGATTAGTTTTCCGTTCTTAATAAAATACGAGATATACAATAAACTGAAAGTAGAGAATACTACTCCAATGATAGGATTCAAACATAAAAAATAATCTAAGGAGGCAGCCTATGCCGGACGAGCAATCCCAAAGTAATATCCCGGATGGAGATAAGACGGAAAAACAGGATTGGGAAGAACGGAGGAAGGAACTGCGAAGAGAGAGAAGGCCCAAGGACCCGCTGGCTGGACTATTCTGGGGGTTAACATTAATCCTGCTGGGGGTCCTTTTCTTCGCAAATCAGCAAGGATGGACCACCTGGGATAACTGGTGGCAGTATTTACTAATAGGTCTGGGGATTATTTTTATTATCGACGGTCTGGCCCACCTGGCCATTCCGCGATACCGGGACACCAGTTATGGCAGATTTGTCCCCGGAGTAATCCTGATTTTTGTGGGGCTGGCGTTTATTTATGGTTTCAGCCAATGGTGGCCTCTCATCCTGATTGCGGCTGGCATCGCGATACTAGTCAGTCTGTTGTTTCGGAGAAGATAAAACCAGATATTAGCAGTTGAATTATGTCGATTGGATTTAGAATCCGGGCAACTTTAAGTTGCCCGGATCCTGAAGTATGATAGGCCTATTCCAAGGGATCCAGATTATTCCGGCATCTGCTTTTGAGAAGCTTTTTTAGCGATTCTTTGCTCTGCCAGCACTTTGCGGGTATAATCAATTTCTTCTTGAGTGACCTTCTGGCGCTTTTCTTCCAACCCACGCATAATTTCGGCGAAGCGGGGTCCCTCGGCCGCACTGATCCACTCCAATTGCAGTCTTTCCGGACGAATTCCCAGCTTTTTCATCCGTTCCCATAGTCTCTCGACACGCTTTTTAGTCTGCTGGTTGGCGCTAATATAATGACAATCACCGATATGACAACCGGAGACCAGGACAATCGGAGCCCCTTTCTCAAAAGCATACATCACAAACTCTTCAGAAACACGCCCGCTGCACATGGTGCGAATGAAACGGTTATTAGGCGGGTATTGCAAACGAGAAGTACCTGCTAGATCGCCTCCGGCATAGCTGCACCAGTTGCAGAGGAAACTAATAATTTTAGTTTCCGGATCCTCCGAAAGAGCGGTACTGATCATAGATATAATTTGTTCATCACTAAAGTGCTGCATAGTAATCGCACCGAAACGGCACTCAGCAGCGCAGGTACCGCAGCCGGCACAGGCAGCAGCCGTGATTTGAGCTCCGGTTTTCGCCTTAATATCAACTTTGATAGCGCTATAAGGACAGACTTTAGCGCAAGCCCCGCAGGAAATGCATTTGTTCTGGAGAACCTGGGCCTTAATCGCCTGATTTTTGATTTTCCCGGAATTGAGTAAAATCGAACTCCGGGCGGCGGCGGCACCCGCCTGGGTAACACTATCCTTGATATCTTTGGGAGCTTCCACACAACCGGCAAAGAAGATACCCGGAGTGGGGGCATCCACCGGTCTTAATTTCGGATGGGCTTCCATTAAAAAACCATCACTGGTCTGTGATAAGTTCAAGATGTTGGCCAGTTTCTTCAACTCTGCCTTGGGCTCCAAACCCACGGATAACACCACCATATCCAGCGGATACTCCTCAAGACGGGAAACCGTAGTGTTCTCTACCTTCAAACAAAGATTTTGAGTCCCGGCAATTTCGGTGATCTCACCAGGCAAACCGCGCACGTAGTGCACTCCGGATTCCTTGGAGCGCCGCAAGAGGTCTTCAAATCCCTTACCGAAAGCGCGCATATCCATATAAAAAACGAATATTTCAGTATCCGGGTAATGTTCCAGTATCAATAAACTGTCTTTGACAGTATTCATGCAGCAAACATTAGAGCAGTAGGGATTACCGCGGTTATCCGTCCGTGACCCCACGCATTGAATAAATCCAATTCGTTTAGGGGTTTTATGGTCCGAGGGACGCACCAGATGGCCTTCAGTCGGACCGCCGCCGCAGATCAGTCTTTCAAACTCCATGGTAGTAATGACATTCTCAAACTTACCGTAGCCGTATTCCGTTAATTTAGTAGGATCATAGATTCCCATACCAGTCGCCACGATAATACTGCCAACTTCAAGCTCTACAATTTTGTCCCTGGCATTTAAATCAATGCAATGTTTATCGCAGGCTTCAACGCATTTAACACAGGCCACCGGATTATTTCCCATACAGTGCTGCATATCAATAAGATAAGCTGAAGGGACCGCCTGTGGAAAAGCGATGTGAATGCTTTTACGAGTAGAAAAACCTTGTTGAAATTCATCCGGCAGAGTAACAGGACAGGCCTCAGCACACTTTCCACAAGCAGTGCACATGGTCTCGTCAACATAGCGGGCTTTGCGGCGCACTTTCACTTTGAAATTGCCTACATAGCCAGACACCTGTTCAATGCTGCTGTAAGCCATTAACCGGATCCGGGGGTGTCTCCCGACATCCATCATCTTGGGACCCAGCACGCAGATAGAGCAATCCATGGTGGGAAAGGTCTTATCGAGAGCCGCCATGACGCCGCCAATAGAAGGCTGTTCCTCTACCAGGTAGACCTGGTGTCCGCCATCAGCTAAATCCAGGGCGGCCTGAATTCCCGCGACGCCTCCCCCGATTACCAGAGCGGCGTCGGTGACCGGAATTTCCAGTTCGGTTTGAGGCTGGAGTAAAGCCGCCCGCGCAACCGCTATCTTGACAATATCTTTGGCTTTCTTGGTAGCCATTTCCCGATCATGCAGATGCACCCAACTGCAATGCTCTCGAAGACTGGCCATTTCCAGAAGATACGGATTCAAGCCGGCTTCAGAGATGCAGGTACGAAAAGTACTTTCATGTAATCGTGGAGTGCAGGAGGCTACCACTACCCGGTTAACATTGTTGGCGATAATGGATTTTTTAACTTCCTGTTGACCGGGATCGGAGCAGGTGTATCTATTTCTCACTGACACTACCACATTCGGTAATGTCTCAGCATATTTGGTTACGGCTTCAGTATCCACCGACCCGGCAATATTCAAGCCGCAATCGCAGATAAAGACACCTATTCTCACACTAGCGTCCATTGTCTAGCTTACCTCCTTGAGCGATAATGCAGCCAGAGTAGCCAGGTCTCGTATTTGGATTTGACCATCCTGTTGGCCTTCACTCTTTTGAGCGCACTTCAAATGTATCTGACACTTAGGGCAAGCTGTCACCAGGATTTCGGCTGCTACCGCTTTGGCCTGGGCTAAACGCTGTCCCTGAACCTGACGGTTTACAGCGCTGCAATAGGCCCACGGACTGGCTCCGCAGCAGAGCGCTCTTTCACGATTATATTCCATCTCCACCAGTTTTAATCCTTCCATCCCGGTTAAGATCTGACGGGGTTCATCAAATAACCTGGCCCCTCTACCCAAAGTGCAGGGATCATGATACGTGGCCTTGCAGGTTAAATTCCCCAATTTTATTTTCTTCTCTTTGATTAAGGGGGCTAAAAGCTCAACCAGGCTCACCACCTGAATTTCGTAATTACCCAGGGCTTTAGGGTACTCCAGTTTCAAACAAGAATAGCATTCCGGGCAATAAGTAATAATACGCTTGACGCCGTGACGGCTGAATTCATGCAGATTGGCTTCAGCCAAGGCTAAAAACCCTTTCTTATCTCCCTGCAAAAGCAAGTCCCGTCCGCAACAGCGTTCATTAGCTAATAAATTAAAAGGAATCTGGGCTTTATTCAATAATCGTAGAGCGCTGATCACCCCATCCAGGGTATTCACACCCAGATCCTGAAAAACCACATCAAAATAAGGAGCGCAGCCGACAAAAAACCGGGTATCGGACTGCTCGGTGAGAACAATATCTTCGGGGAGCCAGTCTATACGCTTCTGTTCCAATTCCTGACGGGACATCATATGCATAGCAGCCTGAAGCACTCCCCCATGGCTTTGCATGACTCTGGCGCCTTCCTGTACAGCTTCACCCCGCAGCGCTATGATAAACTCAGGGAACTTGACCCGGTAGTTGCAGCGCTCAAAACACATATGGCAACTGAGGCAGGACCAGATGGCCCCATCTTTAATATCAAATACTTTGCTATTCAATCTTTTCTGGATGATAAGGCGAGGATTAAAATTAACGTCAAACTGAGCTACCGGACAAACGACAGTACATTTACCGCAATCCAGACACAGCCTGACTCTAGTATCCTGTATTTCCTTATCCAGGTTATACAATTTCAATCATCCTCTAATACCACTCTAATTGGTATCACTCTTTAACTAAGTTGGTATTTCACTAAACTGATCTGCGAAATCTGTAATCTGCTTAATAAAACCCGCGCCGTCGCCATGAGATAAGCGCACCAGGGACAACCGGTTCTCATTAATTCCCAGCAAACGCATCATACCCAGAGCTTTCCGGTAATTAACATCGATCAAGGATTCTTCTATGCCGAAGTGGCAATTATGGGTATCGCAGCCTAAGAGCATCACTCCCTCAGCCTTCAACTCAAAGGCTTTCATTATCAGTCCGGTATGTATCCGGGAGAGACAGCTCACACGAATAATCTTAACGGAGGAGGGGAAAGTCAACCGTTTCTGGGCGGCAGCTTCGATACAGCTTAACCCGTCCCAGTTGCAAACAAAAACTACAATAACCGCAGAATCATTCATCAGGACTCGCTCACAGATTTGCTTTTCAGTAGATTTTCCAGCGCCGCCACTAACCCGACTTCACTTTGAAGAGGCTGCGTAATGGCTCCGGTGGGACAAGTCGACATGCAAGCTCCGCACCCGAAACACAGGGCCGGATCAATATACGCATATGGCTTACCCTGGTCTCCAGTTTTAATCTCGATATGCTGGCAGAGATGACTGCAATCGCCACAGCCGCGGCATAAGTCAGGATTAATAATTACGGCACTGGACCGGGGTTTAAAAGACCCTTGATTTAAATAAACTGAAGCTCTGGCAGCCGCTAACTGGCCCAGCGTAATCTGTTCTTCAGAGGAAGGTACCCCCACCGGCACTACAATAAAGATGCCCGCAGTCTCGCGAACCGTATAGGAGTGCAGTAAAGTAGAATCCAAACTGGACACTTTACTGAAATGATGCTGACGCGCCGTAACCCGGCTGATTAAATTACTGTTGTTAAGGACATGCACAGATTCTTTTCTGCCACAGAGAATATCCAAAATTACTGCACCGGATTTGATATGCTGCGTCTGGGTTCCATACTTGAGTTTAGCCTCATATCTGCCAGGATCGCCGTTAAGCTCCATAAATTCAGGCCAGGGATTAATTTTAATTCCCCGCTGAACCAGATCCTGGATTATTTTTTCCTGGTTTTTCCGATATTCATCCGGCAATTTACCGGAATTCGATTCCAGGACATCGGAAATCAAAGTCACTCCATAGCTCTCATACGCCAGCTTATCGACTGCGGCTAAACCGGCGATACCGGTACTGATTACCAGGACACTGCCGGTTACCGGACGCGCGGTGTAAACCGCAGGCATCAGTTTCTGAGCCCGGGCAACTCCGGTAGAGATCAGCTCAATCGCCTTTTGCGTAGCCCCATCTTTATCATCATGATGTACCCAGGCACACTGTTCGCGAATATTGGCAAATTCAACGTTTACTCCGAGAGGCAAATCCAGCAGCAAATTATTCTGACACATTACCCGGCGATCAGTGCAACTGAAGCAGATCTGTTCCAGGTTACAACACCGGCAGGCAGCCAGCACCACATGGGCTATTTTCTCTTTTTCTACATAGGACCTGATCTTCAAGGCCCCTTCCTGAGTACAGGATTGCACCAGTTCCTGAACAGTGTGGACATCCGGCAAAGCCGCCACTTTGCGGGTGACCTTATTAAAATCCACCACCGAACTAATGGCATCACCGCAGCGGCAAAGGAAAACAGCCGTATTATTGCCGGCTCCGGCCAGGGCTGGCACTGTCCTGGAAGCAGGGGTCTTTTTAACCTCGGTTTCCGGAGTCTCCTTTAACTTCAGATCAATAGCTACTGATAAAGCCACCGCAGAGACCTGAGCCAGGTACGAAGACAGACTGCCGTCTCCGGGATAATCAATATTATAAACCCCCGGTTTCTTAATCTCGAGGATATTTTGGGCTGGTGAAATCATATTAATAATGCTGTCCGCCTCGATCTCCAGGTTTTTCGCGATATCCTGATGATCGACCGCATGGAGTTCGCAGGTCTGGACACACTCCAGACATTCGCAACAAACAGCACAATTCAGGCAACGCTCTGTTTCACGCAAAGCCAAAGCTTCGGTTAGTCCAAGATTAGTCTCTTCGTAATTTCCCTTTCTCCTGGAAAGAGGCAAGGTTATCATGTGAGATCTTTTATGGGGAGAAACCTTTCTCTCTTCAATATTAATATTAACTGGAGTCGGCGCTTCCAGATCGCGTCCCTTTCTCGGGTCCCGGCCCCGTATAAATCGATCAATAGATTCAGCCACCCGCAGTCCCGCCGACATAGCGCTGACTACGTTATTAGAACCGGTCACTGCATCGCCTCCGGCAAAAATACCGGGGATACTGGTCTCCAGGGTCAAGGGATCAGCCACAATTGTAGAATTTCTGCCCAATTTCAAATTGCGAATATTTAACGCCGGGGCATTAGGTCTTTGCCCGATAGCGACGACCACACGATCAGCTTTCAGTTCGAACTGGCCGTCGGGGAGAACTTCCATATTAATCTTGCCGTCCGGCTCAAAGGTAACATTTTTCACCCTCTGACAGCGGACACCGGTAACATTATCGACATCTCCCAGGATTTCAGTTACCGTAACATTATAATCAATAATAATGCCTTCGTTAACAGCTTCATCAACATCTTCCTTAACGGCTGTCATCTTATCGGTTAAACAAAGGATGCGCACATCTCCCTTGCTGACTCTGCGGGCGCTGCGTGCCGAATCGACAGCACTGTTGCCGCCGCCGACAACAATGACCTCGGAACCTACTGAAGCGCCTATCTTGGAATTCAAAGAAAACAGTAAGGAAACGCAGTCCATCACCCCATTTAAATCTTCACCCGGTATGTTGAGTTTATTATTTTGTTGAGCGCCAATAGCCAGGAAGAAAGCTTTATAACCGCGGTCCAATAAGTCCACATACATCACATCGCGCCCCACGGTAATGCCGGTCTTCATATCCACGCCCAGAGCTTTGATGGCCTCAACTTCTTTTTCCCGGATTTCCCGAGGCAGGCGGAAGCGTGGTATACCGGTAGCCAGCATACCGCCAACAACGGCATGAGCTTCAAAAATAGTAGGGGAATAGCCTCTCCGGGCCAACTCCCAGGCTGCCGTCAAACCAGCCGGGCCTGATCCAATGATAGCAATCTTTTCCCGGTATAAATCAGCCGGAGCCTTTCTTTTATATTCAATTGCGCCAGGATGACTATCTGCGGCAAATCGATGTAAAGACTGGATATAGACGGGATTATCAACCTTTCCCCGAGAACAATGAGTCTCACAGGGATGAGTACAGAGTCTTCCCAGGATGCCCGCCATGGGGGCGATATCATTAATTAAAGCCAGAGCTTTATCGACTTTGCCTTTACCAATAAGAGCAACATAAGCCTGGACATTGATCCCTAAAGGACAATTAGCGCGGCAGGGTGAAATGCCTTCTTTTTCGATATAGTAGGCTGAAGGAATCGATTTAGCACCCAGAATTGGGGAATGAATCGCCCCGTAGTTGACCTTACGCCCATTTACCTGGGTCTGAACTCGCACGGAGCAGGACTCTTCGCATTTACCGCATCCGGTACAAAGCTCTTCTTTAACATAGCGCGGCTCTTTTAAGATCTTCAGAAGCATTCTGCCGGATTTATCGAGAACAGATTTAACTGAAGATTGGGTATAAAGTTTGACTCGAGGATGATTGGTGGCTCTTAAGAGTAACGGCCAAGCATGCAGCGATTCATGGGAGGGTTCAGCACCGGTATTGGCTCTATCCAGATCAAGAGATGGAGAAGGAGTGATTAAAGCCACCTCTATCCCCATTTCCGCCAGTGTCAGTGCGCACTGTGCTGCCCGCACCCCTATCCCGATTACGACCACACTTTTTGACATTTGCATTGTTACCGCCGACCTGAATCAGTTCCGCATTTATAACCTTGCTCAAAGGCTTTGATATTAAAGTCACCCGTCCCCTTGGGTACCGTTGCCAAAACCGATTTTCGCAGTGCATCCGCCGATACGAACCCACTGACCGCAGAGAGGTATCCCAGTAAAATAATGTTAGAGACCATGGGGCGGCCCATTTCCCTGGCCAGACGGCTGGAAGGGACAGATAGAAAGGTATGATTCTGCGCCGGATCCGGTTTGACCATATCGGGATCGATAATGAGCAGAGTAGTTTCAGACAGATTTTTAGCATATTTATTATAAGCATCTTGAGATAAAGCGACGACCACGTTGGGGTTAGTGACATAGGGATAGCCGATAGGTTTCTCATCGGCTACTACTTCGGCTGTACAGGCCCCGCCGCGGGCTTCAGGGCCATAGTTCTGGGTAAAAGTAGCAAATTGCTTATCATATATTGCAACGGCTTGTCCAACGATCTGACCCGCTAAGACCACACCTTGCCCCCCGAATCCAGCTATTCTCAATTCTCTTCTACCCATGTTACTTTATTCCTCCGCTGTACCGGAGCAGTCGGGATGACCAAACGGTACAGGCTAAATTCAAAAATATTTAAAGTGATTTACAGCTTGCCTTTTTCGCGTGCCATGTCCAGTACTTTTTGCCGGTTATCAAGATAAGTCGGATTTTCTCTATCCACAAACTTACCTACAATAATCGGGCTATTCAAAGTTATCGCCACATCTTTGGGATCCGCTCCATGACTGACCTGGCTGTTTTGCTGGTAATATAGCATCTCATCTAATCCGCGAGGTTTCTTATTCATACGCCCGTAGACCGTGGGACAAGGAGAAACCACTTCAATAAAGCTGAATCCAGGCTTTTTCAAAGCTTCAGCAATAGATTTTTCTAACTCCCGTAAATGGAGAATTGTCCACCGCGCAATGTAAGAAGCCCCGGAAGCTGCCATTAAATAAGGCAGATTCACCGGGGTTTCGTAATTCCCATAAGGAGAAGTGGTCGTCAAAGCGCTCCAGGGAGTAGTGCATCCCATCTGGCCGCCGGTCATACCATAATTAAAATTATTAATGCAGATGCAAAGGATATCGATATTCCGTCTGGCCGCATGTATTAGATGATTGCCGCCGATAGTGGCCAGGTCACCATCGCCAGAGAAGACGACGACCTTCAATTTAGGATTCGCCAGCTTCAAACCGGTAGCGAAAGGAATAGCCCGGCCGTGAGTAGTATGAAAGGAATCCAGTTTCAGATAACCTGCCGCTCGACCGCTACAACCAATTCCGGAAACAAAAGCGATGCTATCCGGATCAATGCCGGCACGCGTAAAACCCCGGATAAAACTGGCAATCGACGGACCGACACCGCAACCCGGGCAAAAAATATGCGGCATCCTGTCCATTCTCAAATAACGGTCAATGTTATTTTTACCGTTTTCGGATTTAGATTGCATCATAGTCATTGAGCGGCCTCCTTAATTGCATCCAGGATAGTTTGAGGCTGATGGACGGCCCCGCCGGGATGAGATATAGAAACCGTTTTCACCCCGCCAGCACATCTTTCAACTTCCCGAACCATCTGTCCCATATTAATCTCAGGTACAATGAAAGCCTTGACACGCTTAGATAGCTCGCGTATGCGAGTTTCCGCAAATGGCCAAACTGTGAGAAGCTGGAACAATCCTGCTTTGATTCCCTGTTGACGGGCCAGTTCTACCGCTAAACTCGAAATGCGGGCGGAAATGCCATACGAGCACACCACGATATCAGCATCCTCGAGCATTAGTTCGCGGTTCTGGATAATGTCCTGCTGGTTTAATATTATTTTGTTCACCAGACGGCGAATCAGTCTGTCCTGAGTTTCTACGTTCATTCCCGGGTAGCCCCGCTCATCATGAGTCAGACCCGTAGTATGGAAATGATATCCTTCTCCGGTGATAGCCATCGGAGGAACTAAATCCTCATCAGCCAAATAAGGCTTATATTTGTCCGGAGGTACTTGAACCCTCTTTCGGTTAATAATGGATCCGGGGTCTATTTCGGGAATAATTAATTTTTCACTCATATGCCCGATGGCTTCATCTGCCATAATCAGCACCGGGGTCCGGTATTTTTCAGATAAATTAAAAGCCCGGATAGTTAAATCGAACATTTCTTGAATTGAGCTGGGAGCTAAAGCAATTATTTCATAGTTGCCGTGAGAGCCCCAGCGGGCCTGCATCATATCAGATTGTGCGACCATAGTAGGCAACCCGGTAGAAGGCCCAGCGCGCTGAACATCCACGAGAACACAGGGGGTTTCCATCATGATGCCCAGACCCAGATTCTCCATCATCAAACTGAAACCCGGTCCGGAGGTGGAAGTCATCGCCTTGACGCCAGCCCAGGAAGCTCCCAGAATGGCATTCATGGAAGCCATCTCATCTTCCATCTGAATATAGGTACCGCCTATCTGAGGTAAACGATGAGCCATTCTTTCAGCTATTTC
>Ga0153915_10005960_pt1 | contig 11372 bp, 5 predicted proteins | sample Opewatmetagenome_2_FD_107003 | JGI IMG/M metagenome (GOLD analysis project Ga0153915, IMG submission 107003) | Freshwater wetland microbial communities from Ohio, USA - Open water 3 Core 3 Depth 3 metaG | ecosystem: Environmental > Aquatic > Freshwater > Wetlands | place: USA: Ohio, Lake Erie...
ATCAGAGCTGCGGTCCTGGGTGCCGGACGGCGCGCTCCGTCGACAAGGGAACTCGGAGTAATGAAGGACCTTGTCGAGGAGGCAATGCTTGCAGGCGCTTACGGGATGTCAACCGGACTTGTCTATCCGCCCGGCTGCTTCAGCAAGACAGGCGAGATTGTCGAGCTGGCGAAGGTGGTCGCGAAGTATCACGGTATATACACGTCACACATACGAGGCGAACGCGAGATGATCGCTACTGCCATCAAAGAGGCCATCCTCATCGGCGAGAGGAGCGGTTGCCCGGTTCAAATCTCGCACAATTGCCCCAAGTACGGAGCATGGGGCAGGACCAAAGAGACTCTCGGTTTGGTGGAGGCCGCAAGGAGGCGGGGCCTCGAAGTCACGATTGACAACGACATGCACACCGACCTGGCCCCAACGCTTGCAGACTCATTGCCACAATATCTAGCCGAGATGACGAAGCCCGAACTGCTGAAGCACGTGACGGATCCGAAGAACCGCGAGCGGATCAAGAAGGAAATCATCGAGGACAAGCTGCCAGCGTACGGCCCATCGGGACTTCTGAAGCATGGCCGGTTTGACAGGATCTTCATGCTCGAGGTCCCGAAGCAGAAGCAGCTCGAGGGGAAGACCATCGCTCAAATCGCCAAGGTGAGGCACAAGGATTCCTTCGAGACCTTCTTCGACCTCATGGTGGAGGAGGACGACAAGATACAGGCCATCTACGACTACATCAGCGAGGACGACATCGCGAAGCTCCTGGTCGATCCGAATATGATGGTCTCCTCGGACTGCGCGACGTGGTCACTCAAGGGCCCGCTCGCGAAGCCAGCAAGGTACATCCCGTGCGCCTTCGGGGAGTACCCAGGTATCATCCAGAGGTACGTGCGCGAAGAGGGATTGCTGACCCTGCAGGAATGCATCCGCAAGATGACGAGCATGCCCGCACAGAAGATTGGCCTTTACGACCGTGGACTGCTCAGGCCTGGGATGCGCGCGGATATCACAATGTTTGACCTGAAGAAGATCAAGGACTGCGCAACCAATAGGTGGCCGCACAAGTATCCGTACGAGAACTTCCCGCACAAGTACCCGCTAGGAATCCCGTACGTGGTGGTGAATGGTCACGTGGCTGTTGATGGTGGGGAGCAGTCGAAGACGCTCGCAGGCGAGGTCCTGAAGCACGAGTGGAAGTAGTCACCTCAGAGCTCGTACTTCCGGAAGGTCCCCTGGCAGGGATTGCCCGCACTGATCCATGCCACCTTATTCGTGAGGTCGAACGCTACGGTGGCGATAGTCATGGTCTGGTCCTCCTCTCCAAGTTTCGGATCAGGATGCCTGCAGATGGACTCCGGATACCCGACATGGTCCGAGAGTATCTTCTTGAAAGTGGATAGCTCGACCTTCCCCAGCTCCTTCTTAAAGAGCCTCTTTGCGCGGTTGTACCTCATAATGGATGAGAACCGCGTGTGCATGTTCTCCTCAAACCCCCACATGCGTGGCGACAGGTAGTGGTTCGTGTGGACGAGCCACCCATCCTCGGCGTAGATCACATCGAACGTCGTTGCAGACCCCTCCACTGCGAATATCTCGCCGTTCGAATCGGAGACGATGTTGTTGAAGCTGTTTCCTCTCCCCTCGGGCATTGACGCGACGAGGGCCTGGTATAGCCCGCTCTCCGCCAGCACCTTCCGCACCGGGAACTCCTTCGGGATTCCCAACCTGGTGTCGTTCGGGATGAGCGCATTCCCCGTCAGGCTGATCCCGGCGGCGTTCATTCCCGAGGTCGGCCATATGCCGCCGTAGTTGAGCCCGATGTAACCAGGCTCGTCGTTCGGTTTTATCCTAGCGACGGTCACGATAGAGAAATTGTACGGAGAGACGTCCTCGTTGTGTACCGCGAAGACCGCGTCGTCCTTGGTCCACTCGGAGTTGACGGCGATGTCAGTGCACCCCTTGCCGTGCCCTCCGCCGGGGAAGTCGCAAGTCATGGCGTAGACCTCGTCGAAGGCGATACCGGTGCCCTCGGCATACCCTTCAAGCTCCTCCACGTACTCGGGATAGTACTTCCGGCTCATCGGAAGGCTCTTCCTTGCGTACACGATGGCCTTCTGCAGGCCCATGGCTTGGGACATCCACGACTTAAAGCGCCTGTTCATCACGAGCGCTTGGTCTTTGCACTGCTTGCCTATCGACAGACCGACTTGGCGGTGGCTGCCTGAGGCCGATACCTCTCTGAACCCCTCAATGCTGTTCTTTTTCGGCATTGCCGCGTCCCCTCGACTGAATGCCGGCGGTATCAGGCCGCATGCTTGATAAGCTTGCGGGTTCCCCCCTGACCCGGTCTCGAAAAGATTTATCAACCGGCCTGCTAGTCCTCCGGAACATGCCGAAAATCGAACTTGATTATGTATGCAAGAACTGCAAGAGCGAGTATCCTGCGTCAGTAACATACTCCGGGGAGATCGAGGATCTCGATCTCGAGGAGAACGAGTCGAGGTGCCCCTACTGCGGCACTTGGAACTGCGCTGACCCGAAGGCCCTGCAGCAGGTAATCGAGGAAGGGAAGAAGGAGAAGGTTGCGCAGAAGAAGGGGAAGAAGAAGGCGTGAGCGAAGCGTCAGTCAGAGGCCGCTTCCTCTTCCATCCCCCACTCCCCGACTACTGATAAGATCGCGTTACACTGACGCACTGTCAAGCGATTTTTCCGCAACACCGACGGACTTTCATCGGCGGATCCCTGGCCGGCGCGTTCTTTCGGGCCGGATTTCCCGTCTGAATAAGATTCATATACGATATAGAGCCTTAGTGTGCCGTTCCTTTATATTGAGGGGAAGAACGGAGGATGAATTGGGAATGAGAATAAGAGGAGTACTAGCAGGGCTTGTGACACTACTTATGGTGCTGACTGCTTTTGCGATGCTCCCGTCAGTCCCCGCGAAAGCGCAGACTGAGGGGGGAAATACTTTATTCATCGCCATGCAACAGGACATGTCTGATTTCAACACTTGGAATCTGGCGTCCAACGCGGTCTGGAAGGCGAATGTCATAGGCTTTGGTTTTGAGGCACTTGTGGGCGTGGATTATGATTTGAAACCGTACCCGCTAGTGGCGGAGAGCTACACGTTCGATGAACCGACGCTGACATACACCTTCAACATCAGGCATGGCGTCATGTTCAATGACGGCCTCAGCGAAGTGAAGGCGGACGATATAGTCTTCATATACAAGGCCGCCCGTGAGCAGACGACCCTGTCGTCGAACATCATCAACGCGTTCGACGCAAACGGCGACGGTACAGTTAACCAGAGTGAGATTGACAAGGCCGTGATCAAGGTTGATGACTACACCGTCAAGATGGTCATGCCCAAACCCTTCGGTCAGTTCTTGACTCAGACGGCGGGCGTGTACATCATGCCAAAGAGAATCTGGGAGAACCACCTGACCACTGGCGGGATTCTTGACGTCCTTTGGAACGACCCCGCGGCGACAGTGTCTACCGGGCCGTTCAAGTACGGCGGCGGCATATCCAGCACGTACAGAGTAATGGACAAGTGGACGGGGTACTGGGGCAAGAATTTCACGACTCCACTAGGATACAAGACATACCCACCGAACATTGACCACCTGTACTTCAAGATCTACGCGAGCCTCGACACCGCCATTTTGGCGCTGCAGGCGGGCGCGGTCGACTACATCGACTGGGCAGTGACTGCTGGGCGTGTTCCGGGACTGCAGACGGACCCGAACATCGGGTTGTCCTTCCTGCCTGAGAACGGGTACTACTACTTGGCATTCAACCAGAAGTACGAGCCGATGAACAACCTCAGCTTCAGACGGGCTGTCTCGCACTTGATCAACAAGGACCAGATAGTCAACGTCTACCTCGGCGGATACGGAACAAAAGGAAGCGCATGCGAACCGCCGTTCTGGGGCCTCGGCTGGCATAACACCTCGGTCGCCACGTACCCATTCAACATGACCGCTGCTACCAACTTGCTCACGCAAGCGGGATATGTCGACATAGACAGCGACGGGTTGCGAGAGTTGCCGAACGGCCTTCCGATGCCTTCGTTGACAATCCTAACGCCACCCGCAGACTATGACCCCATCAGGATCAGGGCCGGCGAGCTGATAGCCCTGAACTTGAGAACAGTGGGGATCGATGCCCAGGCAAAGGCGCTAGACTTCGACACACTGGTCGCCAAGATGCAGTCGATGGACTTCCAGATGCTCATCATCGGATGGTCTCTGACATCGGAGCCTGTGGGCAATGTGTTCGACATACTCGGGCCGCAAGCCACATCCAACACATTCGGATTCTGGTCGCTTGCTCATCCGAACCCGTTCTATTCATCACTGGGCGGGGTCGTGACCAGAGCTGATGCAAAGTCTCAGGCACTTGCCGACCAAGTTCTTGATCTCGGAAACCTCGCGAGGGCGAGCTTCAGCACTGACGACCAGCAGAGGTACACGAAGTGGGCCGAAGGTGTCATCGCAGACGCCTTGCCGGTCAACGTGCTCTACTACAGAGTGAACGTCGAGGCCTACAGGACCGCATGGACCGGATGGATACCGTTCCTCGGTACTTTGCTACAGTCAGGCGCGAACATCTACTGTCTGTCTAACCTGAAGCTGGCAGGGGCGGGAGCAGCCGTCGGAGCGACGGCGTCCGTTAACGCAGGGATTAGCCTGCCAGGAGAAGTGCCGGTAGGGACCGACATCACTGGGACTGTCACGGCTATTGACAACACTGGAGCGCCCGTTTCGGCAGGAACGGTCCAAGTCACCGTCAAAGGCAGGGGAGGACCCGATTCGGTCTCAATCCTATCAGGGCAGGCTACTGGGACGACGGCAGCTGATGGTACATACGCATTCGGGATCCACGGAGCCTCTGCGGGATACTCCTACGTCAACGTGACTGTGACGAAGGGAGGAGTCACTTCCGCGGCAAGTGCTGTAATAAGAGGCGTGACTCAGTATCCGAAGGTGCTTGCCCTCACAGCTACGCCCGACAAGCAGGTGCTTAGGCCAGGCGAGACAATGTCTCTCGCTGTCTACGTCACAGACGAACTCAACATGCCAGTCCAATCCGTGAATGTCTCGGTCGACCCCAACCTCGTCGGTTTCGGTCATATGACCAATAACTGGGTGTTCACAGACGCGTCCGGCCATGCAGTGATGACTTACAATGCGCCTACGCTTGGGGAGTTCAACATCTCGTCGCTGAACAAGCACCTGACTCTAACGCTATCGCTCACTGCGGCGAAGGCGGGATACTCGTTCTCTGGTGCAGCTTCCGTACTGCCGTTGATCTACAACGAGAAGCCGTCCAACTGGAGCTTGGTCAACATCGTTAGCCTGTCGCACTCGCCCGCTTTGAGCGAAGGGGCGGCAGACAACTCGACATTGATCACGGTCCAGGCGGTGGACCAGTCGAACGTAGCGCTGCCTAACTACGCGCTGCAAGTCGTGTACAGTGACAACTCGACTCTGGTTGCGCCGGATGACGAAATTGTCACGGACGGTTCGGGCTTCGCCAACCTGATGGTACGGGTCAAGAGCGGTTCTCCGAACACCGCTTTCAAGGTGTCCATACAGAACATAAAGATCACCAACAGCGGGCCAGCGATGGTAACCGTGACGTATCGTAACGCGACTCCGCCAACCAACACGAGATACGCTGGGTACATAACTTGGAGCCTCGATGCGGCCGAGGTCTCTGCGTTCCTCCCTGAACTTGGCGCACTGAACGCCACTGCGCACATATGGAACGATAACGGCACGCTAGCATCCGGTAACGCGAGCATCGTGCTCTCCACGACTAACGCTGGAGACCTCGCGACGTCCGACCTGACCCCAATCTCGACCAACTTCGAGGGCTGGGGCATGATAGTGACGACCCTTGACGATGATGGCAACTACGTGACTGGAGGACCGTTCTGCACTGCGTTTGACTACGCCAACTTCCTGTACTGGGCGAACGTCACCAGGGGGTACATCTACGCATGGGCATGGGGCGACGTCGTGCCTGCGACCATCACGGACGGACTGCTTGAGATCCCGATAGTGGGCCAAGATGTGGCCGCACAGGACTTCCTCACGAGGGCATTGGTGATTCCGGACGGACTCGGGTTCTTCAACGCGACCACAGTAACGTACGAGATCGATGGTGCTACTTCCATCGAGGGAGACTACGCCATCCAGAAGGCGTCACACATCACGACGACGACAATGAACATAAAGCAGTACAACTCCAACCCGGATGTAGCGTCTTATGTTCTGGCGCCGGCCATCAACGTGACGAGTGTGGGCTACGGATCTGCAAGAGTCACCGGATACGCGTGGGACGAGAACAATGACCCGGTTTCGGGAGGTACCCTTGGAGTCTTCCAGGCGTTCCTGTACTATGCGAGGGCAACGGACTTCCAGATAGCCCCATTCGGATCGAGCCCCGCAAGACCCAGCTCGGTGCCCCTGGGTTCATCGGGCAGCGCGTACGTGAACCTGATAGCCTTGGGCAACGGACCTTCGGGAGCTGTAGTCCCAGGGACAACAACCATCGTGCCTGTGACGGCGAAAGCGAGCGTGCCAGGGACCTTGTCGTTGTTCTCAATCCAGAGAGCGGCGTTCATCGTGCAGCAGGGTCTGCTGACGCTGGACCCGATAAGTGAGGTCTCTCAGATTGGCTCGAAGATCATCGTGACGGCGAGAGTGACGGACTTCGGCGGAACGGGTCTCCCGAACATCCCAGTGATCTTGACGGTCAGTGGTGGAGCGGTAGTCGACTCGCCGACTCTAGGCACGGACGGATTCGGTGTCGCGAAGTTCACCATAGATACGAGCCAAATGGGCCCGGTGAAGGCGGCGTTCATTTCGGTCGTCGGCAGTGCGGCTGGAGCGGGATATACCATCTCGAGCTGCCAGCTGGCGGTGCCCGTGAGGAACCCCGGCCCGGTGATATCCGTCGGAGCGCCTCTGGGAACCAAGGTTGACGGAGCGAACGTCACCCTCCAGGGCAGCGCGACATCCCCGCTCGGATTCACGAGCGTGAAGGTCAAGCTGGATACACAGGCCACCCTGACTTTGGTCGGAGAGACCTCGGCAACGACGGTGTCCCTGACTAAGGCGTTCGGGGAGCTCGCGGAGGGAGACCACACGATTGTGGTCAACGCAACGGATGCACTCGGAGTGTCCACCGAGAAGACCGTGACGTTCACGGTCGCGAAGGCTGGTGCCGCAACCAGCGTGCTGCCGTGGGCAATAGCAGCCATCGGCTGGATCCTGTTCGTCATCGTCGCAGTAATGCTGATGATGAAGGGACGGAAGCCGAAGGAAGAGCTCTTGTCCCCCGGGGCCGGTGAGGAAGTAACTCCGCCACCCGAACAGAAGATGTAGGGCGACTCGCGCAAACCTCTTCTACAAACCTTTTCAAAGTCTTTTCATTTCTCAGGTCGCTGGTGGGCCCGCTCATCACAACTTTCTGGGCAAGCCAGCACTAGCTGGTCCGCACAGCCGCTACCAAAGTTTTATTAGTTTGTTAAGAGGTCTCGCATAGACGCGGGTCGAGGGGAGGTCAAGTCCGCCATGGCTGGAATGAGCAGGTATATCATCGGCAGGACGATCCAAACCGTCGTCACGCTCGTCATAATCCTGACGCTCATTTTCATAATGTTCGAGTCGCTGCCTGCCAAACCTCAAGACCTCCTCGCGCTCAACCCGAACATCAAGCAGGCGCAAAAGGACTACCTCACGCACCTGTTCGGATTCGACCGCCCGGTGACCGAGCGGTACTTTGTGTATATGAAGAATATGCTGACATTCAGATTCGGGGACTCGTTCTCGTCGGCACAGTCCGTGTGGACTCTCCTTGAGGAACGAATACCTAGGACACTTCTTCTGTTCGGGCTTGCGACGATCATCTCATACTTGATTGGCATCTATGTTGGCGCCTATATCGCGTGGAAGAGGGGAGGCATCGCGGACGGCTCCGCTGTGGTCACCAGCCTCGTGTTCTACAACATGCCCTCGTTCTGGATCGGTTTGATATTCCTGGTAGTGTTTGCCTCGGAACTCAAATGGTTTCCGCTCACCGGGTGGTACGATCCGACGGACAATCTGCCGTACATCGCGGACATCGCGTGGCACCTCACGCTCCCGCTCGTCGTTCTCATACTCCTGAACCTTGCGGGCACCGTCCTCCTCATGAGGACAGCCATGCTCGACGTCATAGGCGAGAACTACATGGTCACGGCGAAGGCAATCGGCCTTCCGGAGAGGAAGGTACTGTTCAGGCACGGAACGAGGAACGCGATGCTCCCGGTCGTCACTTCGTTTATCATCTCAATTGTTTTCTCGGTGGGGGGCGCCGTCGTTCTCGAGAACGTCTTCACGTTCCCCGGCGTTGGTGCCCTCTACATCAGGGCGCTCGGCCAGCTCGATTTCCCAGTCGCGGAGGCCACGCTGTACATTATCACATTGTTTGTTCTAGTTGGGAACTTCATTGCGGATCTCATTTACGGATACCTTGATCCGAGGGTGAGAATGTGAGTGAGCGGGATCGCGGCGAAGCGCCCGGCCCCGGGCGGGAGGAGATAACCGTAAGCTCCACACTGACGAAGTTGTGGCTGGGCGCCCGGCGGACGTGGAACCTCTACAAGCGGTCCAAGATGGGGCTCCTGGGACTCGGCATAGTCCTTGCATTCGTCTTCATGGCGGTCTTCGCGCCATTGATATCTCCTTACTCTCCGGACTTCCGCGCCCCCTCGTCGGACATATTTGTCGCCGACTACGCGAACCTGGCCCTCAACGAGCAAAGGAATTGGTCGACTCCCATCGGCCTCACGACCGCGGCGACGGGCAACGCGCTGAAACGGATAATGGTGTACTCATCTGAAGGGAACACGCTCGTCTTCCCTGTTAAATCAGGACACAGCGAAATAACCGGCGGTTCGGGGATCGTGGTGGATGATCCAGATTCGTTCAAGCTTCCTGAGAACCTGACCTACATAAACTACGTCAAGTTCCCAACGCCTTACCCCGTGCCCGGAGACTTCGACATCTCCGGGTCGTTCTTCTTCCTCCTCAAGGGGAACGTTCTTCACGAATATGAGTCCAACTTTGTCGATTCGACGATCAAGTGGACCCTGCCGTTCGTGCCGGTGTATCACTCGAACCTGTGGAACGGATACGTTCCGCAGACTCCGAGAGGCAGGATGGCCCTCGCCTTCGCCAACGAGACATCCGTATGGCTCTTGGATATGAGGGCCCGGGCGGACGGCAACAACGTAGTAAGGGACTGGAACAGCAGCATCACAATCCCTGACGTGAAGATCATCTCGAGCCCAATCGTCATGGACACTATTCAGTTCGGCGGGGCGCTTGCAGTCCCGACCGACAAGGGGCTCTATGTCTACGGGCTGAACGTGACCAACAAGACCGATCCTATAACTCATCAGCCCTACGCCGACAACGTGGTCATAGGCAACCTCATGTGGAGAAGCGATTACAACGTTGGCCCCGGCGACTTCGTTACACCAATAGATTCACCGGCGGCAATCACGTTCCCCAACCCGATTGATGCGACCACGCTCTTCGGGAAGACCAGCATCCTGCTCGCCACACAAGATGGGAGGATCGTGTCCCACAACACCCTCAACGGCACGGTCCAGTGGGCGAACAGGGTCGTGATGCCAACAATACCATCGTACACTATCGACGGTATCTTCCCATCTACGGCCGGGGTAACGGTCGTCGGTCAGGCGAGCTCGTCCAGAGGGTTCATCGCCAGTCTGGATCCAGTTTTCGGCGCAGTCCGCTCGAACCAGACCGCATTTGCCTCGACCGAGGGGCTCCTTAACACGGACCCTAATTTCATTGCTAGCACGAAGAGCTTCACATACAGCACCGACCGGGGACTCATCTACCTCGCGGACGAGCTCATGCACGTGTTCGCGACCTTCGCCGTGCCCAGCGGAGGCATGGCGACCCCGGTCGCTTACCAAGGGAACATCTATATCGCGGACTCGGAGACCGGGAACTACTTCGGGACCGTCACGAAAGACAACTCGATTTATATCGAGACTCTCTCCGGAGTGAACGTGGCCCCGCTGCCCCCGGGCAAGTACCTATCCGGGAACAGGTACCTTCTCGGGACGGACTATGAGGGGCACGACATACTGTCATGGCTGATCTACGGGACGCGCTCGGAGCTGCTCGTGGGCGTCACTGCTGCGATATTCGCGGTCGTCATCGGGACCATTGTCGGGCTCGTCGCCGGCTACTACTCCGGGCTCGTCGATGACCTCCTGATGAGGGCGACAGACGTCGTCCTGAGCTTGCCATTCATCGTGATAGCCCTGCTGTTCGCATCTGTCTTCGGCCCCTTGCTGATCAACATCATAATCATCATTGCCGTGTTGTCATGGGCTGGCATCGCGAGGGTCATTCGCTCCGTCACTCTGTCGCTGAAGGAACGTTCCTTCGTGGACGCGGCAATCATCGCGGGCGCTTCCGAGTCGAGGCTGATTTTCCGGCACATCGCGCCAAACGTACTGCCCTACACTTTCCTTTATATGACCTTCACTGTAAGCGGGGCCATCATCACGGAGGCCATACTCGCGTTCCTCGGGTTCGGCGACCCGAGCAACGTCACCTGGGGAATGATGCTCCAGTTCCTGCAGATCAGCGGGCACTCCCTGGACGCACCCTGGTGGCTGCTGCCGCCCGGAATAGCCATCACGCTCTTGTCACTGTCGTTCTACCTCATCGGAAGGGCATTCGACGAGGTCGTCAACCCACGCCTGAGGAGGAGGTGAGAAGATAGCTCTGCTAGAAGTAAGGGACCTGAAGGTCCATTTCAAGATACAGAGCGGCTGGGTCAAGGCAGTCGATGGCATCTCGTTCACTGTCGACTCTGGGGAGACTCTCGGACTCGTGGGCGAGAGCGGCTGCGGGAAGACCACCGCCGCTTATGCCATCACTCAGCTCCTTCCACCGAACGGGTACATCAAGGGCGGAGGCATCTACTACAAGGGCCAGGACCTGCTCCGAGTATCCATGAGGCGGGACGGTCGCCTGGACGACTTCAACGAGGACATCAGAAAGATCAGGTGGAAAGAAATCTCGATGATCTTCCAGGGTGCGATGAACGCCTTCAACCCGGTGTTCAGGGTCGGCGACCAAGTAATCGAGGCAATCACCCTCCATGAAGATGTCGACGAGGAAGAGGCTCTTAAGCGGACCAAGGAACTGTTCAAGTTCGTCGGGATCCCAGAGGACAGGGTCAGGAACTATCCCCACGAGTTCAGTGGCGGAATGAAGCAGAGAGCGATGATCGCGCTCGCGCTGGCCCTGAAGCCGTCCTTCATC
>Ga0153915_10005961_pt1 | contig 11372 bp, 9 predicted proteins | sample Opewatmetagenome_2_FD_107003 | JGI IMG/M metagenome (GOLD analysis project Ga0153915, IMG submission 107003) | Freshwater wetland microbial communities from Ohio, USA - Open water 3 Core 3 Depth 3 metaG | ecosystem: Environmental > Aquatic > Freshwater > Wetlands | place: USA: Ohio, Lake Erie...
ACAGCATATGCCACCAGCAAACACACGATCCTTCCAATCGTGCTCGAAATCGCAACCCACAAAAAACTGAAGCGTCCCAAGGCGATCAAGCATCCCGCAAAAGGCATCACTGCCTCGCTCGGAACAGGGGCCACCATGCTCTCCAGCATCATAAGGAACGCGACGCCAGGATAACCCATTCCATCGATTAGATGTGTGACCCACGTTATTATTGATTCAGTTACGCCCATATTGCTTGAGTTTTTTCACCAGCCGGTGCAATTCCCCTAAGCGCCAAGAAGATTCAGAGCATGCGTATGGCAGTTGGAATCACCTACACATCAAAATACACGGATATTTCAAAGGGATGGGGACGGTTGCGCACGCTGTAGTATTCCTCGCATTTCACCCTGATCCATTCTGCTACTTGACCAGGGTCGAACACCTGGCCCTGCAACAGGAAGTCGTGATCCCGCTCCAGGGCGTCGAGCGCCTCCCTCAATGACCCCGGCAGCGGCTTGATAGTCTTGCGTTGCTCCTCGCTCCAGGTAAAGATGTCCTGTTCAATCGGGCCCAGGCCAGTCTCGCGTGGATCAATCTTGCGCCGAATGCCATCGATGCCAGCCATCAGTTGCGCTGCCAACGCAAGATAGATGTTGCAGGTCGCGTCCGGGGGGCGGAATTCGAAACGTGCGCTGCCCGGTTGATCGGCATACTTCGGCACGCGGATCGCCGCGCTCCGATTGCCGAGGCTGAAGAAGGAGTTCACGGGAGCTTCATACCCCGACACTAGGCGCCTGTATGAATTAGTGGAAGGGTTCGTAAAGGCCAGGAGCGCCGGGCCGTGTGTCAAAAGTCCACCGATGTAAAGGAGGGCAGTGTCGCTCAGCTTTCCGTAGCCGTTTGCATCGTAGAACAAATTTCGATTGCCCTTGAACAATTGTTGGTGGAAATGCATGCCGCTGCCAGCTTCTCCGAAAAGCGGCTTGGGCATGAACGTGGCCGTCTTCTGATTGCGCCGTGCCGTCATCTTGGTCACGTACTTCACTATTTGCGTCGCATCACCGCAGTGCACCATGCCCATCATCGGCGTTTCTATCTCACACTGGCCAGGTCCGCCAACTTCGTGATGATGATATTTGACGTTGATGCCCATTGACTCGAGAATCATCACCATTTCACTACGCAAATTGAACAACTGATCTTTCGGCGGGATTGCGTGATAGCCACCGTGCAGCGGTATAAGATGTCCGTGGCCGCCGTGCGAGCTCTGCCAGTCGGCTTCGCTGCTTTCAACTCTATAGGATGCTGCATTTACAGTGTTTTCGCAGGAGACACTGTCGAACACGTAGAACTCGTATTCGGGTCCCCACCGGCTCTCGTCGGCGATGGCGAGCTCGCGCAGGTATGCCTCAGCCCGCGCGGCAATATTGCGAGGGTCGCGTCCGAAAGGAAGCTTGGTGTCCGCCTCGTGCGCTGAACAGATAAAGCTCAGTGTCGGCACGTCCCAGAAAGGATCGCGAAAGGCGGAAGAAATGTCAGGCAAGAGCACCATGTCCCCTGCTTTCACAGGTCGCAATCCGATTGCAGACGCGTCAAACCCCACGCCGTCCTGCAGAGTGCGCTCGCCGAACTGGCTCACCGGCAAAGTCACGTGGTGCCAGCGTCCCGCCAGATCTGAGAATTTCAAATCGATCATCCTGATTCCGTTTTCGCGAATGTAAGCCAGAGCAGTTTTGAAGTCAGTGAACATCTTCCTCTCCAGTTGCATGTATAAAGAGTCAGAGCCGGAATCTTCGCGGCAGCACATACTGGTGCGTATAGCACAACGCTGTCTTGATCAACGCTCCAACGGATTCACCGTCAGCGAAGCAATCTCTTCGTCAGAGTATCCTAAATCTCTCCAGTTTAACACGCCGTTGGGACTGTGGCAATTTGGGCACGAGAGAGCGCCTTGTCGCCTGATAGCGTGACTGATTTCCATTGAAGCATTGTTGGGAATCCAGCGCGGTTCGACCTTCCTTAAGTTGACGATGTCATTGTACGATGACGTGTTCCAGCCCTTCGTATCCATGAAAGACATAAACTTGTTCATCAAGTAGAACCTGAACATCCAGCCGTACATCATCTTCATCATGCTCTTCCGCATTTCTCTTTGGGCGGCGAGATTGGCGTTACCTGTTGTGTAGTACGTGGGGAAATTGTACGGAACGAACATTCCTCCGAATGGACCAATGTTCTGAAGGTCGATGTGTTGTTTGCAGTTGTAAAGTTTTATTGCGTACAGCTTGGATTTTCTTCCTTTGTGAGCGATCGGTCGCATGACTTTTTCGTACCATGAACCGTAATCAAAATTCTTGAACTCCGGCCAGACGTTCGTAGGCCGGTAGAATCTGTAGAGATCTTTCCCGTTGGGATTATCGCCGATCGGATTACCCAGGAATGAGGCGTCGCCGTTCCACCAGACATACACGATGCCCTTTCCCGGTTCGGTTTCTTTCTGCACGTCGTCGTAAATATAGATACCCTCTGCTTCATCGAAAACCGGGGTGGAGAAATCTCTTATTGTGACATTGTCCGGATGGAGAGAAGAAATGTGGCAAGTCACGCACGCAACTTTCTCGGTGTGAACGTTTAGAAACTCGGCCACTTCCTCATTCGCACCAACCCCGCCCTGGTGCGGTTTGTCGCCATGGCATTTCTCGCAGGCCACCTCGACTAGAGGTAGATCATTGGCCATCATGGTAGTGGTATGAGTGCCCTTCGCGATGAGGTGACCCTCCGTCAGATGGCAATCAATGCAGGAGATCCCACCCGCGGCGTGAGCGTCCCAAGATGGAGAGTAGGGGGTGCCCCTCTTTGAACCCGGGTGCAGTACTCTCGGTCGATCGGATCCGAGGTTCAAGAGGCTTTGCATGTAGGAGGCGTCAAGCGAGTCAATGTAGATGTCTCCACCAAGATTGTGTTGGTGACAGCGGAGACAGGCCTGTGCCGTGGGCGTGGTGACCGTCATAGCAGCCTTCATGGAGCGATCCTGTCCCCATCTCAGGCGGCCGTTCTTATCGGTAATCACCTGCTTCTTGTTCATATCGTAAAACAGTGAGTGGCATATGAGGCAATCTATCGCTTCCTTCTCCTCGCTCAGTGTGCGATACCCGGGCATGATTTCTCCGAGGGGCGCCTGGTATTGACCGCCAATGTGGCATTGCCCGCATCCTTCAGAATACGTTTTACCGTCCTTTGTGACGACAAGCTCAACCCAGGCCGTCATGGCAAAGGAACCAGGTTTCGGACAGGGGCGGTCGATCTTGCCCATAGGAAAATTGTCAGCGAGCACGCCATTGAATCCGTAAACATTGGGGTGAGCTCTCGTGAAGAGCCGATAGTGAGAGGAAACGAGCAGGTTTCTCATCAAATCCACTTTCTTTTCTTTGCCTGTCGCTGCATCCTTCACGGTTATCGTCGCGTGACATTTGAGACAAGTTTTCGGCCCTTCGTAAGACAAAATCCCCGCCTTCTTGAAACGCTCAATATGATTGAAGGGAACGTCACTTTTCGCGGCCAATTCCTCCGAAACTACCTTGAATTCCTCGGGAGTCAAACGTTCTATAGTGAACTTGATCTTACCCGGGCGAGAATCGGCGGGAAGCATCAGATTGATGATTTGAGACCAAGACAGATAACCGGCAATTATCAGCACAAGCACCATCAAGGCCAGAATGAGCCTGAGACTTCTCATTTCCTCCTCCTCTCCGGCGAGCAGCTGGTTCGATTGATTCGCTGCCCACTCTCTCTATTCGCTCTGTTTCTGACCCGAGTCCACGGCGGTCGCCTTTGTCGTTCTGGCAATAATGTACCCAGCCAATGCTCCGACACACAGAGTTGCGACAAAGTCTATCAGTGCTCGAGAGCTAAATGTGTGACCGAGTGCGGCCCCGAACACGGCAACAACTGCGCCAACTAAGAATCCGTGGAGCAAAGCTGCCGTCCGAACCTTGCGGGCCACCCATAATGCCGCCAGAAATGTTACCACCAGACCTATCGTGATCCCCCATGATCCGGAGAAGCGGTGTGCGAAAGTCGTGATCTTGGTCTGATCCGGTGCACCACGTACCGCGAATCCAAGCATGACGGCGTAGATAGTGACGATGAGCGCAATAAGTAGAACACCTACCACGTAGGCGCCTATTCCGGTCAGGATGACGCGCAGCCATCTGATGCGAGGTTTCGTTTCCATCAAATTTCCTCCCCTTGCCATCTCTGTGAGCTATGGCACGGCGTTGGCGTGCGGAGCTTTCGTAGCGTTTGACTGTCCGGATCTGCACTGCTTCGCCGGACTCATGAACGGATCGTGCGCACTGATCTATCATAGTTCAGCAATACGATAAGACAAGCCTTCCCTCGGGCCGAGTCCGAGGTCGATGGCTCTGTTGATTTGCGCGAGCTCCACGGGGGCCGCCGGCAGATTGTGTCCCGGAAAGCCCTGAATTATCTTGATGGCCTCTATGTCGAGAGCGACCCTGTTCTGAGACGCAAGGAGTAGGCCGGGCTCCCGCACTTCTCCGGTTGCCGGGCCGCCCTTTATGAACGTAGACCGCATGTCTGCTAGGACAAGGTCAGGCTTTAGAACCATGTTCAGGTCGGCGATCTTCTCCTGAAGGTGACCCAAATGCCAAAGTGTTCGGCGCCAATTGTTCACAAATCCCATTCCGAGTTTCAGACTCCCCGTGAATCTTGCAGAATGGTGCGTTTTCGGACAACACAAATACACGATTCGATTGACACGGCGCAGGATGCGGGCCAATTTCACCCGCTTCAGGTACTGTCCGCCGACAGCCACGTTTTCCCATCCGTCCTTGTCAAAGAGAACAAGCGGGATGTTCATCTCTCGCGTGATTTCGACAGCGCCGACTTGTTCGAAGACCCTCAAGGGCTTTAGATGGGCCGGCGATTCTCCAACGATTATCGAAGTGGCTCCGTGTTCTCTTAATAGCAGGAGAGCAGCACGAAGAAAATCCGGGGTAGTATGGCCTGGTGGAGGATGAGGTGAATTGTAGTTAGGTTTCACAAGTATAGTCTCATTATCGTGTAGCCAATCCCACCCACCAATTGACTGAACTGCACGCTCGATGTCGGCCCTTAGATCTCCCGTGGCGCGGAGGCGGCTTACCTGAGGCAGATCCGAATGCGTTTCATCTTTCATGGGAGTCATTCGAGCACCTCCTCCCTGGTGAACTCAAAACTCAATCGTTCCGTCTTCACTTCCAACAAGAAGCCCGAGACCCTTCCTTTATCATTGCGATGGAAAATCATGTCACCTCTTGTCATCGCGAAGGTGTCACCTTCGACGTGCAGCATCGGAGACTCGAACGCGTTCGGGGCCGTAACGATGAGCTGTCCGTCGCGAGCCATAATGGAATATGTGACCTCCAGTTCATCACTGTAATAGTGTCCCACATACTCTGACAATTGTTGGGGCGACAAACCGCCGGCAGATTCGATCCTCCTCGCCTGCATCTTGCGCCCCATCTGTGTGAGTGAAAGTCCCGTGACGCTGCCACTTTCATCTTCATTGAAAGATATCTGCGCGCCTGCCGTTTTAACTGAGAAATCTGTTTTCGATTCCGGAGACAATTCGACCGTAGGCTGTTTGTCCGCCTCCATCAAAAGCTTGCCGTTTTCTCTCTTGATAGTAACCACTAGTCCGAAGTCAAAGCGATAGGCGCCCACGTAAAGATCCAGAACTGAGGGATCCAGGGTCACCTCGATTCGTTGGACGGGCTCCGGTTGAGGTTGCTGCGGCGCTTCCGGCTCGAGCTTGGCGCCGAGGTATAGGTCTGCGACCCTCATGGAAAGCCTATCCGAGTGCACTTCGACGTTCGCAAGGCAGATGATCGAAAAGTCCTGGTCAGGGAACCGCACCATATACGTGTCGAAACTTTCAGTAAACCCCTTATGTCCTATGGTTTTCAATCCTCTGTATCTGTCAACTTCCAGGCCGCACGCATAGGGCGTAACTTCTCCGTTGTTGAGCTTGGCCGGAGTGATCATGGTCGCGTTGAAGTTTTTTCCGCCGATCTTATTGAAGTTGAAATTTTGGTCCCACAGGAACAAGTCTCCAACTGTTGAGTAAACACCTCCTGGTCCCGGCGCTATCCAATCATCCTTTGTGTGATATCCACCCGCGGTATCCTTGACGTATCCTTGCGCAGCGTGCTCAATTGGCAAGACCGCGTCTTCCCGGACAAATGTATGTCGCATGCCCAGTGGTTCGAATATGTGCATTCTCTCATATTCAGCCAAAGACGAGCCGGTTACACGTTCGATGATTAGAGCGAGCAGAAGATAATTTGAGTTGCTATAGTAGTAATCTTGGCCCGGCCTAAAGTAGAGATGCTTTTGTCTTGTGATCAATTCCAGAATCCGCTGAGCGTCGCCCGTGTTTGCATTCTGAAAGCTCTTTCGGCCAAGGAGCATAAGCCAAGCATAATCACGGATCCCACTCGTGTGATGGAGAAGATGCCGTATGCTAATGACGTCCCCATAATCAGGAAACTCGGGAAGATACCTGCGAATGTCGTCGTCAAGGGAGATGTTTGCGCCTTCGGCTAGCAGGATAATACTGGCCGCCGTAAATTGCTTTGACATCGAGCCAATATTGAACAACGTCTCCGCGACAATTGGGACCGCAGGCTCCAACTTGGCCATGCCGTAGCCGCGTTTGTACATGAACTCACCCTTATTTATGATTGCCAGGGCACAACCGGGCGAATCGGCTTTGTCCCACTGCCCAAAGATCCGATCTACCTCCTTGCGCAATGAATCTCTGCCTTCAATTTTCTCGTAGGAAGTCTGTCTGCCTTGCCGCACCCTGACTGTGACCGGTATGCCTCCGGCTTCATCGATGACCCTGCGGAGAAGTGCGGGATCGATCTTCTCCCAAGCCCCGATGGCCCGAAGCTGTTCCTCGGCCGAGCGCCTGAGATCCGGCACAAGACCATACACGTCGGGATGGACCTCAACCAGCACGTCGTCGTTGTCGATTGCCACCTTGACAGGTTTGTAGACAATTTCTCCGGTGTCTCCGATTTTTACTTCCCCAAATAGAATCTTCGCGTGCTCAGGATATAGTCTGATGCAACCGTGGCTCAATGCACGGCCAATCGTCATTGGCGAGTTGGTGCTGTGGATGCCAGTGTGTTTTATGGAAGTGCCTATCCAGAAATCGCCGAGGGGATTGTCAAGACCCGGCGGTATGACTTCGCGTTTGATGTTCTCCCGCTGAGCAAGCTCTGGGGGCATGTACCAGGCGGGGTTCTGAACTCTCGTGGTTATTGTGAAGGGTCCTATCGGCGTCCGCCAGGTTGGCAGACCGATTGTCGCAGGGTAGACCGCCTTCACGACTCCTCCGCGAAAGACGAAAAGACGGCATTCGGGAAGGTTGATCACAATTCCCTCATCGCGCACTGCAGGCAGGATAACTCGCGTAGGGAGAATCAGCACTCTACCAAGCCTGACGATGTTGGGATCAACAATATTGTTCGCCCTGGCAACCGCAGGAAAAGCCAGACCATGGCCCCTGGCTATCATGTACAACGCGTCTCCCGAGGCCACGGTATACGTTTGAGCCTCTCCTGTTAAGTAAGTCGCTGATGTAGTCGCCGCCGCTCCCTCGAGTGCGGAGGACAGCGCTTTCGGAGGTGAAGAAGACGCTGGAGCAGGAGGCGGAGGGGATGCAACTGCGCTTGGTACGGACGGAGAGATGATGAAGACGGGAAAACCAATGGAACTGACAATGGCAAAAGCAATAACGATGGCAAAAGCAAGAGAACAAACAAGCAGGCACTCTTTGCGCTGGGGCTCGCCACTTAATTCCTGCAATCAGTTGCTCCAATAATAAGATTCTGACCAATCGCCGATGACGCGGCCAACGAGCTCAAATCGTACGTTAACCAGGCAGACGAAGTGGTCACGGGCAAAAGGTCACGTGGCGTAAGGCCGTGGCCGCAAAAAAACTGATGCGGAACTATTTTATAAAACGAAACGAAATCGGATACCTATAGTCCTCTCCGTGATCGGAACGAATTGCCGCAATGATCGGAAATATCACCATTATGAGCCCGACGGCAATCAGGAAAACGAAACCTATCAGGAGAAGGCACAGCAGGAACGATACGAATAGAATGATGAACATTGTGATCTGAAAGTTCACCGCTTCCTTGCCCTGCTTGTCTATGAATGGATGCTCTTCTCTTTTGACAAGCCAGACAATGAGAGGACCGAGTAGAAACCCGATCACGTTTCCGAGAAGTCCGGAAAGGGCACTCAGGTGACATATCATTGCCCACTGCCGCGCATTTCTCGGAATCTCGGGCGCAGTTTCTTCAACAGGAATCATAGATCACTCCAGTAGTTTGATCCTTAAAGGATCTTGCCCCTAGTTTTCTCGTGAGTCCACATCGGGTGCTCCGAGCCTTTATCAGATTTACTTGTCGAGCTGAACCACTACAGCAGTTCCGTAACACAACACTTCTGAAACGCCCTGCATCAATTCCGTTGCGTCGTACCTTACCCCTATGACGGCGTTCGCACCCAGCTGCTGAGCGTGCATGACCATCATGTCAAAAGCTTCAGCACGCGTTTTCTCGCAGAGTTCGGAGAACAGCGTGATGTTGCCGCCGAAGAGCGTTTGGAGTTGAGCCCCGAAGGTTCCCAAAAAAGAGCGGGAGCGGACTGTTATTCCGCGAACCAGACCCAGATTTCTGACTATGCGATACCCGTCCAGGGTGAAAGCAGTTGTTGTCATTGCGTGTTCCATTCTATCTCCTGACTGAAGCCGACCCAATCGGACTACGTTTGTCCGTACGAATCGGTTCTCTCTGCAAGTTGCCTGCTATATTAATATCGTGCCTTCAAGATAAAGCACCGCATTCCCCGCGATGCCTACACGCTCGCCCCTATCCTCACAGAACAGCTCGCCGCCTCTCTTGGAGACTTGTCTGGCGTAAAGTTTCTTCTTGCCCAGTTTCTCTGACCAATAAGGCACTAACACACAGTGTGCCGAGCCGGTCACGGGATCCTCTGGAATTCCCACGGAAGGGGCGAAAAATCGTGAAACAAAATCGCACTGTTCCCCTGGAGCCGTCACTATGATTCCCCGACATGTTAATTCATTTAGACTCTGCATGTCGAGATGCAAATTTCTGATTGTCTTCTCATTCTCGAACACAATCATCACGTCCTCTTCCGAGCCCAGAACTTCGCTGGCGGATACGCTCCGGGCAGATACATCGCCCGCAGACGCACCAAGTGCAGATCCGCCCCTGCCCGATGTCCCCAGGCCTGATAGACCGAGTGCCTCAAGCAGTCCGTCAGGCGGTCGCTGCGGAAAAGGTCGCCTCGAAGGAAAGTCCATTTCGAGGAGACCGTTCTTCCTCGTCACAAAAAGTCGACCGCTCTTTCGTGTCTCGAAGCAGATCGCGGCCTCGCTCCATCCGAGGCAATTGAATAGCACGTGCGCCGTCGCCAAAGTGGCGTGACCGCAAAGCGCAACCTCTGTAACGGGAGTGAACCACCGGAGCTCAAGATTTCTGCTTCCGCGAACCAGGAAGGCCGTCTCAGAAAGATTATTTTCGGCGGCTATTGAGAGTAACCTGTCATCATCGATCCACTGTTCCAGGAGGCAGACCGCCGCAGGATTTCCAGCGAAAACCTGTGAAGTAAAGGCATCGACTTGGTAGAGCGGTATCTTCATAGTTATGCTCCCTTGAAAGTCCGCTATTCAAGAGTAGGCAAACTGCGTTTTTTCCGGCGGGCACTCACTATTTTGCCTCCGGGCATAAACCCTATCAGCGACATAGCCACCCCGCCGCCAGTCACAAACAATCCGACGTAGAGAAGAACTTTGTCGACACTGAGAAACGCAGAGAAGATGGTAAGTATGCCGGCCAGCATAATTGCGCTCGCTACGATCGCGTAGGTTGATACACTCAAATAACGCCTTCCGTCATCCTTTCGCATCTCGGCCTCCTCGGGTTCGGGTTATGACCTGATGCACGGCAGTTTCGTTTCGCAACGAATATCCCGCCGTGGCGCCCCTCGAACGCTTGTTTTGCCGCAGCAACTATATCAATAATCCGGTCGCCCCTCAAACTTCTTGTCAGTCCCGCCCATCCGGGCTATTATTGCACGGCTACGGCCGCGTGCGCATTGTCGAGAAGGTGCGCGTGGAAATGTAAAACGGGCGGCCGTTGGTTCGTATAACCACGTGATGCGCTTGACCACAGAAGGGTGCATTAGCAATGTCAACTCTGTACGACCCTCAACTTTACGCAAGATTCGTTGAGAATTTGAGAGCCATTCTTTCAGGTAAACCTGATTCAACTCCAAACATACGAGACGTGACGCTGGGCGAATTGAGATCTCTTGCGCTACAGACCGGCTTCCGAACAAAGAACGGTTCGTATTGCTGGCGCTCTTCCGTTTCGAGCAGGATGGCCGCGAAGACCGTATTTCTAGGTGGTCCCGACGTATGGGTACCGAGGCCCACCGAAATTCAGCACCAGATTGTGGACGCCGCTCCTGAGGAGCTTCACAAAGTTCTCCATTTGATGCGCACGCTTCCCCTTGTGCGGCTAAAGCGCAGGCTGTGCGACAACAACGAGTTTAATCCGGCCTGCACCCTGTACATGTCCGTGGCAGACCCCAAGAATCATCGAACTGCGTACATGTGGGGAAACACCTTGGCAGAACCAGATAAGAGGAAGCCTGGCCCTGAGTTCACGATGATCCACATACCGGACGAGCATTCGCTGAGGATGCAGATTCTGTCCTTGCCAGAATACGATCTCAACATTGCCCTTGGGACGGACTACACCGGGGAGGATAAGAAGGGCTTTCTCAGGCAGGGGATGTTCAGGGCCGACCAGCGCGGAATGCTGGGGCTTCACGCAGGCACGAAGCTTGTCACTGTCCGCGACGTCAAGGAAGGGAAGTTGAAAACCTACGGTGTATTCATGTTCGGCCTCACGGCGACGGGAAAGTCCACTTGGTCTTGCCACCAGCTCGGTCTTGACCACAAGCGCGGTGAAGGTACGAAGGTTGTTCAGGACGACATAGTTTTCCTGCGCTCTGATGGAAGCGCATTTGGGACGGAGGTCGGTTTCTACGTCAAGACAGACGTCGACAAAGTCGAGCAAGAGGCGATGTACAGTGCCCTGAGCGACAAGACGGCCCTTCTCGAGAACGTGATGGTGGACGCCGACGGCACGGTGAACTTCCTCGATGAACGGCTGGGGGAAAACGGCCGCGGCGTCATACGTCGAGACAAGCTGAAGGTGCGAGTCGGCAGAAAGCTCACCGGAATCAGCTATGACAGCATCAATCTTCCTCCG
>Ga0153915_10005962_pt1 | contig 11372 bp, 11 predicted proteins | sample Opewatmetagenome_2_FD_107003 | JGI IMG/M metagenome (GOLD analysis project Ga0153915, IMG submission 107003) | Freshwater wetland microbial communities from Ohio, USA - Open water 3 Core 3 Depth 3 metaG | ecosystem: Environmental > Aquatic > Freshwater > Wetlands | place: USA: Ohio, Lake Erie...
CTGGCCGAGTACGAGCTCCCCTCGTTCACGATCACGCCGGGTCGCCCGCTCGGCGAGCTCCTGATCCGATGAACCGGCGAATCCCGCTCGCGCCGGCCGAGGGCTGGTCGACCGTCGGGTTGACGCTCCTGCTTTGCCTGACGTTCGCCTGGTCGCTCGACGATGCGCGCTGGGTGCTGGGTCGCCCCAACTGGCTCGATTTCCTGCAGTGGACCGTGCTCGGCGGCGTCCTGGCCGGCTTCGTCGGCGCCAAGGTCGGCTGGAGTCGCTGGTTGACCTACCTGCTGGGCTCGATCTTCGCGGCCCTCATCGTGCCGCTGCTGACCGGCTCGATCGCGTTCCCGGACGGAGGTTCCCTCCACGACATGTACGTGGCCACGGCCGCGGCGGTGACGGAATCGTATTCGGACCTCGTCGTCCACAACCAGGCTTCGACGATCCAGTATCTCCACTACCTGCTGACACTCGGGCTGCTCGTGTGGGCGACATCGATGTTCGCGTCCTATGCGATCTTCGGTCATCACCGCCCGCTCAGCGCGGTGGCCGTGGTCGGTCTGCTCCTGATCGGGAACATGGCCCTGACGATCAACGACCAGCTCTATTACCTGGTCATCTACAGCCTGGCCGCCCTGTTCCTGCTGATCCGCGGGCACGTCGTCGAGGAGCAGTCGGAGTGGCTCCGCCGGCGGATCGGCGATCCCGCCTCGATCTCGTCGGTCTACCTGCGCGGCGGAACGGCATTCGTGTCGGTGGCCGTGGTTGGCGCGCTGGTCCTGACCCAGACGGCCGCCTCGAAGCCGCTGGCCGGAGCCTGGGACGGCGTGAGCGACAGCCTGCTGTCGGTGTCGCGCGCCATCCAGCGGTTCCTGCCGGCGGGTGGCGCCAATCGATCCTTCGGGGTGTCGTTCGGTTCGACCGCGGCGGTCCAGCAGGTGTGGACGACCGACTCGTCGCTTGCATTCACCGTCCAGCTGCCGCCCCAGGACGACACCGACTACTACTGGCGAGCGGCGACGTACGACCAGATCGACCTCAACGGCTGGAGCGAGACCAACCGGACCACCGTGGGGCGGCCCGCAGGCGAATCGCTGCTGACCGGCTACGCGGACAGCGTCGCGCCCGAAGGACGCAAGCAACTGACCTTCACGGTGACGCCGGCGGACTTCCGCGGTTCCACGATCGTTTCTCCCGCGACACCGGACAGGATCGACGAGAACACGCAGCTGACGGTCACCGGGAAGGACGGCTACTTCGCCACGGCCGATCGTGACGGCGGAAGCGGACCCTACCGGGTGGTGGCGCTGGTCCCGGTCGATGGCACCGAGCCGGGGCAGCTCAACGAGGAGCTCCTGCGCGCCGCCGGTAGCGACTATCCACCCGAGGTCAGGAGCCTGTATCTCGGGGTCGCCGACGGCCAGTTCGGACCGTTCGCCCGGGAGCTCGAGGCGAAGATCGTCGCCGAATCCCCGTCGAACACGCCGTACGACCTGGCAGCCACGATCGTCAAGGAGCTCCATTCGAGCGCCTTCACCTACGACACCGACGTCCGCGGGATCAACTGCGCGGGGATCTCGACGGTCGAATGCTTCGCCCAGTTCAAGCGCGGCTTCTGCCAGTACTACGCCGCGACGATGGCGGTGATCCTGCGCGACCTCGGCGTGCCGACCCGGATCGCCCTGGGTTTCCTGCCGGGTTCGCGCGACCGGCAGACCGGGACGGAGCGGGTCTTCAACAGCAACGCGCATGCCTGGGTCGAGGTCTACTTTCCGACCATCGGCTGGGTGACATTCGATCCGACCGGGGGAGGGGTCGCTCAACTGGCGCCGTTGCCGTCCGGGCGCCCGGTTGCGTCCGGCGCCGCGGCGTCGGGCGGCGGCGGCGCCCTGCTGACTCGTCCGCCAGAGACCGATCCGTTCGCCAACGAACCCAGCGGCTCGGTTCCTGGTCGGTCGAGGGGAACCTCACTCGGCCCTCTGGTGGCGGTCGGCGTCTTGTTGCTGCTCGCGTTCGGCGGCCTGGCGTTCATCGTCTGGCAGCGGGGACCGCGCGCTGGCACGACGGCCGACATGGCATACGGGACGGTCACCCGGCTGGCCGCTCGATTCGGGTTCGGGCCGCGTCCCACGCAGACCGTCTACGAGTTCACTGGGGCCCTCGGTGAGGTCCTGCCGGCCTCGCGTCCGGAGCTCGAGACGGTGGCCGTCGCCAAGGTCGAGTCGGCCTATGGCCAGCGAGTCCTGGGCGCGGATCGCCTCGCCGCCCTACGCGCGGCCCAACGCCGGCTGCGGCTGAGCCTGCTGAGGCTCGCCTTCCGCCGCAAGGACCGCCCGCGCCGCAAGTAGGTCGCCGTGGGTCGCCCGATCCGCACGTTGCGCCCTGCGCGCGCTCGCTCACGCACGTCGACGTGCGCTCGCTCTCGTGCTCGTGCGCGCCTTCGGCTCGAACGTCTCGGGGCGACCCAGGTACAGGTTCCGGCGCGTCAGAGGGCGCCGCTGCGGCTCCGTTCGTCGAGCTCGGCCTGGGCGCTGTCGTCGAGCAGGCCGGCCAGGTGGGCGGTCAGGTTGTGCGCGCGAAGCACGGGACGGCCGGCGCGCAGCTCGACGACGCTGATGCCGCACAAGTCCATGGACCACATCCAGAACCGGTCGAGCGGCAGGTCGAACAGGGTCAGCAGCGCGACCTTGAAGACACCGTCGTGCCCGACGACGATCGACCACGGGTGGTCGGGCAGGGGATCGCGGTAGCTGGCGACCTGCTTCCGGTCGTGCGTTCCCGGCGGACGCCCCTCGGCCAGCCGGCCCAGGACCGCAGCGAGTGCCGGTCGCACCCGCTCCGCGACCTGCTGCAGCGACTCGCCACCCGGCGCCCAGGCCTCGAGTGGCCGGCCGCGCCAGGCCGCCAGCTCCTCGCCGTAGCGCTCGGTGATCTCCGTCGCCAGGAGCCCTTCCCAGACCCCCTGGGCGATCTCCAGGAAGCCGGGTTCCGGCCGCATCGCTCGGGCGCCGCTGCGGCTCGGCGCCACGGCATCGCTCGATGCCATGGCGGCGGCGATGGCACCCGCGGTCTGGGTCGTTCGTTGCAGCGGCGAATGGACGATCTCGAGCAGCTCGCCGGCTGGAACCGGAAGCGCCGGTGCGTCGTGCGGGTGGGCAAGTCGTTGCGCGACCAGCTCGGCCTGGCGGAGCCCGGTCGGCGACAGCGGCGTCTCGCTCTGGCCCTGGAAGCGTTCCTGGGTGATGAGGACGGACTCCCCATGGCGAACCAGGACGAGGGTGGCGTCCAGTCCGTCGGGGACCGGGACGGCCGGCGGCACGCTCAGCGAGTGCCTCCCAGGCGGATCGTCCACAGGTCGCGAACGGCCTCCTGGCTGCGAATCGCCTCCGACACCGACTCCGGCACGTCGTCGTCGAGGGCGAGGATCATCAGGGCATCCTCGCGCGGGCGGGTGCGAGCGAGGTGCATGGCGCTGATGTTGACGTCGGCCTCGCCGAGCATGATCCCGACGCGACCGACCGTTCCGGGGCGATCCATGTGGCGGGTGATGAGCATCGTGTCGGCCGGCGCCATGTCCAGGCGGTAGTCGTCGAGCCGGGTGATCCGCGGCTCGCCGGCCGCCACCGTCCCGGCGACGACCGTCGTCCGGCCACCCGTCTCCCCGGACAGCGTCAGCAGGGCGGCGAACGCGCCCGCGTCGGGGGTCTTTCGCTCCACGACCGTGATCCCACGTGCCTTGGCCAGCGCGCCGGCGTTGACCAGGTTGACCCGCTCCGTGGTCGCCGTCTCGAGCAGGCCGCGCAGCATGGCCGCGGTGAGCGGGGTGCCGTCGTGCTCGGCCAGCTCGCCGGCGATCTCGAGCGTGAGCGTGCGCACGCCACCGCGCGAGAACTGCGCGAAGAAGCGGCCCAGGATCTCGGCCAGCGGCAGGTACGGCGCGATCGCCCGGGCCGTCTCCGGTGTCAGCAGCGGCGCGTTCACGGCATAGCGGGCACTCCGACCGTCGAGCACGTCGAGCACCTGGGCCGCAACCTCCTCGGCCACCAGGATCTGTGCTTCGGCGGTCGATGCGCCGAGATGGGGCGTGAGCAGCGTGTTGGGCGCGTCAAGCAGCGGCGAGCCGGTCGGCGGTTCGTGTTCGAAGACGTCGATGCCGGCGCCTCCGAGATGGCCCGATTGCAGCGCTTCCGCCACGGCAGCCTCGTCCACGACGCCGCCTCGGGCGACATTCAGCACGATCGAGCCGGGCTTGAGCTTGGCGATCGCCTCGCGCCCGATCAGGCCACGGGTCGACCGCGTCATCGGGACGTGGACGGTCACGACATCCGCCTGGGCGAGCAGCTCGTCGAAGGAGACGAGCTCCACGCCGTGATTGGCGGCCTGCTCGGCCGTCACGAACGGGTCGACCGCGAGGACCGTCATCTCCATGGCCAGCGCCCGCGCGGCGATCGCCTGGCCGATCTTTCCCAGACCGACGATGCCGAGCGTCCGGCCACGCAGCTCGAGACCCGTGAACTGGGCCCGTTTCCACTCGCCACGCCGGACGGACGCATCGGCCGCCGCCGTCCGCCGCGCCACCCCGTACAGGAGCGCCAACGTGTGCTCGGCCGCCGCGATCGTGTTGCCGGTCGGCGCGTTGACCACCATGATCCCGGCTCGCGTTGCGGCATCGAGGTCGACGTTGTCCACGCCGACCCCCGCCCGGCCGATCACCACCAGCCGCGTGCCGGCAGCGATCAGCCCGGCGTCCACCTGGACCTGGCTGCGCACGATCAGCGCGTCGTAGTCGGGCAGGATCGCGCACAGCTCGTCGCGCGCGAGGCCCGGTCGCTCGTCGACCTCGTGGCTCGAGCGGAGGAGGGCCACCCCCTCCGCGGCGATCGGTTCGGCGACGAGGATCCTCATGCGCCGGCCGCCGCTGCTGCTGCCGGCGCCGCCAGTCCGTACGACTCGATGGCGGCGACTTGGGCAGCTGCGACCGCGGAACCCGGGCGGACCGCGCGGCCCATCCCGATCGAGGCGAACTCGAGCATGCTCATGGCGCCCAGGATCTCCTCGATGGTCACGGAGCCGAGGTGACCGAGCCGGAAGATCTTGCCCGTCAGCTTGCCCTGGCCGCCAGCCAGGACCAGCCCGCGCCGCTTCAGCTCGCCATTGAACGCCTTCCAGTCGAGGCCGTCCGGGACGAAGGCCGCCGTCACCGTGCGGGAGGCAAACCGCTGATCGGCGAACAGCTCGAAGCCGAGGGCCGTGAGACCGGCGCGCGCCGCCGCGGCACACGCTTCATGCCGGGCAAAGACGCCGGCAGCGCCCTCGGCCTGCATCAGCCGGATCCCCTCGTCGACCTGGTAGACGACGGCGATCGCCGGGGTCCAGGGGGTCTGCCCGGCGGCATGGCTGTCACGATGGGCGCGCAGGTCGAGGTAGAACCGCGGCATGGTCGTGGTCTCCATCGCGGCCCAGGCGCGGGGCGATGCCGCGATCATGGCCAGGCCCGGCGCGGACATCCAGGCCTTCTGCGAGCCGGTGACGACGACGTCCACGCCCCAGGCGTCCATCTCGAACGGGACGGCGCCCAGTCCGGACACGCTGTCGACCAGGATCAGGGCATCCGGCGCCAGCTCGCGGACGACCGCCGTCAGCTCCGGGATCGGGTTCATCACGGCGGTCGAGGTCTCGTTGTGGGTCAGCAGGACGGCTTTGTAGCCGTTGTCGCGCTGGAGCTCGGCACGCAGCATCGCGGGGTCGGCCGCCTGGCCCCATTCCACGTCGAGCTTCGTGACGTCGGCGCCGTACGTCCGGGCGATCTTCGCGAAGCGGTCGCCGAACGAGCCGATGGACACGCCCAGCACGCGATCACCCGGCGACAGCGTGTTGACGACGGCCGCCTCGAGGCCGCCGGTGCCCGCCGTCGTGACGATCGCGACATCGCTGTTCGTCCCGAAGAACGGCTTCATCCCGGACAGGATCCGCCCGAGCATCGCCGCGAATTCGGGCCCGCGGTGGTTGATCATCTGGCGCGCACCGGCCTCGCGAACGGTCGGCGGCAGGCCGGTCGGCCCGGGGATGCGCAGGTTTGGCTCGAAGCGGTCCACGGGAACCGCCTGGATGGCGGCAGGGCGTGCGCGGATGGTCGCACGGCTTGACGCCATCACGCCACCCTGTCATATATGCCGGCATATGCCGACCCGCCGGACCACGATCCTCGCCGACGCCGACCTGCTGGAGCGGGTCGAGCGCCACGCCAATCGGGCTCGAACCACCAAGACGGCCGTGATCGCGGCCGCCCTTGAGGCGTACCTCGCCGAGCACGAGGAGGCGCCCGAGCTGGGCTTCCTCGCCGTCGGCAAGAGCGCCCACGGCCGGCTGTCGCTCGACGGTCGCTCGATCGTGCGTCGCGAGGTCGGTCGCCGCCACAGCGACGATCACTGACGCTCGTCGGCAGCTGACGCGACCCGATGGCGATCCTGCTCGACGCGAGCATGGTGCTGGCCGCGGCGGACCGCGCCGACCTCAACCACTCGGCCGCCGTCGCCTGGTTCGGCCGAGCCGACGAGCCGTTCCTGCTCGGGGCACTGACGCTCGCAGAGCTCGACGTCCTGCTGCAGCGCGAGCTCGGCGTGGCCGCCACGGTCGCCCTGGTGCGATCGATCAGCGGCGGTGCGATTCGCCTGGTCGCCCCAACCGAAACGGATCTGGTCCGGGCGGTCGATCTGCTCGAGTCGGCAGCCGAGCATCATCCGCGCCTGGCCGACGCACTCCTCGTGGCGGCCGCGGAGCGCCTCGGCGTCCATCGGATCGCCACCTTCGATCGACGGCCGATCGCCGTCTTTCGGCCGCGCCACGTCCGGGCGTTCGACCTCGAGCCGTAACGCCCGGGCGCGGGACGACCGGCGCCGATTGACATGCGACCGTAAGGCGCGCGGCCACCTGGACCGTGCCATCCCACGCCGCGTCGTGGTCCCGCGGATCGGTACCCGGGCAATCACGGCAAAGGTCACGGCAACGGACATGGCAACGGTGGCGGCGACTGACCGACACGGGGCGGGACCGGGACAGGAGCGCGACAGCATCGGCTGATCTGTGGGAGGCTGGCACGCGGCCCGGGGGGCCGTCGCAGTGGGCGCCCGTCGTTCGTCGTCACGGCGCATCGGTCAACTGAGGAAACCAGCCAGGCATGTCATCCGCCGCGTACCGTCCACCCAGGTCTCGACGACGACGCCCGTCCCTCAGGTGGAGTGCCCTGATCGCCGTCGTGCTTGTGACCCTCGGGGGCCTCGCCGTGGCGACCGACGCCCTCGGAGCGGGTCGGCTCTTTGATCGAGCGGTCGCCAGGATCGACAGGATCATCGCCGGTCCTGTCCCCGACCGGGCGACCGTCGAAACGGTCCTCGTCACGCCGCGACCGGCGACCATGGCTCCGAGCCCGACACGGACGGCGGCTGCGGCGCCATCCGCGACCGCCGGTGCGACGGGTTCGACCGCCCCGACCGCGTCCCTCGAGCTGACCCCCGAACCGACTCCCGCTCGCGTCCCGGTCGACGTCGACATCGCGGTCGACCCGGCGGGCATCTTCGCCTCGGAGGTCAAGGACACCTGGTGCTCGCCGGCCGGCGTCCAGATCACGCTCGCGTTCCTGGGCAAGGCGGACACGTCGGTCGCCTTCCAGCGCGAGCTCCAGAGCCGGGTGCACGAATGGGAGAGCTACTCCGACAGCCACAACGGCGACTGGGGACCGGCCGCGATGGCCCTTGCGCTCGACGCGTACGGGGCGCCGGGGTATGAGGTCCACGCCTACAAGACGCGACAGGATGCCCTGCGCGACGCGGCGAGCGCCATCGAATCGACCGGCTCGCCGGTCATCCTGCTGGCCTGGCGGGGCGCCCACACCTGGGTCATGACCGGCTTTCGGGCGGATGCCGATCCTGCGGTCTTCCCGGACGCGACCGTCGCCGGCGCGTACATCGTGGATCCGTGGTATCCCCGGGTGTCGAGCATCTGGGGCCCGTCCGATCCGCCGGGGACCTTCCAGGACAACAGCGAGATGGTCAGGAACTTCCTCGTCTGGAAGCGGCCCGAGGGCCACTACCCGAAGCGCGACGGCCTGTTCGTCGCGGTCGTGCCGACCATGAAGGTCAGCGCGGGGGACTGATCCCGATCCGGCGGACTCGGGTCCCCACGAGGAGGATCAGGAGGGTCACCTTGGTCAGGCTTCCCGCCGTGAATGCGATCGGGATGGCGGTGACCCCCACCATCGGCGCCAGGGCCTCGGCGGTGATCACGATCACGATCAGCCCGGCAACCGACGCCATGACCGGGATCAGCGTGTTGTGGGTCGCGTAGAAGGCCCGGGCCAGGAGGTGGGTCAGGCTCTCGAGCGGGACCGAGACGGCGAACGCAGCCAGCAGCCCGGCCGTGAGTGCCACGTCCTCGGTGTCGAAGGCCCCGCCGCCGAGTAGCACGGAGATCACGACCCGGCTGAGAACGAACAAGGCAATCGCCGCGCCGCCAGTCAGGATCCCGGTCGTGGCGAGGTTGGTGGTCAGGATCCGCACGAAGGCGGGCCGGTCGCCTGCCGCCGCAGCCGCCGACAGGATGGGGAAGGCCGCAACCGCGATCGACACGCCGATGAGGCTGACCGGCACGGACTGGAAGTTCCTCGCGAAGCTGACGGCACTGACGTTGCCGGCGCCGAACCGTGTGGCGAGCGCCGTGAAATAGAGGAACGTCAGGGGATCGACCGGGTGACTGGCCATCTTGGGAAGCATCAGCTGGATGAACTCCCGTACCGCGGCCGTCCGAACCGCCAGGCGGGCTCGGATCCTGAACCCGGTTCTCCCGATCCCCACGACCCGGATCCCGAGGTGGAGCAACGCCCCCAGGACCGCGCCGAGCGCGGCCCCGTAGATGCCGAGCGAACCGGCGAAGAGCACGGATCCGGCCACGATCCCACCGTTGTAGAGAAGGGGAGCGAGGCCGTAGAAGAGGAAGCGACGGTCTGCCACGAGCACCTCGCCGAGGGCGATCGAGGCCGCGAAGATGAGCGGCGTCACGCACATCACTCGGAAGAGGCCGGTGTACAGGTCTCGATCGGCGGTCGCCTGGAAGCCGGGCGCGATCACGCTGACCGTGAAGGGCGCCAGCACGAACAGGAGCGCCGAGGCGACGGCCATCACCAGGACCGCCAGGGTCAGGATCGTCTGGCCGAACTCGTGCGCGGCGCGGTCGCCACCGTCGCCCTCGCGGAGACCCAGGAAGATCGGCACGAACGGGGCGGTCAACCCGCTGGCCACCAGCACGTCGAGGGCCAGCTCGGGCAGGACGAAGGCGGCGTTGTAGGCGTCGAGCTCGGTGCCCGCCCCGAACGTCCGGGCGAAGATCCGATCCCGGACGAGGCCCATGGCATAGCCGCCGAAGGTCAGGACCGCCAGCAGGATCGCGCCTCGCGGCAGGAGGCGATCGAGGCGGGTCAGGGCCATGAGCCGCTCGATCACGTCCAGTCCTCGTGGGCCATGACGACAGGGACGCTCGGACGCCGGCGGCTGCTGCGTCGCCGCGTCGTCAGCTCGAGATCGCCACCTCTTCGGCCTCTGCCTCGACCAGGCGCAGGAGGTCGGCGCTGTCACTCAGGTGGTCGTAGAAGATGCGCCGCGCGGCGTCGAGCAGGGCGTAGATCTCGAGATCGGCCACGTGGTAGCGGATGGTGGTGCCCTCACGCTCCGGCGCGACGATCCCGCGACTGCGAAGCACCGCCAGCTGCTGCGAGATCGATGAACCCGGTACACGGGTCATGGTCTGGATCTCGCCGACGCTGCGCGGTCCGCCGCGCAGGTACTCCAGGATGGCGATCCGGACCGGATGGGCGAGCGCCTTGAAGAACTCGGCCTTGAATCGGCGCAGCCGGTCTGAGTCGTCGGGACGGGGCGTTCGGGCTGACATGGCCGCACAGCCTAGCCGCAGCCCCGCAATTGATCAAGCCTCTGTATCCCCGTATCTTCGAAGACACGCAGATACGTGTATTCTTGGTGCTGTCGCTTGCACGCCCCGACCAGCGCGCCGACAGGAGAAGCCCATCATGACCAACGCATCTGGCGCGCTCGCCGCATTGCTCGCCGATGCCCGGCAGGCCGACCCGGCCCACCGGATCGATTTGCGTGATCCGATCGCGGCTCATGGGGCAGCGGCCATCGAGGCAGTCGGTCCGTGGCTCAAGGAACCGACCCTCGCCGCTTTCGCCATCCGGGTCATCGCCCGCGCCGGCCTCGATGGTGAGCGCGATGCCGCCCTGGCGACCCTGCGCCAGGCCCGTCGTCGCCTCGACCCGCGTCTCCGCGCCGATGTCGACTGGGCGCTCGGGGTGCTCAAGCTGGAGCGGGTGCCTGAGCCAATCCCGGCGAAGCCGAGCGTCCAGATACCGCCACGAGTCGAGCGGCCGCGCACGACGTCACGAAGGCCCCGCCCAAGCCTGCCCGCCTCGTAGGGTCGCGTCGAGCTTCCACCTCAGGGAGAGGGAGGCGGCGTCATGGTGGCCAGTCGCCAGGTTCCGACCTTCCCAGACGATGGTCACGGTGTAGTCCAGCACGCGCCTGGCGCCAACTTCCTCATACGCGTCCTTCTCTGCGTTCGCTCGGGATCCTGCCGTTGCTGGCGGTCCGTGTCCCGGTTCACGGTTAGCCCCGGGGATCGGATTGCGAACTCGCTCGCGGATCACCAGGGAGTTGCGACGAGGACCAGCGCGACAAGAACGCCGACGAGCAGGCCGGCGGCCGCCTCGCCGACGTAGGAATGACTGAGGGCGTAGCTCACGCGGCGGAAGAAGCCGGCGACCCGGCATCGCTGGATCTCGCGACCCGGCGTATCGCCGTCCATGAGAAGACGCTCTGGATGCTGCGAGCGACCGCAGAGGAGCCGGCGCGGAGATGACGATGCAGCCCCTTACCAGGGTCTCGCACGAGCACCACGATCTGCTGTGGCGCTATGTGAACCAGCTGAACGATCTGGCCGATTGCCTCAACTGCGACTGCCTCGACAGCGCCCGCCTCGTCGCACAACTGCCACAGCTGCGCGAGGTTCACGATGGGCTGATGAACCGGCTGATCCCCCACATGGAGGCCGTCGAGGCGGCCGTCCATCCCACCCTCGAGCGGCTGCTGGCCGATCGCCAGACAGGCGTTCCGATGGCCGCTGAGCACCAGGAGATCCGTCGTCTCGTCACAGCGCTTGGTGCGTTCACGATCGACGATCCAGCCCATGCCGATCGCGTCGCAGTGCTCGCCCTGCGGCGCGTCCTGCTCAGGCTCTACGTGCTGCTCAAGACCCACTTGTCCGAGGAGGAGCTGTACATCCCGATCCTCGAGGACCGTCTGACGCCCGCACAG
>Ga0153915_10005963_pt1 | contig 11371 bp, 9 predicted proteins | sample Opewatmetagenome_2_FD_107003 | JGI IMG/M metagenome (GOLD analysis project Ga0153915, IMG submission 107003) | Freshwater wetland microbial communities from Ohio, USA - Open water 3 Core 3 Depth 3 metaG | ecosystem: Environmental > Aquatic > Freshwater > Wetlands | place: USA: Ohio, Lake Erie...
GAGCGTTTTTATACCTGGGATAATTAGCGGGGTCAACCCGCCCACAATAAGAACCTCGAGGGGAATGCTCGAAAAAACAGGTAGCAAGAGATAGTATTTTGCCATTAACAGAGCAACTATTAATAGGATTGACACGAGCAACATTTTTTTAAAACTGCGCATCAACGACAGTTCGATTGCTCCTTTATCACCGGTACAATGCCACATCTCATCTGGTGGAATCATCGAGCGAAGCAAATACAGGAGCATCCCTTCCGAAGCAAGCATCATGAATGATGCGACATAAATAAAGGTCCCCATATCCCGTGAGCCCATCACCATCGGTAAGACGATTCCAAGGGACATCACGAAGATAATCGCAATGAGGAGACTGACGTACACCTCACTTAAGATGACAATATTCTCGTTGCTTGCTTCATAAATGGTCTTGTATTCCTGGAGGACGGCGTCTTGTTCATGTTCAATGAATTCCCGATGTTCAACCCCACTGTCAAGACTCTGGGAAAACCGGTCAAGGAAATCACGGAGGATTTTACTTGGTGTTCTCTCACCGATGAATCGAAAGGTCTTTGAGATTGGGACTCGCCACTGATCTGCAAGCACACTTATTTTTCGAAGCTCCTCGCCAAGGCTCTTGTACGCCTTATTTCCCCCAAGTACATTGACGATGTCTTTGAGACTTAGATCTGAAATTGCCAACACCCTGATATGGGTTATGAAAAAATGCATTTTCCCATTGATGTCAGATTCCTTGTTTTTCCAGCTGATATAAGGGTAAAAAATACCTAGGATAACCGGGATGATCCCTGCAATGATAAACGTTATTGGATTATAATTTAACGGTGCTGAGATAAGAAGCTGCAGAAGAAAGGGGAGACTCATCACCAGCACACCGACGATGATAAGAGGAGCAAGGACAGTCCTGATAAATTTTTTCCGGTCCTCAAGGCTTCGATAGGCGATCTTCATCTCTTTTAATGAATCTTTCTTTTCCTCAGATGGTCCTTTTTTCTTTTCTTTCTTTTGTTTGGCCATTCTCTCTCACACGGTGATTGGTAGCCCTTTCTCGCCTTCTCTATAAAAGCCCCAGATGCATTGGACCACTTCGTAATAGTCCATGATATCTTCTTCAACCAGGCGATCAAGGATATGTTTCCGTCGTTCATGTTCGTCATAAATCTTTGCAGTGTCTGCGTATCCTGCGTTTTTTGCAATTTTCTCCTCGAGAATAAAGCTATTTCTGTTTGCCTTGAACTGGTGGGTGTCTTCATCTGATTTCCAAGTAAAAGCGGTCCGTGACATGATTCCATCGACTTCCCTGTTGTATCCTTCTATCTCATCGATGGCGGTCACTCGACGTATCATTTTTCCATTCCGTTCAATCGCAAGTTGTATCACAACAAAGTCAAGGTTATCCATGAACGTTTTCGGGACATTAATTGGGTCACCAGTGAACCGTTGGATGACCTGAGTGATACTCCCCGCATGAAACGTGGTCATGCAAGGATGGCCGGTTTGCATTGCCTGGAATACAATGTTTCCCTCAGCACCTCTCACCTCACCAGGGATGATATAATCTGGTCGTGATCGCAATGCTGCTTTGAGGAGGTCAAAAAGGTCAACCTGTCCTTCCTTTGGCCCAGTTGTCTTGGTGAGCAGTCGTTGCCAGACGGTATGGGGAACCTGAAGCTCTGGGGTTCCTTCCGCGGTATAAATCTTCTTTTGAGGGGGGATGAAGGGGATAATCGAATTCATTGTTGTCGTCTTCCCACAAGCAGTCCCCCCACAAATGAAAAAACTCCTTCCATACTGCAGACAGAGCCACAAATAGGCTGCAATGCTTGAATTAAGTGTTCCCCATTTGATGAGTTGCGTAACGCTAATAGGCGTTTCGGTGAACCGCCGTATCGTCATACTTGGTCCTTTGATACTTACCGCAGAACTATAGATGATGTTCCCTCTACTCCCATCCGGGAGCACCCCATCAACAATCGGTCGACCTTCACTGACTGGCGCACCCATTTTTTCGCTTATCGATCGAGTAAATTCTGGCGCTTCTTTCTCACCGACAACAACATTGGTTTTAATCATACCAAATATTTTGTGGATAAGATGTATCTTCTCATTAGCAACAAAATGTATATCCTCAAGGTACGGATCTCTCATGAACGCTTCGAGTGGGCCGCCGCCAACCAATGTTTTGATGATATGATATTGTAACACGCTCTTTTGAAATGAGGTGACTTTGACTTTTTCAGGCATCATGGTTTTTCCTTTCTTTTTGTTGACAACAAGTTTGATTGCTTTCTCATCGATGACGGTGATTTCATCGATGAGCTCTTTGAGAATTTCTTTCAGCTCCTCATCTGCAAGAACGCTTCTTTTTTCAGGTGCTTTCTTAACAATTAATTTCAGCACCACATCGAGTTTTTCTTGTAAAACATCATTTATCTTTGGTTCAATAACATGATATTCCACCTCATCCATATCCTGTGTTCGATAGATATGGATAAACACAACCCCTTTCGTTGGATAAATAAAATTTGGATGAGATTCGTTTCTCACCTCGCGAGGGACTTTGCTATAAAAGATAGGAGGAGCCATCTTTTGTTTTATTGAATCGAGGTATTCTTTAAGATGGAGATTTTCACCAAGTAATTGGTTCACTTCATCCTTTTGCATTACATCCATGGGCACGTGCCTCGGTTTTTTCTCCTTTCCTTTTCTCCATACACAGGAGGTTCTGTTTGAATTTTCTCCTTATATTGAGATAGGCAATGCTTTTTCCCCTTCTCTATAGAATGTCCAGATGAATTGGACGACCTCATAATAATCAAAGATTTTCTCCTGGACCATTCGCTCAATGATATGTTTTCTTCGATCAAATTCATCATAAATCTGCATAGGGTCGGTTAATCCAGCCATTTTTGCAATCCGAGATTCCAAAATATAACTATTTCGATTCGCTTTAAAGATATGGGTATCATCGACTGGATTCCATTCAAATGCCTTCCGTGACATTATCCCATCCACTTCCTTGTTATACCCTTCAACCTCATCAACAGAGAGCACACGACGTATACGTTTTCCTTTTCGTTCTACCGCCATTTGAATGAGTACCACGTCAAGGTTATCCATAAATGGTTTTGGAATATTAATCGGATGGCCAGTGAATCGTTGAATGACCTTCGTCACACTTCCTGCATGGAAGGTGGTGATGACTGGATGGCCGGTCTGCATCGCCTGAAAGACGACACGCCCCTCAATCCCTCGGGTTTCCCCGGGTATGATGTAGTCAGGTCGTGACCGGAGCCCTGCACGGAGGAGGTCCTCAAGTTCGATATGACCCTCCTTAGGGCCTGTGGATTTTGTTAACAACTGCTGCCAGACTGCATGAGGGACCTGTACCTCCGGTGTGTTCTCGACAGAGAAAATTTTTTTCTCGGGGGGGATGAACGGGATAATCGCATTTGCGGTCGTGGTTTTTCCTGAAGCAGTTTCCCCACAGACAAACAAACTCCTGCCATACTGAAGACAGAGCCAGAGGTACGCAGCCACGCCTGCATCAAACGTCCCCCAGTTAATCAACTGGGTGACACTAATCGGTGTCTCACTGAATTTCCTAATGGTCATGGTGGGTCCCTTCAAGCTGACATCTTTGCTATGGATGATATTCACCCGGCTTCCATCCGGCAGTGTCCCATCCGCGATTGGTTGTCCCTCACTAACAGGACTGCCGATTTTTTCACTGAATTCCTGGGAGAAGGTATTCGCCCATGCCTTATCGATAAAAATATTTGTCTTTATCATCTCGAATACTTTATGGATGAGATGGACGTTTTCCCCGGTGATGATATGGATATCTTCCAGATAGGGATCCCGCATGAACGGTTCAAGCGGACCTCCACCAATAATATTTTTTGTAATATCATATTCAATACTTTTTTTTTCTACAGAAGTCACCCGAAGTTTTCCGCCACTTATTTTCACATTTCCTGAAGAGTGCTCGTCCACAATCGTCAACTGGTCCATCATTGTATGAATTGCGTCCTTGATTTCATCATCGGTTTTCACCGCTTTCCAAAAAGGTGCTCTCTCATAGAGAAGTTCAAGCATCTTATCGCGTTTTGCGATTTCCTTTTCATCTAGGTTTGGTTCAATAGCATGATATTCTTTCCCATCCATATCCTTGGTTCGGAAGATATGAATGAACACTGATCCTTTCGTTGGATAGATAACGTTTGGATATTTTTCCTCCTTCAAATCACGGGGTAATTTGCTATAGAAGGTCGGTCGCTCAATTTTACTCTGTATCTCCTCAAGGTATTTTTGGAGGTGCGGGTTCTCTTTTATGATTTTTTCTTCTTCTTTTTTTTCCATCTGCGTCATACCCATCCCTCCTTAAAACGCAACACCGCTTGATTCGATGGTAAGACCGACCCCGGGTCGGACAGAAAATCTCGTGACTGGGTCGTATTTAAATCGCGCCCCATTGAACTTCTCAAGGTAGATGTTATAGACGATCCCGATGCCTGGTGCTTGTTCCCGGGACGTCCGAAAATGAATCGTCGTAATCATCCGGAAGGTATTATGGATCTCCTCCGACCATTCTGTTGGGTTTGCGGTGATAAATATAATCTTTCCAGACCCTGTCAACCTGTTAAAGAAACTGGTCAAATCAGTTAAATTCTCGTTGTTAAGGCTGTCTTTCAACAGTGTTGACAGCGAGTCAATAAAAATAATCTCAGGGTCAAATAATTTTCTCCCGGTTATTAATCCTTCGAGAAAGGTTTTCCGTGGTAATGTCTCAGCAAGTGTTACCTCTGTAGATACAAACAAGAGTTTACCTGCCATGAGATATTTTCTAACATCGTACCCAACCGATGCAGTTTGTCTGAGGAAGCTTTTAATTGTAAATTGTGTCGAGACATACGAGCATGAACAATCATTTTTTAACAAACTAAAGCAAAATCGTTGACAGAAAATGCTCTTCCCCGTCCCTTCTTTTCCCTCGATGAATATCAGGGATCCATTTGGGATAACTTTGCCGAATCGCTCCGCAAAACCATCTTTTTCTCCTTTTCTCTCTAAGATGATGGATTTTACTCCTTCCATATTTTCTCATTTCCTATTTTTATTTCATAAAGAGGAAGTCCTTGTCAACCGCTTGTGGTCCAATGATGTGCATCGTATGGTCACCAGATGCAAGTGTCGTATTGAGATAGAGTGTGGTCACTCCCTCTGTAGGAATCGAGGTATTTTCAAAATAATAAAGTGAACTGCTTATGAGTTCCCCGTCGATGAAGATCTGAAATGTCTGATTCGTGGTGATCAGTTTGGCGCCTCCAATATTTTTTAGATAAAAGAGGTAATATACTCCGGTCATAGGAATGATATCTGGATCGTTGATGACAGAGAAATCTGTGTCGAGTTGATCTTTCACACGATCCCCGCGATTTTGTAGGCTTGTGGTGACATTCATGGTTATCGCGATAAAAACACCTGATACCATCCCTGCAAGAATGACTGCTGCGATGAAGAAGATTACATGTGCGCCTGTTAAGCTAAATCCCATTGTTTCCCCTCACCCACCAAAGGCATAGTAATCCGCTATACCGTTGTTCGTGATCACTTTCGTTCGTTTTTCTCCTGCACCTGTGACGTTTACAATCTGGAAATATGCGGTTTTTTCTGGAAAAAGATAGGCATATGAACAGGTAAACTCGTACTCGGATCCGTTTATTAAGATGGTGAAATCTTTTGTAACAAGGGTGATGCTTCCAGTATTACGCACTGAGACATTATAATCGTAATTTGATCCATTCGCAGACGATGACACGGCGGTGATATTGATGTCAGTTTGTAACTGGTCCCCGAATCTCTGTTTCATTCCACTGTAGGAATCGTTAATATCTTCTATTGTGGGAAGGAGGTCACTGGTGATGATTTCAACTGCCATAAATAGAGTAAATCCTAGAACAGCAGCTGCTGCTACGAGTGAGAATCCCATCGTTTATACCCTCCAAGTGAGTTCTATGGATGTGCATCCATTAAACCAAATTATTTTTCAGGAATTTGTAATAAATCTAACGTATGATTATTTTAGTTGGTATCCCTCGAGGCTTTTTACCATCTTCTCCATATCTCGTTCTATCTTATTCAGAAACCGATCGTCTAGTTGCAATCCTTTGAGCCTCTGGATAAAGAGCAACGATTGGAGATGGTCTTTCGTCGGAAGATGTTGTGGAGTAGTACCAGGTTGTGTTGGTACATCAGTAATCCCCTTTGCATAATCGATTAAATCTAATCGCACGTCATCAGAGATCCACCCGATATCAACATAATATCCAAGCACCTCGCCGAGATTGTGCTTCCCTGTTCTATCGACTAGATACTGCAACCATTTCATGAGAACCACAATACTTTCTGGATCAGTGGGAATATGTTCCAGTGGTTGAAGGTCTTCTTCAGGAGCATTTGGTTGTTCTACTGTTCTGATATCCTTTGTTTTTATAAGTTTACCAGTGACACCTTTTACACCATCTAGGCGGTTTTCTTCGACAGCTTTTAAGCGCTCGCTTAATCGTTCGACCATTTCAATGAGTTTCTTCATATCGGTTGCCTGCACAACAGTATCATCCACTGCGTTATTTTTCCCAACCGAAGGTATATGTATTTCTTCTTTTTTTGTTTGTTCTGGTGGACTTAGAGATGTAGTTGAGTAGGTTTGTATTGTGTTTTGGATTTTTTCAACCAATTTGATTAATTGTTCCTTGGTAATTTTGATATTCTTCTGTTTTAATTTTTCACCGATCCGCTGTGCGATTTTTCGAGGTAGTATATTCTGGTCGACATAGGAGTTTAATTCCGCATCTATTTCAAATTCTTCGAGGAGCTTTTCTCCTTTATTTTGATTTTCTTCGCTCATTCACCTGCTCCTTTTTCTAAATGGATTTCCTTTATTTTAAACTTATTAAAAATTCAGTAATCATGGTGTCGATGTTCTGTTCAAACAGGAGGGATTCTAATGATTTATTGAGGAGAGTATCAATCTCTTGATCTGTAATCTTCTCCATGGATGGTGTGGGTATCGCTGGTGTTTCAATTGGATTTGGTATCACGGCTTTCGGCGGAGAAGGTACCTCTTGTTTTGTATTCATTTCAACCAATGGTTTTGTTTTTACTTGAGAGTTGTTTGCTGTGACATTGATACCATTTTTCTCCAGCATGGATTCAAGATCTCCGATCCGGGTCTTTACATTCTCGACTTCTTTCGTAAAGTTCTCTAATGCATCTAATCTTTTTTTCGTTACTTTCGAGAGACCAACAAAAGGATTCATTTGTTCTGATACGATTTCATATAAACTCACCAGATCATCAAGGTCTTTGGAGAGATTCTCTATCTTTTCAGATAAGTGGGTAATATCTTCTTGGTTCTTTTTGATTTGGAAATCGAAATCTTTCATGTTTTGAAGCATGGCTCGTCTTTGTTCTAGCTCTTCTCGCGCTGCATCCGCAGATGTTGCCTGCCCTTTGTCACTGAGGATTTTCGTCGGTGGTGGGTTGTTTTCGACCTTCTCTGTCGTTGGTTTTTTAGCTAGCTCCTGAGGAGGTTTTTCTGGTGTATCAAATTTAATTATTTTCCGTTCAGGCTCGGGTCTTTTCTCCTTTTGTTCACCAGGTTTTATTTGATCTTTTCCTTCTGGAATCTTCTGCACGGCACCTGACGAGTCATCTTGAGAAGGTGTAGTTTCATCTTTCCCTAATTTTAACTTTATGTGTACCCCTCCGTATTTTCCGAACCTCTAGTTGAATCCCAACCATATCAACACAAATCGTATATTTATACTTTTATATGGACGGATACGTTGTCTCGTTTTCTCTTGTCGTGTCGGATATACGTAATAGAATAAATTTTTGCTATGGCTTACATTTTTCACTGAATTTTTTCCTTAAAATGTTTTCGCCAGAATTGATTTTCGCTTTTCCTGTTGTCTCTTTTCATCAAAACAAAACGTTTTAAAATAAGGAAATGATAGAGAGTTGAAGAAAAACCTATAGTACATCAATTTTTACCCGGGACGAGGAGATGACAGCAATTCAAAAAATAGAAGATGCTTCGCTTACAAATACAAACCAGGATCTCATCCTTGGTCTTACCTTTATTGGGGAGATCATCCAATTCAATACTGAATGCGAGCGACTCACCGGATACCGTCGTGAGGAAGTTTTACATAAAAAATTTAATGAGATTTTTGTACCCAATGAATCTGCAGAACAATGGAAAACGACACTCGATTCAGTTCAACAAATCCTTTGGATTGACAATTTTGTTTTACCTTTAAAAACCAAGGATAATCAGATGAAGATGGTACGATGGACCGGTTGTGTTATTAAAGATGAGCAAGGCACTGTAAAACATATCTGTATCTTCGGAAAACCACTCAATACTGATACACAAAAACAACAATCAATACCGATACCAGCTCCGGTTGTTGATTCTGAGCAACACAAGGAACAGCCCTTACAAGTGTTCCTGGCCGAACCTATGTCAAAACCTGACAATAATAAAATGCCAATGAAACATGGGCGAAAAAAAATTATATTTGCTCGTGAAAAAGATAGAGAGGGAATACCTACTGGTTCTTCCTCCAAAGAATATACTCAAAAACCAATAGCGGCCCTCGAGAGAATGAATGAAAAAACGTCACAAAAACTCGATACGATGAACGCCTCGCTTAGAGACCTGACACAAAAATATGATATTATTATTCAACGTCTTGATGAACTTGAAAAGAAACACACTGAAAATGAGAACAAGGATTCATACGTTAAATCCCAGCAACTTTTTGAAACTCCACAAAGCCAGTCCGTGGTAAATGAAAAAATTTCGAATCAAGGAACCGATATATCAGATAAACCAATATCTGAACATGAACGTCGCAGTTTTTTTTCAGGTCCCTTTGGGTATAGACGACAGCATAAGGAATTCGATGCTCAGAAACAGCAATTAGAACTCCGTGCACAAGAATTAGAGTCCTTACAAGCACAGTTACAAAAAGAACAAGATATCTTTAACGCCCGTGTCGAAGACTTTAGTAAATGGCGGGAAAAATTAGAACTCTTAGAATCTGCGATTGAAAAAAGGCGACAGGATCTTATAAAACAAGAGGATAGTCTTCTCGAAAAGAGTACATCAACCATCACTCAACGAACAACCTCAACTGAACAAGGTAATCAAGGGAATGAAGAACAAACAATCCCTCAAAATAATGAAACGCTGGAGAAAATCCCTCAATCTGCGGCGATTATTCAACGAGGAATATTGAAGCAAATTAATGCATCATTTTTAGAATTACTCGGATATACAATGGAAGAAATTGTGGAGAAGAGCTTTTTTGATTTTATCGCCTTAGAAGGACTCGCTGAAGTGGAAAAATATTATCTTGACCGATTGAAAGGAGATGGCGTCTCAGAATATAAGACGGTATTTTCCACGAAGGATAATCATAAAATATTAGTCGAGGTCAATATCAAACAGACGATTTATAATGGTGAAAAAGCTGAGATTGCTATCATTACTCGCCTAGAACCACATCCAACGTCTTTATAACAGACCCTGATTTAAAAAATAAGAAAAAAAGAGGAGAGATTGATTTTTCTCTCATCCGTATTATTCTTTTTAGAGGTCGCATACTTGGTATTTAAACGCCATCGGCGCCTGAGCGACGAAGATGCCTGATCCACCAAAATCTGGAACGAGTGTTCCTTCAAGAACCTCTCCAGGTAGCAACCCTCTAGAGGTTGGTAGTACAGCGGTGAGGTTAACCATTAGAATCGCCTGATCGGTAGCACTCATACCATTTGTGTTCATTATCGAGTTATCACGATCATGAATTGCGATTACACCGAAATTCGTCGCATTCAGTTGACTGAGATTGAGTGCATGGAAAATGCTCGTGTATCCTGCGCTGGATGCTTTCAATGCGAGATTGAGGCTAAGAACCGAAAAGTTATCCAATTTTAGATATAACAACGTCTTATTAAGATCAATATCCAATGATCCTGCTCTTGGTTTGATTGAGATTGCGAGATATTCAATTTTTGATTTCATAGCGTCAGTATATCCCGAGACATCGATGACGTGAAGACCACTTGAGACATCTCGGATGGTTTGTTTACCGACCGCGTATGCTCGTTCCTGTAGGTTTTCTGCGGTTTGTATAATCACACTCGCAGCAACTGCTGCAACAAGGACCATGGCGATGAACACAATGAGCGTTCCAATACCGACCGCAGCCTCATCGTCATCCTTGACTGTTTTTTTCTCTGGTCTATGTTTTTTTCCTGGTTTGATAGCGATAACAGTATCGATTCTAAGGACTCCTAAACCTTGCGAGGAATCTATTACAATAAATCCATCCTTGTAATCGACATCTTCTAGAATACCAGTGACAACGTTTGCTCGTTCTTCTCCGGGTTCCTTGGTGACAATCTTACAATATTTGCCCACCAGCCTTTCCATATACCGTTTTTCCATTTCCTTCACCTTCCGTTCCTTTCCTGCCATTTCTAGTCATGGCAGTAACTTGCATGTAACATGTTCGCAAATAACACTATATAAAGATTCGGCGGTGAACAAACAAAATGGAAAAATCACACCCCGATAATTTTCCATTCCCTCCTTATTTTCCGAGATATCCGCAAAAAATACAAAAACTAGCATCTCAATAAATTATTTTCCATAAAATACATTGTTTTTCCTCTGATTTTCTCGAAATGATAACAATTGTATAACAAGATATATATATTATTCAAAAGGACTCCTATAAGGAGAAAACTAGGGATAATATGAATAACCAAGCAAAACTCGGTATGATTGCTGGGATCCTCCTTCTTGGTTTTATCCTTATTGGAGTGGTATCAGCTTCCCTTTTAGTGACAACATCAACAAATTCCTCAATGACAGATCTCAATACTATCACTAATGAGATCGTCGATGAACTCTGTAGCTACCTTCAAATAAAACAAGTCGTGGGAAAATACGAAGAGATACAGGGAAAACAACAAATACAAAAAATCGCTATCCTGATTAAACCTCTCGTTTCCCAACAGATTGACTTATCTCACATGACCCTTGAACTTTCAAACGGTAACCAACTCACCATTACTCCTTACAATGGAAGAGCAGAGTCCTTCCATTCGCAATCTATCTTTGGACATCCCTTGTGGGATTTTACACCTGCTGGAACGTTTAGCCTTCTTTCCACTATTGATGATGACAATTCTATAACCAACATGGGTCTTATTAATAAAAATACCGATATGGCATTTATCCTCCTGAAACTCCCTGAAGATATGACGATGAATA
>Ga0153915_10005964_pt1 | contig 11370 bp, 12 predicted proteins | sample Opewatmetagenome_2_FD_107003 | JGI IMG/M metagenome (GOLD analysis project Ga0153915, IMG submission 107003) | Freshwater wetland microbial communities from Ohio, USA - Open water 3 Core 3 Depth 3 metaG | ecosystem: Environmental > Aquatic > Freshwater > Wetlands | place: USA: Ohio, Lake Erie...
TCCGTGTGTTCGATAACTTTTCCACCGGTCGTCGCGAGAATCTGCGCCAAATTGAAACGAAGGTAGAGATCATCGAGGGTGACCTGCGGAATCTGGCGGAAGTGCGCAACGCGGTGGCCGGGGTGCGGTACGTGCTGCATTTAGCGGCGTTGCCGAGCGTGCAGCGATCTGTGGAGGATCCCTTGATGGCGCATGAGGTCAACGTCAACGGCACGTTAAACCTGTTGGTTGCGGCGCGAGAGGCGCACTGTCAGCGCGTGGTGTTCAGTTCATCGTCGGCCGTTTACGGCGACACGCCCACGTTGCCGAAGCGGGAGGACATGGCGCCGTGGCCGGTGTCGCCATACGGCGCGCACAAGATCACCGGCGAGCATTACTGCCGCCTATTCTGGCAACTGTACGGGCTGGAAACGGTGTCGCTTCGCTATTTCAACGTGTTCGGCCCCCGACAGGATCCGCAGTCAGAGTACGCGGCGGTGATCCCGAAATTCATCACGAGCGTCCTTGCCGGACGGTCACCGACGATTTTCGGGGACGGGACACAGACACGGGATTTCTCGCACGTTGACAACGTCGTTGAGGCAAACCTCGCGGCATGCGCGGCGTCAAAGGAAGCCCTCGGTGAATCGTTCAACATCGCGTGCGGCGAACGGATCTCGCTGCTGCAACTCGTGGACACGATCGACAATATTGCGGGCAACAAGATTCGTCCGCAGTTCGCTCCGGCGCGGCCCGGCGACATCATGCACAGCCATGCCGACGTCGCTAAAGCAGCGAAGCTTCTAGGTTGGAAACCCAGCGTCGGCTTCCGCGAGGGCATTGAGAAGACCATTGCTTGGTATCGCGGCCAATCGTAGGGCGACCGACCTAACGACAATCTCACGCAGAGACGCAAAGTCGCAAAGTTTACCCCGAATCCTTTTCGGGGAACACGAAGGCATTTGGTAGGGCGCGCCTTTCCCGCCTAAGGCGGGTAAAGCTCAGCGCCGCACCCAACGCTGTCACCTTGGTAAGCCGCAGTCCTGAGTGAAACGAAGGATTGTCGAAGGGTCTCTCCCCCGCTATACTGCTTGGCATGAACCGGCTGCTCTTTGGTGACAACCTGAAGTGGCTGCGCGATAAGAATGTCTTCCCCGACGCCAGCGTTGATCTCGTCTATCTCGACCCGCCATTCAACTCCAACGCCAACTACAACGTCTTGTTCAAGGAGGCCAGCGGCGAATCCAGCCAAGCCCAGTTCCACGCCTTCACTGACACGTGGGAATGGACGGCTGACGTGGACGCCACCTATGCCGAGTTCGTGGACAACTGCCCCAACGCCAGCGTCGTCGAAATGGTCGAGGCGCTGAAGAAGTTCCTCAAGACGTCGCCGATGATGGCCTACCTCGCCATGATGGCCCCGCGCCTTGTCGAACTCCAGCGCGTCCTCAAATCGACCGGCTCGCTCTACCTCCACTGCGACCCCACGGCGAGCCATTACCTGAAACTGGTGCTTGATGCCATTTTCGACGCGGAGAACTTCCGTAACGAAATTTCTTGGGTTCGCTCTAACCCGAAGAGCTTGAGCACAGTTAATTTTCCCAACTGCCGCGACATAATCCTCCGGTACTCCAAGGCCCCGCAGTGCTACTTCAGCAAAGTCTTCGGCGAGCATGACCCTGAGTACGTGGAGAAGGCCTACAAGTATTCGGACGAACAAGGGCGCTATCGCCTTTTGCCGCTTCTAAACCCCAACGACAACCGCCCGAATCTGACGTACGAGTTTTTGGGAGTTAAGCGCGTTTGGCGATGGACGAAAGAGCGAATGCAAAAGGCCTACAAGGAAGGGCGCGTTGTACAGCTCAAACCCGGAGCTGTGCCGCAATACAAGCTGTATATCCACGAGTCAAAGGGCAGAACGATCACTGATAATTGGGATGATCTGCCGCAAGTTGCCGGCAAAGAAGCACTCGGTTATCCAACGCAGAAGCCGCAAGCGTTGCTGGAGCGCATCATTGAGGCGTCGTGTCCGAAGGATGGCGTTGTTCTCGATCCATTCTGTGGTTGCGGCACGACAGTGCACGCGGCACAAAAGTTAGGCCGGCAGTGGATCGGCATCGACATCACCTATCTCGCCATTAACCTTATCAAGCGGCGGCTGCGTGATGCGTTCGGCGATGAATTGCAGTTTGAGGAATTGGGCAACCCGACAGACCTCAGCGGTGCGCAACGGTTAGCGGAGCAAGACAAGTTCCAGTTCCAACACTGGGCGTTGTCACTGATCGGGGCGCGTCCGTTACGGGAAGGCGACGGAAAAGGCGCGGATCGTGGCGTGGACGGCCTTTTGTATTTCTACGAGGGCAAAGATGAGCGCGCCAAACTCCTTGTGCAGGTCAAAGGCGGCGGCGTGAACCGTGGTGACATCGCCACGTTGCTCGGTGACGTGGAAAACCAGAAGGCAATGGGCGGTGTCTTCATCACATTGGAGTCACCGACCAAACCGATGGTCAGGGAATCCGTCGGAGCCGGTCGCTACAAGACCAAGCTCTATCAGAAGGAGTACCCGAAGATTCAAATCCTCACCGTCGAAGGTCTGCTGAACGGCACGGAACGCCTCGAAGTCCCGCCGCAAGCCAATCCGTTCGCCAAAGCCGAGCGGGAAGGCAAAGCGGAGAAGCAAGACGAGATGCTGTGAGTGCTGCCATGAGAAGCCCGGAGGAGCATAAAATTTTTCTGGATGAGCGCAGACTGCAAGAGGCAAATTCCAGAAAAGTCATCGAGCAGTTCGACAAGGCGGTGATGACGTTGGCTGCCGGTGGGCTGAGCATGTCCCTCCTGTTTATCGAGAAGGTCGCGCATGAACCAAAGCAAAACAGTCTTCCATGGCTATATACTGGTTGGTCATTTTTTACACTGAGCTTGCTACTTAGTCTTGTATCTTTCTTGTGCGGCTACCACTCATATAGGCGGGAATTGGAGATCTTGGATGAACTCTTTAAGAATCCACAGCTACAGTCTCTACCGAATAAGTGGTCGAGGCCGACGCTCGTCATTAACTGGCTTTCCGCGATAGCCCTGATTGTGGGCGCCGGTGCCATCGTGAGATTTGCTATACTTAACCAACCAAATCACGGAAGGAATGCAAATATGTCAGAGTCCAAACAAGAACAGTCGGTTAGAAAGCCGGTCGTAAAATCCGCTGCATCTATTGGATCATCTCAGGCTGTCTTCAAGCCAACGGAGGGTCCAATCCCGGAGAGGGCGGTAGCCATCATCGAATCCGATGCAGCTCTGAGATCATCGCAGGTAGTCTTTGGCTTGCAGCAACATTCTGCCGCTCCCATGGCATCCTCACAAGTGCTGTTCGGACCAAGAACTGACGCGCCGGTCCTGTCGCAGCCTGATCCGACGAGTCCGGCTGTACCTGCGCCAGCGACGCCTGCTACTAAAGAGGTTAGTCAATAGTATTGGCAACTTTCTGTGCTGGCGCAGTCAACACAACCGGCAATCCGTGAGAATCCGTGTAATCCGTGGATAATCGCCGTCGGTGGCTCACTCCAAAGAGCCGGGGTCGGTTTTCCGCAGCACACGCGAGGAAATGACAATCGGTGATACCTCGGATACCGATATATCGCTCTTCACTGTTTCACCACAGAGGCACAGAGGGCGCAGAGATTCCGCTAGATCGAGGCGAAGAAGTCAGTCAATAGTATTGACAACTTTCTGCGCTGGCGGCGCTGTCGATGCCTGACAAATGACGGGATTAGCAGGGCGGGTGGCGGCGAAAAGCAATTTGAAACGCGTTGCCGAAGAAGCAAAGTCGGCGCAGATCAAGAAACCAAAAACCTCACGCGGGAAGCGAGCCGATGAAATGCTCTAGTTCCAGAAAGCTGTTCACAGCCCAGCAAGAGGCAGCAATCCTGCGGTTGTATGTGAAGCAGTGTTTGCCGTCGGTGAAAACGGCCAAGCGGTTGCAGTTACCCGTGTCCACCGTCATACGGTTTCTCCGTAAACGCAGCGTGATGAGGCCACAGGGCATCGGCGGGGGGCCTAGAAAGATATCCCCGGCGAGGCGGCAGGAATTGGAAAGCGAACTCGCAACGACTAACAACGCCGTCCTAGCGCGGAAGTACGGCGTCGTCCGCGATACGATCCGACAAATCCGCCAGCGGCTGGGCTATCCGTCCAGTCGGATCATCCGCCGCACGCAGACCCTGCGCGCCCTTGCTGAACGCCAGCGCCAGCAAAAACTCGCGCGGCAGGAGCGGTTGAAAGCAAGGTTGTCGGCCATCAATCGCCTCAGCAAGCGATGGAAGTGCGGGGCACTGGTGTCAGAGCTGGCGCGGGAATTTGGGGTTAAGCGTCAGACCATCTTCTCTCGCATTCAGTACTACCGCAAGCGATTCCCGAAGAAATTCCCTCGCCGCTCCCCTGAAAGAGTCAGTCAATAGTATTGGCAACTTTCTGTGCTGGCGCGGTCAACACAACCGCCAATCCTCGTTGATGGAAGCCGAGCGTAGCGAGACGCCGAGGGGTGATTGGGCGGCAATCCGTGAGAATCCGTGTCATCCGTGGATAATCGCCCTCGGTGGCTCGGCGAGATCACGTCATGGATCTTTTAACCTTGCTGAACGGAGCAGGCCATCTTTGTGTCCTTCGTGCCCTTCGTGGTGAAAGTCAGATTTCCCAGTTTGCTCCGAAATTTCGCCGTGCAAAATTTCTCGCCGCGGAGTATGAAAGCTCCGACTCGCAATGTACTGGATCAGCAAGAGCATTCATCAGTTGGGGCGCGGACGTCGCCGGCTGTTTCTTTTTTTTGCGGTGCTCGGCCCGGGGATTATCACGATGGTAGCCGACAACGATGCCGGTGGCATCTCTACTTATGCCCAGACCGGCGCGAAAACGGGGTTCAATCTGCTATGGATGTTTATCATTCTGGTGCCGATGGCGTATTACGTGCAGGAGATGACCGTGCGGCTCGGCGCGGTCACGAAACGCGGTCACGCGGAAGCGATCTTTGATGGGTTCGGGCCATTCTGGGGCTGGTTCAGCATTTTCGATCTTGCGCTGATCAACTGGCTGACGTTGGTCACCGAGTACATCGGCATGACACAGGCTATGAAGCTGTTCAATATCCCGCCGTTGCTGACGTGCATCGGTGTGACGGCGCTGCTGTTTGGGATCGTCGTATCGGGCAAGTATTGGACGTTCGAGAAAGTCACGTTGGTTTTCTGTCTCTTCAACCTCGTTTATATCCCCGCGGCAATCTGGGCCATGAAAACGGGCAACGTGAACGAGGGATGGACCGCGGTCGGTCGCGGGTTCTACGCTCCGAATTTCCCCGGCGGCCTGACGGTGGGTTTGATCACGCTGATCATGGCCAACATCGGCACCACAATCACGCCGTGGCAGATTTTCTTCCAGCAATCGGCCGTGGTTGACAAGGGGATGGACGTCCGCGACATCAAGATGGGCAAGATCGATACTTTTGCCGGCTCGATGCTGACGTGCCTCGTGGCGGTATTCATCATCGTCGCCACCGCTGGTGTGTTTTACTACCATCCCGGCGGAAAGATCGTTGTCGAATCGGCGGCGCAGACCGCCTCGATGATGCCCGAAGTCATGCCTGCGGGCACGCATTGGGGCCAGTGGGCCAAGCTGCTATTTGCCATCGGTCTCTTCGATGCCGGGTTACTCGGAGCGCTTTGCATTTCGCTGAGCACGTCGTGGGCGTTGGGAGAGGTGTTCGGTTGGGCACATTCGTTGAACAGGAGCGTGCGCGAGGCGCCGTGGTTTTACGTGGCGTACGTGATGATGCTGTTGTCGGCCGGCGTGGTATCGCTGGTGGCTGCCACGAAAGTCCAGGACATGATCACGATTTTCGTGCAGGTCGTTGCGGTGACACTATTACCGGCTGCGCTATTCTTCCTGATTCTGATCTTGAACGACAAACAGGTAATGGGCGAACACGCAAACACACGCTGGCAGAACATCGCCAACTGGTCAATCGCCGTTTTTGTTGTGATAATCTCGACATTATACGGTCTCTCGACTATTTTCCCTGAGTGGTTTAGCGGCAAATCCTAAAACCCGCGTTATGAACTCGCAGCCCGACAATCAGCCCAAGCCCCCGCCGCCGTCAAACGGGGCGCAGGATTTTCAATTCTATTTCTTCTCGCAGTTGTACAAGCGCCCCGTCTGCGCCGGTAAGGTCAAGGACCGGATCGGCAAGGTGACTGATCTCGTCTTCAAAATGGCGGAACCGTACCCCGATGCTGTTGGCATCCTGCTCGACCACGGCTGGGGGAAACCGAACGAGTTCGTGCCGTGGGACAAGATGGTAAAAATAGAGGACGACGCTATCTTCGTCGTGCGACGCGAGGATGGGACGCCGTACCCGCCGTTTGTGGATCAGCCCGGTTGGATTCTGGTGAGCGAACATCTGATGGGGCAAACGATTCTGGATATTGACGGTCGGAGGACGGAAGTCGTCAACGACGTGCATTTGCTGGAGTCGAAAGGCCGGATGGTGCTTGTGCACGTGGATATTTCCTTCAATGGCTTCCTGCGGAGATGGGGACTCGGGTGGCTCACATGGATCAAAGGCCAATTCATCTCATGGCGGTACGTGCAACCGTTATCCGTGGAAGACACCGACACGGACACCGTCTCGCTGTCAATCACGCGTAAACGAATCAAAAACCTGCCAAGCGAGGATTTGGCCGACGCATTGGAAGAATTGAAGGGCGAGGAACAACAGGCGGTATTCTCAGCATTGGATTCTGAGAAAGCCGCCGAGGTGCTGATAGAAGCCGAACCGCGCGCGCAACGCCAACTGATCGCCAATTTGCGGAAGGAACGCGCGAGCACCATCCTTTCCCAAATGTCGGTGCCGCAACTTGCGGCGCTGTTTTCTGTGTTGCCGCACGATGACGTGACGGGTCTGATGGGATTGCTGCCCAAGCCGCAAGCAAAGAAGTTGCAGGACCTGATATCCAGGCACGAACTGACCGCCAAGACGCTGATGTCCACCGATTACGTCGCCGTGCTCAAGGAAACAAAAGTGGCCGAAGTGCTGAAAGATGTTCGCACTTCCAAGCGCGTTCCACACGCTATTTCCTACGTCTACATCGTAACGGACGAGAGTGTTTTAACGGGAATCAGCGATCTGCGGGATATCGTGTTGGCGCCCGACGACACGAGCATTGGCGACCTGTCAGTTTCGCCGGTGGTTTCCGTGCAGGAAGACGACTCGCAAGAAGACTTGGCCGCAATGTTCGTCAAATATCACTTCCGCATCATCCCGGTCGTTGATGCCAATGGCCATATACTGGGCGTTGTGCATCATAAGGACATCGTAAAGGGGTTGACGGTTCGCTCGTACGCTTGAGGTTGATCATGCCACGCGTTCAAATGACTCCGATGGTTAAGGCGGCGCTCTATTTTCTGCGGGCGTATCTGCTCATCTTATTGATCTTGATTCTTATCGCGTTCATCCGTAAATCCAAAACCAACCCTTCTGTTAAGCCTGCCACTCTGCCAGTAGCGTCAACGGGTGCGGCGTCGGACCAGAATTCCGCGCCGTGACCAGGCGCGATATCCAGAAAAGGTGAGAGGCCGAGGTTTTGGGGCCTCGGCCTTCTCGGGTCGGTTAGCGCGGAGAAGCGCTTTCGACGAGGTTTGTGGTACAGGGCAGGGGCAGTCTAAGCAGTCGGGATGCCAATAGTTTCGGGGTATGTGTTTCTTGCTGCATTTAGCGCTTTTCCCGTGTGAAAATAGGCCGTGTGACCGCCTGGCAAGGGCATGGGCCCATTGCAATCCTGCGAGATGGCTCTGATTTTTAAGAAGCGGAGCGGTTGACTGGATGCTTGACGGCTTACCACCCGAGACTTTATACGAATAGAGGCTGTTATTACTGTGGGCCTGCCGGTGCCTCGTGAAAACCGCCATTTATAACCTTTAACAGTGGAAATGCTTCTATGTCTGTAACGATTGAAAATGTGTCGCCGTGTCGGAAGAAATTGCGAGTCGAAGTCGCCGCTGAACGCGTGGCTGGCGCGCGCGCGGAGATTTTTTCCGAGTTCTGCAAGGCCGCAACGTTGCCGGGTTTCCGACCCGGCAAAGCGCCAGCGCAGCTTGTCGAAAAGAACTATGGCAAACAGATTGACGATGAATTGCGGAAACGGTTGGTCCCCGAAAGTTACCGGGAAACGTTGAGCGAACAGAAACTTCGCGCGGTAGGTTACCCGGAAATCGAGTCCGTCGAGTACACGCCGGGCAAACCGCTGGTGTACGTGGCCGCGGTGGACACGGCGCCGGAGTTCGCGCTGCCGGACTACAAAGGCATCGCGGTGAAACGGAAAGAAGCGACGGTCAAGGACGAAGACGTGCAGCATACGTTGGCGCATTTGCAGGAACAGCAATCCGATTTTGCGGACGTAACGGGCCGCGCTTTGCGCACGGGCGATTTTGCCGTTCTCAACTACAGCGCCGTTGTCGAGGGCAAGCCGCTGATTGAGTTTGCGCCCAACGCCAAAACAATCGCCGAGCGAAAGGATTTCTGGGTGCTGGTGCAGTCCGAATCGTTTCTGCCGGGTTTCTGCGACCAGCTTCTGGGCGTGCAAATCGGCGAGAAACGGCAGGTGCTGGTGGATTTCCCAGCCGATTTCCCCGTGAAAAAGCTTGTCGGCAAAAAAGCGACCTACTTCGTGGATGTTACTGCGATCAAAGAACGGAAGTTGCCAGAGTTGAACGACGAGTTTGCCAGGAAAATCGGTGCGGAAAACCTCAACAAGCTCAAGGAACAAATCCGCAGTGGGATTGCCGCGGAAAAGGAAAACGAAACGCGGGCCGACATGCGTAAACAGATTGTGGATCAGCTGCTGTCCAAAACGCCGTTTGACCTGCCCGAATCGCTCGTTGCGGCAGAAACGCGCAGCATCATTTATGACATGGTGCGGGAAAATACCATGCGCGGCATAACCAAGGAGGAACTCGAAAAGCGGAAGGACGAGATCTTCGGTTTTGCCACACAGAGCGCCAAGGAACGCCTGCGCGCGTCATTTGTTCTGTCGGCCATCGCGGACGCGGAGCAGATAAAGGTCGAGAGCAAAGAACTCGAAGAGAAACTTGCGCAACTCGCTGAACGACACCGGGTGACACCCGATCATCTCAAGGCGCAACTGGTTGAAAAGGATGGGCTGGGCGAGATCGAGGAGCAGATCCGCGTTGGCAAGACCCTTGATTTCCTTCTTGGCAATGGTAAGGTCGAAACCGTAACGGAGGGCTGAGGTTATGGAGAAATCACAGATTCTGGTTCCGATGGTGGTCGAACAGACCGGGCGCGGCGAACGCGGTTACGACATCTATTCGCGGCTGCTTAAAGACCGTATCGTTTTCATTGGCACGCCTGTTGACGATAATGTGGCGAACCTGATCATCGCCCAGATGCTTTACCTGCAATCGGAGGACGCTGCCAAGGACATCGAGCTTTACATCAATTCACCGGGCGGCTCGGTCACGGCCGGCCTGGCCATCTACGACACAATGCAATTCGTCAAATGCGACGTTAAAACTTATTGCGTCGGCCAGGCCGCCAGCATGGGCGCGGTATTGCTCGCTGCGGGCACAAAAGGCAAACGTTATGCGTTGCCCAACGCCCGCATCCTGATTCATCAACCGTGGGGTGGCGTGCAAGGTCAGGCGTCGGACATCAGCATTCAGGCCAGGGAAATCCTGCGACTGCGCGAGCGGCTCAACGAGATATTCGCGTTGCACACAGGCAAGGCCGTCGATGTCATCGCCAAGGATACCGACCGCGATTTCTTCATGTCGGCTGCCGAGGCGCGCGACTACGGGCTGGTGGACGAGGTTGTCAAATCCCGGCGCGAGGCGGAGAAAAAATCCGAGAAGTAACGCCGCGTCATCGTCGAAGGCAGGCGAAGCGCGAATCCATCATTCGCAAGAGACAATCGGAAGACATGGTCTAACGCGCGACCCAAATCAGCAGCGCCGAATATGCAATGATACCCGAAGTAATGAATACGCCCGTCCACGCGAGGACGGCCCCATGGATCAGCTGCGGTCGTGCGGGGTTCCACTCGTTGCCTACCTCGGCGCGAACGCGCCAATAACGACGCAGCGCCGCAATGGCAAAACCAGCCCCAATCACTGGGATCAAGCTCCAGGCGCCAAACGACTGACAAGCCACCGATTGTTCTATTACTTGGATCTTGTTCATGGTGTTTTGGTTTGGAACTTTTTCTGCTGCTGTTTGTCAATAAGGCGCAGTTCCCTGCCGAGTTGATGCATGGCGATGGCATTGGCGATGACGATGACCAACAGGATCGCCAGAAACACCATAACCACAAGTGTAGCGCTACCGTGTTCCCGTTTCATTGGCTGCCTCCTCCTGCCACGGCGTTGAAGGTGAACAGCGGTCTGATGCGCGCGGGCTTTTTCCCTGTTGTCATCAACTCAACCTCCCAACGCCAGCTTGTGACTTGTGATCGCGCGTCAGCTTGCATGGTGGATGCCCGCAATTGCCGCAGCACCGCGATACGGGCCGTGCCGTTCCGGCGCCACATCGTGTTGTCGGCGAATTCATACACGACCTTGCCGGTTGCCTGTAGAATCACGAGTCTGTTGCCATCCAGTTTCGGCGGCACTGCGGCCGCGCGGATGTCCGCGCGCCAACGCTCGCCGGCGCGCGTCGTAACGGCAATGTCCTGAGCGTTGCGGCGCAGATTGACCGAGTTGGTTTGGCAACGATAATACGCCGCGTAGGCTAGGTCCAACACCACAGCCAGCATAACGATGTACACGAGGCATTCGAGCAGCATGAATCCGCCGTGCCGTTTCATCGTCCCACCGCCTCTCGTACGACCGTAGCGCCATTGCGCGGACTGTCCGGCCGCCATTCCAGCCGCAGGTGTTGCCCGCGCACGCCCAAAACAAACTTGCCGGGCGGCAGGTTTTTAGCAGCCTCAGCCGTCACCGCATATGGATGGGCGCCTTCCTTGAAATCATGCCAGGCGCCAGCAGCCAGAATCTCCATCTCTCCATCTACGATCTCCATCGCCACGGCCCGCCAGTAATAGGCGCGACACACGCGCTGTTCTTGAACAAACGAATACGCTAGTGGAATCACCGTAGCCGTGAGAATACCGAGCGCCACCATCAACTCGATCGTCAGACTACCTCGCTTGCCATGCGTGATTTTCACCATAGTACCGCCTCCGACACAATCGAAGTGAGCACCTGAAATACGCCGATGGCGATCAAACCGACAACGCAGCCGTTAACGATGACCAAACCGGTCGTGATGACCTGCGAGGCGGCTTGCTCCAGTTGATAGGCTTTGGCGTCCAACGCGTCGTGCCAGCCCGACAA
>Ga0153915_10005965_pt1 | contig 11370 bp, 8 predicted proteins | sample Opewatmetagenome_2_FD_107003 | JGI IMG/M metagenome (GOLD analysis project Ga0153915, IMG submission 107003) | Freshwater wetland microbial communities from Ohio, USA - Open water 3 Core 3 Depth 3 metaG | ecosystem: Environmental > Aquatic > Freshwater > Wetlands | place: USA: Ohio, Lake Erie...
CGGCTGGCCGGCCACCGTCCCGCTGGCCGCCAGTGCCTGCGGGGCGCGACGGAAGGCCAGTTGCCAACGGTTGGCGAGCGCGTCGGCCAGGAGGAACCCGGCATTGTGCCTGGTATCCGCGTACTCGGCCCCGGGATTCCCCAGGCCGACGACCACCCGCAGGGGTTACTCCTTGTCCTTTTCCTTGCCCTTGGCCTTGGGCTTGGCTTCTTCGGCCGGGGCCTCGGCTTCGCCCTCGCCCTCTTCCTCGGCCCGCGGCTTGCGGATCAACTCCGGCTCGGCCGGCTCGGCTGCGGCTTCGGCCACCGGGGCGGCCACTTCCTCGGTCCGCGGCGGCACCACGGTGCACACCGTGTCGTCGAGATGGGTGAGGATGCTGGCGTGCTCCATCTTGATGTCGCCGACGTGCAGCGACTTGCCGATGGTGAGCGCGGTGACGTCCAGCTCCACGTGATCCGGGATGTGGGCCGGGAGGACTTCGATCTCGATGTCCCGCAACACCTGGTCCAGCACGCCGCCCGCGTTACGGACGCCGTCCGGCGTACCCATCAGACGCACCGGCACCCGGACCCGGATCTTCTCGTCGGCGTGGACCTCGTAGAAGTCCACGTGGATGATCTCCCGGCGCACCGCCGTCCGCTGGATCTCGCGGATCAGGGTCTTGACCGGCTTCCCGTCCAGGGTGAGGTCGATCAGCGTGCTTCCCGCCGCCACCCCGATCAGGGCCTTCTCGATCTCGGCCTGCGAGATGCTCAAGGATTCCGGCTCCCGCCCGTGACCGTAGATCACCGCGGGCACCCGCCCCAGCATGCGCAGCTTGCGGGCTGCGCCGGTGCCCTTGGTGGCCCGGCGCTCGGCGGTCAGTGTGATTGCCTGTGCCATTCGTCGTTATCCGTTGTCCGTTATCCGTTGTCCGAATCCTGATAGCCGACTGCTGACTGCTGATTGCTGACGGCCCTAGTCAAACAGCGAACTCACCGACTGATCCGAGTGGGTGTTCTTGATCGCCTGCGACAAGAGCGGCGCGATGGACAGCACCTTCAACCGGTCAAACCGCCGCTCCTCGGGCAGGCAGATGGTGTTGGTGATCGCTATCTCCGCAATGGGCGCCGCCTGCAGCCGGTCCACCGCCGGCCCCGACAGGAGCCCGTGCGAGGCGCAGGCGTAGATCTCTCTGGCGCCCAGCCGCTTGAGCGCCCGCGCCGCCTCGCACATGGTGCCGGCCGTATCCACCATGTCGTCAATGATCAGGCAATCCCGCTCCCCCACCTCGCCCACCACGTTCAGCACTTCGGCGATGTTGGCCGACGGCCGCCGTTTGTCCACGATGGCGAACGACGCGTTCAGCCGCTTGGCGAACCCCCGCGCCATCTTGGCGGCCCCGGCGTCCGGCGCCACCACCACCAGGTCGTGCAGCCGCTTCTGGCGGTAGTGCTGGGTAAAGACCGGCGCCGCGTACAGGTGGTCCACCGGAATGTCAAAGAACCCCTGCAGCTGGTGCTGGTGAAAGTCTAGCGCCAGCACCCGGTCCGCCCCGGCCGTCGCGATCAGATTGGCCATGAGCTTGGCGCTGATCGCCACCCGCGGCTGGTCCTTCCGGTCCTGCCGCGCGTAACCGAAATACGGCACCACCGCCGTGATGCGCGCGGCGCTCGCCCGCCGCGCCGCATCGATCAGGATCAGAAGCTCGATGATGTTGTCGCCTGGCGGGTTGGTCGGCTGGATGATGTACACATCCTGCCCCCGCACGTTTTCATCGATCCTGACGAAGATCTCCCCGTCCGCGAACCGGCGGATCGTCACCGCGCACAGCGGCTGGTTGACATGCGCCGCGATCTCCTCCGCGAGCGGCCGGTTCGCCGTTCCGGAGAGGAGAAGCATCCTGCTGCGGGCCAAGGAGATGTCGGCCATCGGAGCCCTGCAAAATAGCCGGGGCCGGGCGGTGCGCCAAGGTCACGCCTCCGGGCGGTAGTGGTCCAGGCCCATTACCCCGCCGGGCCCGCCCTGGCGGGGTCCGGCCGGCGTCCGTAGCGTATCCCGCCCTCTCACCCTCCCGGTACCGGAGTCATGCTATGACGCTGCGCCAGCGGGATGCCGGGGCGGGGATCAACCGGCTGGTGTGGGACCTGCGGTACGACGGCCCCCGGCCTGCGGCCAGCGAACGGGGCCCGGGGCGGGGGAGGTGGGGGGCGGGGGTGGGGGCGGGCGCTTCGGCTTCGGGGGAGGGCCCTACACGAGCCAGACGGTGGCGGAGCTCAACCGGATACTGGGAAGCTTCCCCCACGTTGTGGGGGGGCTTACCGCCCTTCCACCGTCAAATCAGCGTACTCCGGGTGCTTGACTACGAAGTCCCTCACGAACCAGCAACTGGGAATGATCCGGCACCCCTCCGCCCGGGCGTGATCCAACGCCTGGCGCACGAGAGCGCTCGCGATACCCCGGCCCCGCAGGATCTCGGGCACGAAGGTGCTGGCATAGTCCAGCACGCCGTCGCCGGCCGGGAGATAGCGCAGGTAGGCGTCCTGGCCGTCGATCCGGGCGGTGAAGGTCCGCCGCGCCGGGTCGTGACTCACGGCGATCACACGAACCCCTTGGAGCGCGCCAGCAGCGCCAGCTCGACGCGGCTGTCCACGTCTACCTTCTCGTAGATGTTGTGAAGGTGGATCTTGACGGTCCCCTCGGAGATCTCCAGGTCCTGCGCGATCTCCTTGTTGCGGAGCCCGTCCGCCACCAGCCGCAGGATCTGCATCTCCCTCGGCGTCAGCACCCCTTCCAGCTCGCCCCGTCCGGACGCGCGTTGATGGGAGGCGTCCATGGCCCGGGTCAGGAACTGCGGCTCGATGTGTTGCCCGCCGGCGTACACCCGGCGCACGCACTCGACCAGGGTGCGGGGAGCGGATTCCTTGAGCACCAATCCCCGGATGCCCAGCCGGATCGCCTCCAGCACCTCGCCATCGGACACCGCCGCCGTCAGCACCACCACCCGGGTGGGCGAGTCGGTCCGCGCCATCTGTCGCAGCACCTCCAGCCCGTCGCCGTTCGGCATGCGGAGATCCAGCACCAGGACGTCGGGGCGCAGGCGGTGCACGGCGTCGATGGTCTCCGCCCCGGTCAGGTGGCGCCCCACCACCTGAAAGTCGGGTTGCAGGCCGAAGAGGTTTTCCAAGGCGTCGAGCAAAATAGGGTGGTCGTCGGCCAGGAGAATCCGAATTGCCATCGCTTACGCCTCCAATGCGCTCAAGGGAAGCTGGATGTCGACCGTGGCGCCGGCCGGCGCCGAGGTGATAGTCAGGGAGCCTCCCAACCGGCTGACCCGCTGGCGCAACGACACGGGTCCCAGGTTCTGGGCCGCCAGGGCCGCCTGATCCAACTGTCCCTTGAAGGGAAAGCCCCGCCCGTCGTCGGCCACCACGATGGAGACGTGGCCGTCAGCACGGTGCAGGTGGACCCGTACCTGGGTTCCCCCGGCGTGCCGCGCGGCGTTGATCACCGCCTCCTGCACCATACGGTACACCTCATGCTCGCCGGCGATCGGGAGGCCCCCGTTCAGGCCCCGGGTGTCGAGCCGCACCCCCACCCGCCAGACCTGCTGGACCGTGGCGGCAAAGGCGGCCAGGCGCGTCGCCAGGGACCCGTCGTAGGACGGGCTGCTGGACGTCTGGGGCCGCAGCGCCTCGATCAGGAAGCGAAGGTCGTGCTGCTCGCCCCGGATCAGGCCCTGCACCCGGTTCAGGTCCTCGGTGGCGCCGGCCACCCGGTACTCCAATTTTTGCTGCGCCGCCTGAATGTGCAGGGCCGCGGCGCTCAAGGATTGGAGCAGCCCGTCATGCAGGTCCCCAGCCAAGCGCAGGCGCTCTTCGTTGACCGCCGCCCGCCGCAGCCGGCGGGTCAGCACCGTCAGCTTGATCTGCCCCGCCACCTCCCGTCCCACGATGCGTCCCAGAACCAGGTCGTCCGCGGTCATCCGGGGCTTGTCCAGCGCAAACAGATACCCGCCCACGCTGGGATCCCGCAGGGGCAGCCCCAGCACCTGGCGGATCGCAAACCGCTCGCGGAAATCGGTCCGCAGGGAAATGCCGTCCGTGCGCCGGATGCCGTCGCTCGCCACGTACCAGCTCGCCGGCCGGGTCGCGCTGGCGTCGAGGCAGAAGAACCCCTCGTCCAGGGGAGCCGGAACCAACCCGGTCAGCAGGTCCGGCGATTCCCGGGAGCGCTGGGCCACGCCGTCTCTCCAGTGGAGCAGCTCCACGTCGGGGTGCTCGTCTTCCTCCCACAGGACCACCATGCGACGGACCCGGAGGATGGCGGCGACCTCCGCCACGCTGCGTTCCAGGCCGTCCTGGGGCGAGTCCACATGCCCGCGAGACCAGTCCGCCAGCCGGGACACGTCGCGCCGCCACCGGGCTTCGTAAGCGGCCAGATACCCCACCAGGACCGCGATCACCGCCAGATAGACGATCCGGAAGGTCCATTGCGAGGTATCGAGGCCGGCCCCGGGCCGGAGCAGGAAGTAGAGCGAGATGCTGCCGTAGACGGTGAGCGCCACCGCCGCGGTGGACAGCGCCCCGCGCCATTCCCAGCGGATGGCGGCGGCCACGATGGCGAAGGTGAAGTAGAACGCGAACGGGCTGCTCTGGGCGCCGAAGAGGTAGGTGAACACGCCGTACATCACCAGGTCCACGGCGTGGGTGAACAGCCGCAGGCCCGGGCGCGTCGCCGGCATCTCCGAGATCAGCGCCGCCAGCAGCCAGGAGTAGGAGACGTACCCCCACAGCAGGACGTGGACCAGCCGCAGGTGATCGCTGAACTCGTAGCCGCCCAGCCACCACAGGATCACCGGGACGGTCGCCAGCACGGCGCGGCCGGTGGCGATCCAGCGCTCCGCCCGCGCCGGGTATCCCAGTTCCAGGGGCCGGGGGGATGCCTCCCTGTGGGGCGGGCTCAGATGCGGGGTACCCAGGGGGTTCGTGCAGCCGGCAGCGAGGCCGCCTGGTCGTCCGGCTCCGGGACGTTGTCGCCCTCGCCGGGAGCGAGGAAGAGATTGGCCTCGAGGCCGTGCTGCCGGGTGTACATCTCGAAGTAGCGGCCCTGCCGGGCGAACAGTTCCTCGTGGGAGCCGCGCTCCGCCACCTCACCGTTCTCCAGGACCAGGATCTGGTCCGACCGCCGGATGGTGGACAGGCGGTGCGCGATCACGAAGGTGGTCCGGCCGCGCATGAGGTGCGCCAGCCCCTCCTGGATGTAGGCCTCGGACTCCGAGTCGAGGCTAGAGGTGGCCTCATCCAGGATCAGGATCCGGGGGTCCGCCAGGATGGCGCGGGCGATCGCGACCCGCTGGCGCTGGCCGCCCGACAGCTTGACCCCCCGCTCGCCCACCACCGTGTCGTAGCGCTTCTCGAAGCGCTCCACGAATTCGTCCACCCGGGCGATGCGGCACGCTTCCTGGATGGCGGGGTCGGCCGCGTCCGGCCGGGAGAAGGCCACGTTGTCGCGAATGGTCCCGTCGAAGAGGAAGTTGTCCTGCAGCACCACCCCCAGCCGGCTGCGGTAGGCCGCCAGCTCGATGGTGGAGAGATCCACGCCGTCCACCAGGATCTGCCCCCGCGTCGGCACGTGAAACGCCGACACCAGCCCGATCAGCGTGGATTTCCCCGCGCCCGAGGGCCCCACCAGCGCGGTGACCGTTCCCGGGCGCGCCTCCAGGCTGATGCCGTTCAGCACCGGCTTGCCGGGCTCGTACTCGAAGGAGACGTCCTGGAACGTCACCTGGCCCCGGATGTCGCCCGGCACCACGGTGCGGCGCGGATCGTCGTCCTCGCGACGCTCGTTGAGGAGCTCGCGGGTGCGCTCCAGCCCGGCCAGGGCCTCCGTGAGCTGGGTGCCCACCGAGACGATCTGAATGATGGGCGCCACCAGGAACGCGAGGAATGCCGTATAGGTGAACAGCTCGCCCAGCGTCATGCTGCCGGCCAGGACCTGCCGCGCGCCGATGTAGATCACCGTGGCGCCCACCAGCCCGGTGAGCAGGCTCCCGGAGAGCCCCATGAACGCCATGGCGGTGAGGGTCTTCAGGATGTTGTCCAGCAGGCGCTTCACGCCTCCGGAGAACACCGACGACTCCTCGGCCTCGCGATGGTAGCCCTTCACCACCCGGATGCCGCCCAGCGTCTCTGCCAGCCGCCCGGTCACGTCCGCGTTGATCACGCTGCGCTGGCGGAAGATGGGCCGCATGGTGCCGAAGGCGAAGTAGAGGGCCACCACGAAGACCGCGAGCAGCACCACGGCCAGACCCGTCATGACGGGACTGATCCGGAGCATGACCACCAACGCCAGGGTGGCCGACAGCACGCCGCCCGCCAGCTCCACCATGCCGGTCCCGACCAGGTTCCGGATGCCCTCGACGTCGGTCATGATGCGGGACACCAGCGCCCCGGTCTTGGTGGAGTCGAAGAAGCTGATCCGGAGCCGGATCACGTGGCGCTGCACCCTCTCCCGCATCTCGGCGATCAGTCGTTGCGCGGCCTTGGAAAGGAGTTGGGTGAGCGCGAAGGACGTGCTGGCCTGAATGGCCGTGGCCGCGGTGACCGCCAGCACCAGGGGCAGGAGCAGCTGCGCCTGCTTCCGCCCGATCACGTTGTCCACCACGAACTTGGTGGAGTAGGGCAGCACCAGGCCGGACACCCGGTTCACGGCCATGAGGCAGAATCCCAGGGCCAGTAGCCCACGGCGCGGCCAGACCAGGGTCCACACGTCCGGCAGAACGGCGAGCAGCCGTGTCAGCTTTCGATCCGTGCGCTTGCTCACGTCGGAGGGGGAAGGCATGCCCTAGAGTTTACCATGGCCCGGAACCTTGCGGGAAGGTCGGCGGGCCCGCTTATTGGCCAGCGAGGCCATGATGCACGGGTGCTCACGCCGTAAGAGGCTGAGCGGGGGAGCGGCGCTGGTCGCGCTGGCGGCTGTGGGGTGTGCCGCGCCCGGCGCCCTGGCACCGGCCACCGGCCTGGAGCAGGGACGGGCCGCGCTGGCCGCGGGCGCCTATGTGGATGCCCGGGACGCCTACCGGACCTGGCTCGTCGCCCGCCCCGGCGATCCCCGGGCCGAATTGGGGCTGGCGGCGGCCTACGAAGGGCTGGATCAGCTGGACTCGGCTCATGCCGCCTACGCCCGGGTCGAAGCGACCCGCCCGCCGGCCGATGTTCGGCGCCAGCTGGAAGCGCGGCTGCGCCTGCTGGCCCGACGGCAGCTCGCGGAGGCCGCCCGGGCCGCGGTCGCCAACGAGGCCGCCCTCGGCGCCGCACCTCCCCGTCCCAACAGCGTCGCCGTGCTGCCTTTCCACTACCTGGGTGCGGATGCCCAATACCAGCCGTTGGAGCGGGGCCTGGCGCAGCTGGTGGTGACCGATCTGGCTCAGGTCGGCTCCCTCACCCTGCTGGAGCGGGAAGCCGCGCAATGGCTGCTGGATGAGATGAAGCTGACCCAACTCGGCCTGATGGACCCGGTCACCGCCGCGCGCTCGGGCAGGCTGCTGGGAGCGGAGCGGGTGATCCAGGGCAGCTTCCAGGATCTGGCAGGCGAGCGCATGCGGATTGACGGTGCGGCCGTGGCCACTACCAGCGGCACGGTCGCGGCGGCCGCGTCGGCGGATGACCAACTGCGGCTGCTGTTCGATGCCGAGAAAGCGCTGGTGCTCGACCTGCTGCAGCGGCTGGACGTGAGCCTCACCGATGCCGAGCGGGAGCGCATTGCCGAGCGCCCCACCCGGAGCCTCCAGGCCTTCCTGGCGTTCAGCCGCGGGCTCGGGGCCGAAGACCGGGACGCCTTTGCCCAGGCGGCGCGGGAATACCGCGCCGCGATGCGCCTGGATCCCTGGTTCCGCCAGGCGGCCCAGCGCGCCGCCGCGGCCAGCAGCATGGCGCGGGCGCGGGAGGTATCATTGACGGGCGTCGCCGGCTGGCTGGATCCGGTGGGCGATCTGACGTTCCTCACCGACCAGCTCAACTACGTCATGGGAAGCGGGATGCGGTCGGCCGAGCGCGCTCAGGACCCGCGCGGCAGCGGCCCTCCCAGCGGGCGCGACCCGGTGGGGGACGTAGGTGGTGAAGATCGCCTGGGCGGCTTCGGCACGTTCCTGATCCTCATTCGCCGTCCGTGATCCGGCGCGTCCTGGCGCTGGTGGGCGCGGCGCCCGCCATGCTGGCCGCCCAGTCGCCTCTGTACCCTTCCGAGACCGGTGGCCTGGGCCCCGAAGTCCGCCTCCTGTCCTTTGAGCCGGGCATCGGGCTCACTCGCGCCAACCAGACGGTGGTCCGCCTCTTCGGCGGCGTGCCCCTGGGACGCCGGCTGTTCGTGGACGTGGGAAGCAACCTGGCGATCACCCGGCTGGAGGCCTCGGACGGCACCCGGGTCTCGCTCGACGGCTTGACCGACACCCAGGTACGGGCGTCGTACACGTTGGGCCGGGACCGGGTCGTGGCCTCGCTCCTCTTCAACGTGCCGACCGGCACGGAGCAGGTGCAGAGCGATCAATTGCCGCTGGTGCGCTCGATCGCTCAGAACTTCCTCCCGTTCCCCGTTTCCAGTTACGGATCGGGCTTGGGGCTCACCGGCGCGCTGGCCCTGGCCCAGCGGCTGGGGTCCTGGAGTGTGGGTGTCGCGGGGAGCGTACGCTACCTCGACAGCTACTCGCCGTTCGCCGACATAGACGACCGGTACGCTCCGGGCCTGGAGAGCCGCCTTCGGGTCGGGGTCCGGCGCTCGCTGGGTGCGTCTACCGCCGTGGTGGCCGGGGTCACGTTGAGCACCTTCGGCGCGGATGAGTTCAGCGGGGTGCAAAACTTCACCTACCGTCCCGGCGAGCGCATCGTGGTGGAGACGGCGCTCTCGCGGCAGCTGGGACGGAGCACCGTACGGCTGTTCGGGTGGGCGTTCTTCCGCGCCGCCGGCGACTCCAGCGGTGTCACCGTGGTGAAGGCGCGCGAGCACATCTGGTATGGTGGGGCCAACGCCAGCGTGCCGCTGGTGGGGCGGCTGAGTCTCGACCCCGGGCTGGACGGCCGCTCCTGGCTGGCTGCGGACGGCGCCCGGGGCCGGCTGGCGGCTCTGAGCCTCGGCGCCCGGGCCACTCTGGGACCCCGCTTCCTGCTCGCCTCGACCGCCCGGGTTGAGCGGGGCAGCATCACCCTGGCCGAAGGGGTCTCGGCCGGCTTCACCGGCGCGGCGTTGTCGGTTTTTCTTCGGGTTGCGGCCGGGCCCCTATAGGGGAATACCGGGGACCGTGATGCCCGTCGCCGCGCCCAGAGGTCCTTGAGGGCAAGTTTCTCGAGTCTCCGACACAGATGGCGCGTCGAACCAGACCCCCATGATGTTCAGCTGGGGCAGACAGTGCGTTCCGTTTCGCCCAGGCTTCCCCCCCCGAGGCCCCCGGCGAGTCACGCTCGGTATCGCCCTGCTGCTTGGGTCGCTTGGCGCCTGCATGGATGGCGCGAGCGGTCCTGACGCATCCGGCAGCGGGTATTTTGCGCTGGCCCCGATTCTTCCCGCCCAACTCCAGAACGGCCAGTTCCCCCTCGGCATAGACGCCATCGGGTTGCGGCTGCTGCGCGCCAGCACCGGGGAGATCGTGGTGGACACCCTGATCCCCTTCGATCCCGACTCGGCCGCGCTGCATCTCGGCGTCCGTGTCGGCATGCTTCGCCGGGTCGAGGAGTTCGAGGCCCACCTGAGCCTGCAGTCCGGGACGCTGGTGCTGTTCTCCGGCGCCAAACTCATCCTGCTGCAGCAGGGACCGCCCGGAACCAACGGACTGGACTCCGTCAGCGTCCAGTACCAGGGCCCGGGCCGCGACATCGCGCAGATCGCGATTGAGCCTGACGCGGCGATCATCCGCCTGGGCGACAGCCTGCAATTCCGGGTGGCCGCGGTGGATTCCGACGGCGCCCCGGTGACGCATTTCTTCGTGTCGTGGAGCGTCTCGGACAGCACACCCGGACGGCTCAACGCCCTGGGCTGGCTGCGGGCCCTCAGCGCCCGCAGCGGGGCCACCGTTACGGCCGCCACGCCCAACGGTGCTGCGGCCACGGCGCGGGCCGTATTCGTTCCCAACCCCGCCGGGCTGCGGCTGATCGGGGCTGACACGATGGTGGCGCCGGTGGGAACCGCGGTGGCGTTCGGGGTCCGGGTCGTGGCCGCCGACTCGCTGGGCGTGCCCGGCGTGGCGGTGCGTTTCCTCGCCACCACGGCGGGCGGGGCGGTAACCGACAGCGTGGTGGTGAGCGACTCTACCGGCTTTGCCGCCACCCAGGTCTTGGTGGGCGATACCCTGCGGAACTACGGCTACGAGGCCCGCGCCGAGGGACTGGGGACGGGGCACCTCACGGTGGGCGCCGTCGCCGGCCCGCCGGCCGCCCTCAGCATCACGGCGGGCAACGCCCAGAGCGCGCCGGCGGGGACGGCCCTGCCCGACCCGGTGGGGGTGCGAGTGGGAGATGCGCACGGCAATCCGGTTGCCGGTCAGCGGGTGAATTTCGTGGTGACCTCGGGCGGCGGGAGCGTATGGGCCGGCTCGAACAACACCAACGACTCAGGGATCGCGATGGAGCGCTGGACCCTGGGCACGTCCACCGCGGTGCTCCAGCGGCTCGAGGCCAGGGCGGTGGACAACACCACCGGAGCGCCGCTCCTGTTCGCCGTGTTCACCGCCACCGCCTCGCCGGGCCCCGCGGACACCGTGGAGCAGTTCGCCGGCGACCGACAGCTGGGCGTGGTGGGGTGGGCGCTGGCCGAGTCGCTGGCGGTGCGGGTCGGGGACCGCTACGGCAACCCGGTGCCCGGGGCGGCGGTCCAGTGGGCGGCTTCGGAGGGGAGCCTGTCCGGCGCCTCCGGCTCGGACGCGCAGGGGGTAGCACGGGCTCTCTGGGTGATGGGGCAGGCCGCCGGCGACCACCACGCGACCGCCGTGGTCTCCACCCTGCCGGCGGTGCACTTCACCGCCACCGCCGCGGCGGGCTCGCCGGCCGCGATCGTGGTCACCGGTGGAGGTGAGCAGACCGCTCCGGTGGGCTCCATGCTCGCCGAGTCCCTGGTGGCCCGGGTTACCGATGCGTATGGGAACGCGGTGGCCGGCGCCAACGTGGCCTGGTCAACGCCCGACGCCGGCGCTCTGACGCCGGCAGGGGCCACTGGCGCGGACGGAGCGGCGCGCGCCGTGTGGCAGCTGGGACCCAAGGCGGGCATCCAGCAGGCCTTGGCGGCGGTGGGCGATCTCCAGACGGCGTTTGCGGCCACTGCGCTGGCGGGTCCGCCGGCGGTGGTGGCCGTGTCGGCGCCGCAGAGCCTGCTCGCCGCCCTGGGTGCGCAGCTCACGCTCAGCGC
>Ga0153915_10005966_pt1 | contig 11369 bp, 12 predicted proteins | sample Opewatmetagenome_2_FD_107003 | JGI IMG/M metagenome (GOLD analysis project Ga0153915, IMG submission 107003) | Freshwater wetland microbial communities from Ohio, USA - Open water 3 Core 3 Depth 3 metaG | ecosystem: Environmental > Aquatic > Freshwater > Wetlands | place: USA: Ohio, Lake Erie...
CGTCGCCGGAGGGGAGGAAAGCCCGGTCTACGGGATACTGAATATCAACCGGAAGCTCGAGGCGCTCAAACTCCCCGGAGGCGCCTCGCTCGAAACGTTTTATGCGCGGCAGCCCTGGTCCGAAGACCGGCCGTCCCTCAAGTGGGACGGAGAATGGCAGATCACCTACGAGACCTTCCGGGACATGGGCCTCGCCTTCGCCGCGGCGCTGGTCCTGATCTATTTTCTGATCGTGGGACAGTTCCAGTCGTTTCTGATCCCGCTGATCATCATGGCCCCGATCCCGCTGACGCTGATCGGGATCGTGCCGGGCCACTGGATCACCGGATCGTACTTCACGGCCACCTCGATGATCGGGTTCATCGCCTTGGCCGGAATCATCGTACGGAACTCGATACTGCTGGTGGACTTCATACGGACCGAGGAGGAGGCCGGCGTCCCGCTTCGCGAGGCCGTGATCCGGGCCGGGGCGATCCGCACGCGCCCGATCGCGCTGACGGCGGCCGCCCTGATGGTCGGCGCCTTCGTGATCATTCTGGACCCGATCTTCCAGGGCCTGGCGGTCTCGCTGCTGTTCGGCGTCCTCGTCTCGACGCTTCTGACGCTGGTCGTGATTCCGTTATTGTACTATTGGATGATGAAACGAAGTCCCGGATGAGGCGCCGTCTTCCATGACCCGACGCTCCGGAATGCTCCTGATGCTCCTGGCCTCGGCCTGCATCGGGATCCAGGCCTACTTCGTCAAACGCGCCTCGGAATATACCGGCCCGGCCGAGATCGCCTTCCTGCGATTCCTGGCCAGCTACCTGATCGTCCGCGCCGCGATGGCGGCCGGATGGGTTGAAATCCGCCTGGTCAACCGCAAGCTCGTGCTGGCCCGCGGCATACTGGGCGGCATCGGCAACCTGCTCTATTTCTACGCCGTCGCCGCAACCCGTCTGAGCAACGCGATGGTTCTCCTCTACACCTATCCCATCTTCGCCAGTTTTTATGCCCAATGGATGCAGGGAGCGGCTTTCTCGTTCCGCATTCTGATTCCGCTGCTGGCCTCCTTCGCCGGAATCTATCTGATCGTGGATCCCTCCTTCGACCGGCTGATCCGGGGCGATCTGTTCGGGATTCTTTCCGGAATGACGGTCGGCGGCGCGATCGTCTCGCTGAAGGAGTCTCGTAAGACCGACTCGGCCTGGACGATCTTTCATTACTTCAACATCGCCGGAATGGCGATAAGCCTTCCGCTCGTGGTCGGCCGATGGACGGCCCCGCCGGCCGAAAGTCTGGGACCGCTCGCCGGCGTCGTGGCCTTCTCGATGCTGGGACAGCTATGGATGACCGAGGCCTATCGCTACACCACGACGGCCGAGGGAAGCATACTGTCGATGTTCGGCGCGGTGGTCGGGAGCGTGCTGGGGATCTGGCTTTTGTCCGAGCCGGCGCGGCCGGGCTTCCTTCTCGGCGCGCTTCTGGTCGTGGCCAGCGGGATCTATCTCACGGCACGGAGCTCGAAAGAATAACCCTTGTTTAATTTCTGCAGCACCGCCTCGGACCGTTTGCGGGTCATGCCCGGAACGGCCATGATTTCGTCGACGGTCGCCTGTCGAATCGCATCCAGACTTCCGAACTTTTTAAGCAGCGCCTTCTTCCGCGCCTCCCCAATTCCCTCGACTTCATCGAGAACGGACAAAACAAGCTCGCGGCCCCGAAGTTTTCGATGGTAGGTGATCGCAAACCGATGCGCCTCGTCGCGTATGCGTTGAAGGAGATGGGTCGCGGGCGAGTCGGGTTCCAGCGGCACGGAATCGGACCGTCCGGGAAGAAAGACCCGCTCGAACTTCTCGCCCTTTTCCTTGGCTAATCCAATGACGTCGCGGTCGGTCAGGCCGACGATCCGCAGCGCCTCGATCGCGGCCGAGAGCTGGCCCTTCCCGCCGTCGATCACGATCAGGTCCGGCAACGGTTCTTCGCGCTCCTTCGCCCGAGAGTACCATCGAAGGAGAACCTCCTTCATCATGCCGAAATCGTTTGCGCCTTGAATCGTCCTGATCTTGAATTTCCGGTAGGCCGCTTTCTTCGGCCGGTTCTCCTCCCAGACGACGCGCGAGCCGACCGCCTGGTCGCCTTGAATATTCGAGATGTCGAACGCCTCGATCCTCGAGGGAAGCCGCCGCAGTCCCAGAAGCCGCTGCAGCTCCTGCGACGCGGCCGTGCCGGCCTGTCCGACCCGCAGATGTTCTTCCAGCGCGACGCGCGCGTTCTCCTGCGCAAGCTGTACGAGCGGCGCGGTCTTTCCGCGGACGGACGAGCTCAAGCGGACGGGCGATCCACGTTTTTCGGACAACCACCGCTGAAGCAGCTCGGCCTCGGCCGGCGAAACGGCCGCGACGATTTCGGGCGGGACAAGCCCTTCCTTATGGTAGAACTGCTGTACGAAGGCGCCGTACAGCTCCTCCTCGGACGAATCGCCCAGGCCGGTCATGAAGAAATCCTTCCGGCCGACCATCATCCCGCCCCGTATGAAGAGCACCTGAAAATCGAGCGACTCCCCGCCGCGGGCCGCGGCGATCACATCCAGATCGGCGAAATCGGTCGTCGTGATCCGTTGCCGTTCCAGCGTCCGTTCAATCGCGGCCAGCTGGTCCCGGAGACGGGCCGCCTCCTCGAAATTCAGGCGGGCCGCCTCGACCTCCATGCGGCTCTTCAAGCCCTTCATCAGCTCGTTGTTCTTTCCCTCCAGAAACAGCCGGACCTGGCCCATCATCTCCCGGTAATCCTCACGGCTTTGATGGCCGGTGCAGGGCGCCAGGCAGCGCTTGATCTCGAACTCGATGCAGGCCCGCTCGGCCGTCCCGTCGATCACGATGTTGCAGTTGGGCAGGGGGAAAAGCCGCCGGAGAAGCCGCAGCGTTTCGCGAAGCGCGTTCGTCGGAACGTACGGGCCGTAATAAAGCGCGCCGTCCGGTTTCACGCGGCGGACGATCTCGAGCCGCGGGTAATCGCCCGTGATCGGCAGACGGAGATAGGGGTAGTTCTTGTCGTCGCGCAGTACGACGTTGTATTTCGGACGGTGCTTCTTGATCAGGTTGTTTTCAAGAATGAGCGCTTCGAGTTCGGTCGCCGTCACCAGGCAGTCGAAATCCTTCACGTGATCCACCAGGCTCCGGATGCGCGGCGTGAGCTGCGCGCCTTCCTGAAAATAGGACCGGACCCGGTCCGAGAGCGACTTGGCCTTCCCGACATAGAGAATCGCGCCGCCGCGGCTTTTCATCAGGTAGACGCCGGGCTGGGACGGGAGATGGGCCAGTTTTTCCTTGAGATCCATAACCGAATTATAGTCCCCGCCCCGGCGTCAAAGCAATCATGAAGGAGTTGATTTTAAAGCCCGACTTCCGTATGATAAACCCCTCACGAAAAAGGAGATCAATTATGTTTTCCGGTTCGATGGTCGCGATCGTCACCCCGTTTAAAAAAGGAAAACTGGACGAGAAGGCATTCGGAGATCTGATCGAGTTCCAGATCGCGGGAGGAACCTCCGGCATCGTGCCGTGCGGCACGACGGGCGAGTCGGCGACGCTCAGCCACGAGGAGCACAACCGCGTCATCGAACTGACCGTCAATATCGTGAACGGCCGCGTGCCGGTCATCGCCGGAACCGGCTCGAACAGCACCGACGAGGCCGTGGCGCTGACCCGGCATGCGCAGAAAGTCGGCGCGACCGCGGCGCTTTTGATCTGCCCCTACTACAACAAGCCGACCCAGGAGGGACTCTACCGTCATTTCAAAACCATCGCGAAATCGGTCGACCTGCCGCTGATGCCGTACAACATTCCGGGACGGACCGGCGTGAACATGCTTCCGGCCACGGTGGCCCGGCTGGTGGATGCGAAGACCGGGGAACGAAACATCGTCGCGATCAAGGAGTCGTCCGGTTCGATCCAGCAGATCAGCGAGGTGATCCGTCTCTGCGGCAACCGGCTGGCCGTGATCTCGGGAGACGACGCGCTGACCCTTCCGATCCTTTCTCTGGGGGGCCACGGCGTGATCTCGGTCGCGGCCAACATCATCCCCAAGGACTGCGCCGATCTGGTCAAGGCCGCCCTCAAGGGCGACTGGGAGAAGGCCCGCCGTCTTCATTTCGAGATGTCGCCCCTGGTGGACGCGCTGTTCATCGAGACGAATCCGATCCCGGTCAAGACGGCGCTGGGATGGATGAAAAAATGCTCCGATGAGGTCCGCCTGCCGCTCTGCCCGATGTCCGAGACGAACCAGGCGGCCTTGAAAAAAACGATGAAAGAGTACGGACTGATTTAGACCGTCTGTAATGTAGGGGCAGGCCTGCGTGCCTGCCCTGGGCGGCCACATAGGGCCGCCCCTACAACGAAACGGGAAACGAATCCATGATTGACGTGATCGTAACAGGCGCCTCGGGCAAGATGGGCGGACGGATCATCTGCCTGATGCAGGACAAGGCGACCGGTTTGCAGTTGTCCGCGGCGGTCGAAAAAAAGGAGCTGCATGCCGTCGGCCGCGACGCGGGCGAAGTGGCCGGCTGCGGACCGCTGGGCATCCCGATCATCCATCCGATCGGCAAGGTCCTCACGCAGGGCGACGTCGTGATCGATTTCACCGAGCCGTCCAGCACGATGGGCATACTGCCGGAGGTGGTCAAGGCCAAAAAAGCGATCGTGATCGGCACGACCGGCTTCTCGAAGAAGGAGACCGACCGGATCCGGGAGTTCGCCAAGCAGATCCCCTGCGTCCTTTCGCCGAACATGAGTGTCGGCGTCAACCTGGTCTTCAAAATTCTGGCCGATGCGGCCCGCGTGACCGGGGACGACTACGACGTCGAGATCGTCGAGGTTCATCATCATTTAAAGAAGGACGCGCCCAGCGGCACGGCGCTTAAAATGGCCCAGGTTCTGGCCGGCGCCTTGAAGCGCGATCTGGACGAGGTCGGCGTCTATTCCAGACACGGCGTGATCGGCGAGCGGAAGAAAAAAGAGATCGGGATCCAGTCGATCCGCGCCGGGGATGTCGTCGGCGACCATACCGTGATCTTCGCCGGGCCGGGCGAGCGGATCGAGATTACCCACCGCGCGCACAGCCGCGACAATTTCGCGCGCGGGGCGCTCGTCGCGGCGCGCTGGATCGTGGGCCGCCCGCCGGGCCTTTACGACATGCAGGATGTCCTGGGACTTAAATAACACGTGAAATTCGTCCGATTTCTTCACAACGACAAGATCGCCTACGGCCTGCTCGAAAACGAGACGATCCGCGTCATCGAAGGCGATCCGTTTTCCGGATACAAGCCGTCCGCACAAACCGTTCCGCTGAAATCGGTCCGGCTTCTCGCCCCCTGCGTTCCGTCCAAGATCGTGGCGGTCGGGGTCAATTATCAGGATCACGCGGCCGAGTTCAAGAAGGATCTGCCCAAGGAACCGCTGATATTTTTAAAACCGTCCACGGCCGTGATCGATCCCAACGAGCCGATCCGTCTTCCCGCCCGTTCGCGCCGGGTGGATTACGAGGCCGAGCTGGCCGTGGTGATCAGGAAACGAACGTCGAATATCGCCCCGGAGCAGGCCGCGGAACATATCCTCGGCTATACCTGCATCAACGACGTGACGGCGCGGGATCTGCAGAAAGAGGACGGACAATGGACACGCGCGAAGGGCTTCGACACCTTCGCGCCGCTCGGACCCTGGATCGTGACGGATCTCAGCCCGGACAACCTCAGGATCGAAAGTTATCTGAACGGCGAACGGCGGCAGTCGGCCTCGACCTCGCAGTTGATCTTCAAGGTGCCGGCGCTGGTGAGCTTCATCTCGCGGGTGATGACGCTTCTTCCCGGCGACGTGATCTCGACCGGAACGCCGGCCGGGGTCGGCGCGATGAAGTCCGGCGACCGGATCGAGGTCGTGATCGACGGTATCGGCCGTCTTTCAAACCCCGTGGCCTGAACCCATAGAAAGGAGCCTTTTTCTCTTTATGCCGAAACCCATTCTTGCGGACCGGATCAAAAACCTCCCGCCCTATCTTTTTGCGGCGATCGATCAACTCAAACAGAAGGCGCTGGCCAAGGGCGTGGATCTGATCAACCTCGGCATCGGCGACCCGGACCTCCCCACGCCGGATCCGATCATCCGACGGCTTCAACAGGCGGCCGAGAATCCCAAGAATCATCAATATCCCTCCTATGAAGGGATGCCGGCCTTTCGCGAGGCCGCGGCCGACTGGTATCGGAGGCGGTTCGGCGTGCGGCTCGATGCCAAAACGGAGGTCTTGACCCTGATCGGATCGAAGGAAGGCATCGGCCATATCCCGCTGGCCGTCATCAATCCCGGCGATGTCGCGCTGATCCCCGACCCGGGCTATCCGGTCTATCACGCCGCGACGCTGTTCGCCGGCGGCCGCTCGCATTTCATGCCGCTCAAGAAGGAAAACCGTTTTCTTCCGGAGTTCGACCGCATCCCGGCCGCGGCGCTGAAAAAGGCGCGGCTTCTCTTCATCAACTATCCGAACAACCCGACCTCGGCCACGGCCGGAAAGGAATTCTTCAAGGAGGCGATCCGGTTCGCCCGCCGTCACAAGCTGATCGTCTGCCACGACAACGCCTATTCCGAGGTTTATTTCGACGGCGAGCGGCCGATGAGCTTTCTGGAGATGGACGGCGCCAGGGAAGTCGGGATCGAATTTCATTCGCTCTCGAAAACCTTCAACATGACCGGATGGCGCATCGGGTTCGCGGTCGGGAACGCGCAGGTTCTGGCGGCGCTGGGGAAGGTCAAGAGCAACCTCGACTCCGGTGTGTTTCAGGCCGTGCAGGAGGCCGGGATCGAGGCCTTGAACCTTAAAGAGTCCGTGACGGACGAGATACGAAAAATTTATCAGGAACGGCGGGACACCCTGATCTCGGGACTGCTGGGCCTCGGTCTGTCGGTCGAGCCGCCCAAGGCGACCTTCTATGTCTGGGTCGGCGTCCCGAAGGGTTTTACCGCGATGAAGTTCACGACGCATCTTCTGGACCGGGCCGGGATCGTCACGACGCCCGGATCGGGATTCGGAAAGGCCGGGCAGGGCTATATCCGCATGGCCTTGACGGTGCCGAACGACCGGCTGATCGAAGCGGTCGGCCGCATGGAAAGGCTTCTGTCATGACGGAAGCCGCGACCGCCTACATCGGGATCGGATCGAACATGGGCGACCGGCAGGCCTATTGCGAGGAGGCCGTCCGCCTGATCTCGCGCTTTCCGAAGACCTCGCTCATCAAGGTCTCGTCGTTGTACGAAACCGCGCCGCTGGAGATGGTCGCACAGGAATGGTTCATCAACCTGGTCGCGTCGGTGCGGACGACGCTTTCTCCCGAGGAGCTGCTGCAGGCCTGCCAGGAGGTGGAGCAGTTTCTCGGCCGCAAGCGGAGCGTTCATTTCGGTCCGAGGACGATCGACCTGGACGTTCTCTTTTACGCCGACCGTATCATTCATGAAGCCGATCTGACGATCCCGCATCCGCGGGCGCACGAACGGCGGTTCGTACTGGAGCCGCTGGCCGAGATCGCGCCGGAGTTTGAACATCCGGAATTTAAAAAAACCGTTTCGCAGCTTTTGGAAAAGGTGAGGCCTCTTCAGGAAGTCCGCCGTCTGGGGCCGTTCCATCCGCAACAAAAGGCCGGCTGATGACGATCCGGAGTCCCAAATATCTCGTGATCGAGGGACCGATCGGCGTCGGAAAAACCAGCCTGGCGAAAATACTGGCCCGCGAGCTGGACGCGCGGATCGTGCTGGAACGGGCCGAGGACAATCCGTTTTTAAAAGATTTTTACAGGGACCCCAAACGGTTCGCCTTCCAGACACAGATCTTCTTCCTCCTGTCGCGTTACCGTCAGCTTCAGGAACTGTCCCAGATGGATCTGTTCGAGCGTACGACCGTCACGGACTATTTTTTCCCGAAGGACCGCATCTTCGCCTCGATCAATCTGGACGAAAGCGAGATGGCGCTCTACCAGCAGCTCTATTCCCTTCTGAATCCCACGATCCCGACGCCGGATCTCGTCGTCTATCTTCAGGCCGGCCCGGAGGTTCTGATGGACCGGGTCCGCCACCGCGGTCTGGATTATGAAAAGCCGCTCTCCCCCGATTATCTCGAGGCCCTGAACCAGTCCTACAACGACTTTTTTTTCCAGTACACCGAATCCCCGCTTCTGGTCGTGCAGACCTCCGAAATCGATTTCGTCAACCGGCGGGCCGACCTCGACGATCTTCTGCACCAGATCATTCAGATGAAAAAAGGGACGCAGTACTACGTTCCCAAGAAATAGACACCCGCCATGAAAATCATTAAAAGCCTAAGCCGGATGAATCAATGGGCCGAGGGACAGCGACGGCGCAGCCAAACGATCGGCTTCGTCCCGACGATGGGCGCGCTGCACGAGGGGCATGGCTCGCTGATGCGCGCGGCGCGGAAGCGTTGCGATGCGGTCGTCGTGTCCATTTTTGTGAACCCGACGCAGTTCGGACCGAACGAGGATTACGCACGGTATCCGCGGGACGCCAAGGGCGACGCCGCGCACTGCCGGGCCGAGAAGGTCGACATTCTTTTCATGCCGTCGGCCGGGGACGTCTACCCCGAAGGGCACGACACAAAAATCGTGGTGGGACGGGTCGGGGAGGTTCTGGAGGGCGCGGTGCGACAGGGCCATTTCTCAGGAGTCGCCACGGTCGTGGCCAAGCTGTTCGAGATCGTGCGGCCGGAGATCGCCTTCTTCGGGCAGAAGGATTATCAGCAGACCGTCGTGATCAAACGGATGGCGCGCGATCTGAATTTTCCAATCAAGATCGTCATCGGCCCGACCGTGCGCGAGAAGGACGGGCTTGCGATGAGCTCGCGCAACCGCTATCTCTCGGTTGAGGAACGCAATGCCTCCCGCGTTCTGTTCAAGGCCTTACAAAAAGGGCGGGAGCGGGTTGGGGAGGGCGAGCGCGATCCGGCCGCGATACGGGATGCGATGACCCTTTTGATCCAGGAAGAGCCGCGGGCCGAGATCGAGTATGCCGTCGCGGCCCATCCCGAAACACTTCAGGAGCCGACGCGAATCGACGGGCCGGTCGTTCTTCTTCTGGCCGTACGTATCGGCCGGACCCGACTGATCGACAATCTTCCGGTCAAACCCTGACCCGTCCCCTTTTTCTTTTCCCTTCCGTCTATTTCGGAAAGAAATATTTCAGCCCGGCCGTAACGACCAGCCCGTTTATTTTGATGGTATCACTGTCGGAAAAACCGCCGCCCTTCAGAGTCAGGTCGGTGCTCATGAAGGCGTAGCGCGCATCGATCACGAAGGCGACCGCGGACGAAATCCTCATATTCGCTCCGACCGCCAGATGAAAGCCGACCGAATTATCGGCCTCGACCTTGTAATTCGAAACCCCGAAGGCGGCCGCACCGGCCTTGGCTTCCGAGCTGGCCTCGGCCGAATTGATATAGTAACCGACACCCAGGCCGATGTAAGGATCGAACGGGTCGTTGTCTTCCGCCGGATGGAATTGCGCCGTGAGCAGAATCGGAATCATCGTCACCGTGGCCTCTTTGATATCGGTCTTCAGATCGACCGTAATCTGGTCGACGCTGATCTCCCCGCCGAGATTTCCCTGACGCATGCCGGCCGTTACACCGAGGACGATCGGACTTTTAATGTCGGTGGTTACACCGAATACATCATCGCTTTGGAATGAACCCGATCCCACCCGGATTCCCACGCTGGTCTCCGGTCCGAGCAAGGCCAGTGAAGGCGCCGCCGATCCCAACACCAATGCCGCCACAAGACCCCAAATGAGCTTCATCTTCGACCCTCCTTTTTGTTATCGGTTCAACCGACCCGCCCCTTTTCGGTCTGCTCGTACAGCGTGAGCTCCCACCGGTCCTTCTCCACATCATGACGCAGTATGTAGAGGCCGCCGTCATCGCCACGGACCTTGAAGTAGCGATGGTCCGGAGCCAGCCAGCGGTCGAGCACCTCGGCCACCGCGATCCGTCGGTCTCCGAGATGGAAGGCCCGGGGCGTCTCCTCGCCCTTGTATCCGGCATAACATTCCACCCGAAGTTCCATGGTCCCTCACACCCTGCTCAGGCCCGACCCATTCCACCTAACGCAGCCCCCGCCCCACGCCAAACCCGACCCCGATCGTTGCCCATGCCATCCCCGGTTACATTTTCTGCTGCTTGCTCCGAGGCTCGGAGCTGATCAACTTATCCTCAATGAGGCGACTCACCAGATTCTGAGCCATCAGTTCCATGCGCTTCTCTCTTACGGCCGTGCCTCCGGCGGCATTGATCTGAGCCCTCCAGATCCTTCTTTTCGCATTGGAGGAATCAAAAAGGCTGACATCATAGATAATCTGCATCATGCCGCCATACGGACCCCTCACCCCGCCGGTGGAAACGATCGTCATCACCCCGTCCGGTTTGTAGGATTCGATTTCGGCCATATAATTTTTTTCATCCAATACGAGCGGATCGGCGCTTCGAACGTTGATTTCAACGCCGTGTTGCGAAAACTCGTTTTTGAGCGCCGAGGTCAGCAGAGGGGTGTAGGAGGAATCAATATTATCCACCTGTATCTCATTGATAATGACATACAGCTTATGAATCATATTGGTGTAAGAAGGATCTCGAACGGATTGGATCGAGACCGTCGCGCATCCGGGCAGGGCCGTGGCGATGCAAACAAGGCCGAGCCAGAACAGGGCGGCGGTTTTTTTTCTGGACGTTTGATGGAATGCGGACAGACCCGGTCGGATCATGGCGGGGGCTCCTTCTCTCCCCGGCGGATGGGGCGTACGATTGTTAGCGATGGAAGGATCGGCCCGCGCCGGAGGAATAATTGAGCGGATTATACCGATTTATTGTAAGCCGGTCAATATATTCATGAGGCCACAGGCGCAGGGCGCGAGGCGGGAGCGTAGCCTATGTTTCCGAGGAGCTTTTCAATGTTGTCAGCTCAATCGGCACCGCGTTCGTCCCGTCCCCCATTAAAACCTGTCCGTCCTGTATCGTGCATTGCAGCTTCATGTCGCGCTGTGCGAGCTTTGCCAGTGCGCGACTCCCGTCCGGTGGAAGATTCATCACGGTCAGATTATCCAGGCGCTCGAGCTTGGCCCGGTTCTGCTCCCACCACTGGTTGGCGACACGCCCGCCATAGGCATAGACGACGACCCGTTGGGCGCGGCCGCAGGCTTGACGAATGATTTTCTCGTCGCGAAGGCCCACTTCGATCCAGAGTTCGATGACGCCGGTCAAATCCTTCTTCCAGAGATCGGGTTCGTCTTCAGTGCTCAGCCCCCGGCCGAACAACAGAGCTTCGTCCGCGTTCAGAGCAA
>Ga0153915_10005970_pt1 | contig 11366 bp, 5 predicted proteins | sample Opewatmetagenome_2_FD_107003 | JGI IMG/M metagenome (GOLD analysis project Ga0153915, IMG submission 107003) | Freshwater wetland microbial communities from Ohio, USA - Open water 3 Core 3 Depth 3 metaG | ecosystem: Environmental > Aquatic > Freshwater > Wetlands | place: USA: Ohio, Lake Erie...
CCTGCCAGATGAAAGGCCGGCCGCTCTTCGGATCGAACCAGCCCCGGTCTATAGCCTCCTGCATATAGTTGGCTGACGCGAGGACGTTCGGATCTTTAGGGTCGATCTCACGCATCCGGAAATGGTTGGCGATGACGACGACCTGGTCGTCCGGGATGCGCCGGGCGACCCAGATGGCGCCCGGCTTTCCGCTTTCAGGTGTCCATTCCGTGCCGACGCTGCAGATCTCCATGACCCAAAGTTCGCGCGGATCGGCAAGGCAAAGGGCTTCTGAGCCGCCGCACGAGGGTAGAAAGCCGTATTTTTCAACGAGGCCGCCGATGAGGCGGATGGCTTCGCGGGCTGACGCGCACCTCTCCAGGGCGAAAACCTGAGCCTGCTCGATGGTCATGATCTGACGCGTGATGCCCTCGACGAAGGGGACATCGAGCTCGGCCCTCTGCGAGCAGGTGCTTTCGCCGATGGCCAACTGCCGCTCGTTCATCTGGGAATAGCCTGTGTGAAAATAAGTGAAGGTCTTTTCTACCTGCGGGATGCGGCCGATGACCTTTCCGAAGTCGCCGAGGGGTAGGGCTTTGCGGTCATCCTCGCCGCCGAAATAGACCATGCCCCAATAGACCGGGGCCATGGTCCCTTTCGGATAAACCCGCCCGCGGATAACCTGGATCCGGCACTCGCTGCAGCAATCGGTATGGGATGTTATGACCGATCCGTCGACGGTGGCCAGACGCCCGACTCCGATGACAGTGCAGCCTTCTTTGCCGTCCTCCCTTGCCGAAAGCGGCCCGGCCAGGAGGACCGCGGCCAGAAACAGGCTGAGAATCAAGCCTGATGAGAGCCGCCTTGTTTCTCTGGAGCGGCCCGCCGTCTTTTTAACATGGCTTTCTTTGGAATTCATGAGCGCCCTCCTATTGCTTGATGAGAAAGACGTAATCCAACCCGAAGAGGCTGCCGGGCTGCGCATTAGAATTTGGCTCCAGGGCCTCCACGGTCATAATGTTGTCGCCTTGCTTGAGGTCGAAGACGCCGAGCTTAGCATGGAGCCAATAGAGCTTAGTCGAGTAACCGTCGACAACCTGACGGACGGCTTCGCCGTTGACGTAAAGCCGCTGGCGCCCATAGTCGGGCGACTGGCAGAGGTTGAGCTCGATCGAGTAACGGCCCGCTTCCGCCACCGTAAAGTGAACCGTCAATCTATCGCCCGGCCGTGCACCCCGCCAGACGAGATGCTCGGCGCCGGCGCAATTGGCCAGCCGCTCCTTCGCGGCCGTCCCGCCTTTTGCCTCGTGAGTGAGCGCCTCCCCTTCAAACGGCTCAATCATATTCTCCCGGATTCCTAGATTGCGCGGCGCGAGCCCGGCCCGGTCTATCTCGCGCGGCCCGGGAGTTCCGGGCTTGGCGTACCAGTAGATGACATGGCTCCAGGTTGGGCGGCAGGGCATCCAGTGCCACATTTCCTGATCGAATCGGATGCCCGTCCGATACGGTAGCGCGTCAAGGACATACCACCGGTTCAGGCTGATGTGGCCACCGCTCCAGGGCCCATCGACGCGCGTCTGGGCATGATAGGGACGTGTGAACGTCCCATTATGGCCATAGGCGAATCCATAGTCGTCCTCAGTGCCGGTCCCGAACGTGCTCGGAAAAGACTCGTTGTCGACCCGGACTTTCTGGTCTCCCTCGCCCCACCAGGTCAACACTGGGTTGGCGATCTGATAAACGGTGCCGACGACTTTTCCCTCGCCCTCTGTCTTCAGAAAATTTGTGTCGAAAAATGGCCAGCTCTCGCGCGTCAGCGTTCCCCACTGCGACTTTAAATGATAGCCGCTGTCCGTGAACGGCCGCTCTCCGACGTGCAGCTTCAATTCCACTATGTAGGGAATCTTTCCGGCGTTCGCCAGGCTCAACCCCATGGATTTTTTGAAAGGCATCAGCAGACGGCTCGTCATCTTTCCGCTTCCGGCGACCGTGAAGAACAGGTTTTCATACGGATTGACGCCCGGACCCGAGCCGAAAAAATCGCCGAGAGGAACATGGACGCTTTTTTCGCCGTCGAACCGGATTTCGAGAAGAAGAAACCGCAAGGCGTTGTGGGGCCGTCTGGGATCGTCCCATTTCAGGCTTTCGCGTGTCTCAAGGACTTGGGCGGACCATTCGTAGATGGCTTTTTCTCCGGTCACTTCGGGTAAGCTTTCGGTCTTCCCGGGCCGGATGATCAGGCGGTGGGTGAGCCATTGGGAGCCGATCGGAGCCGGGGCCGGCTCCGGGTTTAAGAGCGCCCGGCTTGTTTCGGCCGCGGCCGACTCCCAGGTTGCGGCATTTCGAGGATCAAATGTTTCGACCGGCGTTCCGAGTTCGTAACTTCGGTACCCGATCTCGTAATAGAGCCGGACGCGTTTGTCTTTCTCCTCGATCGTAATCTTGAGCGAAATCGCGTAGGGGAGGGGGAAATAGAGGTTGCCGCCTGTCCCGCTGATATACGAAAATGCCGGGCCAAACGGCGGCTTTGCGCCCTTGAAGAGATCTTCAATCGGTAGCGCGAAGCGCGGCCGCGCCTCGCCGTCGAAATAAAACCGGACGACGTTTGCCATCGCGGGATTGGCAGACCAGAAGCGAGTGATTGTTCCCGGTCCTTTGAGGTCGGCGAGGACGTGTTCCTTGCGTCCGTCATTCGATTCGGTTCGGACGTACTGGCCGACGTCCATATTGTCGAACCAGGCTTCACCGCCTTTGTGGCTTTCGCGACTATAGCTCGAAGCCGTGGCCTCTTTGAAGAACGGCTGGGGCCGTTGGGCGAGAGTTTCGAAATCTGCCATCTCTTTGAGCAGGGAGGCGACGGTGATTGTCACAGGCCCAGGGGCGACCCAGGCTTCTATGCCGGGGAGCGTGATAGCCGAGGTCATGGCCATCAGGATGCCGACGAGGTCGCGCATGAGCCGAGCCGGCCGGCCGTGAGTCGGGAACGACGAATATCCTCCGTGGCTTGCCACGATTCCCCGTTTGAGATGGGGTGAAGGGACGGCTGAATTTTTCGTTATAGACTCCATGGCTGTTTCGATCCTTTGTCAAACAACGTGTGTGTTTTTTTCGTCAGCGCTTTCGTCTATCGTAATCTAAAATAAATTCACAGTGCAAGACGTGCAAAAGGAAAGAGGCAAGTTTTTTTCGTCCTCTTGCAGTTTTCGATGTCTTGAGCCATCATCTAGTTGCGCGTTTCGCATACGTCTGGCATAAATGAAGATACTCCGTTGAACGCGCAACCGCCGGGGAGTTAATTTATAAAATCTAGCCAAGACAAGAATTGTCGAAGGAGGGATAAAGTATGCAGAGAAAAATAAGGCGCCGGCCGATAGTATTAGAAATTTTATTAATGCTTGCGATAGGCATGTCAATATCAGGATTCAGCTCGTGCTCAGGCCCGGCTTCGCGACCCTCGGTCGGGGAGCGGGTCCTGGGCATCGAGGAGCTGTCGCGGCTGGACCTTCTGCCCAGGCTGAAACAATCCGTGAAGATCGGCTGCGTGTCCAGCTACGACCCCACGGGCGAAAACGATGACGGCTTTTCCGGCAAATATTCGTACCTCAGGAAAGAGCCGCAGGGCCTGGTCATCGCTGACCTCCAAGGCCCCGGCGTCATCTACAGGATTCAAATACCGAGTCCGACCGACGAGATCGTCGAGTTCTATTTCGACGGAGAATCGAAGCCCCGGATCAGCCGTAAAATCCCTGAACTCTTCCAGGGAAATATCCGGCCGTTTCTTTCTCCGCTTGTCGGGGCGGGAGTCGGCGGCCGTTTCTCCTACGTTCCGCTGACCTACCAACATTCCTGTAAAGTCATTGTCAAGACTGAAACCTTCCATTTCTTCCAGCTCAACTACGCCCGGTACCCCGATGGTTTCGTCATCCCGACGTACCAGGACCCTCCCTCGGAAGAATTCCGTCGTCACCTGGAGGCGGCAATAAAGCTCTTCAGCCGAGTGGGGTCCGACATAACGAGCGCTCTTATCCCTGCGAACGTCAGCCTCAAGACGAAAGCCGTCCAAGGAATTCTACAGCCAGGCCGGACGGTTATTCTGTTTAAGAAGTCCGGACCAGGCCGAATCCTCGGATTAAGGCTCGGACCCGCCTCCGCTTTTGCCGGAGGGGACCGTGACATCCTTATCAAAATATACTGGGATAGCGCGCGAGAGCCGGCTGTAGAGTGTCCCGTGAGCGATTTCTTCGGCTACAGCTTCGGAGATCCGGCGGTCCGTTCGCTTCTTCTTGGCACGTCCGGCGACACGAACTACATTTACTTCCCTATGCCGTTTGAGAATTCCGCTCGGATCGAACTTGTATCCCAGAAGGCTGAAGGACCGGCGGTCAATGTCCAGGCCGAGGTCGTCTTTGCAGATCTAGGCAAGGCTGTGGACGAGGGGAGGTTCTACGCAAGCTGGCGCCGGGAGAATCCGTGCACCGAGGGCAAGCCGTTCACATACTTGAGGACGACCGGCCACGGGCATATCGTCGGCATGATCCTGCAGGCCCAGGGATTGGAAACTGGATCGACGGGCTTCTTCGAGGGAGACGACCGCGCTATTATTGACGGAGAACTGGCCATTCCCGGCACCGGCTCGGAAGATTCCTTTAACGGCGGATGGTATGACGTTCCCGGCCGATGGGAAAACAGATATTCGTTCCCATTCAGCGGGTGCCTGGATTATAAAAAGCCCTTGGCCAGGACGGGCGGCTACCGCTGGCTGGTCACAGACGCCTACTCTTACTCGAAAAGCATTGACTACACGATCGAGCATGGGCCGGCAGGAAACAAATGGCCGGCCGATTATACCGGGGTAACCTTCTTCTATTCCCTTGATCCTCCTCCGGCCGATTCCCCCCTCCCACGCGTCAGCGAACGAAAGGTCTCCGATCCGGATCGGATTGTCTTTGTGCCCGGATGGAACGTCCCCATCCACACTTCTTCTTTGCAAAATGCTACTTGGTCCAAGCAGACCGAGAAGATTGGAGACCGCACGGTCCGTTACTTTTCGATCAAGACGTCCGGTGAGGATATCTTTGGCTCACACCACATCTCGTTCATCTGCGATATACCTTCGGCCGGGGATTACAAAATTTCTGTCAAGGGGGTTCGCGGCCGGGACCAGGGCATCCTGCAGATATTCCGGCATGACCTCCCTGCGGGGGAGGCCGTGAATCTCTATGCTGAGGATCGGTGCGTCAGCGGCGAGCTTCCCTTGGGGATTCAGGAAATGAAAAAGGGTGACAACCTCCTTTTTCTGCATCTCGTGGCGAGGGATGCCCGGTCCAAGGGACTTGGGCTCGACCTCATCGAGATCATTTTCGAACGGATCAAGTGAGCCTATTGTAAAGGAAGCGTTCGTGGAATTCCGCATCTTGAACTTTTCAGCGAGTCAAGCGTAAAACCATGGCCGTCGCCTCCCGTGGATTTCAGGTTTTCGTCAAGCCTGCCGGTGCCGCCTGCAACCTCAGCTGCCGCTACTGTTACTATCTCGAGAAAGGGCTTCTCGGCGGGGCCCGTGGAGTTATCCGCATGCCCGAAGACCTCCTCGAGCTTTACATCTCTCAACATATTTCTGCCTCGCCGGACGAAGTGATCCGGTTTTCCTGGCATGGCGGGGAGCCGACGATTCTTGGCCTCGATTATTTTCGCTTGATCGTGGATATCCAGAGGAAGCGCCACCCGGCCGGCCGCACCATCGTTAACGGAATGCAGACCAACGGAACTCTCCTCGACGAAGAGTGGGGTCGGTTTCTTGCGGCCGAAGGATTTGCCGTCGGTTTCAGCCTTGACGGCCCCCAGAAAATGCACGACCGGTATCGCCTCACCCGGGACGGAAAGCCCACCTTCGAAGAGACGATGTGCGGCTACGAGGTCCTACGGCGTCACGGCGTTTCCACCGACATCCTCTGCGTCGTAAGCGCGCATAACGTTCAGCGCCCCGCAGAAGTCTACGGTTTCTTCAAGCGGATAGGCGCCTCTTACGTTACTTTTCTCCCTTTGGTCGAACCGCGGCCCGACCAACCGGGCGGCGTCAGCCCCGATAGCGTCCCGTCTGAAGCTTGGGGCGATTTTCTTTGCGCCGTCTTTGACGAATGGTTAGCCGGGGACATCGGGCGGATCAAAGTACAAATCATTGAGGAAGCCGCCCGGACCGCCTTCGGCCAGGAGCACTCCTTGTGCATCTTCCGGCCGATCTGCGGTGACATCCCGGTCGTCGAGCGCAATGGGGATTTCTTCTCTTGCGATCATTTCGTGGACGCAAAGCATCGCTTGGGCAACATCCGAGATACTCCGCTCATCGATCTGGTCGAAAGCCCTATCCAGAAGGGCTTCGGGCTGGCCAAGCTGGAAAAGCTACCTCAATTCTGCCGAGGTTGCGAGGTTCGGGCCATGTGCAATGGGGAATGCCCTAAGAATCGCTTCGTTCGGGCGCCAGATGGTGAGCCGGGATTGAACTACCTATGCCCGGGCTACAAAAGATTTTTCACCCGCGTAAAGCCTTTCGTCGCCGAGGTGGCCACCGAGTGGCGCCGGCAGAATTCTAAGTCTTGAGTTTTTCCTTGAGGAAGGCGACCGTGCGCTGCCAGGCGAGCGCAGCCGCCTCCTTGTGATACCGTGTCCCGGTGTCGTTCATAAAAGCGTGCCCCGCACCCTCGTACATAAAGATCTTGTAGTCGACGCCGGCCTTCTTGAGGGCTTCCTCGAAGGCCGGGATGCCCGCATTGATCCGGGTGTCGTCGCCTGCATAGTGGATGAGCATCGCGGCCTTGATTTTTGGGACATCCTCTGCCGCGGGCTGGCTGCCGTAGAAAGGGACTGCCGCGGCCAGGTCCGGCGCGTTGACAGCTACCTGGTTGGTGACTCCTCCACCCCAGCAGAAGCCCATGCACCCGACCTTGCCTGTTGCCTGGGGATGAGTCTTTAGGTAGGCGACCGCTGCGACGAAATTTTTCGTGTTTGCCTCGCGGTCAAGCTTCTGAAAGAGAGGCCGGGCTTCATCCGGATTTTCCGGCGTTCCGCCGAACGGCGAAAGGGCGTCAGGGGCGATGGCCATGAACCCCTCGAGGGCCGCCCGCCGGGCGATGTCCTCGGTATGGGGATTGAGGCCTCTGTTCTCGTGGATGATAATGACGCCGGCGAGCTTTGCTTCGCCCTTCGGCCGGGCCGAATAAGCGCGAATCTCGCCGGTCGCACCCGGATACTTGATGTATCCCGTTTCGAGGCGGGGGTCGTCCTTCGGGACGACCTGGGCTTCCGTACGGCTGCTTTCCAGAGCCGGAAGCAAAGCGGCCGCGGCGGCCGTTCCGCCGGCGAGTTTGGCCAGTTTCGCGAGGAATTGGCGGCGGTCCATGGCCCCGCGTGCGTATTCTTGGTAGAGGCTTTGGATTTTAGAACTCATAAATCGTCCTCCCTTATTTTTTTTCTCAGGATAAGTCCATCGTATTTAGCATCCTTCATTCTGTCAAGGTCTTTGGAAAGCTACCAAACTCTTAGTCCCGGAAAAGAAGTGTCATGTTGGATGGAAAAAGCTGCATAAAGTGAACTAATACAAACGCAATATATAAAGTAACAAAGTGTGGGCGACCTAAGCGCCGCCCGAACGGGGCTGTCACTTTAATTCATAAGCTTGACAACCACGCCAATGGTGTTTTACTTTCTCTTTTCATGAAAGAGGAGAAAAATGAACAAAAAAATCATTCGGACATTATCAACCGTAGCCATCCTCGGTCTGTTTAGCTGCACCAGCGAAGAACAGCGACTGCGGTCTGCTCAGGAGAGCATAAACGCTCAAGATCTGGCCGCGGATACGAAAATCCTTGCCTCGGATGAGTTCGAGGGGAGGGCTCCGGCTTCGGTCGGCGAGGAAAAGACGGTCGAATTCCTCGGCAAGGAGTTTCAATCCCTCGGCCTCAAGCCCGGCAACGGCGGGAGTTTTTTTCAGGAAATCCCGATGGTCGTGATCACGGCCGAACCCGGGGCACGGCTCGAAGTCAAAAGTCCGAAGAAATCGTTTGCCTTCGCCTATAAAAACGATTTTGTGGCCCTCACCGAAAGAGTCGTGGAAGAGGTGTCGCTGGCTGATTCAGAAGTCATCTTTGCCGGCTACGGCATCGTGGCGCCCGAATACGATTGGAATGATTATCAAGGCCTTGACGTGCGGGGAAAAACCGTGGTCGTCCTGATCAACGATCCAGGGTATGCGACAGAGGATCCTGCGCTTTTTTCCGGACGGGCGATGACCTATTACGGCCGTTGGACATACAAGTATGAGGAAGCTGCCCGCCAGGGCGCCGCAGGCATCTTCATTGTCCATGAGACAGAACCTGCCGCTTATCCTTGGGGCGTCGTCGAGAACGGCTGGACGGGGCCCCAGTTCAACCTGACAAGCGAAGACAACAACATGTCCCGTTGCGCCGTTGAAGGATGGCTTCAGCTGGAGACGGCACGAAAGATTTTTGAACAGGCGGGACAGAATTATGACGAGCTGAAAAAGGCGGCTGCCAGGCGTGGATTTAAAGCTGTGCCGCTAGGTCTTAAAGCTTCGCTCAGCTTGAAAAACAGTGTCAAAAAAGTAACGTCGCGCAACGTCGTCGCTCTCCTGCCGGGCTCGAAACGGGCGTCTGAATATGTCATTTATATGTCGCACTGGGACCATTTCGGGATCAATCCCGGCCTCGAAAAGGATCAAATTTTCAATGGAGCCGTGGACAATGCTACCGGTACGGCGGCCCTCATTGAACTGGCCGAGGCTTTCAAAAAGCTTAAACGACCGCCGCAGCGCTCGATCGTTTTTCTGGCCGTCACGGGAGAAGAGCAGGGTCTTCTTGGCTCCGAGTACTATGCCGCTCATCCCATATATCCGACCGCCAAAACGGCGGCCGTCATCAACATGGATGCCTTGAATACTTATGGCCCGATGAAAGATATCACGGTCGTCGGCTACGGCCTTTCTGAACTCGATGGATACATCGAATCTGCCGCCAAAGAGCAAGGCCGGACCGTGAATCCCGATCCGACTCCGGAAAAGGGTTCTTATTTTCGTTCCGACCACTTTCCCTTCGCCAAACAGGGGATCCCGGCGGTTTATCCCAGCGGCGGGACCGACAGCGTCGAGCACGGAAAAGAATGGACCTTGGCTAAAAGGGAAAAGTACACGGCTGAAAATTATCATAAGCCTTCTGACGAGTTCGACCCGAATTGGGATCTCAGCGGCGCGGTCGACGACCTGCGGCTGCTGTTTAAAGTGGGCTATCGGCTGGCCATGGAATCGACTTTTCCCAACTGGAAGGAAGGGACACCTTACAAAGCGAAAAGAGACGCGGACTTGGCCGCGGCGCGGTAGGCGTCGGGATCAGCGCACGATCAAAGCTTTGCGGACGGCGGCCCGACGGTCCCCGCCCATATCCTCAACGGTGATCTCCAAGTCGTACCGGCCGGGAGCAACGTCCCCGAGGACAAGATCTACGGCCAGGATATCAGGGCTCTCTTTGTATGTCACGTGATCTCGGATTTCGACCTCGAGGGGTGTCTCGCTTCCGTTAAGCAAGGATATGAGTTTCGCTTCCACCGACAGGATGGGCGTGTCTCCGGCGAGGAGGGGTTTTATCTCGAAAGGCAAGACGGCGATAAGCCGCCGTGTTCCGGGGGAGAGCTCCCCGACTACGGGAGAGCCTTCCTTGGGGATGAGATGATAGAGGTTCATGAGCGACGGGCCGGCCGTGGCAGGCTTTCCTTTCGAGGCCTTGCGCGGCCCCGTGGGCAGACTCAGGAATGACACTGCCGGACCGGTCTCGAAAAGCAGGGGCGAACTCAGGAGGATTCCCTCTGCCGGAGGAGAGGCGACATCGAAAAGGCAGCGGCCGACGCGCGAGTCTCCGGTTAGCCGGTTGCGGACGACCAGCCGAAATTCATGGGAGCCGGTCCTGAGAGAATTCGTAAGATAAGCACAGACCGTCCGGCCCTTATAGGATGTCAGGTCAACATTCCACTTGGAAGAGATAAGTATTTCCCCTTTCCCGTCCCTGAGCAGGGCAAACACTTCGACGGGCGCTTCGGGCGGACCCGTCTTCGTCCCAGCCTCCCATCGAGTCAAGAAACAGCCTTCGATTTTTCCATCCGCGATGACAACCAGCGGGTCGATCGCCAGGGGCAAAAAGCTCGAGGAGGGCCGGTCGGACCAGAGGAGGTCGAGAAGGTGGATGTCTTTTTCGAAATTCGACATGCGGTCATAGGGCTTGGAATCCGAAAAGCCGTCCTGGACGAGAACGCGCGCCTCGGGCTGGGCGACTTCGATCTTGATTTTATGATACTTCCCTTCCCAGGAATCCTTGATGTAATAGCCCAGGACGTAGTAGTTGCCGGTCAAGTCCTGAACGTCTCGGGCGATCCCGGCGGCGTCATTGATATCGGCGAAGTATTTCCCGCCGGAAGCCGCTGACAGGTCTTTGAGCGAATGATTCGTCCAGATGTATTTGACCTTTGTGAGCAAAGGCCCCATCTTCCAGTCCTGGGTGTTGACGGAATAGACCGCCGTGCCGGCCGCGCCGAAGAGCCGCCCGAGCCGTTCGGCCTCGGGTCCGAAATCTCGCGCCGTGAACAGAATGAGGCTCTTGTGCCCGGGGATCGTTTTGAAGATCTCAGCGATCTCGGCCAATCTCAGCACGAAATCGCCCCGCTGAAAAGCGGCCGTTCCCGGAGCTATTTCGCCGCCTCCCACTTCGACCCTCGTGGGGGCGTTGCCTTTGGCCGCCACCGTCGCTGCGGCGTTTTGAGCGGCCAACGAACCCGGGATACCCTCATCGACGTCGTCGGGCAAAGACCCGACGGGCTGGCCCGGGCTAGGCGGGGCTTCGGTTACCCCGTTGATGGCCTTCCGGATCCGGTCTTCGTCTGAAGTCAGGTATTCGCGGATATAGAAACCCGACATGGCGTACCAGCCTAGGACGGCGACCTCGTCGCCGGGCCGGACCTGTGTCTCCAGAAAACGGAGGGCGGCGGACTTGGCTTTGTCCTTGCCCGCCCGGTCGGAGGCCTGCTGGTCGAGAAAAAAGAACAGTTTCCGGTTCGTGACCCCCCGGGCTCGGCCCGCTGCCTCACCTGACGGAGGAAGCGCCGGGGTCATGGTCATGCCCGCTTGGGTGATGCTGTGAACCTCGAATTCGGTGATTGTCCTCGGCTGGCCGTCCTCGTAGAGCCTGAAGTCCTCCTTCCGCAGTCCGGCCAGCGGCCGCCCGTCAGGGCCCAGGACGCGGACCGTGATGAGCTTGACGATGGCGGATGCGTCATGCCGCAGAGGACGGTCCTGTTTCTGTTCTTGCCCGGACGGCCCCGCCGGCGCGAGCAGG
>Ga0153915_10005971_pt1 | contig 11365 bp, 9 predicted proteins | sample Opewatmetagenome_2_FD_107003 | JGI IMG/M metagenome (GOLD analysis project Ga0153915, IMG submission 107003) | Freshwater wetland microbial communities from Ohio, USA - Open water 3 Core 3 Depth 3 metaG | ecosystem: Environmental > Aquatic > Freshwater > Wetlands | place: USA: Ohio, Lake Erie...
ATCTTCCCTATCAACATAAATATCTGATTCTACTGGTTTGCTTAGAACGTGCGAGTACTAGAAGGGAGAAGCAAAATTGATCAAAACCAGTAGAATTCATGCGCTTACCCCCATTTTACTACTTGCCTTATTGTGTCAAATGCTAGTAATACCAATGTTAAATGTTGTGCCATCGGCTCAAGCTGCCGATCCGACGATACTCACTACTCCTAAATGGACTGTGACTGGCCAACCTGAAGGCGAGTCTGGCGTGTTGATAGCCGACATCAACAAAGACGGGAGGGAAGAGGTGATTCGGGCCGCTTCTGGCTGGATCAGAGTATTCAGTGGCACTAACGGAGCAATACTGTGGCAGAAGTCGGATGCTGCTTTGTCGACGATGGCTAAGCCTCAGATGGCTGATCTTGATGGTGATGGTTTTCTCGAGATCATAGTGAACATAGCTCGCGGCGTCATGGCATGGCGCTTTCCAAGCGGCGTGATAAGCAACGGCGTTCAATACTGGAGGCGTAACGACCTTAGCAGCTCTGCTAATCATTGGTCGAGTCCAGTGGTTGGGATTATTGATGGTAGTGGTCGTCCGACAGTATTCGTTGGCGGGGAGGATGCCGAGAGCGGTAATCTCGGGGGTCGGATTACTGCTTTGAGGTATGATGGAACAGTTTTGCGTCAGGCTTTCACTTGGAGGCCTTGTTTTGGCGGCTTGTCTTTGGCCGACACAGATAGTGATGGACATTTTGAACTGTTACAGGGAGACAGAAATGGCGGTTATAACGATGGTGGCTACGGAAGAGGCGTTCGTTGTTTTTGGGCAGAAAACCTGACCACAAAGTGGGAACGCCCCGAAGTTCTATGCAGCAGCCATTGCCCCATATTGGTAGACGTTAACAAAGACGGAATATTGGAAGTCATCGCAGGGCAGACAGGGGATCTTTGTGTGATTGATTCCAGGGACGGAAGTTACATACATCCCATTACGGATGATACTAATGCTTTCCCGATTCATTTTCAACCATCAGTTTACGACATAGACCATGACGGAAATCCGGAGCTGCTGATGGCTGACGGCCACGATAACACTGCCGACGATGTTGTCATTTGGGATTTGACTCAATGGAAACAGGACGGACGCGTGTCCATCGGCAAATGTTACTATGGCCCTAAGGCTGCCGATGTGACAGGCGACGGCGTCATGGAGCTGATTGCCTGCAGTTATGGCGGCATATACATTATTGACCATGCGAACTTCACTGTCCTAGACAGCGTGACCAATCTCGGTCCGAACACGTATGCGACCAGGCTAACCTATGCTGTGGTCAATGACATAGACGGAGACGGATTAGCGGAACTTGTGGTCTCAAGTTACAGCGGAAGTATCTGGGCGTTTGACACTCGCGCTCCAAAATCAAATCCGCGGGCAAGATCTGAGGTTCAGCACTACAGCGAAATGAGGCTTGGCGCCGCAGAATATGTAGGGGCGCCAGGAAACACGGCGAATCCACTGATTTTGAATGCCTTTCCATCCGACAAAAGCTCTAACGTGCCTCTATCTCTGTCCGCGTTGACATTTACTCTGAAAGACTATCAGAACAATCTAATGAGCTATAGTGTAACAACATCTCCAAACATTGGCTCATGGTCCGGCACTAACGTGGCCTCTGGAACCACGATCTCACTTGATCCTTCGTCTTTGAGCTACGCTACAACTTACACTTGGCGAGTAAACGTCACCGACTCGGCTGCTCACTTGACCAGCCGAAGCTTCAGGTTTAGAACTCAATTTGCGTCTGTTTTGAACACTGCTCCGACACAAGGAACTCCACGACTTGTTTCGAGTTCAACAACCCCTGCAGCTGGCGATACTCTGACCTGTTATAACCAGTCAACATATGACGCGAACGGCAACCCCGTTACTAATATTTACAATTGGTATCGGGATGATGTTTCGTACACCAATTTGCTTCTGCCGTTCGACACACGAAACGAGGTAACGGCAAAAGACTACTCTGGATACGGCAATGATGGGACAGTAAACGGTGCCACTTGGACTTCTGCGGGCAGGATAGGGGGCTGCTATGAATTTACCTCCGGCAGTAATATTGTTGTTCCTTATTCGACGCGTTTGGATGGTGGTGGAACATGGTCTGGAATAACCGTTGAACAATGGATTTACTTTTCAGTAGACCAAGACGGCACCAGAACGATAGCAAAAACGTTCAGCTATGAAATAGGTTTTCAATCGGGCTCTCCTAACCGATTATACGCTACAATCTGGACGAAAGGACAAGGGTGTAGCACGACATCCTCCTACACTCTTTCCAAGAACACTTGGTATCATGTAGTGATGACTTACAAAGACGGCGTAGGACAACGTCTATACGTTAACGGTGTGCTCAGGGCCTCCGGAGGAGGGTCAGGACAGGTTCAATCTGGGGCTACGATAGGTCCTTTCCTGGGTCAGAACAATCCTGAACCCCTGTACATAGGTTGGTTCAACTCCTTCAGAGGCAAAATCGACGAAGTCAGAATCTACCCCAAAGCCTTGTCACAGGCACAGATAACTCAACGTTATTCCGAGACGAGCGGCGCCAACTCAAAGCTGACTTCTCCTGAAACCGTCGGTGGAGTTTGGAAATGTCAGGTGACGCCTAACGACAGATATGCAGATGGAACCGCCAAAGTTTCCAACACGATTACCTTGCCTAACAGATCCCCAACTGCGAGTAATCTGAGATTTACTTCCAGAAGCGGTCTGCAATTCTTGACGACTGATGACTTGCGTGGTGCTTACGACTATTCTGACCCTGACGGTGATTTAGAGGCAGGCACAGAAATCCGTTGGTACAGGAATGGAGCCTTGCAGACATCGCTGAACAACTTGCTCGTTGTTCCCCAGACAGCCACATCCACGGGCGACACTTGGTATTTCACCGTAAGACCTAAGGACGGAAAAGTGTTTGGGACTACCAAAACGTCTAGCAGTGGAACTATCATTCAGAACAGTGCACCTACACAGGGGACGCCGAGCATTAGCGGAGTCAGAGATGACGCCAAATTAGTGTGCACGCCCCAGGCGACTGCGGACGGAAACAATGACAAGGTTGCGAACATATACAACTGGTATAAAGGTGGCGTCTCATTCAGCAATCTGCTCCTACCGTTTGACACCAACAATGGAGTCACTGCCGAAGACTACTCAGGTTACAACAACGACGGCACAGTATACGGTGCAACTTGGACAAGCAACGGCATTGTGGGCGGAGCCTACAGCTTCAACGGTGACGATGTCATAACCGTGGCAGACAGTGCAAGTTTGGGTAACGCTGGATCATGGAGCCAGATTACTGTGGAGTACTGGGTATATCCCTCAGTGGATCAGAGAGGTGCCAGAATACTTAACAAGAACGGTGGAGCCGCAGGCGACAGCGGAAACTACATGACAGGCATCAATACGGATGCAAGTGGGCCCGCTAACGTCATATTCTTCGGGGTGACCGCGGCCGACGAGTATGAGGAGACTTACAGCAATACAGACACTGTGATACCTACAGGCAGTTGGAGCCATATTGTGGGCACCTACAAGTCTGGTGAAGGCATAAAACTCTATATCAATGGAGTCTTGAAATCCTCGACCGCCGACATAACCGGCAAAATAGATGCCAGCATTGGTGAGCCTCTCTTCATAGGCTACTCATCCCGGACCCCAGGAACCGCGAACAGATACTTTAACGGGAGACTGGATGAGATTCGAATTTATCCGACTGCTCTGAGCGCTTCACAGATATACCAAAACTACATCGACCAGAAAAACGGCCTGAGCAGCACAGCCACGATAGTACCGGAGGAGACTTCAGTCGGGCAAACCTGGAGATGCCAAGTGACACCCAACGACAGTTGGCAAGACGGAACAACGAGTCAGACAAGCCAGATAACCATTACAAGCGCAGGCACAGCGTATACATTGACGATAATCATAAGCGGTTCTGGTCACGTGAACTTAAGTCCAAGCAAAACATCATACAGCTACGGCGAAGTAGTTCAACTGACTGCGATTCCGAGCAACTATAGATGGGTATTCGATCATTGGGGCGGAGCTCTAACAGGAACTGCTAGCCCTGGAACCATAGTCATGAATAGTGGCAAAACTGTCTATGCCTATTTTAGGAAAATATAATCATAAACCACTAGTGCCGCAAGATTCTTAAAGGCGCGCGCTAAACGAGACCGCGCTTAGGAGGAGTGAACTATCTCGCAATCACCTTTTTCCTTACGTAGCGAGCGAGCGCTAAGACTTAAACGACGGGACACAAAGGCGGCTGCCTCGAGGAATCGTTTTTCAGGACAGAGGAAGAGAGACATCTTGCAGAGTACAGGAAAGCAGTTCCACATTTGATCGAGTATAGTACCCCGATGGAGCCGCGCGTGTAGCGCGGGCGCATTGGATTTGGCCAGCGCACGCGTAGATTTCGCTTTTCTTGATGCATTTTTCAGATTGTGGTAGTGTCTTCATCTCGAGTTATTTGTGCACCAAGCGCTGTTTCAAAAATCGCGAATAACACACCTTAGTTTCCCACTTTTGGTTTTTTTGAGGTGGTTAGGGTGATAGATGATTATTTCCTCAAAGTTATACAGGTCTTTGAGTTGCTGTTGTATCTGAGCATCCGTGCTATACTGATAGTCTCTTGAAACTACTATCTCCACTTTCAAAGTTTCCTTAGATTCTTGTACAATTTGGTATTCTAATATGCCTTTATGTTTTCTTACAAATTGTTCTACAAGGAGTGGAGCGATCTCCTCTCCTGATGGAGAAAGCAGGAAATCCCAAGTTCTCCCTAGTAAACTTTGAAGCAGCGGAAAAGCTATCCCACAATCACACTCTCTGTTTGACTTAATACCGATGTCCCCAGTGTCATACCTTATCAGAGGCATGGTGTAGTTCTCTAGGTCTGTTATGACAATATTGCCAGATTGTCCATCTTCTAACTCTACGTTATCTTTCATTATTTGGACAGCTTGGGAGTCGGATTCTATATGTAGTCCATTATGCCTATTGCATTCCCACGCTGTGAATCCGAATTCATATGAATCATAGAGGTTTGTGACTTTCACTCCAAAAGCTTCTTCAATTGTTTTCCGCACATTGGGAAACAGTGTTTCAGAGTCCGTGAATACTGCTTTTGGTGTTTTTATTATGACATGGTTGTCTCTCATATACTCGGCAATCAAGCATAGTCTGGATGGATAGCCCATGAGAATCTCGGGTTTCTTGTTCAATATGACTTTCACTTGATCGGACATCGAACGGTCAAAAGGGACCTCGATCTTTCTATAGAGCCCCAGTCTGTTGAGCCAACTCGCTCTTACTCTGCCAGACATTCCCGCTACAGTGGCGGTCTTATCAAAAACATGGCAACCATGGAGGAACAATATTCTAAGCCAATGTGCGGCACGGTTATTTACCTCTTCTTTAGATAGGTATACGGTGAATGGTTCTCCAGTTGATCCACCAGTGAGGTATTTTTCTAGAGGTTTTTCGATAAAGGATCGAGATATTTTCTGATCAAAGGGGACCTCTCTTAGCACATTCTTGTTTATGATAGGCAACTTGTTAAGGTCAGACAACCTCTGAATGTTGTTTGGATTGATTTTGTGTTTGCTGAACAGTTCCTTGTAGAAAGGGACTGTTTGATAGGCATGAGAAACTATTCTTCGCAATTTGCTGTTTTGAAAGTTCCTGATTTGACTTTTATTCATGCTGAGATTCTTCTTCAATTCAAAAAGATGCTGATGGATCTGGACATTCGAGAATCTTCCACCTCTTAGCAGCATCATCACATGCGTTCCAAGGTCTTCAATTCGATTGATTGATTGCTCTGTTAGTCTCATTTCTTCGAGAGCCTCTCTGACATTGATTGATTTCTTGTGAGCCCATATTCAAACTTTGCATATTCAAACTTCATGTTCAAGCCGTAGTTCCATGTGCTCATTTAACCTCGCTTTCGAAATCTCTTGCGCAAACGGTATCGTAGCCCATGTGCTGTACTTGTTTTTCTTGAGCCAAGCCATACGAACAAGACTCAGATGTTTGAAAGCAAAGCTTCAAGAGCATCCTTGTTGAGCGGTTTCTCGGCGATTTCGATTTTGCAGTTCGTTATGAAAGGCACATCTAGTTCATGCAACGAACCATGGGACCGAATATCCACATCTTCAACCAGACCTTTTCCCACCGGTCCAAAAACAGCATCTTTGTTGCCCAGCAAGAAGACGTCACCAATACGATCTGGTGGCAACCTGTAGGTTCTACTGGCCTTTCTTCTCGCATAGGCCTTTTCTACGCCCTCGGCGTCTTGCAGTATGCTTAACGCCTTGTCCACATCTTTTTGAACGTAGAGGTAGACGGAGCCGCCTAGATTCTGATGATGCTCCACATGCTCATCCTTGATTATGGGAATCACTCTACTCGCTATGTTGAATTCCTCCAGGAGCTTGACCACGTCAACTTTGACACACTTTTCATTCATTCCATGATCTGCAACGACTCCTAGAACAGCTTTGTCCGCAATCTTGCCAAGTTTTTCATCGATTCGCTCCATATGTTCCATAGCCTCTGCACACTTGGGTTCGTATTTATGAGGAATGTAGTCTGTTGTTGAGACATAAACGATATCATAGTGCCTTTTCTCCAAAACCCTAGTGGTTGCCTCAAGCAGCCAGACGTTAGCATCCCGAGAATAGATGTTTGGTGGTCTTCCAATCTCCTTTACAGCCCATGCCGGGGGATTTTCGACCGAGAACGACGCAGTCACTCCTCTGCTCAGCAACCTTCGAAGCTTGTCCTTTACAGTCACGAGCAACGTACTGAATCCCTTGGGTCCGGCTTTCTCCAGAAGAGTTGAGCACGTCAAGAACCGTGGAGAATCCATGTATGTTTCAGACTGAGTGGGTTCGTCAAAACAGTAGTTGCCCGTTATTCCATGTCCAGCTGGGAATTCGCCCGTGAGGATAGAAGCGTTGTTGACGTTTGTTACTGTTGGGATCATCGATTTACACGTTGCTGATTTCCCATTTCGTTCAACGTCCCTTAGGTTTGGTGTACTTGAAGAATGAATATAATCCCAAGAAATACCGTCCAGGCAGACTAAAACTATCGGTATCATGACCGTATTCCGCATTTTCGTCCTAGCGCCGGCGCAAGCGAATGTTTTGCAGAATCTCTAAATCGACTCCTTATATCTTCTGGCCTGCGAGCAACTCTTGGCACTTGCTTCCAAAACGACTCTATCTTCACCAAGACAAGTGTGGGACCGTCTGCACGTAGCAGCTCCTCGATAAGTGTTTCCAATCCGTTGGCATCTTCAATTCTCCTGCAAAGCTTGAAACCGCAAGACCTGGCCACCTTTTCCAGCTCCACTGTTCCGGAGGCCGTAGGCTGACCCCCAGTTGAAACATAAGACTCATTGTCTAAAACTATTTGAACAAAGTTTCTGGGAGATAGGTTTGCTATAGTGGCGAGGGATCCCATATTCATCAAAAGGTTACCGTCACCGTCCAGCACAACTATCTTCCTATTCGGGACTGTTAATGCTAAACCTAAACCAATGGAAGAAGCCAACCCCATGGACCCAAGCATGTAGAAATTGTTTGCACTATCCTTCACCGCGAAAAGTTCCCTGCTGATCATACCATTCGCGGATATGACTAGTTCATCTCCTTTCAGGGCCCTCACGATTTTTTCTATCGCTTCGTGCCCCTTCATGAAATTACCCCTTCCTTGATCAAGATCGCAGCCGGAACTTGCCGTTCCTCAATAGCTCCAACCGCTCTTGCAATCGCTTTATCGCAGTTCTTGTCTGTCAGAGTCTCAGCCCTTATTCCAATGTCTTTCAGCAGGTTCATGGTGCATGTTCCTATTACAGAGTGTTCAGGCGCATCTTTTCCTCGGTATCCTCTCCATGAAATCAGCAGGAGCAATGGAATCTTGTAAAGCAAGGGCAAGGTAGCCAACGCACCTATCGAGTTGCCGAAGCCCGAATTCTGCATAAGCACCACAGGCTGCTGACCACCCAGATACGCCCCGACTGCTATTCCGATGGCTTCTTCCTCTCTAGTTGCGGAAACATACCGAACTTCAGAGTCTGCTGAGAGCACGTCGATCACGCCCTTCAGGATTGTGTCGGGCACGCCCGCAAAGAAAGTGAATCCTCGTTGCTTTAGAGCACTACTGAATTCGAGTGCTTTCATCACAACAACCTTCGGTTTGAGAATATATACTAGATGCGGTCGTGTTATTTCAGGGATTCGCCAATCAACAATTCAATCTCTTTTTCTATGTCCTTGCAGAACTGCAGCTCCCTGTCAACTCTCTCATACTTGTTGTATCCTAAGAAACCTAGATACTCGCTGATCTTCGAGTCCACGATTTCGTAGCTCGCTGAGGGTTGAGACAGATCGCCCAGACGGATGATCATAGCCTTAATCATCCCATAAGGGTCGATCTTGGCATCCCAGACATCGCTTTCTAAAACTCCTTTTCGGAATACCGAAAGTGATTCTTGCGTGTAGAACTTTGTTCTGAACGTAAAATAGTCTACGCTCTTCCAAAAATCCCATTGGCCGGAGGGATAAACTGAATCTGGCAGAAAAGCTTGGACGGGATTATTGTAGGTGTCAAAATACAAGTGAGACAGCAGGGCTAAGCCGCCCCCTACCAACTCGGGTTTTAGGTCTAACATGGAATCATCATTAGTCAGAGCGGATGCCTTCTTCACCAAGCTCAAATAGTATTCACTGTCCACATTGATTCTGTCATATTCATATGAATGTAGGTCCACGGGCAATTCCAACGGCCAATGGTTGCAGAAGATGTGAGTCGCGGTTGTCAGCATCCTGGGAAAATTGGAGATGATATGAGCATAGACTCTGTGGAAATGAGGTGGTTCTCGGTCCAAGGCAGGTAAAACAGAGTATATACTTGATCCGGAGCGACATCCACACGACTCCAGCAATTTGTAGGCCATAACGAGATGGGTAACATGATCCATTGGCAGTCCTTGCCCAGTGTGTATTCAAACGTCATGACGTGTTTGTGTCCTAATTAAGGATAGTCCGAGCCCGCCAATATGCCCGTTTGTTACATATCGCGGATGCCTCGTTCCCATCAGGTATATAAACAATTTGTTTTGGATAATAGACTGTCAAGACAGGATCTCGCAATAGGTGCGTCAAATGAGAAGAATGATTTTGCTGAACCCCGGTCCAGTCGTGGTTTCTGATCAGGTAAGGAAGGCGCTGCTGCAGCCGGACATCTGCCATAGAGAGCCTGAATTCACAGACATGCTGGCTCGTGTACGCAGGAAATTGACCACTGTTTTCAAAGGTGGCAATCAACACACCACTATTGTCTTCGGCGGATCTGGAACAGCCTCTCTTGAAGCAGTCATTTCCTCTGTTGTAAGAAGAGGGAGTCTTCTGGTGCTGAGCAACGGCTATTATGGCGAGAAGATGGAAACAATCGCCAAAATCCACAACACCGAAGTCCGAGTTTTGAAACACAAGTGGGGACAGAGAATAGAGGGGAATGAGGTTGAGCGGATCCTTAGAGATGACCCCAAGATAGAATATGTTGCAATGGTCCACAACGAGACGAGCGTGGGAATTCTCAATGACGTAAGTTCCATTGGAAAACTAGTTTCCCATTACAGGAAAGTCTTCATCGTAGACGCCATTAGCAGCGTCGGAGCCGAGGACCTTGACGTAGCGAGAGACGAGATACAATTCTGCGTCGGAAGCCCAAACAAGTGCATCGAGAGTGTCCCCGGATTATCATTCGTGTGCGCAGACAAGAGAGAGCTTGAAAGGCTCAGGAGTTTCCCTCCGAAGACCTCATACTTGGACCTCTATAATCAATATGTTTACGAGGAAGGATTAGGCGAGAGATCTGGTACACCCTTCACCCCGCCGGTGCAGGCGTTCTACGCGTTGGACATTGCTTTGGATCTCTTGCTCGAGGAAGGAATAGTGAATCGACGAAAGAGATATGCTTCAGCCGCAAAGAAGATTCGAGAGGGTTTAAAGGACCTAGGGTTCAGGTTTTTCCTGCCCCCAAAATCCATGTGCAACTCCTTAACTTCATTAATAATGCCGAGGAACATCACCTACGAAACATTGCATGACAGACTTAAGAAGAATGGATTCGTTGTGTATGCGGGTCAAGGAAAACTTGAAGGAAAGATCCTCCGAGTCGCAAACATGGGCGCCTTAAGTGAAGAAGATATTCATCGATTCCTGAGCTCTCTAGAAGCGATCCTTGAACAATTGAACAGACTTCCCAATTAGCGCGTGCTCCGTTGTGAAAAAGACGTTTGATATGAACATTTTGTGTGCGCGGCGCGCGCGACAGTTCTGGGCTGGCGCGCGATAACATCTCACTATCTCAAAATCGAGAATAAGAATAAAATGACTAAGTCCAGATTGTCGCTACTCCTAAAGATCCTTGTGTGGATGACTCTTTATAAATGTGAAAGTCGAAATATCCAGAAGGAGGAGTGAACTATCTCGCAATCGCTGGCGAGGGAGCGCGCGCGTTTAGCACTTGTGAAAAGTGTTGAAACCGGAAAAACTATTTCGAGTAAAATCAAAATCTTCGTGATATTTCTGTTGAGCATTCTTCAGGTACATAGCTTTGCAAGAATGAAGAGGTACTTTGACCTTGCGGTTCGTGGTTTCCTCATCGAAGCAGACGTGAAGTTTTACATAGGCTCCATCAATGACTTCTTTATTTTCTCTCCTTGTTGGGAAAATGAATTGAGAAACGCGTTCGTGCTCGAAAAAGGCATGAAATTTATCGATGTGGGAGCTCATATTGGGAAATACACCATAAGGGCCGCAAGAATGGTCGGTGGCGAAGGTATAGTCGTAGCGGTGGAACCCGACAAGGGCAATTTCGAGTTTCTTATCAAGAACATAAAGGTGAATGGTCTAGAGAATTGCGTTGTGCTCAACGTTGCAGCAGGCTCCACGGACGGAGAGATCATTCTCTTCTCCGGACCAAACTCGGCAGAGAATTCGATCACGCAGGATTTCGGGAAAGGCTTCCACAAAGTGCCCGTAAGGGCTCTTGATAACATACTGGCTGAAAACAGGATTGGCGATGTGGATCTTATTAAGGTGGATGTGGAAGGAGCAGAGTACGAAGTTGTGAAAGGCTTGGAGAAGACCTTGAACAGCAAAGAACCTGTCCTAATCATCGAAGTCCTAGCCAGAGACAAGGATAGAGTCCTCAATTACATGAGGAAAATAGGCTACGAAGAAAGAATACTCAATATCAATCCTTCCTACAAAGGAGGTCTCATCCACTACAGCTTCA
>Ga0153915_10005972_pt1 | contig 11365 bp, 9 predicted proteins | sample Opewatmetagenome_2_FD_107003 | JGI IMG/M metagenome (GOLD analysis project Ga0153915, IMG submission 107003) | Freshwater wetland microbial communities from Ohio, USA - Open water 3 Core 3 Depth 3 metaG | ecosystem: Environmental > Aquatic > Freshwater > Wetlands | place: USA: Ohio, Lake Erie...
GCTATAGGCTATGAGCTATGAGCTATGAGCTAGGAACATACTGATGGGGTGGGATCGCCAGCATGACCAACTATTCACAACTCCAACTCACAGCTCACAGCTCGCAGCTCACAGCCCTAGCCCCTAGCCCCTAGCCCATAGCCCATAGCCCATAGCCTATCTCCGGGCCAACGCCAGCACATCGTTCAGGACTCCTGCGGCCGTCACCAGCGGGCCGGCCCCCGGGCCGCGGATCACCAGGGGATGCTCCCGGTACCGGGTGGTCGTGAACACGATCTGATTGTCGGTGCCCTGCAGCGAGGCAAACGGGCTGCTTGGGCCGACGGCGCTCAGACCGACCCGAAGGCGCCGAGGCGTAACGGTGGCGAGGTAGCGAAGCACCTGGCCCCGGGCCCGGGCGGTCCGCATCCGGTCGGCCCACTCGGCGTCCCAGCTCGGGAGCCGGGCCAGGAACGCTTTGAGCGGGAGGGTCCGGGCTCCGTCCGGGACCAGCGACTCGGTGACCACCGAGGCGGGCTCACCCTTGAAGCCCATCAGTCGTCCGAGGATCAGTGCTTTTCGCGCCACGTCCCCCCCGGAGAGGTCGTCGCGGGGGTCGGCCTCGGTGTAGCCCTCGTCCATGGCCGCGAGGAGCGCCTGGGAGAACTTCCGGCCGGATTCGATCTGCCAGAGCAGGAACCCCAGCGTGCCCGACACGCACCCCTCGATGCTGACTACCTCGTCGCCGGTCTCCTGCAGCTTGGCGAAGGTGTCCATCACCGGCAGACCGGCGCCTACGGTCGCCTCGTGCCGGATCCGCCGGCCGTGCTGGGCCGCCAGGGCCAGCAACGCCTCGGCCTCACTGGCGGGGCCGGCCAGCGGTTTCTTGTTGGCGAGCACCACGTCCATCCCGTGGGTCAGGGCGGCACGGATCACCTCGATGGTTTCGTCGGCGGTCACGTCCACCAGCACCGGGTGAGACAGGGCGTGCTTGAGGGCCCTGCGCACGGCCTCGTCGGCCCGGTCCGCCCGGCCTCCTTCCATGTGCTTGAGCGAGTGGCCCTTGGCCTTCTCCCGGGCGATGGTGATCAGCCGGTGGGCGGAGAGCCCGGCGGGATCGAACACCACCCCGCTCCGGTCCGCCACGCCGACGATCCGGACCTTGGGGCCGTTCGCCGGGAGCTCCGCCACCAGGTCCGTGAAGCTGCGACCGATGCGGCCGAAGCCGAGCAGGAAGATGTCCAGCCGGTCCCGCGGCGCCACTGAGCCCCCTCCGACCTTCCCCAGCTGGAACGCGGCGTGAATGGCGCGCTGCGCCTCCTTCGACTGAGCCTCTTCCACCACTGCGGAGATGTTGAGCTCGCTCGAGCCCTGAGCGATCGCAATCACGTTGATCGCGTTCGCGGCCAGCGCCGAGAACACCCGCTGTGCCACGCCCGGCGTCCCGGCCATCCCCAGCCCCACCACCGCGATGGTGGCGACGCCGGTCTTCACGGTCACCCCGTCGATGTCCCGGTGGGTGATCTCCTCGCCGAAAGCCTCCGTCAGGCAGCGACGAGCGCGCTCGGCGCCTTCCGCCGGGACGCAGAAGCAGATGGAGTGTTCCGACGATGCCTGACTGATGAGGGAGACTGAGATCCCCTCGCGGTGCAGGGCGGCGAAGGTTCGCGCGGCGACCCCGGGGACGCCGAGCATGCCGTTCCCTTCCACGGTAACCAGCGCCTGGCTGGCGGCTGCCGAGAGCGCCTTGACCGGCACGTCGAGGCCGGTGGCCCGCTCGGAGACCTCGGTCCCTTCGCTGGCCGCATCCCCGAACGGACGCACGAACAGCGCCACCTTGCGGCCGATCACCGGGATCAGTGCCCGCGGATGCAGCACCCTGGCGCCGTAGTAGGCCAGCTCGGCCGCCTCCCGCACGTTGAGCTGCGGCAGTACCCGGGCGTCCGGCACCACCCGTGGGTCGGCGGTGAGCAGCCCGGGCACGTCCTTCCACAGGTTCACCCGGCTCGCGCCCATCGCCCGCCCGACCAGGGAAGCGGTCAGATCGGATCCGCCCCGGCCCAGCGTGGTCACCTCACCATCCGGCGCCGCCCCGATAAAACCGGTGACCACCGGCGTGATCCCCTGGCTGAGCAGCGGCTTCAGGGCCTTTCGCATCAGCTGGTCGGTGACCTCCAGGTCGGGAGAGGCGTTTCCGAAGCCGGCGTCGGTCCGCACCACCTCGGCCCCGTCGACGTACCTGGTCTTCACGTTGGCGGTGAGCAGCGCGGCGGTGACCAGGCGGGCGGAGAGGCGCTCTCCCCGGGCGACGACGAAATCGCTGGTCCGGGGGGTCAGCTCCCGCAGGATGCTCAGCCCCTTGGCCAGGGTCTCGAGCTCGCCGATCTGGGCATCGATGAACGCGAGCAGCTCGTTGCGGGTGGCTCCGGGCGAGGTCAGTGACTTGGCCGCGGCCTGGTGGCGCTCCCGCAGGGCCTGGGTGGCGCGGGCAGCCGACAGGAGGTCACCCGACCTGGAGCGGGCCGCGGCCTCCAGCAGCAGGTCGGTGACCCCGGCCATCGCCGACACCACGATGATCCGGGGGAAGGGGCGGTCCTGGATGATGCCGACGGCGTGGCGCACGGCCGCGGGGTCTGCCAGGGATGCGCCACCAAATTTGTGGACTTCCGGAGCCTGGGCGGGGCGGGGCATAGGGGGCGAACGATACATCCAGCCCGGAACGTCGGGAAGCTCCGGAGCGGCGAGTTCCGAGTTCCGAGTTCCGGGTTCCGAGTGCAGCGTGCTCAGTGTGAGGCAGCCCTTGCTCTGGGCTCCCCTCGGAACTCAGAACTCGGAACCCGGAACTGTCCTCCCGCCGTTCCGCCTTCCTGCCTATGTTGTGGTCATGCTGACCCTGCTGAAGCTGCTCCAGTCCCTGTTCCAGACGCTCCACTCCGAAGGGACTCCCGGTCAGGTTGCTGCCGGGATCGTGCTGGGTGCAGGGATCGGTCTCACGCCGCTGCTCTCGGCCCACAACCTCGTCCTGTTTGCCGCCATCGTCCTGTTGAATGTCTCCTTCGGCGGGGGGATGCTGGGCTTGGCCCTGTTCACCCCCGTCGGGTTCGTGCTGGACCCGGTGTTCGACCGGATCGGCGTGGCGCTTCTCGACGCGCCCGGGCTCAGGACCCTGTGGACGGACTGGTACAATCTCCCGCTGGTGCCGTACACCAACTTCAACAACAGTGTGACGCTGGGGAGCTTCGTCGTCTGGCTGGCCTCGACGGTGCCACTCTACTTCCTGGCGAAATGGGCGATCGCCCGATATCGCGCCAGCTACGGCCAGAAGGTGATGAACTCGAAGTTCATGAAGGGGCTCAAGGCCTCCAAGGCGTATAACGTCTACAGCTGGTTCCGGCCCCAATGAGCGATCGGCGCTTCCGGATCTTCCGCTGGAGGGCGGTCGGCCCGCTGCTCCTCTTCCTGCTGATCCTGGTCGTCCTGTGGGTCCTGTTCGCGGACCGCATTGCCCGGCGGGAAGCCGCGTCGAACCTGTCCGAGACCCTGGGGACGGAGGTGGACATCGCGAGCCTCCGGATTCGTGAGGCGGATGCGGCGGTGGATATCGGCGGACTCGCCATCGCGGATCCGAGGGACCGGATGCGGAACCTGATCGAGGCCGGGACCATCACCGTGGATCTCGACCCCGTGCCGCTCACCGAAAAGAAGATCGTCATCGACCAGCTGCGGCTCTCCGGACTGCGGTTCCTCACGGGGCGGAAGACTCCGGCCCGGCCGGCCGACCCGAACAGTCCGGCGGGGAAGTTGCTCCGCGAAACCGAGCAGTGGGTCCAGGACAAGTTCCAGTTCCCCAAGCTGGCGCTGGGCCGGATCGACACGGTGAAGAGCCTGGTGCTCAACCCGGAACAGCTGGGAACGGTGAAGGCCGCCAAGACCCTGCTTGGCACGGTGGATTCCACCCGCGATGCGTTCGAGCAGGGCCTGGCGGCCTTGGAGCTCAAGTCGCTCGTGGATTCCTCCACGGCGCTCGCCAACCAGCTCGCCAAGACCGATCCGAAGACACTCGGGCTCACGGGGGTGCGGAACAGCGTCACTTCCGTGCAGAAGGCCATCGACCGGATCAAGCAGGCCAAGGGCAGTTTGCAGACGCTGGAGCAGACCGCGAAGAGCTCGCTGGGTGAGCTGCAGAAGGGTCTCCAGGACGTGAATGCCGCCCGGCTCAAGGACTATGCGTTCGCCAGAGGCCTGCTCCAGCTCCCCAGTCTCGACGCCCCCGACATCGGCGCCTCGCTTTTCGGGCAGCAGAGTACCGACTACTTCCAGCAGGCGCTGTACTACGCGAAGATCGTCCAGCGCTACGTCCCGCCCGGCCTGCAGCCGTGGAACCGGCCCGGGCCCAAGCGCACCCGGCTCGCCGGCACCACGGTGGAGTTCCCCAAGGAGAAGGAGTATCCCCGGTTCCTGCTCCGGCAGGGGGACATCGACCTGGCCCTGGGGAGCGCCGCGCAGAACACGTTCAAGGCGAGCTTCGCCGGAATCACCTCACAGCCGGCGCTGCTGGGCCGACCGGCGACCCTGGTCGCTCGCGGCCGGGTCGGCGGGGACTCACCCGTCTCGATCGACCTCTCCGCCATGTCGCGGCACTTCGGCTCCTCGCCCAGGGACTCGCTCGTGGCCCGCGTCGCCGGAGTGAGCCTGCCGGCGATTCCCTTCCCCGGACTCCCGTTCTCGGTGAGCCCGGGAAAGAGCACGCTGGGCTTCGGCTTCAGCCTGGCGGGAGACCGGCTGACGGGAATGTGGGAGATCAGCTCCGATCAGGTCGCCTGGAAGGCGGATTCGGCCCGGCTCCAGGGCGCTTCCCTGGTCGAGAGCACCGTCTGGCGGGTGATCTCCGGGCTGTCCGAGCTACAGGTCCGGGCCGAGCTTGGGGGCACCATCGACAAGCCCACGCTCAAGGTCCGCTCCAACCTCGACGACGCGATCGCTACCCGGCTGCAGGGGCTGGTCGGAGAGGAACTGGTCAAGGCGGAGCAGAAGGCGCGCGCGGCGGTCGACCAGCTGGTCAGCCAGCAGGTCGCTGCCCTGGACACGAAGGTGAATGAGCTGCAGAGCCAGGCGCTGGCCCGCCTGCCGGTGGAGCGCGGCCAGCTCGACGGGGCTCAGCAGCAGCTGGAGGCCCAGCTCAAGCGCCTTGCCGGGGCCGCGACCGGAGGCCTCAAGCTGCCCAAGCTCTGAGCCCCGATCCTGTGCGGTGATCCGTGCCGCCCTTGGTGCGGCGCTATCCTGGCGGGCCCATCCGCCCGCCGGTGCGGCGCTTCGGGCCCCCTGCCTCCGCGGCTCCCTTCCGTTCATGGTGAGCCCCGGGAGGCCGGTGCGAGGTCCCGCACAAGAAACCGTGAACTTTGAGGCCCGGACAGCCTAACCCGGGATTCACGGTTCCTGTACTTCCGCACATCACAGTTTGGGGTAGATTCGCCGGTCCACCCGCCAGTTCACCGAGAGGCCCGATGCGCATAGCCGTTCCCAAGGAAACCGCTCCTCGCGAACGGCGGGTGGCGCTGGTTCCTGAATCCTGCAAGAAGCTGGTCCAGACCGGGTACGAAATCGCGATCGAATCGGGGGCAGGGGAGGCGGCGGGCTTCGCCGACCAGGCCTACCGGGACGTGGGCGCGACCGTGGAGGGCGATCCCGCGGCGCTCCTGGGCGCCGCCGACCTGGTGCTCAAGATCGGCCCGCCGACCACCGAAGCTCCCCGGGACGAGGTCGGCTGGATGCGGCCCGGCGCGATCTATCTCGGGTCGCTGATGCCGCTCCGCAATCTCGATGCGGTCACCGCCCTCGCGGCGCGGAAGATCACGGCCTTCTCGACCGACGCCATTCCCCGGACAACCCGGGCCCAGGCGATGGACACCCTGTCCTCGCAGGCCAACATCGGCGGATACAAGGGAGTCCTGCTCGCGGCGGTGGAGCTCAACCGCTACTTCCCGATGCTCACCACCGCGGCCGGGATGGTCTTCCCCGCGAAGGTGTTCGTGATCGGGGCGGGAGTGGCGGGGCTGCAGGCCATCGCCACGGCCCGCCGGCTCGGCGCCAACGTCCTCGCGACTGACGTGCGACCCGAGGTGAAGGAGCAGATCGAGAGCGTGGGCGCGAAGTACGTCGGCATCGAGCTCACGGGCAGCGCGGCGGCCGGCGGCGGGTACGCCAAGGAGCTGTCCGCCGAGGACCAGGAGCGGCAACGCCAGATGCTGATCGACCAGTGCGCCCAGTCGGACGTGGTGATCACTACCGCGTTGATCGGCGGCGTGTTCGCCCCCCGGCTCATCACCGCTGCGACGGTCAAGACCATGAAGCCCGGGGCGGTAATCGTCGATCTGGGCGCCGACGGCGGTGGCAACTGCGAGCTCTCGCGGCTGGGTGAGACCACGGTAGTCGGCGGCGTGACCATCATCGCGCCGCTCAACCTCCCCGCCACGATGCCGTTCCACGGCAGCCTGCTCTTCTCCCGCAACCTGGTGGCCTTCCTGCAGGCGTTCACCAAGGACAAGGCCTTCCAGCTCGACTTCAGCGACGACATCCAGCAGGGCGCGGTCATCACCCACGACGGGGAAGTGAAGCACGCCCGGACGCGGGACGCCCTGCAGAAGGGGAAGTCATGAGCCCGAACCGACGTTCCCGATACCCCGAGCAGGCTCGGGCGGAAAGGAGTGACCGGAGGATGCCGCGATCGCTGATCACCCGCGCCGGATTCGTGCTGCTCTCGTTGGCGTGGGCGCCGGCCGCGTGGGCCGCCGTCCCTGCCGACTCGACCGTAGCGACTCACGCCCCGGTCGGCGTGGACTTCTGGTCGCTCCTGTTCGTATTCGTGCTCGCATCGTTCATCGGCCTGGGCGTCATCCGCCGGGTGTCCCGGCTGCTCCACACCCCGCTGATGTCGATTACCAACGCCATTTCGGCCATCGCGGTCGTCGGCTCCATCATCGTGACCGGCGCCGACTACCCCCCCACCATCCGGGCCCTCGGCGGAGTGGCGCTGTTCGCCTCGATGACCAATATCGTGAGTGGATTCCTCATCACCGACCGCATGCTCAAGATGTTCAAGACGGATGAGAAGCGCGGTGAGGGGGGCCACGCATGACGTACAGCATCCAGCAGCTGGCCTACATCATCTCCACCGCGCTGTTCATCTTCGCGCTGCACTGGATGAACACGCCGGCCACTGCCCGCAAGGGCGTGTACGCCGGCGTGGCCGCCATGACGATCGCCATCCTGGTCACCTGGGTGCAGCCCGGAGTGATCCACCATGGCTGGATCGTGGTGGCGATGCTGGCGGGGACCGCGGTCGGCATACCGCTGGCGAACGTTCCGCTCACCGCCGTGCCGCAGCGGACCGCCCTCTCGCACGCCTTCGGCGGTTTGGCGGCAGGGCTGGTGGGATCGGCCAAGTACTACCTGTGGCTGTCGGAAGGCCCGGAGAATCTCACCGCGTTCCGGATGGTGGCGATCATCCTGGAGATCCTGCTCGGCTTCCTCACGTTCACCGGCAGCCTCATGGCCGCCGGCAAACTGCAGGAAGTGAAGTGGATTCCCCAGCGGCCGGTCACCTACCCCGGGCAGAACTTCATCAATCTCGGCCTGTTCGCGGTCGCCGCCGGGCTGGGCGCGGCGCTGGCCATGAACCCGACGGCGCCGTGGGCCCCGATGCTGTTTCCCGTGGTCGTGGGACTGTCGCTCCTGTTCGGCGTGCTGCTGATCCTCCCGATCGGCGGGGCCGACATGCCGACGGTCATCGCCATCCTGAACGCCTACGCCGGCCTGTCGGCGGTGGCGATGGGCTTCGTGCTCGACAACAAGCTGCTGATCACCGCCGGCGCGCTGGACGGCTCCAGCGGCCTGATCCTCGCGATCATCATGTGCAAGGCCATGAACCGCTCGTTCACCAACGTGCTGTTCGGCGCCTTCGGCCAGGTGCAGCAGCTCAAAGCGGGCGCCGAACAGAAGGTCTACAAGCCGGAAACCCCCGAGGGAGCGGCCCAGGTGCTGGAGCAGTCGAGCCTGGTCGTGATCATCCCCGGCTACGGCATGGCGGTGGCCCAGGCCCAGCACAAGGTGCGGGAGCTTTACGACCAGCTCAAGAAGCGGGGCATCACGGTCAAGTTCGCCATCCACCCCGTCGCCGGCCGCATGCCGGGCCACATGAACGTGCTGCTGGCCGAGGCGGACATCCCCTATACCGACCTGGTGGAGATGGACGCGATCAATCCGGACATGCCCCAGTGCGACGTGGCGCTGGTGGTCGGGGCCAACGACGTGGTCAACCCCGCGGCCCGCACCGACAAGTCGAGCCCCATCTACGGGATGCCGATCATCGACGCGGACAAGGCCCGCACCATCTTCGCCATCAAGCGGAGCAAGAGTCCCGGATTCGCCGGCATCGAAAACGAACTGTACTTCTCCGACCGCACCTGGATGCTGTTCGGCGACGCCAAGGCCGTGATTGGGGAACTGGTGAAGCAGCTGTCCGGCGGGAGCGGGATGCATTAGGCCATTGGCCGTTGGCCGTTGGCTGCTGGTCGTGAAACGACCCTCCGTGCGAATCGCGCGGAGGGTCGCTTCGTCAGGCACAGCCAACAGCCAACAGCCAACAGCCAACAGCCGACGGCCCTACGGCCTCTGCGGCGGCCCGCCCATCCCGCCCGGCATCTTCATTTCGGTATAGTCCGCCGGAGCCTTGAACGCCGCGGCATCCACCGATTTGGGCTCGATCTTGGTGACGACCATCTCGTTCGTTGCCTTGCCGTCCTCGAGCCGGCTGATGCGCAGCGGGAAAAAGCCGTCCTTGTACAGCTTGGCGTACTCGGGGTTGGAAGCGACTGCCGCCATTTCGGCTCCGGGTCCCCGACGCCCCATTCCCATCGGGCCGGCATTGCCGCCCATGAAGTACCCCATGCCCTTGGCCACGCACATCTCCATGGTCTCGGGCTTGCCTGCCTCCTCGGCATAACGGTAGACCTCGCAGGTCTTCCCGGCGATGGTCTCGGTCTTTCCGGTCGCGGTGATCTTGGGCGGCTTGGCGTCGGACTTGTCCTTCATCCGGTCCCCCATGTCCTTCATGTCCATCTGCATGTACATCTTCCGCTCCGGCACGAGCATCGTCATGGTCTTGGCGGAGTTGTCCATGATCATCACGCCCTGTCGACCGCCCCGGCCGGTCACCTCGGTCCGGACCTGGGCGCCCTTGTAGGTCTGAGCCATCTCACCCTTGTCGGCCATCTGCCACGTCACCGTACCTTCGAAGCCCTGGGCGGCGGCCGGGATGGTACAGAGCGCGGAAACCGCCAGCGAGGCGGTGACGCGGGTGGCGGCGAGAAGCATTCGCATACGCATTCCTTGGAGGGGTAGGGTGGTCATGACTGGGCGGGCCCGGCCCAGCGGCGATCCTGGATCGCCGAGTGCTTTTCGATCTCGTCCTGCGCCCGACGGTAGTTCGCCAGCCATTCGGGCTGCCACGCCGCCGGGATGTTGGCCCGGAACCAGGCAGCGGTCAGCAGTTCGGTGCCGGGGCCACGATGAGTCGCGTCCACATGCCCCAGGAAATGTGTCGCGTAGCCGGCGTCCATGCTGTTGATCACCCGGAGCTCGAAGGCGGCGTAACAGTCAGTCAGCACCGGCACGCCGGTTTCCCCCATGCGGTGCGGGATGTCCGCCAGCTTGTCCTTGTCCCTGCCGCTTACGAAGCCGAGCCGGTGCACCAGGTCCATCTGGCCGGTGTGCAGCAGGTGGATGCACAGCTTGCCGCTGTTCCAGATCAGGTCGTGGCTGTAGTGCCACTTGTGGATGTACACCGAGAGCCGGGGGACGTTCGGTGAAATCGATGCCCGCATGGCGCCATCGGAAATCATCCCATTGGTCCTGCCACCCCAGCTCGAGGTGACGGCCACGACGGGCGAGGCGAATTGGCGCAGCAGTTCGTAGAACGCGTCGGTTTTCATGGGGTGGAAGTGTAATGAGTGCCTGAGTGGTGCGTACTGATCCTGGAGGTGCAAAAGGCCCACCTCCCGGCGTCCCCCGGTCGACAGCGGTGGGTTCCGCGCGAGGCCTGCGGTGGAGTCTTGTGGGGGTCAATGAAGCAGCCGTCACGGTGTTTTGCCGGTGTATGTTCGGTATCGACCGTGCATCTCACTGTGTGGTAATGCTTTATCTGGTTGATTTCTTTTCGGGGTGTCGCAACATATATTTCGCGGTTGTCTGACCGCCCTCTGACGCTTCATCCCAAGCCCAAGGAGGGGCGCGAGTGACCATGCAGCCACGCCGGAAGCGGCGCACCGTGCGGCCGGCCCAGATCGCCAAGGCGATCGACGAGGGCCGTGAGAGCCTGGACCTGTACCTCGACGAGATCAGCAAGGTCCCGCTGCTCACGCGCGAGGAAGAGATGGAACTGGCCCGCCGGGCCTTTCGTGGCAACGTCGCGGCCCAGGAGCGTCTGGCCCGCCACAATGTCCGTTTCGTCGTGTCCGTCGCCAAGAAGTTCCAGAATCGCGGAGTACCCCTGGTTGACCTCATTGGAGAGGGCAACCTCGGTCTGATGACCGCCGCGCGGAAGTTCGATCCCGACCGCGGGGTCAAGTTCATCTCCTACGCAGTCTGGTGGATTCGTCAGGCGGTGCAGGCGGCCATCGCCCGGCACGGCCGTCCCGTGCGCGTCCCGCTCAACCGTACCGCCGACCTGAGCCGGCTGGGCCGGACCACCACCCTGCTCAAGGACAAGCTGGGGCGGATGCCGACGACCGAGGAGCTGGCCCGTGCGACCGGGCTCACGGTGGAAGCGGTCCGCAGTCTCGGCGCGCTCAATACCGAGGCCGTGCGGCTGGACCACCCGACCCGGGATGGCGACAACAGCGAGCGCATGGAGCGGTTCGCCGCGCTGGACCAGGAAGGCACCGACGCGCCGGCCATCGCCAACAGCCAGACCTCGGATATCGAGGCCGCCCTGGCGACGCTGCCGCCGCGGGATGCCAAGGTGCTCCGGCTCTACTTCGGTCTGGACGACGGCAACAGCCGCACCCTCGAAGAGATCGGCCGGATGATGGGGGTCACGCGCGAGCGGATCCGCCAGCTCCGGGACCGCGCCCTGAGCCGGCTCCGCGAAGGAGAGCAGGGGCAGAAACTGAAGGACCTTGTCGCGTAGGTAAGGCAGGCGATGGCCATTGGCCGTTGGCCATCGGCTGTGCCGACACAGAACGACCCTCCTCGCATGTCGCGGGGAGGGTCGCTTGGTTCCCGACACTGCCAACGGCCAACGGCCAGCAGCCAACGGCCCCCTCAGGCCTCCCCCTTCACGAACATCCTCAGCACCCGCTGCAGGATCCCGCCATTGCGGTAGTAGTCC
>Ga0153915_10005973_pt1 | contig 11365 bp, 12 predicted proteins | sample Opewatmetagenome_2_FD_107003 | JGI IMG/M metagenome (GOLD analysis project Ga0153915, IMG submission 107003) | Freshwater wetland microbial communities from Ohio, USA - Open water 3 Core 3 Depth 3 metaG | ecosystem: Environmental > Aquatic > Freshwater > Wetlands | place: USA: Ohio, Lake Erie...
GAGATCCTGGCTTTTTGCGGTCTGCCGTGGGACGAGCGCTGCTTGAAGTTCTACGACTCCGGCCGCGCCGTCACCACCGCGAGTTACGACCAGGTGCGCGAGCCCATCTACCGCAAATCGGTGGAGCGTTGGAAGCACTACGAGCCCTACCTCGGGCCGCTCAAGAAGGCGCTGTTGGGCTGAGCTGGCCGTATTATCGCCGGCGTTCTTTCTTGCTTATGGCCGAATCAGGGTGAAAAGGACTGTGAGGAAAAAAGTTTGTGTCGCAGGTCTTGGTTCCGCATTATTCATTCATGAAACAGCACATCGCGCGGTTGACGGCTCGTCGCCGCGGCGGCGAGATCGGCGATGCCGTATATGCGTCACTGTATTTTCTGCATTGGCAAGTTGCTCTCCACGGCCGGCGTTTCGCGTCGCGGAAATTTAAGCGGGATCCCCGGCCGCACTGCACCGATTGGTTGCGCGATCTGGATCGGATCGGCGGCGCTGAGTTGCGGGAACGTCTGATTCATTATTTCGAGCGCTACGGGTACCTGGGAGTGATTCCGAATGTGCCCGCGGCCTTGTGCGCTTGGTTGGCCGGACGGTGGTCGCTGATTTTATGCGAACATGTTCCCAGCCCCGCGGAGGTGTTGCACATGCAGGTGCTGGGCACACGGCCGGTGACGATTCTGTCGGAATATCCGCGCTGTCTGCGGCCGGTATTGAAGAAGGCCAATGCCCATGCGTTCATGATTCATGATCTGGAACACGCCTATAAGTATTTCTACGATCCGTATCTTCATGACGGCCAAAAGCGGTTTTTCGCGGGCATTTACCGTGCGGTCCGGCAGGGGGATTTCGATGTCTATAGGCGCGATCCGACCTTCGCCGACAAGTTCGACTATCTCATCAGCGATATGAACACCCACGTAATGCACAGCCTGCAATTCTTAAGGGCGATATTGATCGAGCACCGCTTACGCCGCGAGCAAAAGCGCTCCGGCGATAGCTTGTCGGCGGAGGCGCGCGGGGAGATCGATGCCATTCTGCGGCCCTTGTGCTCAGGATTGCATTGGGGCACTGGCGGTCTAAGCGCGCGCGCGGCTTCCACCCCTTCCCTCGAATCGCCTGGTTTTTCCTTGGCAAAGTGTGTATAGTGCCGTCTCCTCCTGCGGGGGGACTATGACGTTTCTAACCTTCCTCTGTGGTTTCACATCATTAGGTTTACTGGTTGGCGACGTAGGGCGGCTGAAGTAATGGTAGCCGCCGCTGAGTGAACCAGGCGATGTGATTACCTCGCGCGTAATCTCGCTGACGTTCGTTTTTTCACCTACATCAAAAATCCGTCGTGCTCGGCGGACGAGGAAATTATTGTGTCATTTACAGAACTGAATTTGGATTCCAAACTGCTGCGCGCCATCGAGGCGGGCGGCTTTACAGCACCGACCGCCGTGCAACGTCAGGCGATCCCGCTGATCTTGGCGGGGCGCGACGTGATGGCCTCGGCCCAGACGGGCACCGGCAAGACCGCCGCCTTCGTGTTGCCGGCCTTGCAACGGCTTTTTGCGCCGTCGGCGGTGCACGGCACGGGACCGAGGGTGCTGGTATTGACGCCGACCCGGGAGTTGGCGATGCAGGTCAACGACAACATCCGGCAGCTCAGCCGCTTTTGCAGAATAACCGCCGGCAGCGTGGTCGGGGGCATGCCTTATCCGCCGCAGATGCGCTTATTGCAGCAGCCCCTGGACCTGCTGGTGGCGACGCCCGGCCGCTTGATGGACCACATGGAGCGCGGCCGCGTGGACTTCGCGCGCTTGGAAATGCTGGTATTGGATGAAGCCGACCGCATGCTGGACATGGGTTTTATCGATGCCATCAAGATCATTGCCGCGGCCACGCCGGCCAGCCGCCAAACCTTGTTATTCTCCGCGACCCTGGAAGGCAAGGTACTGGCGATCGCCAAGCAGTTGTTGAAGAATCCGGAGCGGATCCAGTTGGCGGCGAATCACGAACGCCATGCCTCGATCAGTCAGCGGATTCATCAAGCGGATAATATCGGGCACAAGCATCGCCTGCTGTCGCATCATCTCTCCAGCGTGGATCTGACTCAGGCCGTGATTTTCACCGCGACGAAACGCGGCGCGGATCAGCTTGCCAAGACGCTCGCGGAGCAAGGCCATACCAGCGCCGCGCTGCACGGCGATATGGGGCAGCGCGACCGCAAACGCACCGTCGACCGCATGCGCGACGGCAAGCTCAGACTGTTGGTGGCGACGGACGTGGCGGCCCGCGGCCTGGATATCAAGGGCATCAGCCATGTCATCAATTTTGATCTGCCCATGGTGGCCGAGGATTACATTCACCGCATCGGCCGTACCGGCCGCGCCGGCGCCAGCGGGGTGGCCATCACCTTGGTCGGTCCCGAGGATTGGTCCAAGCTCGCCGGTATCGAACGCCTGACCGGACGCAAATTGGACCGGGAAACCATCCCCGGTCTCGAACCGGTGCGCGCCGAACCCCGTCGCGGCCGCGGCGCCGACAGCGGCTGGCGTAACAAGCCCAAGGGTCGCCCCGGCGGCGGTGCGAAGCCTTCGCGGCCCGGCGCCGCGGCGCGCGGCGAACGGAATTTCTCGGCAAATGGCCGGCGAGATGATCGCCGCCCCCGGCGCGATGCGAACGGCGGCGCGATGTTCTCAGGTGACGGGCAGCGCCGCCAACGCACGCGGCCTTTTGCCGATTAAGCGTTGCGGTGTCTTACGTGGCGAGGAACCGGACGTAGTCAATCCGGCTTAGTGTCGGCCGCCAAGGATGCGAGAAGATAGGTAGGTTGCGGCCCGTTGAGAGCGAGGGCCGTTGCCGCGCCGCTGACGCCGCCGGTGACCAGCACGGAATCGATGCCAAAGGCGTTGGCGCCGCGGATGTCGGTCTCCAATTGATCGCCGATCATCACCATGTCGCGGTTGCCGCTGCGCCGCAGCGCTTCGCTGAATATCGCGGCGTGCGGTTTTCCGAGACGCGCGAAACATAACTGCGGCTGGTCCGGGTAACGCAGTCGTAAGGCCGCCTCGAAGACCAAGGCGATGCTGCCCGCCGCCAGGCCGAAGCCGAATTCGGCCGTGGGGAAGATCAAGTCCGGGTTGGGTAAAATCAGCGAGACCGCTTGGCGCCGGTCCAGCATGGCGAAGAGGGTGGTCAAGACCGTGTCGACGGTTGCCAAGAAGGGAAAACCGGTTTCGTCGGCTATGACCAATACCTCAAAATGTTCTCCCGCCGCAACCACCCGGCCGCCCGCCATTTCAACATAGCGCTCGCTGTCGCGGGGCCCCAGCACCACGCAGCGCTTATCGATCAGGGCGTGATCGGCAAAATAGTTCTTGAGCAGCATCCCGGCGCTGATGATGCGTTCTTCGTCCAAATCCAGTCCAAAACCGCGGTATCGCGCGGCCGCGGTGGCGGGCAATTTTGCCACGTCGTTGGTGAGGATGTAGTAAGGCTTTTCGGCGCGGTTTAAGGCGTCGATGAACTCGACCGCACCGGGCAGGGCGCCGCCGCCGTGCACTAACACCCCATAGGCATCCAGCAGCAAGACCGAATAGCGGTCCATAAGGGCGGAGGTGCTGATATGCGGGATTTCGTTTATGGCCGGCATGAGGGATTTAGAATGCGCGGGGTGCGCGTAACCGAAGCAAAGGAACTATTCTCTCGCTAAGCGCCGCTTGTCCCGGGCCGGCTTGTCAAGGCGAGTTATGCGACAAGATACCCGAAGGCGCGATCTCGTTTGCGAGGTGATCCAGCAATTGCTTGCAGGTTCCCTCCGCATCGGCCGGCGCGGGCCCGTTGTCCGCGGTGATGGTCAATTTGCCGTCTTCCGACCATTGGCAGATGGTGTTGCTTTCCTCTTTATTGTCCGTGCGTATTCGCAGGTAGTGTTCCCAAGGATGATATTGGGCGTAGAGCACGCCGCCCACGTCATAGACGAAGGTGCCGGTGTTATTGTCCCAGAGGGAACGGCGGTTTTGCTTCACGGCTTCGCCGATGCCGCGCGCGCGATTGTAGCGCGCTGCATACCAGGCGGGTGAAGGTCCTTGGCTGGAGGGCGGCATGCCGTTGGAAAAGCTAAAGCCGGAGGGAGGGGCGGCCTCATCGGACCATTTCATGGTCTTGTCGGTCTGGCTGCAGCCGGCGGCCGCAAGCAGGACGCCTATCATGGCCGCCAGGCAGCTTGTGTCGCGCATCCTGCGTTTTTTCATGCGTAGCTTCCGGGGTGGGTAGCCGAATCGGCTCATAGTACTAGAGTCCGTCCCGGGGGATCAATCCTGCCATAGCGATCGGTCTTACGGGAAATCAAGTCCTTCAGCGCGCACTTTCAGCGGGCTCGGGCCGGCGGGGGAGAAGCCGCGGCCGTCCGATCGACTCCCCCGCCTTTTGGAAAGGAACCAGACATGGTTTTTTGATGCAAAATATGCCAAGGTAAAGCTTAAAGAGAGCAGTCTGCGAGCGGGCGGGGAGCATGGCGGGGCCTATGCCGGTTGCAAGGGCGTTCAGGTGTCGGGTCATGACGGATACACTGGTATGTTGGAAATGCGGGGCGCCGATCACCGATCTGCCCCTGCCCATCGGGCGCTTGGCGGAGTGTGCCGCATGCCGCGCCGATTTGCATGTGTGCCGGATGTGCGAATATTACGATGTTCGGGTTGCCATGAGTTGCCGCGAGACAATCGCGGAAGAGGTGAAAGAAAAGGAACGCGTCAACTTTTGTGAATATTTCGCGGCGAAGGCGGGGGCCTATAGCGGCTACGCCCAAGAATCGCACGCGGCGCGGCTGCAATTAGATGCCTTATTCGGTGGAGGTCCCGCGGGGACAAGACAAGATAACGGTAAGACTGTTTCACGCTCGCAGGCCGATGCCGCCAGGGAGCAGCTTGAACAGTTATTTAGTTCAAGGGGGAAAGGCGAGATATGAGCGGCTATATACAAGATACGGTAGTGCCTTTCCGAGGCGGCAAGGTTCCGTATAGAAGAAGTACTTCGCCGTTAAAGGCCGAGGCGGTGAAAAAGTATCGCGTCACGGCTTTTTACGACTATCCTCCCGTGGAGCGCTCGGTCGTCGTAGAAGCGGAAAGTCCGCAGCGGGCGATGGTTAAGGCGTTGTTGGAGGGAAGAGTGCCCGCTTTGTTTCGCAAGGACGAGTTCGGCTGGTTGTTGCCGGTCTTTTGGCATCCTCGTTTCGCCGGCGGGCGTCGCTGGCCGACCGTCATCGGCAGCAACATGATTGCCTGGGGCGAGCGGGACAAGAGAGGCAAACTGCTGTTCGACGTGGATGAGGTGAGAATTTAAGCGGAGTTGCCGCTCTCCGGTGGTCCCCTGTAGCTGATGGCTACCACATAATACGTCGCGGCGCCTTTCGGGGTGTGTACCGTCACTTCATCGTCCAGGGTCTTTTTTAGCAAGGCCCGCGCTAACGGCGAATCCACGCTGATGCACTCTTGCTTGATATCGAACTCGTCGGGGCCGACGATGCGGTATTGTCTTCGCCGGTTGTCTTTATCTTCAAGCAATACCCACGCGCCGAAATAAATGCGGGATTGATCGGCGGGGGCCTCATGCACCACGGTGAGATCGGGCAGGCGTTTTTGCAGATAACGTATGCGCCGGTCGATCTCGCGCAGTTCCTTTTTACGATAGATATATTCGGCGTTCTCCGAACGATCTCCTTCCGCGGCGGCGGCGGCGAGCGCTTGAGTGACCGTGGCGCGCCGCTCCCAGAGTTTGTCGAGTTCCTGTTGCAAACGTTGGTAGCCCTCCGGGGTGATGTAGGGGGCGGCCTTAGGGGCGGTTTGGCGAAATCGTGTCATGTCGTATTGATTTGAAGCCGATACGGGCACTGTTCTCGCGATAAAGGTGCTCAGACTCGTCAATGAGCCGCGTTCACCTATTTAAATTATTTCAGAACTGCTTTGAGCCGAACAGGCTCTGCCCGGCGGCGAATGAGCGCCGACGGCTACGACGCCGACCTTCGTAAAAGGGCGGAGCTGATGAACGCGGATGCGAGCGTGGATGTTACTCCGGCCATTTCTCGCCGAGCAACCCCATTTAATCCCCGGGCATCGCGGAATTTTCTGTAAAGCCCGGGTTATTGTCAGCCCGCTAAAGAACAAGAACCCTGCATGAGCAGGGTTCTTGTATTTAGAGAGATGCGATGATGTAGTTTACTGAACTACTACATTGGCCGCTTGTAATCCTTTTGGGCCTTTTTCTACATCAAAGGTGACTTTCTGACCTTCGGTCAGCGTCTTGAAACCATCGCCGGAAATAGCGCGGAAGTGCACGAATACATCGTCACCGCCGTTGTCTTGCGCGATGAAACCGAAACCCTTGGATTCATTAAACCACTTAACTGTACCTGTTGCCATTACGTTTACCTCAAACTAAAAATTAACAAAATGTAGACTGCGAGCGGTGAATCGGGAGTTTTCGCGGAATACTTCAGAAGGATAACAGCTTAAACTACCAACACTTTACACTGCAGCGAGGCCGATTCTACTCGATTTTTTTGAGAAACACTATACGGATTTGTGCGTGGTGCCAAATCGGCCGATCCCCCCTTTTAGGTTTGATTGGAGGGATACCCCCCGGAACATTTGGATAAAATTTCCAAACCTCTATAATGGCGAGCGAGCCGTCAAGGTCAGGAAATTAATCTGGTGTGAATTGGATGGTGGATAGAACGATGGATAAAACGGCGGATTTTTCCTTGGCCTATTACGCCGGCGACCGCCGGACGGGGTCGCTCAGGGTGGTGCAACGCCGGGGTGGCAAAACCGAGGTCAATATATTGGCGACTGCGCCTAGCACCGAATTGCCCCCCGCGCTCAAACCCATTCTGATCGGTCTTACCGAGGATCATCGGGTGATTTTAATGGATCCCGAGAGCAAAGAGTTGCAGATAAAAAACGCCTTCCCCGAAGATACCTTTCCCGCGCATATTTACAGCGACCCCCGTGCAAAGCGCGATTGGTTCATGAACGACGGCGATAAGGAAACGGGTAACGACACCCTCAATTGCGGCGACAAGGGATCATCGGTGACCGTCGTGGAAAATACCGGAAGTTCGCAAGCCAAGTGGCTGAAAACCATCTGCGTGGGACGCGGTCATCATCAAGCAGCCTTTACTTACCCCTCGCCGGCCGCGCCGCGGGTTCCACTGCGCGCGTATATCAGTAATCTGCAGGACGGCACTATTTCGGTGATCGGAAATGACCCGGGCGACAGCGCGACTTATTTGCGGGTGCTGGTCACGATCAATCTTTGTGAACCGGACAAGGAGGAGGGCGGCGCCGAGTCGGTCGTACCCAACAAGGCGTTCCCCCACGGCATGGCCTATTCGCCGATAACCGGCAAACTTTATAATCTCAATAACGGTTACGGGACCATCGCGGTCATCGACCCGCTCGCCAATGTCATCGAGGAACGGATCGGCTTCAAGGGACACAGCAATCTCTTCGCCGCGCCCGACGGACGTTATCTCATCGGCCGCGGCGCCGATCGCAAGTCGGATCCCAACCATGTAATCGGGAAACTCACCGTGCTGGATGTGACCAGCCGCAAGGTCGTCGACAAGCTCGATTTGCCCGATATCTACATCAGCAAGTATTACTACAATCCGGAAGGGACCAAGCTCTATCTCACCGCGGCCGGCTCCGGCAGTCCGGCACAACAGGCCAATCTCAAGGCCGATGTGTTATTGATTTTCGATATGACGGCCTTGCCCCGGCTAAATCTTCTCAAGGAGCTGAAGGTCGGAGCCTCGGGTGCCTTGGCGTTTCATGGCGTCAATGGACACACGCAACAGGTGTTGTCTTCCCATTCCGAAGGGGGAACGCTGGTGGTTGTGGACGGCGAGCGGGATACGGTGATGGAATCCATCGCCGTGGCGGAGGGCCGGCCCCATTCACGGATCTGGATGCTGAATCACTGAGAAATGCCGGACCGCCGGTATGTCCGGTAGTCCGGCCCAACCCGCAACAGTCCGGCTAGTGCTGAACCTTGGCGACCGTCGCCTGTTCAAGCAGGATCGGATAGGTATAACCGGCGCCGAAATCCTTGTCGACGGCGATGGTGCCGGTCACGATCACTTCATCCCCCACTTCGGCGGTATCCTGACTGGTGATCGTTAGATCATTCTTGCCTTCTTTGCCGGTGCCGTCCTGCAGGTGCAGGAAATTCCGATTCATGATGGCGTTATTGACCTTGACGATCTTGCCGTGCAATTGCACCTGATGGCCGCTCAAATTGGCCTTCTCCTGGTACAGGGCTTCAATGGTCTTTTGTTCCGGTTGTTCCGCTATGGCCAAGGACGAACCAAGGCAGGCCAGGGCGGCCGCCAATCCGATCAACGCGCGTTGCATGAGTTTCTCCCGTGGAAATGCGCATTTTTATCATGTTTGTCCGGATAAAGACAGAGGCGGCGCATCCAAACTACCGATGACAAGTCTTTGCTACCATTAAGCTGATTCACAACAAGCGATGCAATACATGGAAGCGGTCTGGATTTCTTTTGCCTTCGTGCTCGGTTTCTTGGTGAAACCTCTGGGATTGCCGCCGTTGACCGGCTATCTGGCGGCGGGGTTTGCGCTCAGTGCCTTGGGGTTTGCCGGCGGCGACATGCTGGCGCACTTGGCGCACGCCGGGGTTTTGCTGTTGCTGTTCAGCGTCGGGTTGAAATTGCGGTTGCGCAGTCTGATGCGTCCCGAGGTATTGGGCGGGGCGTTTTTGCACATGGCGCTGATCGGGTTGGTCATCGGTGTTGTTTTGTATTGGTTCGCGGGGCTGGAGTTCAATGCGGCGGTATTGATGACCTTGGCGGTGTCGTTCTCCAGCACCGTGGTGGCGGCCAAGGTTCTGGAAGAGAAAAAGGAATTGCGCGCCTTTCACGGCCGTGTCGCCATTGGAATTTTGGTGGTGCAGGATATCGTCGCGGTGGCGATGCTCGCCGGTGCCGCCGGACATAATCCTTCTCCTTGGGCCTTGGCCGTGCTGGCCCTGCCTTTATTGCGCCGATTCTTCCAGAATATTTTGGAAAGGTGCGGCCATGGCGAGTTGTTGGTTTTATACGGCTTGGTGTTGGCCTTGGCGGTGGGCGGCGGGGGATTCGCGTACGTGGGGCTTAGCCCGGAACTCGGCGCCTTGGCGATGGGGGCCGTCATCGCCAGCCATCGCCGCTCAACCGAATTGTTCAACGCGCTATGGGGATTGAAGGAAGTCTTTCTCATCGGATTCTTTTTACAGATCGGGATGTCCGGACTGCCGTCGCTGAGCACCTTGGGTTGGGCGGCGGTCTTGGCCCTGCTGTTGCCGATCAAGGCCGTATTATTTTTCTTCGTACTGGTGTTGTTTCGCTTGCGCGCGCGCACTGCGTTTCTGGCGGCGCTCAGTCTGGCCACCTATAGCGAATTCGGGCTGATCATCGTCAATCTCGCGGTGCAAAACGGTTGGGTGGGGGGCAATTGGCTGGCCATCTTGGCGATCGCCGTCGCCCTGTCGTTCATCGTGGCGGCGCCGCTCAACCGTTATGCCCATGGTTTGTATCGGATGCTGGAACGGCATTTACTGGCTTTCGAGTCCTCGCGGCGGCACCCGGATGACAAGCCGCTGCATGTGGGTTATTCCAATATCTTGATCATCGGCATGGGCCGGGTGGGAACAGGCGCCTACCGGTTCTTCACCCAGCGCAAACAGCGAGTCGTGGGCTTGGATTCGGATCCCGGCAAGGTGGAGGAGCATAAACGCAAGGGTCGACGGGTGCTGTATGCCGACGCCGAAGATCCCGGCTTGTGGCAAAACATCGATCTCAGCGGCGTCCGCGCGGTGATGCTCGCCATACCGGACCGGGAGGCCAATACCATCGCGGCTAAACAATTACGCCTTGCGGGTTATCAAGGGCTGATCTACGCCACCGCGCTTTTTCCCGAGGAGGTGAAGGCCCTCATCGACGCCGGCGCGGATGTGGCCTATTACTATTACGATGAAGTGGGCATCGGGTTTGCGGAAAATATTTGGGAAAGGCTGAATCCGTCCAAAAATAATACGGCCGATAAGGCTAACTCGGCTGCCCTAGTAGAGCCGCCGGGGCAAGCCGCGATCGGAAATGAATGATATGCGCCGTGAAAGCGCGCGAAGGAGAGATCGTCGGCGAGAAAATTATTTGCGGCGGCGCGCGACGGCCGGCTTAACGGGGGCGCTTTGGCTGTGCCGGCGATAGTATTCGCCGGCGATGACGCCGAAGGCCACCGAGACATTCAGGCTTTCAACCTCGCCGCTGCCCGGGATGTGCAGCAGTTTATCGGCGGATTGCAGCAGCGCCGGGGCGATCCCTTCCCCTTCGCTGCCCAGGATGACGAGGGCCCTGGCGCGAAAAGGATGGTCAAAGAGAGAGATACCCTTGTTGGCGGCGGTGGCGAGCAGTTCAAAACCCTGTTCGCGCAATTGGCCCAATTGTCTTGCAGGATTCTTCAAATGGACGAGCATGACTTCCTCGGCGCCTCCTTCCGCGACTCGGCACGCGGAAGGCGACAGCTTGGGCAGGCGGTTTTCCATGCCAAGCACAAAACGGATGCCGAAGTGGGCGCAACTGCGCAGAATTGCGCCGAGGTTGTGCGGATTTTCCACGCCGTCTAAATAGACCAGCAACCGTGGTGTTGCATCATCGCGGACCAACGGCAACCACTCATCGAAGGAAAGAGCGGTGTGTTCCTTGGCCAGCACGCAGACGCCTTGGTGGTGAATGGATTGCGTGAGGCGTTCCAAGTCCTCGGCCGTGACTACGTGGTAGGCCCTGCGTTTTGCCGCCGCCCATTTCAGCATGGCCGAAAACGCGGGGATCGATCCCTCTTCAAGATAAATACGAATGACATCTTGAGGCCGCCGCCGCCACAGCGCGAGACAGGCGGCGGTGCCATAATATTTGAGTTCCTTGCGTTCGCCGCGCGGGGGGTGTTTGGCGGTTTGGGGCTTGCGTTTCTTGCGGGTCATGGGAGAGTCTCAACTGTAAAACCGGCGTATGATGAAACAACGGTCGATGAGTACGCAAGGCCGTACGCTTGTGTGGCGCTTGGTTGGTATACGAGGAACTGTGGTCGCAAGGACCGTATTCAATGATGGGGCGGCACGTAAAGGAGGAATGTATGGCTAAATCGATACATGACATCGAAGCCTTGGTCGAAGGCTTGCGCCAGCAGCGGGACGCGCTCAAGGTGCAACTGCATCTCGGTAAGCTGGAGGCGCAAGAGGAGTGGGCGGAGATGGAGAAAAAATTGGAGCATCTGCGGGCCAAGGCGCGTGCCGCGGGGAACGAGACTCATGAAGTATCGCAGGATGTGTTCGC
>Ga0153915_10005974_pt1 | contig 11364 bp, 8 predicted proteins | sample Opewatmetagenome_2_FD_107003 | JGI IMG/M metagenome (GOLD analysis project Ga0153915, IMG submission 107003) | Freshwater wetland microbial communities from Ohio, USA - Open water 3 Core 3 Depth 3 metaG | ecosystem: Environmental > Aquatic > Freshwater > Wetlands | place: USA: Ohio, Lake Erie...
CCGATCCGCCGCCGCTGATCATCGTGCGCGGCGACGCCACGCTCCTTGCCAAGCGTGCGCTCGCCGTCGTCGGCGCGCGCAACGCGTCCGCCGCGGGACGCAAGTTCGCGCGCGACATCGCGGCCGAGCTCGGCCGCGCGGGGCTGATCGTCGTCTCCGGATTTGCGCGCGGCATCGACGGCGCCGCGCACGACGGCGCGATGGCGACCGGGACGGTCGCGGTCATGGCGGGCGGCGCCGACATCGTCTATCCGCCCGAGCATGCGCCGCTGTACGACCGGCTGATCGCGCAGGGCGCCGCGGTCTCCGAGCAGCCGCCGGGGCTCGAGCCGCAGGCGCGTCATTTTCCGCCGCGCAACCGGCTGATCTCGGGCCTGTCGCTGGGCGTGCTGGTGGTCGAGGCGGCGCCGCGCTCGGGCTCGCTCATCACCGCCCGCCTGGCGCTCGAACAAGGGCGCGAGGTGTTCGCCGTGCCGGGCTCGCCGCTCGACCCCCGCTGCCGGGGCACCAACGACCTGATCCGCCGGGGCGCCACCCTGACCGAGTCCGCGGCCGACGTGCTGGACGCCCTGGCTGCCATGCTCGCACCGGGTATCAGGCCACCGGCGAGCCCCGAATTTGCCACGCAACCTAATGAAAAAATTGAAGAATCAACCCTTTCGACGGCGCGTGCCGAGATCCTCGGCCGGCTCGGGCCGACCGGCGTCACAGTTGACGAACTGATTCGTCAGTGCCAAATGTCCCCGCCGGTTGTGCTGACAGTGCTGCTGGAGTTGGAGCTGGCTGGCCGGCTCGAGCGTCAGCCCGGCAACCGGATAGCCCTGCTGTAAACCTTTCGCTAACCGTTCGGGCGCGACTGTCGCGCTCGTTTCTGCACGCTGATCGGGACATGGACGTCGTCGTCGTCGAATCGCCGGCCAAAGCGAAGGCCATCAATAAATACCTCGGCTCCGGTTACACGGTGCTGGCGAGCTACGGCCACGTGCGCGATCTGCCCGCGAAGGACGGCTCGGTGCAGCCCGACAAGGCCTTCAACATGATCTGGGAGGTGGACCCGAGGGCGGAGAAGCACCTGAAGGCCATCACCACCGCGTTGAAGCGCGCCGACCGGCTGTATCTCGCCACCGACCCCGACCGCGAAGGCGAGGCGATCTCCTGGCACGTGCAGGAGGTGCTGAAGGAGCGTCACGCGCTGAAGGACGTCGAGGTGAAGCGCGTGGTGTTCCACGAGGTCACCAAGAGCGCGGTGCTCGAGGCGATGAAGAACCCGCGCGGGCTCGATCGCGAGCTGGTCGATGCGTATCTCGCCCGCCGCGCGCTCGATTACCTCGTCGGCTTCAACCTTTCGCCGATCCTGTGGCGCAAGCTTCCAGGCTCCCGCTCCGCCGGCCGGGTGCAATCGGTCGCGCTCCGCCTGATCTGCGAGCGCGAGAGCGAGATCGAGGTCTTCAAGCCGCAGGAATACTGGACCGTCGAAGCCGAATTCCGCACCCCGCGCGGCGAGCCGTTCACCGCCCGCGTCACGCATCTCGACGGCAAGCGGCTCGAGCGGCTGGGCATCGAGAACGAGGCGGCGGCCACCGCAGCGGTCGAGGCGATCAAGGCGCGCAATTTCTCGATCGAGAAAATCGAGAAGAAGGACGTGCGCCGCTACCCGGCCGCGCCGTTCACGACCTCGACGCTGCAGCAGGAGGCCGCGCGCAAGCTCGGCTTTTCGCCGCGCCACACCATGCGCGTGGCGCAGCATCTGTATGAAGGCGTCGACATCAGCGGCGATACGGTCGGGCTGATCACCTACATGCGGACCGACAGCATCAACATGGCCAAGGAAGCCGTGGATGCGATGCGCGCGCTGGTGAAGAGCCGGTTCGGCGACAACTACGTGCCGGCGACACCGCACCAGTTCAAATCCAAGGCCAAGAACGCGCAAGAGGCGCACGAGGCGATCCGTCCGACCGACGCGACCCGCACGCCGGAGCGCGTCGCGGGCTATCTCGACCACGACGGCCGGAGGCTGTACGAGCTGATCTGGAAGCGCGCGATCGCCGCCAACATGGAAGCCGCGACCTTGGCGCAGGTCGCCGCCGATCTCGGCGCGCCCGACAAGGCGGTGACGCTGCGCGCCACCGGCCAGATCATCAAGTTCGACGGGTTCCTGAAGCTGTACCACGAGGACCGCGACGAGTCCGCCGACGGCGACGATGAGGACAGCCGCATCCTGCCCGAAATGGCGGAGGGCGAGCCGGTCGCCACCGGCGCGATCAAGCCGGAGCAGCATTTCACCAAGCCGCCGCCGCGCTTCACCGAGGCGAGCCTGGTGAAGCGGCTGGAAGAGCTCGGCATCGGCCGGCCGTCGACCTATGCCTCCATCATCTCGGTGCTGCAGGACCGGAAATACGTCAGGCTGGAACGCGGGCGCTTCGTCCCGGAGGATCGCGGCCGCCTGGTGACCGCGTTCCTGACCGAGTTCTTCGATCGCTACGTCCAATACAACTTCACCGCCGACCTCGAGGACAAGCTCGACGACGTCTCCACCGGCCAGGTCGACTGGAAGGCGCTGCTGCGCGATTTCTGGCAGGCGTTCTTCAAGGCGATCGAGGAGACGCGGCCGCTGCGCATCAGCGAGGTGATCGATGCGCTCGATGCCGAGCTGGGACCGCATTTCTTCCCCAAGACCAACGGCGTCGATCCGCGCAAATGCCCGGCCTGCGAGGGCGGCCGGCTGGGCTTGAAGCTCTCGCGCCACGGCGCGTTCATCGGCTGCTCGAACTATCCGACCTGCACCTACACCCGCCCGCTCGCGGTGCCTTCCGCGGACGGCAACGGCGCCGAGCATCTCGCCGGCCCGCGCGAGCTCGGGCCCGATCCGAAAACCGGATTGACGGTCACCCTGCGCAAGGGTCCATACGGTTTCTACGTCCAGCTCGGCGAGGCGGTCGGCAAGGAGAAGCCCAAGCGCGCGTCGCTGCTCAAGGGCATGGATCCGGCCGGCTTGACGCTCGAGCAGGCGCTGTCGCTGCTGTCGCTGCCGCGCGAGATCGGGCCGCATCCGGAGACCGGGCAGATGATCCTGGCCGGCGTCGGCCGCTTCGGGCCGTATCTGAAATACGGAGACTCCTACGCCTCGCTCAAGGGCGACGACGACGTGCTGACCATCGGGCTGAACCGCGCCGTGGTGGTGATCGCCGAGAAGGGCCAGCGCAAGGGCGCCGGCGGACGACAGGCGGCGCTGCGCAATCTGGGGCCGCACCCGTCGGACAATCAGCCGGTCACCGTGCACAGCGGCAAGTACGGGCCGTATGTGAAGCACGGCAAGATCAATGCGACGATCCCGTCCGACAAGACGCCGGAAGCCATCACCCTGGAAGAGGCGATCGCGCTGATCGACGCGCGGGCGCGGAAGACCGGCAAGGCACCGAAGGCGCCGAAACCGGCCAAGGCTGCAAAGGCCGCCAAGAAGCCGTCCGAGGCGACGGACGCTGCGCCGAAGGCGGCCGCTAAGCCCGCGCGAAAGCGCGCCGCGAAAAAGCCGAAGTAGCGACCCGCGCCGCGCCCAGCAAGGTCACCCCGGCGCTGATCGCGAGCACCAGTTGGGCCGGCCGGACCCCGAGCTCGAACGACAGGTTGGTCTCCAGCACGTCCATCAGCGGCGCGCCCATCGACAGCCAGAAGTAGACCGCCTCGCCCACCGCGGTGAGCAGCGTCGCCGCCACGGTCCATAGCGCCGCCCACGCGAGCGGCAGCCGACCGCGCGCACCGTAGCCCCAGGCGATCAGCCGGTAGCCCAGCAGCCAGACCAGCAACCCTGCCATGACCATCGGCTCCCAGACATCGGCCTTCGACTGCATGAAGAAATGCACCAGCGCGAGGATGCCGATCACGTAGACAATGCGATGCAGCCGCTGCCACGCGCGGCCGCCCATGCGTTTGACCATCGCGTCGGTCGAGGTGGCGGTGAGCGCGGCGAGGCCGAGCACCGCCGTGAACCCGATCAGCAAATAGAGCCTGAGCACGATCTCGGTCGCGACCTTGCGCAGGTCGAACATCTCCTGGGCCGAGTACAGCACCACATGGGACACGATATAGGCGAACGCCGCGACCCCGATCATGCGGCGGACCAGGGTCAGATCCTGCCACTTCAGCACCTGGCGGAGCGGCGTGATGGCGAGCGACAGGAACAGGAGGCGGATGGTCCAGTCGCCGATGCCCCGCAGCGCCTCGTTGATCGGCCGGCCGCCCAGATTGCCCGCGGCCCAGTCGCTTCCGACCCATACGGCCGGAACGAACAGCAGTCCGAAAACCAGGGTCTTGACCGGGGACAGGCGTCCGCGCGGGTCTTGCCAGGGGTACACAGGGCGGCTCCTGCCAGGTTTGTAACCTGGAATTATAGGTAGCGCCTCACTATGTCTTAAGTGAGCGCCGTCATTTTCCTTTAACGAGGCCGCCAGATAATATTAAAGGATCGGGGCAATCGAGATTGTCTTCGGATCGCACGCTGGGCGCAATAAGGCAGCTGCCGGCGGTCCGCAATGTCGCGGGAATTTCGCAGATGAGTTGGTTGTATCCAGGAGACGCCCTGCGAAGGGTGCTCGTGCTGTGTGCGGTCGGCGCGGCGCTTGCGGTCGCAAGCTGCACGACGACGACGCTTTACGATACCGACGATGTGGCGCCGCGCCGCGTGTTCGCCGTGGGGCTCGAAAACCTGAACGATCGCTACATCGAGCCGGTGCGGCTCTCCGACATAGCGCTCGACGGCCTCAACAATCTTGCCACGATCGATTCCGCAATTCACGTCGAGGAGGCGCAAGGCAGCCTGCGGCTGCTTTCGAAGAAGCTGACGGTTGCCGAATGGCCCGTGTCCGAGCGCGCTGACCCGTATGAGTGGGCGGCGCTCATGGGCGATGTGCTGGATGCCGCGCGCGCGCACTCCGCGGCGATCCGCGGGAAATCCGCGGAGCAGTTGTACGACACGGTGTTCAAGGGCCTGCTGAGCCACGTCGACCACTACACGCATTACGACGGTCGCGATGTCGCGCGCCGCAATCGCGCCAGCCGCGACGGGTTCGGCGGGATCGGCGTGACCATCCGGGTCGAAGGCCAGGCGACCACCATCACCGATGTGACCGCCGACACGCCCGCGAGCCGCGCCGGGATCAAGGTCAACGACCGGATCGTCACCGTCAATCGCCGCTCGATCGTCGGCGCGACGCAGGAGGAGGTCGTCGATGCGCTGCGCGGTCCGATCGAGAGTGCGATAACGCTCGGCATCGCGCGCGGCGATCAGCCGCCGTTCGACGTATCGCTCGCGCGCGCGTTCATCGTGCCCACCACGGTAACGGTCAAGCGCGATGGCGACGTGCTCGATATCCGACTCTCCGGCTTCAACAGCGCGACCAGCCGCCAGCTCAAGCACGAGATCACGCGCATGAATCGCGCGGAGGGCAAGCCGCTGAAAGGCATCGTCCTCGACCTTCGCGGCAATCCGGGCGGGCTCCTCGATCAGGCGGTCACGGTCGCGGATCTGTTCCTGAAAGACGGCCGTATCGTCTCGACCAAAGGCCGCCACCCGGATTCGAATCAGATCTTCGATGCCCATTCGGACGAATGGCTGGTCGGCTTGCCGATGGTGGTGATCGTGAACGGCCGCTCGGCATCGGCGGCGGAAATCGTGGCGGCAAGCCTGCGCGACCGCGGCCGCGCGGTGGTGCTCGGCTCGTCCTCGTTCGGCAAGGGCACCGTCCAGACCATCATCAACCTGCCGAACGGCGGCGAGATGGTGATGACCTGGGCGCGCATCATCTCGCCGTCCGGGCGCGCGTTGCAGGACCTGGGCGTGGTGCCGACGATCTGCACCAATTCGGATTCCGAGCTCGTCGGCGGCCTGGTCCGGGCGCTGAAAGGCGACGGCGAAACCGCGCGGACCTCGCTCGCGGGATATCTGCGCGGCCGCTCGGCGGCGGACTCGCCGATCGAGCTGCGGCGCGCGGCATGCCCGCCGTCGGCCGAAGAGAATCCCGCGGACATGGAGCTCGCCCGGCTGATCGCGGGCAGCCAGCGGCTGTATCAGCGGGCGCTCGTCGCCGAGAACCCGGTCATCGCGGTGAACGAGCCCGCGCGTCCTTGACACGCAGGCGTCCGGCATTATCTATTCGCGCAAACTCCAAGGACCGAATACATGGCCAAGCCCAATAGCCTGCCTATCAAGATGGTTTCCAGCGCCGGAACCGGCTTCTATTACGTGACCAAGAAGAACAGCCGGAAGGCCACCGAGAAGCTCGAGCTCCGGAAATACGACCCGGTCGCGCGCAAGCACGTGACCTTCAAGGAAGGCAAGATCAAATAGGCTGGACGGCCGGATTTTGGATTCAAAGAAGCGCGCTCCGGCGCGCTTTTTATTTGGCGGAAGCATCATGCAGCGCAGCACCGACCGGATACTGACGACGCACGTGGGCAGCCTGCCGCGGCCGGCCGCATTGCGCGACGCGCTGCGCGCGCGCCACCTCGGGCAGCCCTATGACGCGGCGGCGTTCGCCAAGCTCTGCACCGATGCGGTCAACGAAGCGGTCGCGCACCAGGTCGCTGCAGGCATCGACATCGTGTCCGACGGCGAGATGAGCAAGGCGGCCTACACCTCGTACGTAAAGCACAGGATGAGCGGCTTCAGCGACGGCCCGCCGCCGGGCAAGACGGTGCCGGCGCGGCCGTCGAACCTCGCCGACTGGACCGATCACCCGGACTTCATGGCCGCCTATATGCAGAAGCGGGCGCCGGCGACGGTCCCGCCGCCCTACTGCACCGGACCGCTCAGCTACACCGACCGGCGTCCGCTAGACATCGACATCGCGAATCTGAAGGCGGCAACGCAAAGCGCCGGCGCGCGGGCGGCTTTCATGACGGCGGCCTCGCCCGGCGTCCTGGTGATGTTCCAGCCGAACGCCTATTACGCCGACGAGGACAAATACCTGGCCGCGCTGGCCGACGCGATGCGCACCGAATACGAGGCGATCCACCGCGCCGGCTTCATCCTGCAGCTCGATGCGCCCGATCTGGCGGTCGGCCGGCTGATGTGGCCTGCGGTCGAGACCGATGCCGATTTCCTGAAGATCGCAGAGCGCAATCTGGAGGCGATCAACCACGCGACGGCGAACATCCCGCCCGATGCGATGCGGCTGCATCTGTGTTGGGGCAATTACCACGGGCCGCATACCCACGATTTTCCGGTGGCGAAATTGTTCGGCATCCTGGCCAAGGCACGGCCGCAGGCGATCTCGTTCGAGGGCGCCAACCCGCGTCACGATCACGAATGGGAGGATTGGCGCACCGCGCGGCTGCCGGACGACAAGGTACTGATTCCCGGCGTGATCGATTCGACGATCAATTTCGTCGAGCACCCGCGGCTGGTGGCGCAGCGCATCGCGCGCTACGCCGACATCGTCGGGCGGGAGCGGGTCATCGCTGGCGTCGACTGCGGCTTCGGTACGTTCGCGTTGCAGGACACCCAGGTATTCCCGAGCGTCGTGTGGTCGAAGCTGCGGGCACTTGCCGAAGGCGCGCGGATGGCCTCGGAGCAACTGTGGCGTTGAGACGGCAGGTCAGCCCGTCGCGGCCTGCGCGGGCGGCGCTTCCTCGTGTAGCGGATTAGGGCCCGCGGTAACGACGCGGTTGCGGCCGGTGCGCTTGGCTTCGTAGAGCGCCTCATCGGCGGTCTTGACCAGCTCCTGCAGTTCCATCGTGCCGGCGATCGCGGTCGCGACGCCGATCGACACCGTCACGGCGAGCTTGCCTTCCGGCACCGATGCGGCAAACGGCTGATCGGCGACCGCGCGGCGCAGGCGCTCGGCCGCGGCCGCGGCATCGGCGAGCGTCGCCTCGGGCATGAGCACCAGGAACTCCTCGCCGCCATAGCGGACGGCGGTATCCATGGTCCGCAGATTGCCGAGGATGCGATGCGCGAGGCCCTTCAGCACCTCATCGCCCGCCGTGTGTCCGTAGGTGTCGTTCACCGCCTTGAACCTGTCGAGATCGAGCACCAGCACGGAGATGGGCTTTTTCGCCGCGTCGAGGCGGCGCGACACGGCGATGAAATGCGATTCCAGGTAATGCCGGTTGTTGAGGCCGGTAAGGCGGTCGGTGACGGCCGCGGTGAGATTCTGCGCATAGGTCGCGCGCAGCCGGTCGTCCAGGAGCTTCTGGCGCACCTGGGTCCTGACGCGCGCGATCAGCTCGTCGCGGTCGACCGGGCGCAGCACGTAGTCGTTGACGCCGAGCTCCAGCGCCTTGGCGATCTTCGCATTGTCGCCCGGCGCCACGCCCAAAAGGATCGGGCCGTGCCGCGTCTTTTCCTGCGCCCGAAGCTGCGAGCAGAGCCGGAGCGCATCCTCGCCCGCGACCTTGTCGTTGGTCAGGATCACGTGATAGTCGCCGTGCTGCGCCATCTCGAAGGCGCGCGCGCACGTGTGCGCGAGGTCCACCCGATAGCCGCGGTCCTTCAGCGTCGAGACGATGCGGGCCGCGACCTTCTCCTCGTCGACCACAAGGATGCGGCATTCGGCCGGATCGATCGTCGCGTTGTCGACGGCCTGGTTGGCCGCCTCGTCCAGCAGGTTCGCCGCGCGCGTGCGCCACTCGTCGGTCGCACGCTTGAGCCGCACCAGGGATTTGATGCGGGCGAACAGCGCCACGTCGTTGACCGGTTTGGTCAGGAAATCGTCCGCGCCGGCTTCGAGCCCGCGCACCCGATCGCGCGCGTCGGAGAGCGCGGTCACCATCACCACCGGGATATGCGCGGTCGCGGGATCGGCTTTCAGCCGCTTGCACACCTCGAACCCGTCGAGGCCCTGCATCATCACGTCGAGAAGGACGATATCGGGCGCGCTCGCGGCCACGACTTTGAGCGCCTCGGCACCGCTGGAGGCGGTGAGGACGTCGTAGTATTCCGCCGTAAGCTTGGCTTCAAGCAGCCGAACGTTTACGGCGATGTCGTCGACAACGAGGACGCGTGCCGTCATGGCACAGCTTACCCAAGCACTCGCTCAATCGTTTCCAGGAAATTTGTAACTGAGATCGGCTTGGCGATATAGGCTTCACAGCCGCCATTGCGGATTTTTTCTTCGTCGCCCTTCATGGCGAAGGCGGTGACCGCAATGACCGGGATGCGCTTCAACGTATCGTCGGCCTTGATCCAACGCGTCACGTCGAGCCCGGACACTTCGGGAAGCTGGATGTCCATGAGAATCAGGTCCGGCCGGTGCTGGCGCGCGAGCTCGAGCGCCTCGCGCCCGTCGCGGGTCTGCAGCGTTTCGTATCCGTGGACTTCGAGCAGATCGTGGAACAACTTCATGTTGAGTTCGTTGTCCTCGACGATCAGGACCTTCTTCCGTTGTGCCATGGCCCGAAATCGGTCTCCTTTGCGATGGGCCGGCACTGTCCGGCGGCCGTGGGCGGCGCCCACCCAGGGACTTGGTCCCGGGCGTGCTTCGCGGGACTATCGGCAACTCAGGTTAATTTTTTGTAATTTCAGATCGGGCCTTATACAGGACCGCCCGAATTTCTCCAACAACCAGGGCTGTTTCCGCCCCTAACCATGCGCATTGGCATCGATCTTGGCGGCACCAAAATCGCCGGCATTGCGCTCGCCGACGACGGCCGGGTTCTGGCCGAGGAGCGGACCGCGACGCCGCATGACGACTATCCGGGGATCATCGCCGCAATCGTCCGGCTGGTGGCAGGCCTCGAGCGGGCGGCAGGCGCGCCGGGAACGGTCGGCGTCGGCATTCCCGGGGCGGTTTCGCCGCTCACCGGGCTGGTCAAGACCGCGAACACCACCGTGCTGATCGGCCACGCCTTCGACAAGGACCTTGCCGCGGCGCTCGGCCGCCCGGTGCGGCTCGGCAACGACGCCAACTGCTTTGCGCTATCGGAGGCGGCGGACGGCGCCGCGGTGGGGTGCGACACGGTGTTCGGCGTCATCCTGGGCACCGGCTGCGGCGGCGGCATCGTGGTCGGCGGCAGGGTCCTGGTCGGGCGGAACGCCATCACCGGCGAATGGGGGCATAACCCGCTGCCGTGGCCGCGGGACGACGAACGGCCCGGACCGCCCTGCTATTGCGGCAAATCCGGCTGCATCGAGACGTTCGTCTCCGGCACCGGGCTCTCCCGCGACTATCAGCGCGCGACGGGTAAACCGCTCAAATCGGAGGACATTTGCGCGCTTGCCGATGCCGGCGACGCGGCGGCATGCGGCGCCATGGCGCGGCTCGAGGAGCGGCTCGCCCGCGCGCTTGCCACGGTGGTCGATCTGCTCGACCCGGACGCGATCGTGATCGGCGGCGGGCTTTCCAAGGTTCAGCGCATCTACCGGAACGTGCCGGCGCAATGGGAGAAATGGATCTTCGGCGGCAAGGCCACGACCCCGTTGCTGCCGCCCATGCACGGCGATGCCAGCGGCGTGCGCGGCGCGGCATGGCTGTGGCGGCCCGAGGAGACTCGGCGGCTTTATCCGCAAAACTAATGTCATCCCCGCCCACACGGGACCGACGGGGAGAGCTACCGGCAGGTCGGCTTCGGCAGCGGGGTGAACTTGGCGATGCGCCCGCGTACGACGAAATCCGTGAAGCTCATCAACATGTCGTCGCTGACGCCGTTGTCGAACAGGCGCATGCGGATCTCGTGCTGCGGCTCGGCGTCGTTGCTGTCGAGCGGGAAGAACGCGAGATCGATCGGCCAGGATTCGTGGCCGGCGAGCGGCCGAAGCTCCGGGGTCGGATTGGAGAGCGGGCCTAACGGCGCGCCGACCACGGCGTTCACCAGGAATCCGCCTTCGGACGTGAGACCGTCGAACACCTTGCGCGCGATGATCTTGCTGCCCTTCTCGATCTCGGCAATCACCTCGGCCGTGTGCGCCATCGGGAACAGCGTGCCTGCCGGCAAGGCGATCTCCTTCGGTTCCGGCTTGTCGAACGAGGCCGTGCCGGCGCGTCCGGCGGCGTTGAGCTTCGCCGCGCCCTCGATCTGCTCGCTGTCCTGACCGTCGGTGGTGTTGCGCACCGCGAACCGGTAGCTCTTGCCGTCGCGCGACTCGAACGTGGCGACCGCCGAGGTGATGCGCACGTTGGATTGCGCGCTGTCGACGTCGAGCACCAAGCGCTGCGCGAACGTCCATCCGTCGCAGCTCTCCTCGTACTCGATCGCCATCTCGCCGTTCACCGCGATAATCCCGCTCGCGGATTTGGCCGAAGCGAGGGTCAAAGTGTATTGCGCCTGATGCGGAAGAAGGTCGACGTCGGCCACCGCCGGCGCCGCCGCGAAAAGGGCGATCGCCGCGGCCGCGATTTGGGGGCGTGAAACCATCGCCAGCCAAATAGC
>Ga0153915_10005975_pt1 | contig 11364 bp, 7 predicted proteins | sample Opewatmetagenome_2_FD_107003 | JGI IMG/M metagenome (GOLD analysis project Ga0153915, IMG submission 107003) | Freshwater wetland microbial communities from Ohio, USA - Open water 3 Core 3 Depth 3 metaG | ecosystem: Environmental > Aquatic > Freshwater > Wetlands | place: USA: Ohio, Lake Erie...
AGCCTGCGAAAGTGGCGGAATTGGCAGACGCACCAGACTTAGGATCTGGCGCCGCAAGGCGTGGGGGTTCGAGTCCCCCCTTTCGCACCAGACTTTTCATTCCCTTCAACTGATCGCAACTGCAAACAAAACCCTTTCACCGCAGAGGACGCAGAGAGCGCAGAGTGGCGCAGAGAGAAACAAGAACAAGTAGCCGAAGAAATGGATTTCGGCCTGGTCGAATCGCGCACCCTCCTGACGGGCATGACAGTGTATTTTTCTATTGTTCTCTGCGCCACTCTGCGCTCTCTGCGTCCTCTGCGGTGAAGGATCTTGCTCCGGGCTTTAATGCATTTTTTCCCGATTTCCTGTATTTTTTCGGAGATGCCCCAGGACTCTGAACTCGTGACTTTACGCTCCTTCATGTCGTCCCGCATTCCCTTTTGGCAAACTCTGGGGCTGCAACTGAAGGAAGTATCCCCTGGGCGCGCGGTCTTCGAGGCCTTAGTACGGGACGACCTGATGCAGAACGGCATACTCCACGGCGGCGTTCTGGCCTCCATCGCCGATTCGGCCTGCGCCGTGGCCGCGATATCAAAGATCTATCCTCAGGCCTACGCCACCACCATCAACCGGCGGGTTTCATATCTCAAGCCCGTGGTGCGGGGGAAATTCCGGGCCGAAGGCGTCTGCATTCGCGCGGGTAAGACCATCCTGTTTTCCGAAGCCGAAGTCTTCAATGAGCAGGGCGAGACCGTCTGCAAGGCCTCTTCGGAGCTGATTGTGATTCCAGTCAGCAACCCAACGTAAAAAGGCGCAGCCGGCGCCGCGCCTTGATCTTTCAGTTTTCCGTTCGCTTATTTCTTTTCCGGCTTGTCAAACAATTTCGGATCAACCGCCGGATTGATCTCATAACTGTTGATGATCACGGATCCTGCGTGCTCTCCGTTGGTGGTGATTTCCGCATGGAAAGGCACAGTTAACCCGTCTACTGCTTTCCATTCGGAATAATCAATCACCTGGGTGGCCGGCCCCGAACGGGAGCTGGCCTGGTATTGCGAACGCAGAACATGCCCGGTCTTTGGATCAATGTACCAGCGCAGCTGCATGGTTCCGGCGCTTACGTCGAGCACCGCTGCCTGCAGGTCGCCGATCTTCTCGCTGCCCTGCGCGCTGAACACGTATGCCGGATCATCCGCGTGCTGAGCGATCTGCCAGGCCTCGCGGCGCATTCCGTTCATCATTTCATCCCGGGTTGAGGCCGGCATGGGGAAGACATTCGCACCCGCGGCAATAAAGCTTTCGCCCGCGGCCACCAGCACGGCCTCTCCCATGGGCGTCGTCATATGGCAATGAATCCGGTCGGGGGCAACATCGGTTTCTTCGTTCTCCAGCGCGCCGCCCTCGGTCGAGATGGAGATCTTCCTGCGCACGGCCTTGATGGCGTTCACCCTGGCCGTCCCGCCCATGCCTTCGATCACTTTCGCCAGCAGGGCCTTGCCCTCGGGATTCGAGGCCTTCGGAGCAGCCTTGCCCGCGTCGCCCGTGGGAATGGTGATGTCGATGTTAGTCACCGGCCCAAACGTGCTCAGCGGCTTGTCGAAATCCGCGGCCTTGCCCACCACCAGAACGGCAAACTTCGACTTGTCCAGGTACTTGCGCGCCACGCGGTCTATATCCGCGGCGGTCACCGCCTGAATTCCCTTCTGGTAGCGTTCCAGAAAGTCGGCGGGATAGCCATAAAACTCATACGAAAGCCGCGCCCGCATCAGCTTGTCCCTGGAATCGTACTCGAAGATGAAAGAGTTCAGAATCGCATCCTTGCCCTTCTTCAGTTCATCGGCAGTGACGGGTGTAGTGTGCATTCCCTCAGTTTCCTTATACAACCCTTCGATGGCCCGCGCCGTGGTCCCGCTCTTGGTGCCCATGGCAAGCCGCGTAAGTCCGGGATGGCCCAGCAGCGCGCCCGTTCCTCCACCCACGGAATACGCCAGGCCTTCGCGCGTGCGCAGGCTCGAGAACAATCGTGATCCGAAACTGCCGCCAAAGATCTGGTTCATCACCTCAACCGCGTAGTAGTCAGGATTATCACGGCGAATGCCCGGGGCCACCATGCGGATCTCGCTCTGGTTGACGTCGCTCTTCTCAATGAAATAAACGCCGGTCTTGGGCGCAGGCACATCCACCTGGGCCGCTTTGTAATCCGGTCCCCTGGCCCAGCCGTCGAACGCCTTACGCAGCCTGGCTTCCATGTCCGCCGAATCAAAATCCCCGGTAATACCGAACAGGATGTCGTTGGGAAACACATGGTGAGCGTGCCAGTCCAGAAGGTCCTGCCGGGTCACGGCCGCGACCGTTGCATACTCGGCCACGCGCGCGTACGGGCTCTGCGGCCCGTAGCCGATCCTGGTGGATTCGCGCGACGCGATCTGTCCCAGATTGTCGTTGCGGCGGGCGATGCCGGTCCTGATCCCATCCTTGGCCAGATCGATCTTGTCCTGCCGGAATTCCGGGTTCCTCAGAATGTCATTGAATACGTCAAAGACAAAATCGAAATCCGCCTTCAGGCAGGAAAGGCTCAGAGTCACCGAATCCAGGCCGTCGGAGGTTTCCACGCGGGCGGCTCGCGCTTCCAGAATGTCATCGAGCTGGTCGCCGGTGCGCGTCCTGGTGCCGCCGGTGCGCCAGGAAGAGCCCAGAATTGAAATCATGCCCGTTTTCTCTCCGGGCTCGTCCTTCGATCCGCCCCTGATCACCGCTTCCGCCTCGATCAGCGGCAACTCATGATCTTCCTGCAGAAAAATGATCATGCCATTGGCAAGCTGAATGCGCCTGGGAATCTGCGGACGGAATGGCGGCAGGGACGGACGCGGGATGGCCGCCAGATCGCCGGCGGCCGTATCCGTCTTCTGTTTCGTGGCCGAAGCCGCTTTGGCCGAAGCCGCTTTAGCCGGAGGCGCTGCCTTGGCCGGAGCCGTTTTCTGGGCCGGGGCAGCCGCCGCAGCCATCAGAATTGCAACCATCAACATGGATTTTTGAAATCGCCGGGTCATTAGTGCGTCTCCTTCGGTTTCTGCGCTCCGTCTGTGGCCGGCGCCGTTTTGGGCGGGGCCTGCAGGTTTTCAATCATGGCCACGGTGCGGTTGGTTTCGACAAAGGTCCTGGCGGCGATGCGCTTCACATCGGCCTTGCTGACCTTGTCAATCTTTTCAACGCTGCGGAAAAGCTCGCGCCAGTCGCCAAAACGCGTCTGGTAAAAGGCCAGTTGCGCCGCCAGTCCCTGGTTGTCGGCCAGCCGCCGGATCAGATCGGCCTTGGCCCGGGTCTTCACCATCTGCAGCTCTTCGTCGCTCACTTCCTGATTCTTGATGCGGTCAATCTCTTCATGGAATGCGGCCGCCAGTTCCTGCGGAGTGTGCCCCGGAACCGGAATGGCTAAAAAGACAAACAGTCCGGGGTATTTCTGGCCGGGCAGACCGGAAAAACCGACAGCGGCAGCCGCGATTTTCTTGTCCCTGACCAGGCTGCGGTACAGCCGCGAGGTGCGGCCCTGCGAAAGAATATCCGATATCACGTCGTAAACCGCATCATCCGGATCGCGATAGCTGGGCCGGTGATAGCCTTCGATATAGATGGGCTGCGATTTGTCGCGCAGCGTGATGTTGTGTTCCACGAACTGTTCCGGCTCGACCGTGGTCATCGGCTCGGGCTTGGGTGCTGCCGGAATCTTTCCGAAGTATTTTTCGACAGCCGCGAAGGCCGTCTCCGGCTTCAGGTCGCCCACCAGCGCTACCACGGTGTTCGAGGGAACATAATATTTGTGAAAGAACCGGTCCGCTTCCGTGGCCGTCAGGTGGTCAAGCTCCGAAGGCCAGCCCACACCCGACCTCTGGTAAGGATGCGCCACATAGGCCGCGGCAAAAAACTGCTCAACCATCCGGCCAATCGGGTTGCTGTCAGTCCGCAGCCGCCGCTCTTCGTGCACCACGTCTCGTTCTTTGTAGAACTCCCGCAGCACCGGATGCAGAAAGCGCGCCGATTCCAGATACGCCCACAATTCCAGCCGGTTCGCGGGCAGCGAATAAAAATAATTCGTGCTGTCCATCGAGGTGTTGGCATTAAGACCAACGCCGCCTTCGGTCTCAATAATCTCGCCGAACCGGTTCTGGATCACATATTGATTGGCGTCGCTGACCGCCTTGTCGAAATCAGCCTTCAGCCTGGCCACCTTCGCGGCATCCCGTCCGGTTTCCCTGCGGTCTTCGCGATCGTAGGCGATGTAAGCCTTCTCCACCTGGTCGAGGGCGATCTTCTCTTTGGCGTAGTCGGTTGTACCGATGCGGTCCGTGCCTTTGAACGCCATGTGCTCAAACATGTGAGCCATGCCCGACTGGCCCTGCGGGTCCTGAGCCGCCCCGGCGTCTACCAGCGTATAAAACGAGAACACCGGCGCCTCCGGCCTCTGACACACGATCACGGTAAGTCCGTTCTTTAAAACTTTGACGGTCGTGCGCTTCTCGAATGAAGCCACATCCTGGGCCGCGCTGTTACCGGCCGACATCAAGACCGCAAGGCCCAGAAATACAGACAAAAAATAGCGGCGCATCCTGCCTCCTTGGAAATATCAAATAGCTGCCCAATTCAAGCTCATGAAAAGTAAATCTGCCTGAAGCGGGATTGTCAAATCTGCTATGGCACAACGATCTTAAAGACTCCACCGCAAAGGACGCCACGGACGCAAAGGAAAAACAAGACCAAAACCAAGTCTTTGTGGATCTTGGGTTCCCTTTGCGTCCGTGGCGTCCTTTGCGGTGGAGTCTTTAGGTCTGGCGGCGCCCGGGGGGCCATGGCCCTGGTATTAGTCCTGATGGCGTTTGTGCCAGGACCGCCACTTGTGTTGAAATTTGATACACCCACTAGGTCTTTTCGATACAGGGCCGGCACGGGCCAGGTATCGCTCACCGTATGCCTTAGATAAATGATAGCGCCGGTGGAAGTGCGGATTTCCTGAGACGCCTGGTGGTATTGCCCCCGCAAAGGTAAAGATTTATGAAGAACGTCTCCAAATTGATTGGCATTCTGGTCCTGCTCGGCGGCCTGCGGCCGGCGTTTGCGCAACAGCAGCCGGGCCCTTCGCCCGAGGTTGCCCGGATCATCGCCCAGAGCCAGGAAGCGCTGAACCAGCATGACGACAGCCAGGCGCTGACCCTGGTGCAACAGGGCTTCAGCCGCTTTCCCAACGATGAAGAGCTGCGCATCCAGATGGCGCGCATTTACGTCTACCAGAAGCACGACCGCCAGGCCATCGGGCTGCTGAATGCAATTCTCATGGCCAACCCGAATCATCGCAACGCGAAACTCGAACTGGCCCAGATTTTCGGCTACCGTGAAAACTATCGCGAGTCCGACCGGCTGTACCGCGAGTTGCTGGCGGCCGATGCGGGCGATGAAGCGGCCTCTCTGGGACTGGTGCACAATCTCATTCTCGAAGGTAAGAGGGAGGAAGCACGCGAACAGGCGCGCCAGGCGCTCGCGCGCCATCCCAACAGCCTGGTGCTGCAGCAGTACAGTGATTATGTTTCCGACCGCCCCGGCACCGAGGGCCGGCCGCAATACAGCCGCCGCGCACAGGTGACGGAATCGTTCTTCGCAGACACTTCCGGAAACCATTCTGTCTATTCCTCCCAGGGGCTGGTTTATCAGTTCAGCCCCAGGCTTTCCAGCCGCTGGCGTCTGGAAGAAACCCGGCTGTGGAGGACCGGCACACCGACCGATTCCGTCATGGATGGTTTCGGCGAGATCCGCTTCCGGTGGAACAAGTATGTGGGCCTGAGGGCCGGCAGCGGCGGCGTGCGTTTTGCCGACAGTCTCAGCCGCCCTCTCTATTCCGGCGATCTCGATCTCTACCCGGTGAAGAACCTGCAGATTTCAGCGGGTTACGCGCGCATTCCTGTTTCGCCGACCTTCGACGCCGCCCAGTTCGATATACTGGCTCAGGGCTGGCACGGGCGGGTGGATTACCGCACGCGCAACTTCTCCGCCACCACCAACCTTTCCTTCAGTCATTTGAGCGACGGCAATCACGCGGAACGCGAATCGGCCGAGGTGTTGCGCTGGTTTGATCTTCCCGGAAGCTACGTCTCCATCGCCGCCGGATACTCGTTCCAGCGCAGCCACTTCACCAAGGATCTGAATCACGGGTACTTCAGTCCCAATGAGTATCGCAGCCATCTGGGCGCGGCCGGCCTGCGCCTGCGCCTGGGCAGGCATTACCGCGGCGAGTTGATGGGCTACGGCGGAGGAGAATTGCTCACGGATTTCGCCAGCTTCACCCCAGCCGGCGAAGTGCTGGTGAAGAATGATTTTATCTTTGGACGGTGGGGCCTGGGCGCCGACTATTCCCATTTTCACCTGATCCAGACCACGGGAGCTTTCCGCGCCGACGCGGCCAGCTTTAACTTCGGTTACAGGTTCTAGCACAGTCACGCGGCTGTAGAAAGGCCATCTTCGATGTCCGCCCTCGAATCGAAACAGAACTTCCGGATACTGGTTGTTGACGACGATGACTCCACGCGCCGCCTGCTGACTTCCGTGCTGGCGGCGGAAGGCTACGAGTGTCTCACCGCCAACAGTATTACGGCGGCCGAAGACCTGCTGCGCAAGGAAACCGTGCAGCTCGCCCTGCTCGATCTCTATCTGGGAACCGCCAACGGACTCAACGTCCTCGATCTCATCAAGGTATTGCAGCCCCATTGCGCGTGCGTGATGATGACCGCCCACCCCAGCGTCGAAACCGTAACCCGCTCCCTGGGTTCAGGCGCGGTTGAATATCTGGGCAAGCCGCTGCTGATTGACGACCTGCTGGCGGTGGTGCGCAAGGTGCAGGCCAGCCGCCAGGCCAGCATTCCGAAAGCCGGCGACGAAGACGACGCGCCCGAAACCGCGATCATCGGACGCACCCCCAAAATGCTGGAAGTCTACCGCGCTATCGCCCGGGTTGCGCCCACCGACGCCAGCGTGCTCATTCTCGGCGGCAGCGGCACCGGCAAAGAGCTGGTGGCGCGCGCCCTTCACGACCACAGCGCCCGCGCAAAAATGCCGTTTATCCCGGTGAATTGCGGAGCGCTGCCCGAACACATTCTTGAGAGCGAATTATTCGGCCACGAAAAGGGCGCCTTCACCGGCGCTGACAGCAGCCGCGCCGGCCTGTTTGAAGCAGCCAACGGCGGCACCCTGTTTCTCGATGAAATCTCCGAGACCAAACCCGGATTTCAGGTCAACCTGCTGCGCGCCGTGCAGGAGCAGCAGATCCGCCGCGTGGGCTCGCAAAAGTATACGCCGGTCAGCGTGCGTATTCTTGCCGCCAGCAACCGCGACCTGGGCAAGATGATGGGCCAGGGACAATTCCGGGAAGATCTCTACTACCGCCTGAGCGTGGTGGTCATCAATCTGCCGGGTCTGGAAGAGCGGCGCGAAGATATTCCCCTGCTGGTCCAGCACTTTCTCAGCCGCTCAAACCGCAAGAGCAAGCGCTCGGTAAAAATCACCGATGAGGCCATGCAACTGCTCACCCGCTCCTCATGGCCCGGCAATGTCCGCGAGCTGGAAAATCTGGTGGAGCGTCTGGCGATTTTCTGCACCTCGGGAGAAATCGGCGTGGCCGACGTGGAACACGAACGCCAGTCTCTGCCCGTCAACGGCTCCGCTGAAAACGGTTCCGGCACTCTCGAAGACATGGAGCGCCAGCATATTCTGCGTGTGCTGCAGGAAAATGCGGGCAACAAGTCGAAGGCCGCGCGAGCGCTGGGTATCGAACGCAAGACGCTGTACCAGAAAGCGCGCCGCCTGGGAATTGACCTGCTGGTGGGATAATGAAGCTCCTGCCCAACCCGAAGAACTCCAGCCCCATCACCCCGGGACGCTGGGCCCGCCTGAATCTTCTGCTGCTCGGACTAGTGCTGTTCGTCAGCCTGAGCTTCCCCAGCTTCCCCGTGACTACGCTCAGCCAGAAGCTGAACGACTTCTACTTTCGCCTGCGCGGCAATCAGCCGGCCTCCGCTCATGTCGCGCTGGTGCTGATTGACGACGCAACCCTGGCCCAGTACGGGCGCTGGCCGTGGCCGCGCCAGCTGCTCGGCCGGCTCATCCAGGCCACCAGCGAAGCCCAGCCGAACGCGATAGGCGTTGATGTTCTTCTGCCTGAAGCGGAAGACGAACTGAACGATGCGGCCCTGACCAGGGCCATCGCTTCCTCTCCCAATCTGGTGCTGGCGACGAAGATTTCGAGCTCGCCCCAGGGCCGCCAGTGGTTTGATCCATCGCCGCGCTTCGCCCGCGCCGCCAAAGGCATCGGACAGGTTCAGGCGATCATCGACCTCGACGGAATGTGCCGGAGTATTCCGCTCTATGAACCCAGCGCCGACGGACTGAGGCCGGCGTTTGCTCTGCTGCTGGCGCAGCTGGCGAAACCAGGAGCCGTGCCGGAATTCCGCCCGCCTGAATCCGACGCTCCCGGCATTGAGCACATCAGCACCGTACCTCGTCTCACCATCGACTACCGCCGCCAATACAAACCGGGCGACCCTCTGCCTTTCATCACCATCTCCGCCGCGGATGTGCTGAACGGAAAGAACAAAGAATTGCTGCGCGGCAAGACCGTGCTCGTGGGCTTCGGCTCCATCGAGGTCAGTGACCGCCTGATGACTCCCGTGAGCGACCAACTCCCCATGCCCGGAGTCGAAATCAACGCCAATGCCATAGACACGCTTCTGACCGGCCGCGCTCTTGAGCACATCGGCCTGGCGCCGCAGTTGCTACTGGTGGTTTTTGTGTGCTCGGCATTTCTCTGGCTGGTAGTGCGTCATCCCGGCGCGGGCGGGCTGTTTCTGCTGGCCGGGCTGCTGGCCGCCGGGTACTTTGCCTCCTTCTATCTTTTTCTTCGCTTCCACCTGCTGCTCTCTTACGGACCTTTGCTGGTAGCCGGGGTGCTGGCTGCGCCCATCGCACAGCTTGAAAACCTGCTGATCGTGGACCGCGAAGTAACTTCCAGGCTGCAGCTTCTGCGCCGCGCAATTCAGCCTCTGCACGGCGAGGTGAAGTCCGCGGAAGGCGCCGCGCGCGCGGAATCATCGCACTCCGAGCGCCTGCACTGGAAGCTCTCGGCCCTGGGCGAGTTGCAGGCGGAGCTGTCATCGCTCTACGCCTTCAACCAGACCCTGCTGGAGACCGTGAGCGAAGGTCTGGCCGTGTTTGGCGCCGATGGCACCCTGCGCTTCAGCAACAGCAACTGGAAAAAATTCTGCGCCCGCCAGGGCCTTGATCTCGGCACTCTGTCCAGCATCGCTGAAATGGCCGGCGGATGGCACGAACTGGCCACCCTGCCGCAGGAAGAGCGCGCCTGGACAGAGCATGAGACGCCGCTTGCCGAAGAGCTGTGGCTTTTCCGCGCCGTCCGCCTTCCCTGGACTTCCTTTGCGGAAACCGGAGCGCTGCTGCTCATCGCCGAAGACATGACCGCCCGCCGTCAGAGAGACCAGGCCCGTTCTGAAGCTCTCAGCTTCGTCACGCATGAGCTGCGCACTCCGTTGATTGCCATTCAGGGATTCTCTGAGCTGCTCATGCGCTACCCCAATTCCCCGGCCAGCAACGAAGCCCCGGGGACCATCTTCCGCGAAAGCAACCGCCTGGTGGCCATGATCAACACCTATCTGGAAGTGCTGCGGCTCGATTCGGGGGCGCGCCTGCTGAAGATGAGCCCCGCCAGCCTGCGGACCATGGCCGGCCACGTGGAAAAAGTCGTTCGTCCGCTGGCAGTGGCAGCCCACATGCAGGTGAAAGTGGAGATAGACACCCCGGAAGACCGCGTGCTGTGCGACGAAACGCTGATCTCCGGGGCGCTTCTGAACCTGGTGAGCAATGCCATCAAGTACGGGGCCCAGGGTACCGAAGTACTCTTGCGCGTGGCCGCTCATGAGAATGAAGTTGAGTTTGAAGTGCGGAACTTCGGCCCCGTCATTCCGGCGCCTGAACTGGAACGATTGTTTGACCGTTTTTACCGTCCGTCGCGCAGTGAATCCATCCCCGGATGGGGACTGGGTTTGAGCTTTGTGCGGCGCATCTGCCAGCAGCACGGCGGCAGAGTTCACGTATGCAGCAGTGAAATTTCCGGCACCTCGTTCGCATTTACTCTGCCGCGAGGCGCCGTGGAAGTAACAGAGGTAGCCCCATGAAAAATACTTTGTGTTTCTGGATTTCCGGCTTACTGCTTTTCTGCGGCCTCGCAGCGGCCCAGCAGACGGCCCCGCCCGCGGCCACCATCGCGCCCTTTGCCGGCGCAACCATTTCCGACGTTCGCGGCCGGGTTTCCATTCAGCTGCCCGGTCAGGCTTCGTTCAGCGAACCCGCCCGCGGCACCCTGCTTCCACCGGAAACCACCATCAGCACCGATGATGGCCGGCTGCTGCTCCGGCTTTCCGATGGCAGCGAAATTCTGGTGCGCTCCCACACACGCCTGGTGCTGAAACAGCCGGAAACCAACGCCTGGCGCTATCTGCAGCTCATGATCGGCCGCATCCACAGCCAGATTCAGAAACACCTGGGCGGAACGCCGCCCCTGCAGATCGGCACGCCCAGCGCCGTGATTTCCGTGCGCGGCACCGCCTTCGACGTTGAGGTTGACCGCCGGGGCATCACCGAAGTGGACGTGCAGGAAGGCACCGTCGAACTCGACTCCAACTCCGGGCGGGGCGAACCGGTACTGATCACCGCCGGCTTTTCCAGCCGTGTGGGCCATGAATCCGGGCCGGAAGCTCCGCGCCCCACGCATGACTTGCGCCCTGATCTCGACCGTCCCCGGCACAACGATGACCGGGGCGGGCATGACGACGATCCCATCAAGCGCCTCGAAGCCGCGGACCGCGATCATCGCGATCATGGCGACGTCCGTGGACGCGGAGAAGGCCCGGGCCCAGGCGGCACATCCGGCGGAAGCCAAACCGGCTCCGATGGCGGCCAGTCATCCGGCTCCAGTTCTGACGGCGGCAGGTCTGGTTCAGATTCCGATCATCACGGCGACGGCACCAAGCCCCCGGAACTCTGATAGGCAAGCCCCGTCCCAAAGAGCGGGACGGGGCTTGCCTTATGTACTGGTCTCGTGGACTGAAGACATAGCCTCTCGGCCGCGCACTCGAAGTGCATGAGGAATCCATTACAATTTAGCCACACTGCCACGCGCCCTTTGCGTGGCAATGTCGCTAAACGCAACTGTATCCTTCCGACACACTTTTGGGTTAATTTACACCATCAGCAGAAAGCGCGCCCTTCCATATAACTTTAAGAATCAACAACTTACATCTTTCTAAGATTGGCACACCAACTGCATTATGG
>Ga0153915_10005976_pt1 | contig 11364 bp, 7 predicted proteins | sample Opewatmetagenome_2_FD_107003 | JGI IMG/M metagenome (GOLD analysis project Ga0153915, IMG submission 107003) | Freshwater wetland microbial communities from Ohio, USA - Open water 3 Core 3 Depth 3 metaG | ecosystem: Environmental > Aquatic > Freshwater > Wetlands | place: USA: Ohio, Lake Erie...
AATTGTTAATGGTGAGGTCATAACAACACAGGAATACCAAACGGCGTACAGTAATATTATTTCAAATCTACAGGCCCAATATAAGGAATCATGGAATGATAATCTTATAAAAACATTTGATATCGAGAAAAGCACGCTTGAATCACTGATACAACAAAAGATACTAAACCAAGAGGCTAAAAAGTTAGGCATAGATATTACAGATAAGGAAATACAAGATACCATAAGAGAATATCAAGTTTTCCAGACAAACGGCAATTTTGATAAAGCTAGATATAATGCTATGCTCGCTAACAACAATATAACGGCACAATCCTTTGAAGAATCTATGAAACAAAGCCTTTTAAAACAAAAACTTGTTCAGTTTTTAACCACATTTTTAGTTTTAAGCGATCAGGAAATAAAAGAGCAATACACCTATGCAAATGAACAGGTAAAAATAAGCTTTGTGAGGTTTTCACCTGATGAATTTATTTCTGATGTAAAAATAGACAACACCTTAATGAAAAAATACTTTGAAGAACATAAGGAGAAATACGCTATACCCGCTAAGGTAAAGATCGCATATATTTCTATTGCAGGCGACAAATTCAAAGATCAAGTAAAATTAAACGAAGAAGATATCAAGACTTACTTTGAAGACAACAAGGATTCATTTAAGGAAGCAAAACAAATAAAGGCAAGACACATATTTTTTAGTCTAGCAAGTGATGCCTCAGAGGCCCAGGAAAAGCAAATCAAAGACAAGGCCTCATCTGTTCTCGCTAAGGCTAAAGCTGGTGAAGATTTTATAAGGCTAGCAAAGGAATATTCGGAAGATACTGCTACAAAAGATAATGGAGGTGAGTTAGGTTATTTTAAAGAAGGGCAGATTGATACTGATTTCGAAAATTCAGCTTTTAAACTAAAAAAAGGTGAGATTAGTGACCTTGTGAAGAGCTCTTATGGATATCATATAATCCAAGTTGAAGATATTAAAGAAGAGAGTCAAAAAGAACTTGGGGAAGTGCATGATCAGATTACAGAGATATTAAAAGCTAATGAAAGCAATGAGATAGCTAATGAAAAGGCATTAGAGCTAATAGACAAAATGCCAAAAGATACAGATCTTATTGAATATGCCAGTAAGAATGGCTTTGCTGCAACAAGTACTGATTACTTTTCTTCGGATAAACCTATATATTTTTTAAATGAACAGACGAAGACGCTAGACATGATTTTCTCCTTACAAAACAAGGAAATAACCGATGTTATAGAATTAAATAACAGCTATTACATTATACAGATGATAGATAAAAAGAATTCTTATTTGCCTAATATAGATGAGGTATCATCTCAGGTCGAAAATGATTACAAGACATATCTTGCCATTCAAAAAGCCAAATCTACTGCAGAGGAATACCTTTCTAAATTAAAAGGAGGAGTTGATTGGGATTCTTTTTCCCAGGAAAAAGGAAGAACTACCAAAACAACCGATTTTTTTACCAGGGTTTCTTTTCCCACAGAAATAGATTATATAGAAGGACTTCAAAATGCGGCATTCAATTTAAACCAGAATAAAAGATATCCTGACAATGCATTTGAAAATGAGACAGGGGCCTTTGTTATAAGATGGGAAGATAAAAAAGGAATTGATGAAGAAAAATATAATAAAGAAAAGAGTATGTATACGACACAGATCTTATCTACAAAACAACAATATATATTTAGCAGTTGGCTGGCGAGGCTTATGACTAAGGCAGAGATAGATCGATCAGGTTTTGAAAAAAATAAATAGAGATAAATGACTTTAAGATTATAACCCGGATAGCGTTAATAATATTATCGCGATCCGGGTTTTATATTGTTAGCCTTGTCGACTCCTTTTATATCAGATATTTTCTTGATCTGTAAAAATGCATCCATTGCTTCTTTTTGAAAAGCGTCTTCCATATAGGTATATCGACTGGAAAAGTGAAAAAGAGTAAAACGTTTTACCCCTGCCTCTCCAGCAATTTCGCCTGCCTCTTTTGCTGTTAAGTGATATTTTTTTCTTGCAGTCTCCTTGTCACAATCCAGAAAGGCTGATTCAATAAAGAGGTGTTCTGATCCCATTGCCAAATTAAGGATTTTTTCCCTGTTTTCCGGGCTGTTGCTCACATCGGTTATATAGGTTATCTTTTGTCCCGGGGAGATAAGGGCTATCTCATGTGCAAGATCTCCTAATAAAAAATCTTTTTTACTTATTGTACCATCCTTTTCTATCCATGAGACAGAAAAGGGTTGATGCGGGTCTCTATTTTCATAGAGGGCCATCTTGAATTCATTGATCCAAGGGCCTATTTTAAGTCCAAGCGTCTTTAATCCCTCTTTAATTATGTTTACATAAAAATTTTCGACCAAAGATATGGCCATGCACGGGACACGATGATCAAGCAATACGGCTTCGATGAAAAAGGCCGGTGTTTTTATAAGAATGCCTGAAAATGGTGTCCGTAATACGGGTTCATTATCAATGAAACCACTTCTGCATGAATATGTCTTTGTAATAGTTCTGTCTTCATGTACCTCCGTAACTTTCATGATAAAGTTATTTTCATATTCGCTGACGAGATTCCAAGTATAACCAGACAATCTTCCTTCTATACGCTGGAAAAATCCAGGCGGACCATATAAATGTAGTGTTTTTTCGCGGCCAAGGAAGATCCTTAATAGCATATCAAAACCTATAAAATGATCCATATGGGTGTGCGTTACAAAGACATGCTCAATCTTTAATAGATCCTTAGATGTAAGAGGGCTCAAATCTCCCAAATCAAATAACAGGGCTCGCTTTTCAAAGAGAAATGGTATAAAAAGGCCAGGATCTGAAAAAGGATCATTAATAAGTCTTGGATTAAAGGAAGGCCTCATAGATGTGTTTTATTCTGATATTCGGTTAATTTACTTGACTGATTTTATTGATATCACTTAACCTTATGTTATGCAAGGTAATAATCCCATAAAGATAACAAACGCTGAATTAAATCGCATCAAGATTGATCATGGTTCCTTGAGGTCCGATCCTCCCGATGCGCCTGGGGTATACATGTTTAAAGACTCCTCAGGGCGTGTAATTTATGTGGGGAAGGCAAAAAATCTGAAGAAAAGGGTATTATCCTATTTTAAGTCAGGCCCGGATATCCCTCCCAAGACAACTATTATGATAAAAAATGCGAGGGGTTTGGATTATACCATAACTACCACTGAAAATGAGGCATTTATCTTAGAAAGCAGCCTGATAAAAGGATACATGCCAAAATACAACGTTATATTAAGAGATGATAAACAATATCCCTGCCTACGCCTGGACATTAAAGAACTATATCCCAGATTAAATATTGTAAGAAAAATAAAAAAAGATGGCGCAATATATTTCGGCCCCTTTTCTTCATCGTACTCTGTAACAAACACCCTTAGGCTGATAGACAGGATCTTCCTGTTGAGAAAATGCAAGACTGAAATTTTTTCAAAGAAGAAGCGGCCATGCTTGAATTTCCAGATGGGGAGGTGTCTTGGACCATGCGCATATGATGTGCCTTTATCATATTATAAAGATATTGTCACACAGGTAAGGCTTTTTTTAGATGGACGTAATAATGAACTTATTAAAGATCTGGAACGGGAGATGTCATATCTTTCTGACAAGGAAGATTTTGAGGCAGCCGCCAGGGTTAGAGATCAAATCATCGGTATTAAAAGGACTATTGAAAGACAGAATGTTGTTTCCTCTGACCTGGAGGATCATGATGTGATAGGGCTTGCTTATAAAGAGGATAGATATCAACTTGTAATTCAGTTTATCAGAAAGGGCTATCTAAAAGGCAGTCGAAATTATTCATTCAATGATATCACTGCAACGCCTTCTGAGGTCATTGAGTCCTTTTTAAAGCAGTATTATAGTCAATCTATATTTTTTCCAAAGAATATCCTGATATCCGAACCGATAGAAGCTATAATTTCATTTGAGGAGTGGATATCCAGCATTGCAGGAAAAAAAATAAAGATATCCAAACCGATAAGAGGGTCAAAGTTGAGGATAATGAATATGGCAGTATCAAATGCCAGGGACGCACTCCTTCAAACTGAGAGGCACTCTAAAGAGGATCTAATGGAATTAACAGAGATTTCTCTCAGGCTTAAAAAGAAACCGGAGAGAATAGAATGTATGGATATCTCCAATCTGCAGGGCGGATTGGCAGTAGGGACAGTAGTCTCGTTTTTAAACGGGCTGCCTTTTAAGGATGGATATCGAAATTACAGGATAAAAGAGATTGATGGAATCAACGATTACGGGATGATGTCAGAATTAGTAGCTAGGCATCTCAAAGGTGAAAGACCTGTCGACCTCATTGTATTAGATGGTGGGAAGGGACATCTAATGGCTGTTAATAATGTATTAGAAAGACTTGGCCTGAAAGAACCTCCTGAGATGATATCAATTGCCAAGGCAGATAAAAAAAAAGGTGAAAAGGTTGACAAGATTTTTCTCAAGGGAAGAAAGAATCCTTTGATACTTAAGATAGACCACCCTGTCTTATTGCTGTTAATGAGGATGAGGGATGAGGCTCATCGAAGGGCCGTATCTTATCATCGTAAACTGAGAAGTAATGAGATAGGGAAATCCCAACTTAATCTTATCCCAGGGATAGGGCTAAATAGAAAGCGTCAATTATTAAGGAATTTCGGTGACATTAATGCAATATCAATGTCAAGTACGGAGGAATTGGCCCTGATAAAAGGAATCAGCAGGTCTATGGCACAGGCGATACATGAGTTTTTTACTAATAAAGAAAACAAACCTGAGTGAATTAAAGGTTGACTTTTTTAATTGATTTGTGATATGGATTATCGACGGAAATATTTCAAATATCACATCCGAATGTTAAGGATTATTTTATAACTGCAAGAATTAAAATAACGCCAAGCAGTTATAATTAACTGAAATCCTAAATGTGACTTTAAAATTGGGTATTTATCAGGTAGTAAGCTATTTTTTGATGTTATATTGATCTCTGAATGTTCAGGCCAGAGAGATGGGAAATCCTTTTTAGATGAATGTCTGTTCAAAAGAGGCTGTTTTGTCGTTGAAAAAGATAACCATAGTATATCTTCCGGATGGAATAAACGCAGTCAGACAGTTCAAGATACCTAAAGTCCTTGTGGGGTTGGCGCTGGGCCTGGCTATTTTCGCATTAGGTTTTCTTATATGGGCGTCCAATGACTACCTTCAGTTAAAGAAAAGTATCCCTGAAAATATCAGTCTTTTACAGCAAAATAACCAATATAAAAATCAACTGAAATCCCTCGCATCAAAGATTGACCAAATAAATAAAAAAGTAGCAGATCTTAAAGAATTTGAGACCAAACTTAAGATCATGGTAAATCTGGATACAAATAAGGAAGACACACAGTTTTTAGGGATTGGTGGCTCAGACTTTTCTATTTTGGACTCTGAGGATTCCTCCGGGAAGGCAACACAAAAGGTCGTTAGTCTCATGCACCAGTCGCTCGATAATCTGACTACTGAAATTTCTGTCCAGAATCAGGAAAAAACGGAACTTTTTGAATTCCTTTCAAACCAGAAATCCATGCTTTCTTGTACACCCTCGATTACACCGGCAGTGGGCTGGGTAAGCTCAGGCTTCGGATATCGTATATCACCTTTCACTAATAAAAAAGATTTTCATAGCGGCATTGATATATCCTCCAGAATCGGAACAGAGATTCTGTCACCTGCAGATGGCGTTGTCTCAGCGATAAATACATCGGACGGCTTGGGTCTTAGCTTGGTAATTAATCACAGTTATGGATTGCAGACGGAATATGGACATTTATCCAAGGTCCTTGTGAGCAGAGGACAAGCTGTCAAACGCGGGCAGAATATTGCACTTATGGGGAATACAGGCCGTTCAACAGGGCCACACCTTCATTATGAAGTCCACCTTAATGGAGTTCCAGTCAATCCTGAAAGATATATCCTCAATTAGCACTTTTATTCATATCAATATTATTTCAAAGTATATCTATAAATAATCAGAGACAGGATATCTTAATTTCATAACAGCAAAGGCAGGTTAAAGAGATATAAGCTTTTTAACGGCAACTCAAATGCCTATTGCACAATCTGTTTTAAAAGGTTATGTAATATAAAAATTTCATTCATCACCGGACGGAAGCGGTTTCATTAATACTGTTAAGGAAAGGCAATATGTTAGGCAATTTATTTAAAAAGGTCTTTAAGAGCAAGAACGAGAGAGAGCTTAGGTCCATGTTACCAATCGTGGAAGCGATAAACAAACTGGAACCTTCTTTTAAGGCATTGACGGATGATCAACTGAGGGCCAAGACTATAGAGTTTAAGGAAAGGTATTCCAAAGGAGAGACATTGGATGAACTGCTTCCGGAGGCCTTTGCCGCGGTTCGAGAGGCCTCTGTAAGGACCCTTAAGATGCGACATTTTGATGTGCAACTTATAGGAGGAATTGTCCTTCACAGGGGAAAGATTGCAGAGATGAAGACAGGTGAAGGAAAGACCCTATCAGCAACTCTTCCTCTATATTTGAACGCCCTTACAGGCAGAGGTGTGCACCTTATTACGGTAAACGATTATCTGGCCAGGCGCGATGCGGAGTGGATGGGAGGGATCTATAATTTTCTTGGACTTTCAGTTGGAGTCATAGTGCATGGCATGGATGAATCAGAGAGGAAAAAGGCCTATGATTGCGACATAACCTACGGCACAAATAATGAATTCGGGTTCGATTATCTTAGAGACAACATGAAATATGATGTCAACGAACTTGTGCAGAGGGGATTTTATTACTCTATTGTGGATGAAGTTGACAGCATACTAATAGATGAATCAAGGACACCTTTAATTATCAGCGGTCCGGTTGAACACAGTGAAAACAAGATATTCATGGAGGCAAAACCCCTTGTAATTAACCTCAAAAGAAAACAAGGGGCGATGGTTCGCGGTATACTCAATGAGGCCAAGGAAAGGCTTAAAGAAAATGATGAGAGCGACGACACAATACAGGTTCTATTAAGGGTTCAAAGGGGCGATCCGAAAAATCCTGCATATCTGGACATCATTGCCCATAATCAGGCGCTTAAAAAACGTATTGAAAGAACAGAGAGCATGATGAGAGCTCAGAAGCTTCTTCATGAACTTGATCAGGAACTCTATTGTACTATAGACGAACGCAGCAATGCGGTTGAGCTCACAGAAAAGGGTATTAAGCTGCTCTCTGGCGGAGGACTTGGAGAGTTTGCCCTCCCTGATATAGACAATGAAAGCTTTCTGATAAGGGAGGATAAAACACTTTCTGAGGAGGAGAGGGCAGCCAAGTTAAGAGACCTTGAAGCAAGATATATGCGGTCTTCCGAGCTCCTTCATGCAACACAACAGCTTATAAAGGCATATTGGTTATTTGAAAAAGACGTCCAGTATGTTGTTAAAGACGGACAGGTAGTTATTGTAGATGAGTTCACAGGCCGTATGATGCCGGGACGCAGATGGAGCGATGGACTTCATCAGGCAGTTGAGGCAAAAGAAGACGTCAATGTGGCCGACGAGAATCAGACCCTGGCCACCATAACCTTTCAGAATTTTTTTAGGATGTATGAGAAACTTGCCGGTATGACCGGTACTGCCGACACAGAGGCGGCTGAATTCCATAATATTTATAAGCTGGATGTTGTTGTCATCCCTACAAACAAGAAGATGATACGCAAGGATAATGCGGATGTCATATATAAGACGGAAAGAGAAAAATTTAATGCTGTAATCCAAGAGATTAAAGACCTTTATGATAAGGAACAGCCTGTCCTTGTCGGCACAATATCCATCGAGAAATCAGAAATACTGAGCAAGATGTTGAAGCGGGCCAGCATACCCCATTCAGTCCTTAATGCTAAGCATCATCAGAAGGAGGCAGAGATTATAGCCCAGGCAGGTCAGCGTAAGACGGTTACAATCTCCACCAATATGGCCGGGAGGGGTACCGATATTGTGCTAGGTGAAGGTGTAACTGCCCTGGGGGGACTCCATATCCTGGGCACTGAAAGGCACGAGAGCCGCCGTATTGATAATCAGCTCAGAGGAAGGTCTGGGCGGCAAGGAGATCCAGGTTCATCACGTTTTTATCTATCACTTGAAGATGACCTTTTAAGGATATTCGGATCAGATAGGATATCATCTATAATGGAACGTCTGGGGATGGAGGAAGGACAGCCTATAGAGGCAAACCTTATCTCCAGGGCTATTGAAAATGCCCAGAAAAGGGTTGAGGCACATAATTTTGATATCAGAAAGCATCTCCTCGAATACGACGATGTCATGAATAAACACAGGGAGATTATCTATTCCCTCAGAAAAAATATCCTATCTGAAGTTGGTCAGAGTGATATCATCTTACAGATGATGGATGAAAAGATTGATGCCACCATTTCGACATTCATTGATCCCAAAACACATCCTGAAGAATGGGATATAAACGGCCTTAGTGAGTTTTTTATAAGGGTCTTTGGTTTTCGTCCAATGATTGGCCCTAAGGACCTGGGTGAAGACAAGTTCGAGGCGCTTGATCCTGAAACGATTATTGAACTCTTAAAGAAACAGGCAAAAGATACATACGAAAAAAAGATTACTGATATAGGAAAGGAAAACTTGGAATCCTTTCAAAGAATAATCATGCTGCAGATTATCGACAAAAACTGGATAATGCATCTGCAGGATATGGATCACCTGAAGGAAGGCATAGGCCTCAGAGGATACGGACAACTTGATCCTTTAAGGGAATATAAGAAAGAGGGCTATTCGCTTTTCGAAGAACTTATGAACCGAATAAGTGAGGAGATTATCTCGACCCTGTCCAGGATTCAGGTCCGTAGACAAAGGCAGGAAGAGATCCCGGTAAAAAAAAGAGCAATGCATTTTAGTCATGGCGATGAAGAAAGACCTATTACCGTCAAGCGACAGGGGGAAAAGGTCGGCAGAAATGATCCATGCCCTTGTGGAAGCGGGAAGAAATATAAGAGATGCTGTGGGGCGAATGCCTGAAGAAAATAATTTATTGGGAAATCAAAAATGGAAAAAAAGGATATCTTTGTAAAAGGCTTTAAGGCTGCCTCTATTGCTGCAGGACTTAAAAAGAATAAGGCTCACGACATGATGCTCATCTATTCGGAAAGAGAGGCTGCTGCTGCTGCTGTTTTTACTACTAATAAGGTTAAGGCGGCACCGGTTCAGATAAGCATGGAGCATATTATAAAGGGAAAGGCCAGGGCCATCATTGCCAACGCCGGCAATGCCAATGCATGTACAGGCGGCCAGGGGAATAAGAATGCCGTGTTGACGGCAGAATTGATTGCAAGGGAACTTGGAATTAAAACTGAAGAGATCCTGATTGCATCTACCGGTGTTATCGGTGCACAACTGGATATGGAAAAGGTAGCAAATGCCATCCCCGGATTGGTAAAGGGCCTTTCATACGACAGTATCCCTCTTGCGGCAGAGGCCATTATGACCACTGATTCCTTCCCTAAAATCAGTCTATTTGAAGGAAGGGCCGGTGACAGTGGATACCGCGTCCTAGGGATTGCTAAGGGCGCAGGGATGATAATGCCCAATATGGCAACTATGCTTTGCTTTATCATGACGGATATAAATATAGACAGCGGTCTTTTAAAAAAGGCGCTTTCTCAATCAGTGGAAAAGACCTTTAACAGGATAACCGTTGATGGTGACACAAGCACCAATGATACCGTATTTATAATGGCAAATGGGATGGCCGGCAATAATTCATTAAGCTCGGATGATTATCGTCAATTTCAAAAAGGTCTTCAGGATGTTATGAATGACCTTGCCACCATGATTGTTAAGGACGGGGAAGGGGCGACAAAGCTTGTTTTTATTATCCTTAAAGGAGCTATCTCACAGCAGGATGCCTTAATTGCTGCGAAGAACGTGGCAAATTCCTATTTAGTCAAGACCGCCTTTTACGGCCAGGATGCAAATTGGGGGAGGATTATGGCGGCACTCGGGAGATCCGGGATAACCATGGAAGAAAAAAATATATCCATATGGATTGATGATGTAAATATTGTTTCTGGAGGTCTTACAACCGGACCTTATCAGGAGCAACTCGCAGCGGAAAGGATGAAAAACAGGTCTTTTTCTGTTACCATTGACTTGAATATGGGGGACTATGAGTTTAATGTCACCACCTGTGACCTTACCCATGAATATGTGTCCATAAACGCAAATTATCGGACTTAACGGGTTAAATGTCTCTCTCTGTTCATTCTAATATGGGAGAACGAATAAGATGGCAGATCTTTTTAACAGGAAAAAAGCGATAGCCAAGAAGATTGAGTCTGTTTTCGAAAGGCTTCACGATGGAAAAAGCGCCTATTCCAGGGGGGAATTCTATAAAGAGGAATTTTTTATCAGATCGGACTATGCCCTTGTTGTATTAAATAAGAAGAATGAGATGCTATTAAGTTTTGCCGATCATACAAGGCCAAGTTATGCTGCCTTATATGCGCTTTTACTAGATGAAATAGAAGATGCTCCGTTGTTTATCTGCCAGGATTATAAGACAGATATTAATGGAAGCATGATAATAGACCAAAACCAGTTTAACAGCACGGCGAGAATCATATGGGATGACAAAGAACGATACTATGATATGCTGAAAAAAAAGGTCAAAGAAATTATCATACGAAAATCCAAAGGAGAGGACAGTAAGGAGTGACTTTCGATAATGTCCATAAATAAATCAAAAATACGATGCCCCAAATGTAGAACCGTTTATTCAATTAATGTTGCACAGTCCAATATCAACGGAAAAAAATCAGCAAGGTGCATTATATGTGAGTCCCGGTTTTTTATTGAAAACAGGGAGGATATGATATCTTCGGACATGTGCCAAAACGATGTTTTATTTCTACAAAGTTATTTTGAGAAACGTGGCAGCCTTGCCACTAGAAGACAAAAAGATAGAAGGAAAGATATTAAGTTCGATACCCTATCATTAAGTGATTTTCCCCATGATATAATTCCTATTTTTAATAGTGAAGGTAATGCATTAATAGGGCATATAAGCCCCGGACGCAGACAAGGTCAAGATCGTAGAAGCGGGATTGAACGAAGGCAATGTCTTTTGGAGGGAAATAACACCGGAACCGAGGTCTTCAATGAATACAGACTTGATGGATGCAGTGAGGATGCAGCCTAGTGTTTACTTGCAATAATAATAGTTATATGATAAATCCTTGGGCAGGAGGTAAAAATTATGCCCAAAGGTTATGCTATCCCGGAATGCTCTGAAAAAGATC
>Ga0153915_10005977_pt1 | contig 11363 bp, 5 predicted proteins | sample Opewatmetagenome_2_FD_107003 | JGI IMG/M metagenome (GOLD analysis project Ga0153915, IMG submission 107003) | Freshwater wetland microbial communities from Ohio, USA - Open water 3 Core 3 Depth 3 metaG | ecosystem: Environmental > Aquatic > Freshwater > Wetlands | place: USA: Ohio, Lake Erie...
CCACGAGGTTGATCATGGTTCCCTCTACAGCGATAGAATTGCTGTCCTTACAGGGGGAAGGCTCGTGGGATCGAGCCGATCAGATGACAGAGGCTCCATCAACGGAGGCCTCAGTAAGAGCGAGGCATATCGCATCCTTTCGCAGGAAGAGTCCATTTGAAGCCGCACAAACGCTCCACTTAGATCGCATCCTTGCTTAGATCCCATCCTTTCGCTGGAAAAGCTGTTCCTAATCACTTGATCGCACAATCGTCTGCGTAACCTCTTGACAAGAAGCGAATAATCTGATATTCTAGGATTGAGTAGAAGGCCGGTGCTCCGATTGGCTAGCGATTGGATGCGTTTGTGTAATGCCGGCCAATTTTGTTGCGGGAAAACCAGAGTCAATTTGACGGAACCCTTTGAATCGCTAAACAGTTACCAAAAAAAACCTTGACATTGTGCCATTTCTCATGCTATACTCGCGTTCGTGAAAATATTGTTGCACGGCGCTTTGCCCTACTTTTCTTGAACATGCCGGCTTAAAAAATCTAAAGGGGGTGATATGCACTATTGCAGTTGCTCGCGATGGCTGTACTTCACTTCGCAGAAAGGGGGGATAAAGGCGAGAACAAATAGCTTCCATTACCATGCGTGATCTGCTGGGAGTTATGCATGGCTCCTTCAATCCCGGCGATTCGCTTCATAACTGCTTTCAGGAGTCCTCGTTCGCAATTAGGCAGTTATCTACATTTCGCTTGCGACGATGGAGGTATCGAAATGAGAAAAGTTCTGGCGATTTCACTAGTTCTGCTGGTTGCTATAGTTGCTATGGCAGCCATTGCCAGAGCCAAGGAGATCGAGAGAGTCGTCCCGATGATCGATGACCCATCCCGCGCAGTCCCGACTGGCCGCGTATTCGGCTTGAACGCAGCAGGCCCCGACACGTTCTACTATGGTGGAACGGTGATTTCCGGTGGCGATACGCTTGCTGCTGTTCCGGGCGCTTCTGGGTGGATCAATCGGAAGATGTGGAGCTGGAGTTCGGTCGGCTTTAACGGCACCGGACACAGCGGTCTCAACATGGACGGGTGGAAGGGTCAAGACTTCACCGTACAGGCAGAGGACTATTTCCATGTTGCTGACACTACCGCGGACGCTGAATTCGGGATTAGGACCTGCGTTCTTGCTGGTGCGAAGTCTCTGTTCTGTGGTGTGACCAACGCGCAGTCCCAGGCTCTCTGCTACGTCGATCAGATTGGCACTGGTTATGGCAACAACTGGAGCCAGACCGTAGTCACAAAGACCTACACTTTCAATATTGGTGACGCCATCACTCTCAACTACAAGTATCATGACGAGAGTGAAATGGACTTTGATTTTGGCTACACCATATTGCAGATTTTTGATGGTGCAGAGTGGATCGACTACGATACGCTGGCAACGTACACTGGCGACGTGACTGGTACTGAGGGTGTCGTGGTGAGCAACTTCATGACTCCGCCGGTCGACTTCCGCATCAGGTTCACCTTCACTTCTGACGGTGGATATTCTGATGAGGACGGCAACAACCCGACCGCTTGCGGTGGTCTGGAGATTGACGACTACGTGCTGGCATGGGACGGCGGTCCTACTGACAGTGAGAACTTCGAGGCCGTTACGAGCGGCGAGCTTCCTGCCGGTTGGACTCACTACTATTCTGGCATAGGCGAGTTTGCTAGTGTACAGCACCTCAATGACCTGTCGGTCAACCTCACCCAGGATCCTTGCATCGCGTCTATTGGTCCTGGCTGGTGCGAGATGGCGGACAGCGTGCTGACCTTCTTTGATCCGAACGGTGGCACGACTGGAAGATGGCATCCGCTCCACCAGAACAACGGCGCTATTTCGCCGGTCATTGACTTCTCGGATCATCTTGGGCTTCCTGGCCGCTACTTGACCTGCGAGAGGTTTGGTAACCTGCCGATGGCCGAGTACATCTTCATGCAGTGGGCCGTGAGGTACCAGCCTGGATGCGAGTCTGGCGGTTGGAGTGGATGGTTGAGCGACAACTATGTGTACTACACTGCGGAAGGTATAAGCTGCCGTCCGATGGCATTCGACATTTCCACGTGGGTGCCGCCGGAAGCTTTGAGGGCACAGGTTTACTATGCAACTTTGAGCTTGTGCGCTGAGGAGCCGTGGCCAGTACCTCCGTATCCTCCGTGCACGAACACGGACAACGTGACTCCGTACTTCGACAACGTTTCGTTCGGTGTTTTTGGTTCGAACGTTGCGCCATACGTGAGCATGAGGGAGCTGGATTACTGGCAGGATCAGTTTGCTGAAGATGGGACGCTGGACCCGCTCAGCACTGCTGACACCAGGACTCCGAACTACCTGAGCACGTTGACGCCGCCGATATTCGGTGACACGTTGAACTGCCGTACTAGCGCTGACAATGCGGAAATCTACTTTGTGTTCCGCATGGCCAAGGTTAGTCCGTTGCAGCCAGTAACTCACGATTTCTTCACGACGTGGTTCCCTGGAGTGGCAGGTGGTGGTTGGAAAGAGGCCAGAATGGACACGACTGAGACGACAGCCGGCACTCCTCCATCCGTTTACACGGTCGTATCTCCTGGGCGCTACATGTGCACATTCCACGAAGCTGATCCTCGTGGCCTCGCTGAGGGAACTGAGATACTCCCGAACAATCTGTTCATACCCGGTACTCGCATTGAGTACTTCATAAAGGCCAAGTACACGGGTGGTTCAGGATGGTTCTATCTGCCTGACACTACGGGTGGAGTCTTCGAGGAATTCGAGGTTCTCCCGATGTTCAGGGATGATGGAGCGGGTGGTCTCGAGTGGCCGTGCTTGATAGTCGCTGATCATTTTGGTCAGAGAGGAAACCAGTTCTTGAGGAACTCTACAAGAATCGGTATGCATCTGGCCGCGAACGGCTATGAGTACGACATGTACAGCAAGCTGGGCCCGACGAGCGGTCTGTTGAACGGTATCGGTCGTAGGGCGTCGAACCCGGGTCAAGTTGGTGGTCCAGGGACTCCCAAGTTCTGTGCCAGCCCTGGTGCTTCCTTGACTCAGTTCCTGGCCTACACTCACTGCATGATGAACACCGGTACTCAGCTCAATAACTGTATTGATGAGCCTGATGTCATCATGATAAAGGCCTGGTTGACCCTTTACACGGGCGATTTCATGAGGTTCTTCTGGCTGAGCGGCGACCAAGGACCAAGGTGGCTATACAACCAGAATCCGTGGGGTCGTTCGTTCCTGAGCAACGAACTTGCGACATCGTACCACGCATCCGGCTATGCGACGCACACCCTCGACTACAACTACTGCTTGCCCATCAACTATGTGGCGGGTGGCAGGTTGAATTGCACCACTCAGTACAGGGTGCGTTCGAACGGTTGTACGAGGCTCTATCAGATCATCGCTGCGAACGTTGCAGCCGGTGGTCTGAACGAGAAAGAGTTTGACGCACAACTGGCACCCAATCAGGCATACGCCGTGGTCACCAACCTTGTTGGAGCTGGTGGTGCGAATTACAAGACGGTAGTTGAAGGCTATGACAACTGCGTCATTAGGAACGATGCTTCTCTCGGGTATCCGAATTGCGGGCCTGAGACCTACATGAACACTTGGTACAACCAGGTGTTTACGTGGGGCGAGTACTTCTCAGCGACCATTTGCAACATCGGCAAGGTCACCGTGAACCCAAACACTGGTGGGACGCCGGCAATCGTGACTGCGTTACAGTCAGCGTATCCTAACCCGATGAACCCGACGGCTACGATCAAGTACAGTGTCGGCACTCCTGGAAAGGTGATGCTGAGAGTATTTGACGTTAGCGGGCGCGTGATTAGGACACTGGTTGATCAGGCGCAGCCTACCGGTTCTTACGCTGTGATTTGGGACGGTTCGAACGATCGTGGCGAGAAGGTTGCTAGTGGTGTGTTCTTCTATCAGCTTAATGCCCCTGGATACAGCGGCGCTAAGAAGATAGTGATACTCCAGTAGTACTTTCTTTCTACACAGACATTGAAGGGGTTGGAGCACTGCTCCAACCCCTTCAATTTTTTGAGAACTGATTTTGAGGTTGACACTTGGCGAAACGTCTGATATCGTGTTTTGTTAACATATGTCTGGGGTTGCTCGCGAACAAGCGTGTGGGAACGAATATTGATCTTGAACACAACGGGGGTAATTGACACATGAGACTCCGCAGGTGGGCGGTCCTTTTGTCATTGGTGACCGCGTTAATGTTACTCCTGATACTGTTTCAGGGCTGCAGGAAGGAGAGACCCGGTTTCGAGAGGAATCTTCCGCCCGAGACGTTTCTTTCCAGCGTGCCTATGGACAGCTCCTTTGTCTTCTACAGGGTCAGACTCTTCTGGGGAGGTATGGATCCCGATGATCAGGTTGTCGGGTTCTATTACGCCGTAGTGGACAGCAACCTTGTTCCTGCGGAAAGCACCTGGGTTTGGACTACTGATAGTGAGAAAGAATTCTCGTTACTTGCGAACAACCCGGAGATGCTCGGGCATCGCTTCTTCGTGAAGGCCGTTGACGAGAGGGGATTAGAGGATCCGACTCCTGCCTTTCTGTTCTTCTACGCGAGGGACTTCAACCTGCCCAAGATAACCTACACGGAGTCGTACGCAGTGACGCTCGAAGGTGAGAGGATTCCTCTGACTGCTGCGACCTTTGCACAGCTTAAGGATGCTACTCCCGGCGACACTGTGCCGACTCACTCCGTCGCACATTTTTCTTGGCGCGGCTGGGATAGTGATCCGGGCGGCTATGTGACAGGATATCTTTATAAGACCAGCGACGCAGGCGAATACAGAGGCGGCACGCTGGCTGACACTTCGGCAACGATAGAACTGACAAGATCCAGCCAACTCAATTTCGAAGTGGTCGCCACGGATGATGCCGGAGCCATGAGCCGCAGAGACTCTCTTAGATATTTCGTAGTGAATTTCGATCCTGATACCTGGATACTCCCGCCATGCCCGGGCTGCTGCGCCGATAAGCAGGGGAAGGGTTTCACGGAGGATGGATCAATCCCGAGATGTGAGGGAGACACTCTCAGACTAATAGAGAACGTTGGAGTCTCATTCAGTTGGTGGGGTTGGGACAAAGACGGTTGGTTAAAAACCTGGAGTTACAGATTGCTTATAGGCGGAGGAGGCAAATTCTACCAGTCTCCCCCTCCGAGCGATTCACTGGTTAACACGTACGACGTTTCGCTCTCCGAAAGCAACGAATTCAAGTTTCTCGTGAGAGCGCGTGATAATGAAGGAAGGGACGATGGTACGCCTGCCTCAGTTCGCTTTTATACAAACTGTGCACCTTTCTTCGAAAATGAGCAACGTTGCTGCGGATGCCCCGGCGGCACTCCGGAAACCTGTACCCTTCCGTGTACTAACTCGGTTGTCGTTCTTGCCGAGGCGGTTTACGATTCAGTGAATTGTCCTGCCTGTGACATTGAAACTGCCGCCAGCAAGATGTCGTATAGATATACCCTGAACGGGAGGCAAGGTTCTTGGATCAAGGGCGAAAGCGGGAAAATCTTCCTGACAAAAAGTCTGGGACTGGTTCAAGGCCTGAACACCCTTCAAATTGAAGCGATGGATCAGCAGCCTGACGGTACCGACGGCAGAGTCTGGAGCACGACAAGACAGTTCAACGTAGACGTAGCTATTCCGTGAGGTAAGTGAATGCCATGAAGACTGCAAGGATTTTGTGTTGTGTCTTGGCTTTTTCCATGTTTGTGCTGCTCCTTCTTTCTGGATGCTCGCACAAAGAGGGGCACAAGCCGACTAACCTGCCCCCTCGCGTCAAAGTCTCTGGCGGTCCACCTCAGGGATCCTCTGCGAATTATTCTGTTCCCTTATTCTGGTTTGGCTGGGACGACGATGGCGTTGTGGATCACTTTCTTTACAAGATAGATGACGACACCGTCTGGACTGAAACCGACCTCTTCCAGGGTTCTTTCCTCTTTATGGCTGACACGCTCAGACCCGATAGCGAATTCGGCAGATGGCACACTTTCTGGATCAAGGCCATTGATAATGAGGGTGCTGAGTCCAGTCCCGATTTTCTGACGTTCGATGCCAGGACCATTGCACCCAAGACCACCATTCAAAGTCCCAGCTGCGATCTCACCACAGGATTACTGTGCGAGGGTCCAAGGGGCGTCGGATTGTCGGTCAAGATAGTCTGGAAGGGTGAGGACGTCGACAGCAGGGATCCTCGTAAGCTTCCTGTCGCCTACCAGTGGAGGCTATTGAACCTCAACAAGCTTGGGTTCAGCAACGGGTGCGTTAACGAACAGACGTGCGCTACGCTTCTTGACACTACACAGACACCCTGTGAACCAGGCGACACCTGTTGGACGCAGCCGACTACTGAGACGCAGCATCGCTTCAACGGTTTGCAATCAGGAACCTTCTGGCTCTTCGGCGTCAGAGCCATTGATGAGGCCAGCGCCGTCGAGCCGGGATTGTATCTTTGGAGGAACGTCACGTATTTCAAGACCATGGAAGGTCTCGGCAGACCCACTCTGACCGTGTGTGAGGGCTCCGTTTGCCATGAATTTCCTTCAGAGGGAGAAGTGTGGGAGAGAGAGGCTCCCATGGGAAAGCAACTCAATTTTAGCTGGTACGGGGACGCGAGCCTGTATGGAGGTACAATAACCGGCTATACCTACGGAGTGGACATAGAGGATCTGAATGATCAGAGCCAGTGGGAGGGTTGGAGTGCTGACGTGAAGACTGCACAAGTCGTGTTCACGACTCCCGGTCTCCACTATTTCTACGTGCGAGTGCGTGACTATGCTGATGAAGAAACCATAGGAATAGTCGAGCTGACCGTGATAAAGTTCGAGTTCGACAGGGATCTGCTTCTCATTGACGATTATTTTGACGTCACCCCGAACGATCTTGCGCATGATACTTTTGTGGAGCAAATGCTCCGGAGGTTCAGTGCCTACACCGACACCATGTACATTTTTAACTATTATCATGCTACTCCGCTCACGAGAGAGATGCAGATGTTCAGATCGGAGCCGACCCTTGGCGAGCTCTCTCGCTATAAGGTCGTGATTTGGGACGTTTATGGGCCCACAAACGGGTACGACGTGGCACTGAATAGGATGAACATCGCAGGCAATCTGGACGTGTATTTTAAGGCAGGGGGCCGCGCCTGGTTCTATGGTTTTTCAGCATTGAGGGCGACAGACCCCACAAATACGTGGCAGTACCCTATCAATCTGGCTGACCTTTCAAACCCGCAGATTGTGAACTCGTTTGCCTACAGGTTCATGAAGATCTCGGGCTACGTCAACAAAGCTAGCTACGACCCGGCGCACCGAGGCGATGGGTTTAAGGGAGGAATTCCGTTCCGAGCGGTGTCAGACGCTTTGCCTGTTCTCAACGTGGACTCCTTGGCACAGGGCGTGGGCCCATACGGCCTATGGGGCATCGAGGCAGTCACGAGCCCCATGCAGGAGCCGGACTTCGATCAGAGACCGGACACTCTGTACTTTTATCGCTCTAACTACGCCACGTCCAGTTACAAAAACGCGGCCTGTGGCTTCAGGTTCCACGATCTGTACAGCGGCTCAAAGTTGGCTTATGTAGGATTCCCCATGCACTACTTTAAGCATGAGAACGCGGACTCGCTGGGGAATTTCATGATTGACTGGTTGTTTGAGGGTCTTACCCTGCAGCCGAGTGGGATTGCCTTAAGATAATGAATCAAGACCGGCATCAACGCCGCGGCATTTGATCGTTTGTTCTCTTTTGACAAAGCCATTCGAGGTTCGGAAGCTCACAGCGGGAAGGAGTTTATGTCGGAAGAAAGAAAAGATTGTTCAAGTTTTTGTCTTTCTCGTCTCATACTTCTGTTTCTCGTGATATCAACACTCGTCCAGCTTTCTTCAACTTCAATGACCATCGCGCAGACTGGAATAGCTCCGGTGCACCCCGAGTTCATATTGTCATCCTTCATTATCGATGACAGGAAGATCGCGTTCAGTTGGTCCGATACTGTCGAGCGAAGGCTGGCTCAGGTCGGCGACAGCTTACAAGAGCTGGGGCAACCAATCCCCGGCTCGCTGAAGTTCGGCGGCTACAAGGTGTGGCGAGGCGAAGTATCCGACACTTCCAAGATGACACTTCTCAGAGAATTCGTGCTTGCGGATAGCGTGGGCTGGACATTCGTAGGGCGCTCGCGGCAGTTCGTTGATCCGGACTCCATCATAGAGATACGGCTCGTCAAGGTTAAGATAGGTTATGATTCGGTTTACGTGAGGATGAGGATCAACCTCGATCTTCCAGGACCGTATGACGGGACGGGATATTTCTATTCCATTACCTACTTTGATTCCACTGGCACCCAGAGAAGCAAGAAGTCCGATTGCTTTACCTTCTTCCCGGTTCATGCCGTTGCTTTGCAGGATCGTAAGCTGGACCGGGTCTGGGTCGTTCCCAACCCTTACCACGGCAGTGCGTCGTGGGACGTAAGCGAAGGCAGGCGTATACAGTTCGTGAACCTGCCGACCAGGTGCAAGGTGAGCATCTTCACGGTTGCCGGCGACCTGGTGCGAGTGCTTCATCATCCAGATCCCAATTATTATAACTACGGAACCTATGGTGGGGCTCTCAACTGGAATCTCAAGACCGAAAACGGGAGAGACGTCGTCCCAGGCGTGTACATTTTCTATGTTGAAGGTGAGGGTGGGGAGGTTTACGACGGCCATTTTGTCATAATCCGCTGATTGCCATAAGAAGCTCGTCTGTTTCTTGAGACCGCTGAGGTTGATGCGGTTCTTGCGTCGGCCTCGGCGGTTTTAGTGAGAAGACGGAACTTTGCGAACAGGGGGAAACGATGGAGTACAAGAACTTCATAAATGGAGAATGGATAGGATCGAAGAGCAAACAGAAGTTCGAGAACAGGAGTCCTGCGAATTGGGAAGAGCTGATCGGCGTGTTCCCTCGCTCCGGTCCCGAAGACGTAGACGATGCGGTTGCCGCGGCCGAACAGGCGTTCAAGAAGTGGAGACTCGTCCCTGCACCCAAGAGGGCAGAGATCATCTTTCGAGCCGGAGAGCTCTTGAGAAAAAGCAAAGAAGAAATCTCTAGAGACATGACGAGGGAGATGGGCAAAGTGCTCCAGGAAACTCGCGGCGATACTCAGGAGGGCATCGATACTGCCTACTACGCGGCAGGAGAGGGCAGGAGGCTTTTTGGTGAGACAACTCCCGCGGAGCTCCCCAACAAGTTCGCCATGTCCATACGACAGCCGATAGGCGTCTGCGGCATCATTAGTCCCTGGAACTTCCCCATGGCCATCCCGACATGGAAGATCTTTCCCGCTCTGCTGTGCGGCAACAGCGTGGTTTTCAAACCTGCGAGTGATACTCCTCTCACTGCTTTGAAGCTCGTAGAAATTCTGGCGGAGGCAGGTCTCCCTTCCGGGGTCATAAATCTGGTACACGGCACCGGCTCGGGCGTTGGCACCCCACTTGTGGAGCATCCGCGTGTGAAGCTGGTATCTTTCACCGGTTCATCTAGCGTGGGCAGGCAAATCGCCGCCTTCGGCGGGAAGACGCTCAAACGAATCTCGTTGGAGCTCGGGGGCAAGAACGCACAGATTGTCATGGACGACGCGAACCTTGAGCTCGCAGTTGAGGGAGCGCTCTGGGGAGCTTTCGGTACCACCGGCCAGCGGTGTACTGCCACTAGCAGGATCATATTGCACGAAAAGATAAAGGAAAAATTCCTCTCTGTGTTCATCGAAAGAGTGAAGCGGCTGAGGTTGGGTAACGGTCTCGACAGCTCGACCGATGTTGGGCCTCTCATCAGCGAGGGGCAGAGGGAGCAGATTCAGGGCTACGTCGAGATTGGCAAGAAGGAAGGTGCGAAGCTCGTTGCTGGCGGCAGACCTTTTGAAGAAGGCGAGTGCAAGAAGGGTTGGTTCTACGAACCGACGGTATTTGACGAAGTTGACCAAAAGATGCGCATAGCACAGGAGGAAATCTTCGGTCCGGTTGTCTCAGTGCTCACGGCACGCAGTCTTTCAGAGGCCATCGAGATCCTCAACGACAGCAGCTATGGGCTTTCCTCCTCGATATATACCAACAACGTCAATGTTGCTCTGACTGCGATCAGAGACATCGAGGCAGGCATAACGTACGTGAACGGTCCTACGATAGGTGCAGAAGTTCACTTACCGTTTGGCGGCGTGAAGGACACCGGGAACGGACACAGAGAGTCCGGAACGGCCGTGCTTGACGTGTTTACGGAATGGAAGTCGGTGTACATCGATTACAGCGGTAAATTGCAGAAGGCCCAGATCGACAATGTCGTGATCCAATAGTGAGAAGGAGGAGCGCGAGCGGAAAACCCATCGAGCGGCGGGTACGTGTCAAGCGCGCGGGAACCCACCAAGCTCGCGGAACAGGGCGTCCATCAAGTGCGCCGGCATAGCAGAAGGAGATCTAGATCGATGACCAGAGCGGACATGCGAAGAACCAAGACCTTGCCGGGTCCAAAGGCCAAGAAGTTCATAGAAAGAGACATGCTCTGCATGTCAAAGTCATACACGCGGATCTACCCTCTAGTTGTAGAGAAAGGCAGCGGGGCGTGGCTCTGGGACGTGGACGGAAACCGGTTTCTAGACTTCAACGCCGGAATCGCTGTCTGCGCAACAGGCCACAGCCATCCCAAGGTCGTGAACGCCATCAAGGAGCAGGCTTCGCGCTTTCTTCACATGTCAGGCACTGACTTCTTCTACGCCGCGGAGATCAATGTAGCCGAGAAGCTCTCGCAAATAACCCCCGGTCAATTTCACAAACGGGTCTTTCTCACCAACTCCGGGACCGAGGCAGTTGAGGCTGCGCTCAAGTTGTGTCGTTACCAGACGCGCCGCTCGCAGGTAATAGCCTTTTACGGCGCCTTTCACGGCCGCACCATGGGCGCGCTCTCTCTCACCGCGAGCAAGGCGGTGCAGAGGAAGTACTTCTCTCCTTTTCTCGCAGACGTGACTCACGTGCCGTACGCTGACTGTCTCCATTGCGTGTACAATCTCGAGTATCCCTCATGCGATTTCGGCTGCGTCAATTTTATTGAGGAAGTGGTATTTCATAAGCTGACGCCGCCTGAGGACGTGGCCGCTATTTTCGTGGAGCCGATACAGGGTGAGGGCGGATACATAGTCCCGCCTGAAGGCTATCACAAGCGCCTCAAGAAATTGGCAGAGAAATACGGTATCCTGTTCGTTGCCGATGAGATTCAGTCGGGCATGGGAAGAACGGGAAAGATGTTCGCGATCGAACACTGGAAGGTCGTTCCTGACATCATTACGGTCGCGAA
>Ga0153915_10005979_pt1 | contig 11362 bp, 11 predicted proteins | sample Opewatmetagenome_2_FD_107003 | JGI IMG/M metagenome (GOLD analysis project Ga0153915, IMG submission 107003) | Freshwater wetland microbial communities from Ohio, USA - Open water 3 Core 3 Depth 3 metaG | ecosystem: Environmental > Aquatic > Freshwater > Wetlands | place: USA: Ohio, Lake Erie...
CGGAATTAGACAAATTGGCGGTAAGGGAATAGAAATTAAAAGATTTAAAGGTTTGGGCGAAATGAACGCTGAACAGCTTTGGGAAACAACAATGGATCCCAGCAAAAGAACACTGCTGAAGGTTACGCTTGATGACGCGGGCGAGGCGGACAGATTGTTTAGTATTCTGATGGGAGACGATGTTGAAAAAAGGCGTGCATATATTCAGGAACACGCGCTGGAAGTACAAAATCTGGATGTGTAAAAAATGTTTTGCAGATTGACATCAGTCTGGGAGTTGGTACACTTATAACTACAAGTGAAAGGATTGAGAGATGAAAATGATTTTCAACGTCCTCGTAATGGCGGTGTTGGCCGCTGGTTTGGTTTTTAGTGGATGCAAAGGGCAGCAAAAAACGGCGACAGGCGAAAAAGTCAGAGATAAAGAGCTGACCAGTCAGTCGGACCGTCAACGACAAGTACTAATCAAACAAATTGATAAAAAATACGAGAATGCCAAGGCACATTATGAGCTTGGCAAGATTTATCATCAGGAAGGTTCGTGGGACAAGGCTGAATGGGAATACAACAAAGCATTAGCCTTTAATCCTGCACATCACGAAGCACAGGCGTCTATCGTAAAATTGCTTTCCGACAAAGGTGAAAAACAGAGAAGCGAAGTAATCGCAGAAATGTATGTAAGCCAGGCAAGCGTTAGCGCGAAGAACTCACTGCTTTTGGGCAGAGCTTTTCAGGACAGAGGTCTTGATGAAGCCGCTTTGGCAAGTTATCAGCAGGCGCATCGGCTTGCTCCAAACTCAGTTGTGATTAACAGACAACTCGGATATTTCTATCTTCTCAAACAAGATAATGCCAACGCGGAGATTTATCTGCGAAGAGCATTCGAGCTTGACCCATATCAGCCGGAAATAGCCGGTCAACTTGGTAAACTTGGAGTTCAGGTTGAAATTCCAAGAAAAGCCAAAGATATGAAAAAGCTTGAAAAAGAGAAAAAGAAACCCAGCAAAAACGGCACAGAAGAACTGAAATAAAGAATCGTTGATTAAGACAATGATATCTATATTAAAGTTTGAAGATGTTTAATTGTCTTTGGTAGATGTTTTCATCTGTCGGCTGTAAAGCCGACAGTTAACACAGGTATAGCAAATCCGGTTTGTACCAATTGGTATTATTACACAAAGAGACTACTTTGCCCCAAAATGGTTCGCAGTAGCAAACATGGTTTTAGAGATTTATGCTTTGCCGCGGTAAACTATTGTGCCTGCAGGGCATTTCTTCATTGCGGTATCGAATGCTTCGCCAGGCTGATATTTTGCTGAATCAAGTCTGGCAAGATTTCCTGTCATTTCAAATGCGTCAGATTGTTTCGTACACATTTTGCACGCGATGCAACCGACTTTGCAGAACGCTCTTGTGTCTTTTCCATTCTCCTGACTCTTGCACGCGACAACCATCATAGTTGAATGAGCAAAGGGTATCAATTCAATGAGATTTCTTGGGCAGGCTTTTGCGCAAGCGCCACAACCAGTGCATTTTTCATAGTCTATTGTGGCAAGACCATCGACAACTTTGATTGCGTCAAATTTACAAGCAGCTTTGCAATCGCCGAAACCGAGGCAACCGAATTTACACGCTTGTACATTTGCAATCGCGTTTGCTGATGTGCAGGAAGGTATGCCGGAATATTCAGTGTAGTATGTTTTATCATCTTTATTTGCTCTGCAGAAAACTACAGGTTTTTTCGATGCGCCGCCGGAACTAATTTGCAGATTAAGAATTTCACTAATTTTCGCAGCTACGGCTTGTCCGCCGGGATAACATTTGCCCAACTGTGTTGGGTCGGCAACGACCATTTTAGCGTAGTCCTGGCAGCCGGCGAAACCGCAAGCGCCACAATTTGCATTCGGCAGAACAGCCTGTACTCTGTCGATTCGCTCATCCTGTACGACTTTGAGTTTTTCACTTGCAACCAGAAGTATGACGGCGAATCCAATACCAAGCACAAGCATAGTAACGGCCGCGGGCCATGATGTTTTCCAAAGTTCAATCCAATTAATTTGCGAAGCGATAAAAGTATTCATCATTTAATCATTCCTGTAAAGCCCATAAAGGCCATTGTAAGAAGGCCTGCGGTAATCAATGTAATCGGAGCATCTTTCAAACTTGGCGGGACATCAGCTAATTTAAGATTTTCACGAATCGCGGCCATAATGCAAATAGCTAATGTAAAACCGATGCCCGAACCTGCACTTAATACGGCAACTTCCGCAATATTGTTTATTCCCCAAATATTGATAAAGAGACATATACCGAGAATTACGCAGTTCGTACTGATAAGCGGAAGAAATATGCCGAAACTTTTATACAACGGCGGAAAGAATTTTTTTACATACATTTCTACAAGCTGTACGGCGCCAGCAATAATAATGATGTAACAAATATAACGGGTTATCTCTAATTTGTGAGGTACAAGAATATAATAATCAACGAACCATGTCATTATACCACTCAAAGTAGTTACGAACGTAACGGCAAGACCCATTCCGAAAGCTGTATCAATTCTTCCTGAACAGCCGAGGTACGGACAGGTGCCGAGGAATTTCGTGAAGACAAAGTTGTTAACAATAACAATTGAAAGAAACGCCATCAATAAACTATATACGATATCCATAAGTTAATCCTTTTTGGCGGTAATAATAGCAGAAAGTCCCAGCAACAGACCGAGCGTAACGAAAGCGCCAACCGGCATCTGCATCGCAGCCCAGGGAACAAAAGAATCAGGCATAACCCGAATTCCTGCGAAAGTTCCCGCAGCCATAATTTCACGAATACCGGCTAATATACATAATGCCAAAGTAAATCCTGTGCCCGAACCTATACCATCAAGTATGCTTATCAGTACATTGTATTTACTTGCGCACGCCTCGGCACGAAAGATAATTATACAATTAACGATAATAAGCGGAATATACGCTCCGAGAGTTTCACTCATTTTCGGAGAGAAATCTCTAAGGTAAAGATCCGCAACAGTTACAAAAGCTGCGATTGAAAGGCAAAACATAATGATACGCAAATGCGGTTTGAGTAAATTTCGCATAAGACTTATAACTATATTGCTGCATACGAGCACGAAAATAACGCAAAGCCCCATTGTCAGCGCAGGTTTAACAGCAGTTGTAACGGCAAGCGGCGGACACATTCCAATCAGTAAACGAAATGTTGGATTTTCGCGCCAGAGGCCAACCGTAAGAGCGTTAAAATAACCGGGAGTAACAGTATTGCTGTCGGCCATTATTTAATCAGTCCTTTCTGCGACAAGGCATCTTTCACACTAACGAGCGATTTATTGAAAATGTTAATCATCGCAGTGCTTGTAACAGTTGCGCCGCTGATAGCGACGATTTCATTATCGATATTTTCCGGTTTTCCGACCTTTGTGAGAGCAAACTCAACAGCAGGTGCATTTATAAATTGCTTGCGGAAACCATCGGTTTTAATTTTATCTCCAAAGCCCGGCGTTTCATTTGAGGACAATACCTGATAACCGAGATATTTTTCACAATTTGCGTCAACAGCAACGATAAGTTCTATCTTGTCGCCGAAGCCGCTGCCTGAAGCGATATATTCAAAACCAAGAACATTGCCTTTGTCATCAAGTGCTTTATAGATATCTGTTTTTACAAGTCCTTTGCTTGATTGTATATTTGCGTCTTTTACAGCGATATCAAAAGATGCGGCGTTAATAAGACCCTTCATCAGATTTTTTATCTTAGCGGTTTTATTCGCTTCAACCTTTGGTTTCCATGCGGAATCGGCGACAGCAATCATTAGTCCAAATAAAAATGAAGCTAAAAGCAGAAGCCAGCTTTGCTGCATAAAGAATTTAAATTTGTTAAGCATTCGGAGTACCTCCTGCCGGAACTACTTTACAGAATTTTTCAATAAGCGGTGTTACAGAGTTCATCAGCAAAATTGAAAACATCATACCTTCCGGATATTCGCCAATTATTCTGATGAGAATAGTTAAGCCGCCGACACCAATGCCGAATATCCACTGACCTTTTTTAGTAAGAGGCGATGTAACAGGGTCTGTAGCGATAAAAAACGCACCGATAAGCATACCGCCGGATAGAAGATGGAACACCGGAGAAGCATAAGATGTGTCGTTCATTAAATAAGGTATAGCTGAAAAAATGAAAGCTGAAAGCAGCACTGCGACGGGAACGTGCCAGGTAATAGTTCCTATGATAATTAAATATAAACCGCCGATAATCAGAGCGAGTGAACTTGTTTCTCCGATGCAGCCGCCTCTTGAACCCCAAAACAGATTTTTAAACATTCCGTCGGCAACAGAGGCTTTAACTTTTTTAGATTCATCCTGGACATCTTTTGTTTTAATCGCTTGTTTACTCCAGGCAAGAGGAGTAGCCTGTGTCATAACAGAAGTATTTGCGGGCGACATTACCGGCATATTTTTATCTATTGTTGCCGGTACAGTCCAGGTGGTCATCAACATTCCGAATGAGGCGGTTAAGAAGGCTCTTCCAATCATTGCGGGATTAAATATGTTTGCTCCCAGTCCGCCGAACACCATTTTGCCGATGATGATAGCGAAAGCTGAACCAATAACGGCGGCCCAAATCGGCAGGGCTGGAGGAACTGAAAACGCGAGGATAATGCCTGTAACGGCCGCGCTTAAATCGCCGAGCGAATTCGGCTGTTTGCGAAAACAATTGCAAAGCCATTCGCTAATCAGGCAGGTAATTATGCACGTGCCGGTTACATATACCGCTTGTAAACGAAAGAAAATTACCGCCGCTATCATCGCAGGCGTAAGAGCAATAATCACATTGAGCATTATGCTTTGCGTCGAATGATGTTTATTTATATGAGGCGAAGGCGAAACTATAATATTTTGCGTCATTTATTTTTCCTGAGTTATTTCGGCATAAGATTTTTTTGTCTTGCGACGAGAATTTTTCCTGTTTTTATGAAACCTGTCAGTTCAATGTCCGCCGGACAACTGTAACTGCAGCAGCCGCATTCGATACAGGCAGACATATAATGCTGCTGAGCAACATCGAGCATATTGTGTTTAACCGCGTGTGCGATTTTTGTCGGATTTATATGTACCGGACAAGCTGCGACGCATCTTCCGCACCTGATGCAGGGAGTTTCTCTGCGTTTCGGCAAATCCTTTTCGGCGAGAACCGTAATAGCGCCTGAAGTTTTTGTTGTAGGTGTTGATAAATCCGCGATGGCAAAGCCCATCATTGGTCCGCCGAGAATTATTTTTACTGCATCGTCAGTTAATCCGCCGGCAAGTTCGATAAGTTCGCTTACAGCAATTCCTACTGGTGCGTAGAAGTTGCCTGGATTTTTTACTCCGTTTCCGGAAACTGTAAGGACACGATGAGTAAGAGGGATGTCGCCGGCAACAGCTTCAGCTATCGCGGCGGCTGTCGCAACATTGCTAACGAGTACGCCAATCATCGGAGGAATTCCACCAGTAGGTACTTCCTTGTTGAGCACTGATTTTATTAACTGTCTTTCGCCGCCCTGCGGATATTTTGTTTTTATCGTGACAATGTTCATATTAGAAGCAAACGCTGAAGCATGGACAGCTTTTTTGAATATAGCGACGGCATCAGGTTTGTTATCTTCTATACATATATATATATTAGTACAATTCAGAGCCTTGCTGATTAACGCAATGCCGACGAGAATCTGATTTGTCCATTCGAGCATCAAACGATAATCACAAGTAATGAAGGGCTCGCATTCACAGCCGTTAATTAGTATGTCTGTGACAGGTGATTGCGGATTTGCTTTTAGTTTTACGCTTGCCGGGAAGCCTGCGCCGCCCATTCCTACAATGCCTGCTTTTCGCACAGCATCAAATATCTGCTGAGCTGAAAATGGGCCGGGGTCAAAAGTTGGATCGAATCTGTTCGGACATGGCTTCTTGGGCTGATTATTTTCACTTGACTCGATAATAATCGCCTGCGTTCTGCCGAGTACAGGATGAGAACAAAGAGCAATGTCTTTAACAGTTCCGTTCACAGGTGAATGTATCGGAGCTGATACGAAAGCATCTGCATTTCCGATGAGCTGGCCTGCAGTAACCGTGTCTTTTTTATTTACCAGCGGTTTGCAAATAGCCCCGATGTGCTGACTGAGCAATATGGAAAGCTGCTTCGGTACAGGAATCGTTTTTATTGCGCATCGTAAACTTAATTCTTTGTAGTCCGGCGGATGAACTCCGCCCTCGAACGTTAATTTGCCTAAGAGCTTAATTGTTTCTTCTCCATAATTTCAAAACAATAAGATATAAAAATACGACCGCAATCGCCAGGGCGAATACGGCTAAATTTCTCGTCGCATCACTTTTTAGTTTTTCTATTAAAAGTCTTTCAGCCATAACGATAGAAAAAATAAAAAGAACCAGCGGCAGAAGAAAAGCCAAAATTACTTTGGTCAGAACACTCGGAGCCGTTGACTGGCCAAGTTGTTTATAAACTTCCTGGCAGTTGTGCTTTTGGTCGCAGTTCTGACATTGTTGCTGTTCCATAACTGTGCCTGAACTATAAAATAAGTCGTCCTTATATATTAGATTGGTATAATTTGCAAGCCAATTCTTGTAACAATAGTTTGCTTCAGACAAATTTTACATTCTTTTGTGGCAGGAAACAATATTTAATAAAACACTATAACTATATTAAACAAAAGACTTTGTATGAAATTGTTAATTTGTTACGAAATATATCTGTTTTTGGGTAAATAAAATCTTGTTGTATTTTTCCCAAAGTACCATTTTTGCCTTGATTTACGTTATGGGACGATATAGAATATGTTAGTCTTATAATAATATAAAGACCCGGAGTTTGTTGGAATGAGAACGAAGTTATTAGTAGATGCCCTCCAGACTCCATCTTTAGACCGAATTTAGATCGAACGAACATAGCGTACCGAACAGTGAAATTCCCGTACGCTGAAATTTATTATTGTTGGATTCTGCGCGTATAGTGGAAAGGGCAAAAGAACAATTTACGCGAAGGAACGATTCTGCAATGGGTGATGCAATGTCTGCACCGGCGTTTCAAAGTCTGCGCCAGCAGTTTGTAGTAGGCACATCCGTAGCGTTTAGTTCCATTCTCGAAACAATCAACGCTGTCGCTTCGCGTCAGTGTTCGATGATCATTAGCGGCGAAACCGGAGCCGGTAAGGAAATGGTCGCTCGCAGGATACACAATTGCAGCGATAGAGCGAATAAAATTTTTGTTCCCGTTGATTGTACAACCTTAACCGGACAATTGTTCGAAAGTCAATTATTCGGTCACGTCAAAGGCGCATTTACCGGCGCAGTTAGTGATACGCTCGGTTTCTTCCGTGCTGCTGACGGTGGAACAATATTCCTCGATGAAATCAGCGAAATACCTCTCGACTTGCAGGCGAAACTTCTTCGCGTTCTGCAGGAATCGAAAGTTACTCCTTTAGGTTCCGTAAAATCACATTCTATAAATGTGCGAGTGCTTTGTGCCACAAACCGCGACCTGAAACAGATGGTTGCAGAAAATAAATTCCGTGCGGATTTATATTATCGTCTCAATGTTGTTGCTGTTCACGTTCCGCCTTTGCGGGAAAGGCCGGAAGATATTTTGAGTCTTGCTGAATATTTTCTTATTCGCCAGTCTGAATTATATAGCGAATCTTATAAAGTTTTGAGCGATGAAGTTAAGAAACTTCTTGTCGAATATTCCTGGCCGGGCAATGTGCGAGAACTTGCCAATGTGATGGAAAGGGCTTATGTTCTGACGAGCACAGATATTGTAACGCCGGAATCACTGCCGACGGAAATTCTTGTGGCTGTGCCGGCTGAAAGAGGCGAAGCTCGTTTGCCTACACTTGATGAAGCACAGCGAAAAGTTATATTACAGGCATTAAACGCGTCGGGCGGAAGAAAAATAGCTGCTGCGAAAATTCTTGGTCTGGAAAGACGAAAATTGAATCGTCTGCTTTATAAATATAATATTTCTATTTCGCGGGAAGAATAAACTTTTCTGCACCGCTGCTTTTTATCAGCTTATTCTTATTATCGGCGGAAATAATTATAGCCTCAGTATTTTCCAATTTCTCAACTAATTCTAATCCTTTGGCTGCACCCATTACATTTACAGCAGTTGACAGCGCATCGGCCTGCGTGCCGCTGGTACAAATGATTGTATCGCTGGAAATTTGTTCGGCGCTTGTTTCTGTTTCAGGATTGAAAATGTGACTGAATTTATGTTGGCCGATTTTATAAAATCTTTCATAATTACCGCTGGTGGCGATGGCCATATCTGTAAGTGAAAGTTTCAAAATGATTTGATTGTTTTGATTTTTTGCAGGATTGCGAACGCCGATAGTCCATTTGCCCATATCTTGTGTTGTGCCGAAACAACCGATTTGGCCGCCCAGGTCGATTAAGCCGCCAGTTGCACCGGATTTTTTCATTATTTCCTGTGCCTTATCGGCAGCGAAACCTTTAGCTATCGCGCCCAAATCAAGTTTCATCCCTTCGACAGCAAATCTTACGGATAAATTATTTGCGTCGAGCAGCAATTTATCACAGCCGATAATTTTTTTGACATCTGTGAGCTGCTGATTGGTCGGCATCGAGTTTGCCTCCGCACATTTTCTCCACATATCCACAAGCGGGCCAATAGTTATATCGAAAGCGCCGTTGGTTAGTTTGCTGTAATATATAGATTGCTGCAGGATATCAAAGAGGTCTTTATCAACTTTCACAGGTTCTTTCGCGGCCAAACGGTTGACCTGTGATATTTGTGAATTGGGGTCAAACCTGTTCATCAGCTTTTCAAACTGATACACCTTTTCAAAAGCAGCGTTGATGCTTGATTGAGCGGTTTGTTCGTCCGGCGCGACCGCAATGATTTTTGCGATAGTGTTCATTACAATCCGATTGGGACTTTCGACACATACGAGCCTTTGGCTGTGCAGCCGAACTGCCAGCAGGGAAAGAATAAAAACCGTTACGATTGCCGATACTATAAATTTAATATTCTTGTTCTTCATTTTTTTAATTATAATGGTAAAATGTCCGCGATGAAAAATAAAAATCTTACTATTTTGAATGATTTAGTGCAGCAAAGGCTTTTGCCGTTTGTCAGAACGCCTTCGCGCTATATCGGCGGCGAAGTCAATCAGATAAAAAAAGACCTCGACAAATGCGAATTGAAAATCGCGTTATGTTTTCCCGATGTTTATGAAATCGGAGCAAGTCATACCGGGCTTGCGATAGTGTATGAGGTTCTGAATCGGCAGGCGAATGTTGCGGCGGAGCGAGTGTTTCTACCCTGGCTCGACGCGCAGGACATAATGAAACGAAATAATGTTCCACTTTATACTCTCGAATCCAAAGCTGCGGTTAAAGATTTTGATGTTCTCGGTTTTAGTCTGACGAATGAATTGTGTTACGCCAGTGTATTGAATGCACTCGAACTGGCGGGTATTCCCTTAAGAAGCGAAGACCGCGGCGAAGATGCCCCGATTATTCTGGGCGGGGCAGGTATGGCAAATTGCTGTGAGCCAATCGCACCGTTTTTTGATATGTTCCTGCTCGGCCAGGCTGAAGATGCGGTTGTCGAACTATCAAAATTTTTGATAGAGCATAAGAATTTCGCACGAAAAGATATTTTACGAAAAGCAGCAGAGAAATTTTCGTTTATTTATGTTCCATCTTTTTATGACAGTTCGCGAGAAAAACTTTCTGATGCTATCGTCGATGACCTCAATACATCGGTTGTTCCTGAAAAACCGATAGTGCCGTTTATGCAGGCGGTTCACGAGCGAATCAGTATTGAAGTTATGCGAGGTTGCCCCGGCCGATGTAATTTTTGTCAGGCGAGTTTTACTCGCAGGCCGATGCGATTCCGAAGTCCGCAGCGAATTCTTGAAATTGCGAAAAAGGCTTACGATTCGACAGGCTTCGATACAATCGGGCTGCTGAGCCTTTCGACTGCTGATTATCCATATCTCGAAGAAGTGATAGCCTCGCTTAATGAATATTTTGAGCCGCGGAGAGTTGGAGTTTCACTTCCGAGTTTGCGAGTTGATGTTCAATTACGGCTTCTTCCAAAACTTGCGTCGAGTGTTCGCAAGAGTGGTTTGACGATTGCCGTTGAAGCGGCGAGCGAAAGACTTCGCAAAATTGTCAACAAGCCGATAACGAATGAAAATCTTTTTGCTGCCGTCGAAGAAGCATATAAAAATGGCTTTGAAAATTTGAAGCTATATTTTATGACGGGTTTGCCGGGCGAAACGGAAGAAGATATAAAAAATATCGTTCAGCTTTGTTTTGAACTTGCGCTGCTGCGGAAAAAAGTCTGCAACAGAGTCGCGGGTATAACTGCCGCTGTGAGCTGGTTTGTTCCGAAGGCACACACGCCTTTTGGCTGGTCGGCTCAGCAAAGTGAAGAATATTTCAGAAGAGCGAAAGAAATTATACTTGATGAGAAGAAGAGGCTAAACGCGAGATTTTTAAGTTTCAAATTTCATCATATACAAAGAAGTATTTTGGAATCGGCCATCGGCAGGGGAGATAAAAAAATAGCTGATGTAATTGAATGTGCTTATAAAGACGGGGCGAGATTCGATTTGTGGGATGAGTGTTTCAGCTTTGAGATATGGCAAAAAGCGTTTGAAAAATTTAATCTTGATTTGTATGCGCTGGCGGCCAAAAAATTTGAGCTTGATGAAACGCTGCCGTGGGAACATCTCGGCGGGCCGGATAAAAATTATTTACTGAAACATTTACAAACATATTAAAAAAAGACTGTGTTTAACGCACAGTCTTTTGAGAATAATTTAACAAGTTACTAATTATATCAGGCATTTTTTTTGTGGAGCAGCAATACTCCCATCGCTTCCTTAATCAGCATTAGGCTTAACAGCAGAAAAATAATTCCACAAACACCGGCAATGGTAATATCAATTTTTACTGACTGACCGTGTATAATTGACGGCAGAGATTTTACAAACGGTATAATCAGATTTACCAGCGACCATAAAGTCATTATGAACATAAAAATCATCGGCACTATCGCATAGACAGCTTTTTTTCCGGTTTTAACGAGCCATATAGAAACAGCTAAAAGCGTAAGGCTTGCGAGCAATTGATTGCTTGTGCCGAAAATCGGCCAGGCTACAAGGTAACCTTTCTCCTTAGTGAGCAGCAGGAAAGCAAGCGGAAGAACTAAACTTGCCGCGGTTGCGATAAAGCTTCCTATTCCGCCGGTCAGGCCTGTAATTTCCTGGAAAATATATTTTGCCAGTCTTGTGCCGACATCAAGCGTGTCGTATA